>Ga0209006_10000001_pt1 | contig 316881 bp, 311 predicted proteins | sample JacPin_JW_Ref_O2_FD_188567 | JGI IMG/M metagenome (GOLD analysis project Ga0209006, IMG submission 188567) | Forest soil microbial communities from Algoma, Ontario, Canada - Jack Pine, Ontario site 1_JW_Ref_O2 (SPAdes) (version 2) | ecosystem: Environmental > Terrestrial > Soil > Boreal... | reverse complement strand
TCGGCAGTCAGGTGCGGCTTTCCCACTTGGTCTCCTTATCGGTTGATTTGAATCTTGTCAACTCACCGAGAAGTTGCGCTCACCCCTTGAAACCGCCGGTTCAATGCAAGACGGAAGATAGAATTTGACCAACCACGGGTTCGAAGTTAGGACGCGCCGGAAGTGGAAGATTCAAACATTGACTTCAACGAGTTACTGAAATCTTTGAGGAGTTGTAGAGCATATGTTTGATCGATCGGTGAAACCCGTAGCCCATTGGTTCTTGCGGCACTGGATTCGTCACGACGAACTCGTTCGAATCCGACAGCAAATTCGCTATTTGAGTTACGCCGAATTGCTCCACCGCTCGCAAGAAGATCGAGACCTATCCCTCTTCGAACTCAGCGTTTTTTCGCAAAACGGAGAAGATGGCATAATTCATGAGATATTTCGAAAGATTGGGAGCCTCAACCACACTTTCGTAGAGATTGGCGCAAGCCCGAACGAGGCAAATTCTGTTTTACTCGCTGACGTCTTCGGATGGAGCGGAACTTTTTTCGATGTGTCGCCGAGCGAGATTTCGGGACTGCGATCAAAATATTCGAATTCCGACAGGGTGAACGTGGTCGAAGCGTTCGTCACGCCAAGCAATATCGCCAATTTGCTTCGAGATGCGAGTTGCCCGGAGGGATTTGATTTCCTGTCAATCGATGTCGACGGTAACGATTACTGGTTGTGGGAAGCGGTGGAGCCGTTCAGGCCTCGAGTCGTTGTGATCGAGTACAACTCCGCAAAGGGCTCTCAGGTCAATTCGGTAAACAAGTATCAATCAGAATCTTGGGACGGAACCACAGATTTCGGAGCGACATTGTCCGCAATGATCGACCTTGGCGATCGACTTGGCTATCAGCTGGTTCACGCCGAAACGACCGGAGTCAATTTGTTCTTTGTTCGCAAAGATCAATTTCAGGAAAACGACTTTCTTTCCCCTTCCGAAGTGCGAACTCGGATACCAAACTTCTACTTGTACGGCCTTCACCATCCGAACGGCAAGAACAGTGTCGAATAGCGAGAATAAGAGCCCATTGCCGCGCTGGGGTTTGACTCGGTTCGGACTTCAGGACTTCACCGCCGCAAGGAAAAGGTTGCGGACGATGGTCACAAGGTCCATCGATTCCGCACTCTGGCTCAGTCGGAGAGAGTCTGGGAGATTCTGGAACTCTCACTATCGGCTTGGAGGTACCTCGGGCCCCGGGTCCTCCGGTGCACTCGCAAGTTATAAAGCAAATTTTGTTAATCGTTTCGTTGAAGAACACGGTATTCAATCGGTAGTCGATTTTGGATGTGGGGACGGCGCTCAACTGAGTCTCTTGAAGTGCCCGGTCTACATCGGCCTGGATGTTTCTAACGTCGCCCTTACACGTTGCATTCAGAAATTCGAATCCGATGACTCAAAAAGTTTCTTCATCTATCAACCCGAACTTTTCGTCGACAAAGGGTCTGTATTCCGCAGCGAAATGGCAATCTCTCTGGACGTGATATTCCATCTTGTTGAAGATCGAACGTACGAGTTCTATATGCGGCAGCTTTTCGACTCAGCCCAACGCTTCGTCGTCATCTACTCATCCAATTTGAACGATTCCAGCGGCCAGCCCAGATACTCTCGTCATCGCGAGATCGTAAAATGGGTCACTAACAACAGACAGGATTGGGGAGTAAATAGCAATCCGGCGAATCCATATTCGACGATGACAATGGCATCGTTCTTCGTGTTCGAGCGAAAGTGGATCGCTCCTGAATGACAAACCCAAACTCCTTATCGCCATTGGGGAATTCTTAGAGGGCGCCGGACAATCTCGCGTGGTACAAGAGGAAGTCCGCAACTTGAGCGATCAATTTGAGATTACCGTGGTCGCGGACTCGATCGAATGGAACTCGGATATCGCAGCAAGATTAGAGGACCTGAGTACTTCAACAGGGCTCGTTCGCTCAATTAGGCGACTAAGGGAGCTCATCGAGGATTCTGACGTCGTACATTGTCACGACTCACTGAAAATGATGTCCGTGACCGCTCTAAGTTCAAAACCTTGGGTAGTTACTTCACACGGTATCGCGCCCTTCTGGCTCCGCAAGAACTTCATTGAAATGACCAAGGGCGTCGTGACAAACCTCTGTTATCCGATTCTCTATCGCAGAGCATCGAGACTCGTTGCTATTAGCCCATATATACAGTCGTGGTTACATCGGTATACACGTCGAGATCCCGTTTTGATCGCCAACGGCGCCGAAGTTGCGAGTGATGCGACGAAGAGGCATGCACCATCGACACCGACGTTGCTCTACGTCGGAGAGATATCTCGTAGGAAAGGCCTCCAAGACTTAGCGAGAGCCGTACGGCTGATGCCCAGCAATGTGACGATGGATATCGTCGGCGTTGGCGACGTTGCAAGGTTTTTCAGGCTGGACGAAACGCAATCCGCGACGGTCAACTTCCATGGGTTTGTCTCCGATGCCGAGTTGCGGACACTCTATGAAGGGGCCACTTGTGTATTTTCGGCCTCACTTTGGGAGGGCTACGGGTTACCGGTCATGGAGGGCTTCGCGAGAGGTACACCGGCGCTCGTGAGAAGAACTACTAACCTCACAAACTTGGTAATTGATTCAGATGCAGGAAAATTCTTCGAAACGATATATGAGATCCCATCTCGTCTCGACGAGATAATTGAGGACTGGGAGCGACTCAGTGTAAACGCACAGACATTCGCGAGGGCTCATACATGGGAGAACGCTTTCGCTCAGTACCGTGAACTCCTCTTGGGTCTCATTTAGCATGACCCTCACTGATCTTGAGAACGGCATCGCAGACAATACCTCACGCAGCAAACGGCTATGGATTGATCTGACTTCGCGAATTGCTTCGATATCGGTGACTACAAACACAAAGATAATGACTTTGTTGATAGCAATCGGAGCACTTTTCAGATTTGTCTTACTCGGAAATACTCCTTCGCCGTTCGTCGATGAATTACTCGCGGCAATAGATTTTCGGAGCACCCTCAGAACCGGAAGGCATTACACAGGACTCCCCATTGATCTGCTGGGCAGAATCACGCCGATACTCGATGGCCGGTACATCACGCATTTTTTGATAGGCGATTCCATCGGAGATTTTCGACTTACTAGTGCGATTCTCGGTACCGCAACGATTTACATTCTTTACCGCATCTGCGTTGAACTGTTTGGAGTGGAAACAGGTTTGTGGGCCGCGGCGTCACTTGCGATAATGCCATGGGCTATTTACTACTCCAGGGTGGACATTCCAGCGAGCGAATACGTGTTTGCAACGGCCACCTGCCTCTTCTGCGTCATTGTTGCGGTCCGAAGGAAGTCGTTGCCAGCAGCGCTGCTTGGGTCGCTTAGTGCGGCCCTGACGTTCTACATCTACCCGACTGCTCTCGTAAGCACACCACTTTTAGTGATTGCAACCTTGTTGGTTCTATTTCGAGAAGCACGTTCATTCCCGTTGCGAAAAATAGCACTGGTTGTAATCGCTTCGATTCTATTGTTGATTCCCTATCTGTGGGATCATCTCGTCTCGAGCGGATCCAAAGCGACTGCCTCACTCAATCCAATCATCACCAGTCGTCTGCTTTGGAATCAACACTTTTCACTCGGCAAACAAATTCACCTATTTGTCGTGAATTGGTCGAGTTTCATATCGCCCCGGTTCATCTTCCTTTCAGGGGATCCGAACGTACGCCAATCCATCCAAAGTATGGGAGAGGTGGGATGGTGTCTATCTGTACTCGGAATCTATGGAATTCTTGTTTGCCTAAGCAGAAGGAATCGAGCAGATTCTCTTCTCCTTATTTTGTTATTCGTCTATCCGATCGCAGATGCTCTCACGTACCAGAATGCGTATTCCAGCAGCGTCGTCGGGGCAACCGGACAGATCCCCTGGGCTTGCCTCGCAGCTGTCGGAGCAGTGTCGATTGTCGGAAGCATGCGGCGCCATTACAAATCAATTGCCGCGGCGTTGGTTGTTGTGGCACTTGCAGTCCAGTGTGTGGTGTTTGGTCTGATCTACTTCGGTAGTTATGACACTCGGTACGGATACGCGTTCGAACCTTCAAATGAGTACAACAAGGCTATCGACGCGATCAAGGATGCGGGTCTCGAAACTGTACCAATAATTGATCAAAGCGGTTACCTTCGGGATTTGGTTTTCGAGTACTACTCCAACTATGAGTTGAGGATCTATTCGTGGTATACGTCTTGCAGTGTGCTTCCAAGTGACGTTGCGCGCCACGCGGTATCACCAAAGGTATTCGTGTTGAGTGAGACCACAGCGTACGCAGGCGATGCAAATTGCATTCCAGCAACGTCAACGATCACAGCGAGCATAAGCAGATTACGCGCGGCCGGGTGGCACATTGAGGTCCTCGCGAATTATGAAAACAGTCTAAGGAGTCGATACCGTACGTCCGTTGTTTACGCAACTCGTCATATCGTCGAAAAATCATTGAAGCGTCACGTAACGAGAAAGTTCAATTGAGGTCAATGGCTTGTATGAAATGTTCGGCGTATGTTCACCGTGATTTCGAATCCAAAGCGGGATAATTTGTGATTAATGTTGCCATGATCAGTCCGCTGCCCGCTGAAACCGGCGCAATCCCGGAGAGCGGTGTCTCGGGGTATGCACATTCTCTTGTTAGTCATATGCCCCCAACAGTCGCCATCAACTTAATTGCGCAAAAAGTAGTCCGTCCAATGGTTGAAGTGCAGGGTCTACGACTGTCGCGTTCATGGAGGCCGGGCCCGCATGCGGCCATGGACATAGTGTCGGCACTGCGACGATTGGATGTGGATCTCATCCATCTGCAGCACGAGTTTCGATTGTATGGTGGGACTTTTCCAACGGCTGCAGTCGTGGAATTCCTTCGGCGGGACCCAAGAATTCACGCTCCGGTCGTAACGACTCTCCATGGAGTCGTGCCGATGTCTGATATTGATGAAGATTTCCTCCGCCGCTATGAGATACCTGGCATACCTCTGTTCGCTCGAAAGGCAATACATATCGCGCATCGGTCGGTTAGAGATTTGTCTTCACTGACGATCGTCCACCATCAATATTTCAAGGAAATTCTGATCAATGATTATGGTTTTGATAGGTCTTCAATTGAAGTCGTCTTACCGGGAACCTTGAGCAAGGGAACTCTTGATGAAAAGGCCAACTTCGAGCCGTCGGAGAAAACGTCAAAGGCGAAGAACGTACTCGTATTCGGTTTCTTAACGAGTTACAAACTCCCTGAGATTGTTGTGGAAGTGGCGAATGCAATGAAAGGAGAGCCCATCCATTTTACATTTTGTGTTTCGAGGAACCCGAGAGCAACGTCAAAAGCGTATCTTGAGCGCTACAAATCAGTGAAGAAATCTGTTTTGGCACTTGGTGAACATGCAACGTGGTCGGGATATGTTCGCGATGAAGAAGTGTCGCAGTATTTTGACAACGCAGACCTCTTAGTTCTTCCGTACGTAGATTGTATTTCGGTGAGTGCCGTCGCCTCCATGGCGAACGCACATGGCGTGAAGATATGTTTCAGCGAACCTCTGAGTCCGCTCTTTCCGACTTCGAATCTGATGTTCGAGCTAACGGTGCCGTCTCTTAAGTCTGCCATTGCGAACGGATTAGACGAGAATGGTCCGAACCCAATCGATCTTCCTGGCCTAGTTTCCTGGAACGACACTGCTTCGCGGACAATCTCGCTTTGGCAGGAAATCTTGGATCGGCGTGGAGAGCGGTCACGGTGAATCGCATGCGAATTGCCATAGTCGTCCCGGAGTTTCCGCCCGACATTGTTGGCGGCGGCGGCATCGTATTTGAATCTTTATCCCATCAGTATCGGTTACGACACGACGTTCGCGTGTTTACAGCGTACGACGCTTCGAGAGGCTGGAGACGTCCCAGACAACGCGAACGATTTACTGATGACGTTGATGTGCTGCGGTATCCATTAATCCCAGTACGTCAAGGCGATTCGGCGTTAAAAACAGTTCTCCCTCCGAATCCGAGGGCTGCGGTCGAACTCTGGCGCGATCTGAAAGAGTGGGCACCCGATGTCGCTCATTTGCACGGGATCGGCTACGCGTTCGTCGATTGGGCGTCCTTCGTACTTCGTCGCCTGGACGTACCGTACCTACTTACTGATCACGGTCTGCCATCGAGTTTCGCGGATCGTTCATCGATCGTCCAAACGGCATATCGCCTGTATCGCGATTCTGTACTGAAGCGAACCGTGGGCGGTGCCAGCCGGGTGACTGCGGTTTCGTCGCAAGAAGCGGCAATTTGCTCGCAGGCATTTGTCATGGATGTTCTTGCGATTCCCAACGGCGTAACACCGCTGCCTTTGGACGCAAGTGTTTCCCAGAAATCGATGTTCCAAGCGCCTCAGCCTCCCTATCTAGCAGCCGCGGGACGAGTGGTTCACCATAAGGGATTCGACGTTTTGCTGGATTCATTGATTAAAAATCCCAACCTTCCGCCATGCGTGATAGCGGGTGAATGGAGACTCTCGGAGTTTGGCCGAGCACTTCACGCGCGGGCGGGCACGCGGATGATTTTCTTGGGTCCACTAACTCGTCACGACCTCCGATCTGTGTTGGTGCATTCGGAAATGGCTGTTGTCCCATCACGAAACGAGCCATTCGGCTTGATCGGTTTCGAGGCGCTGTCCGCCCACGTAAGAGTCGTCGCAACGCGAACGGGAGGTTTGTTTGATTTCGCCGACGAACGAACCCCGGTCATGCTTGTGGAACCCGGGAATACAAAGGAGCTGGCCGACGCGATCGAACGTACGATGACGTTGGGTTCGTTCTCGGCATCTGAAGAAAAAGCCTGCGAAGAGATTCTGAATCGACTGGATTGGGGTGATGTCGCGTCGAAATACGAAGAAGAGATGTCATTGCTGATTCGAGTTTGAGATTCGTCGAATGTATCGAAACTGCCCGTCCAGTTAAGTGACTCTCGGTAGGTGGAATGAGGTTGAAAGCTGAATGAAGGACTTCGACTTCGGTGACGCCGAAGAGAAAAAGCATCACTCGTCGATAAACAAACGCGCCGCGACAATTTTGCGCGATCCCGATGCCGCCAATTTGATTATCGGCGTCGTCATTGGCATCGCCGTGTGCGCCCCATTCTTCAATAACGGTCGACTCCTGCTACTTGACTGGTCAATAGGACCACACGATTTGGTCGCGACACCAACTGCGTTAGGCCTCAACGGAGGTCTCACGACCGGAATCGGCGGAGCCTTCGTAGTGGCTTTGTTGAACCGAGTTCTAGGGAGTGCATCAACATGGCTGCCGATGCTCGCCTTTTTCCCGATTGCTACCGTTGCCGCGGGTCGCCTCGCCGGCCGTTCACGGTGGTCGCGTGTTGCAGCCGGAACTCTTTACGCCGTCAATCCATTTGTGTTTAATCGACTGTTCGTCGGCCACCTCGCACTTCTGATTGGCTACGCACTACTACCGTTCGCCGTCAACGCAGCGATTCGTTCAGTTTCATCACAAATTGTGCGATGGTTGGCGCCACCACTTTGGTGGGCCGGGCTCACCTCATTGAGTCCGCACTTTGCATGGATCTACGGACTCGTCATCATTGGCGTCGTGAGCGTCGCGCTGATGGCGAAACAGCATCCGTTTCGACGCGTAGGGGGCTGGCTCGTAACCTGCGTAGGTGCATTCACACTGATGAACGCCTATATATTTCTGCCTTACTTTTCTACCAATCTGCCATCACAAATTGGTTCGGTCAGTCTCGATCTATATAGGACCAACGGCGATGCCCATTTAGGGTTGTTCGCGAATGTGGCCGCCCTCTACGGATTCTGGCGAACCGGACCCGGACCTGAACTTCCAAAAGATGTCATCAGGGGATGGCCATTCATCATGTTTGCGATTCTCGTCATCATCGTTGCGGGATTTTCGTATGCGATCCGGAAGGTTCCGGATTCCATGGACTCGACAGATGACAATAGGTCGCTCTTAGGTGAACAGACAACGTTCAACGAACGTAGGTTGGCTTTTCTTCTATTGTTCGTCGGCCTCGCGGGTTACTTCCTAGCGCTTGGCGATCAGGGACCAACTGGAGGCCTTTTTCTATGGGCCTATGACCATGTTCCCTTCTTTTCGATCATGCGAGAACCTCAGAAGTTTCTCATGCTCCTCGCATTGGCATACGCCGTGTTTTTTGGGTGGGGAGTCGATCGACTGTCCCGGATCCAAGGGTCGTTATCACGAGTCAGCGCTATCGCAGCTGCGGCCCTTTTTAGCTTGATTCTCCCGCTCGGATATTGCGCGACGATTTTCGACGGGCTCACGGGACAGCTTTCTACCAGTTCGCTTCCGCCGGCGTATCAGCGTGCAGACGCTCTGATGGGTAACGGGGCCGGAGACGTTCTTGCGCTTCCATGGCACCTTTACTTGAAGTATCCCTTCACAGATGGTCGAGTGATTTCGAATATTGCGCCATCCTCGTTTCGTCGAAATGTGATTTCGGGTGACAACGTACAGTCCGGGGACGTCGAAACGCAGTCAACGTCGCCTCGGTCAGCGTACATAGAACAACTGCTTGAGAATGGAGACGACACCATGGAGTTTGGTGAGTTGGTTCGTCCGCTAGGCGTCGAGTATGTCGTCCTTTCAAAAGCGGTCGATTGGAAGTCGTATAACTGGCTGAATCATCAGAACGATCTCGAACTCATATTGGACGATCGATCACTCGAATTGTGGCGGAACCTGGCTTACAAAGGTGTCGGCCAACGGGTGACAACATTAAAGTCGGTTTCCAGTATTGCTGGCTTACTCACGTTGGCCAAGTCCAATGAAATCGGAGCGGGAGCCATCGTCGCTCGCGAGTCAAACTCGAATTCTTCTGTGTCTTCGAATCCAGTCGGCAAGAGTTCGACATCTGCTGGTGAGTCGTTCCAATCGCACTCGGTTCACGAATTGTCACCGGTTGCGTACAAGATTTCATCGGGTAGGCCGGGCTGGGTAACCGTGGACGCTACGTACGAACGAGGTTGGTCCCTTGACGGCCGAGCGGCGACGAAAACTGCGGAAGGTACGGTGTTGGTTCGCGTGGGTTCCAAGGGCGGGGTCCTTGAATTCACGCCATGGAGAATGGTTCGCCTCGGCTACATCGTGTCGGTTGGAGTCTTCACCTCACTGACGTTGGTGCTCGTCATAGAGCCGCGGCGGCGTAAAAGAGCAATGATCGGACCAGTTGATTTTGGGTGTCCGCCAGGAGTTGACTGAGGACTCTCGGTTTCATTTCTAAGAATCCCAAAATGCAGCTTGCGGCGAGTTTCTTGATTGGTGGGCGATGTTAACTTGGCGACTCCGGTTTCCCTTACGAGAGGGGTTTTTCGAGATCGTCACCCGTTTCGTTCATCAAATGTGATCCATGGTCACGTCCACTGGCCCCGAGTGGGCCTCGTGTCCTAGCCTTGTAGCCAAAGAGGGCGTCGTCGTCACTATTTAAAGGGTCGGTATGGTTGATAACCGTTTCTCGCTTTTGGGCCGTGACATGGCGGTCGACCTAGGAACCGCGAACACTTTGGTCTATGTCCGGGGCCGCGGCATCGTGCTCAACGAGCCGTCGGTGGTCGCCGTCGACGTAAAAGACGGCAAGCCATTGGCCGTGGGCGCCGAGGCTAAACGGATGATCGGTCGAACCCCGAGCAACATCCAGGCCATCCGTCCGCTCAAGGACGGCGTCATCGCGGACTTCGAGATCTGCGAGAAGATGCTGCGCTACTTCATCCACCGCGTCCACCAGCGTCGTTTCGCGAAACCGCGCATGGTCATTTGCGTGCCGTCGGGCATCACCGGTGTCGAACAGCGAGCCGTCATGGAGGCAGCCGAGTTCGCCGGTGCGCGAAAGGCGTACATCATCGAAGAGCCGATGGCCGCGGCGATCGGCGCCGGTCTGCCGATTCACGAACCGACCGGCAACATGGTCGTTGACATTGGCGGCGGCACGACCGAGGTCGCGGTCATCTCACTCGGCGGCATCGTGACCAGTCAATCGATTCGCGTCGGTGGCGATGAGCTCGATGAGGCGCTGATCGCCTACGTCAAAAAAGAGTTCCAGTTGGCGCTCGGTGAGCGAACGGCAGAAGAGATCAAGATTCAACTCGGCTCGGCGTATCCGCTCGAAGAAGAGTTGCGTGCCGAGATCCGCGGTCGCGACCTCGTGACTGGTCTGCCCAAGACCGTCATCATCTCGACCGAACAGATTCGCAAGGCCATGGAAGAGCCGGTGCAGGCAATCGTTGACGCCGTGAAGGTGACCCTTGACCGCACGCCACCCGAACTGTCCTCGGACCTCATGGAACAGGGCATCGTCTTGACCGGAGGCGGGGCTCTTCTCGCGGGCATCGCGGCGCGACTGGAGTACGAGACGAATATGCCCATCATCGTGGCGAATGATCCACTCAACTGCGTGGCTTTAGGGAGCGGCATGTGCCTCGAAGAACTCGACGTCTTCGCGCGCATGTTGAAGACCAGCCCTTCGCGCTAACCCGTGGCCACCGATCGGACGAGGCGTCGGACGTGGACGATCGGCGCCAGCGTTACGGTGATCCTGGTCGTGCTCTACCTGAGTGGTGGCGTGGTGTCAGGACTCAGGTCGGCGGCCAATCTTGTCACCTCTCCCTTTAGTTGGTCCGTCAACGAAATAGCTCGACCGATCGGCCACATGTTTGCCGGGGCCATCAACTACAGCGACGTCGTCGCCCAGAATCAGAAACTTCGCTACGAGCTCGGTAATGCTGAACTCAAGGCCAACGAGACGTGGGCCGAAAATCGGCAGCTCACACAACTGACCACCGAACTAAGTGTGCCTTTCGTCGGCTCGCTGCCCACGGTGGCGTCGCAAGTGACCGCACTCTCGCCGACGAACTTCACCGCGACCGTCGACATTTCCAAAGGTCGTGACAGCGGCGTCATGGTCGGGATGCCGGTCGTGGCCAATGGGGGACTGGTCGGTACGGTGATTCAAACGACCCCACACGGCGCCACGGTCCGCCTGATCACTGACGTCGACTCACTCATCGGCGTGACCTTCGGATCGGGCAAGACGACGCTCGTCGTCCAGGGACAAGGTGTCAACAACGGTCTGGGCGCGACGTCGGTGCCGCTGACGTCGTCGGTGCGCTCGGGCACGGTGCTCTCTACCAACGGGCTGGCCGGTGGTCTGTATCCACCGGGCTTGCCGGTCGCCAAGGTTTCGAAAGTCACACTGACGCCTGGCGCGGCGACGTATAACTTGTCGCTGCATCCACTCGCGGACCTGCGCAATCTCGAGTACCTCGAGGTCGTGTTGTGGGAGCCGTCGACGTGACGCGCGCGTTGATACCGGTCACCATCGTCACGATGTTCGTGGTCGGCGTGCAGCTTTCTGTCTTCTCCACGTGGCGAATCGAAGGTGTCGTCTTCATGCTGGTATGGCTCTGGCCCTTCGCGTTGGGTCTCGCGGGTTTCACGAACCTCTCGCTCTGGGCGGCTGTCGTAGGCGGCGTCTTCTTCGACACGCACGCCACCACACCATTTGGCCTCACCGCAATGGTGGGAGTCGTGTTGGCTTTCGGTGCGTCGCGCCTCGGTAAGGAAGGTGTCGGCGACCTCGACTCGGCGGCGTGGTGGGTCACACCGATCTTGGCCGCGGTCGCTGGCTTCGCTGCACCGGTCATCTACACGGTGGGCGGCGTCGGCGTCCTCAACTTCTCCCTGTGGCACGGCAGCCTGGTGGACTCGATGGTCGTCAACGCGGTCGCGTTCTTCGTGTTGGCGCGTCCGGTATCGCGTCTCGCACGAATGGTCGGACGCGTCGGTGTGCGAGCGTACCGATGAAAAGTTCGTGGCGCGATCGACCTTCGGGGTCTCGGTTCTCGCGGCTGTGGCGACCATGGGAATCATTGCATCCGTTCCGGGGCAAGGGCCGCTCCATCAACGAACCCAAGCCCGTGGGCATCCGCGACCTCGTCGCGGCACCCAGTGACGTCAAGTTGCGCCCCGAACGTCGCTGGTACGTGATCGGCGGATTCTTCTTCTTACTGTTCGTGTTGCTCATTGGTCGCCTCTACGTCTTGCAGATCAAGGACAACAAGCAGTCCGACGCCCAGGTCGCGGGCAACTCGTTGCGGGTGGCGAGCATTCCGGCGTCCAGGGGATTGATCCTGGATCGCAACGGCCGGCCTTTGGTCGACAACGTGACGACTGTCGAGATCCGCCTGTCGCGCGCCGAAGCGACATTGGATCCCAAGATCGAAGGCACGCTGGCGTCCTTGACCGGGCTGAGCGTCGGTCAGATCGCCGGTGACCTCGCCAACAAGGCGTACAGCCCGTACCAACCGGCGCCGATTCTCGCCAACGCGCCGAATCGCATCGTGCAGTTCATCAAGTTGCACCATTCGGAGTTCCCGGGCGTGTCGGTTTTGGACGTCTCGCGACGTTCGTACCCGCTCGGAGGCAACGTCGGCTCCCAGGTGCTGGGCTACGTCGGGCCGATCACCGAGGCCGAGATCCAACAACACCCCAACGCCGGCTATCAGACCGATTCGACGATCGGTAAAACCGGCATCGAATCCTTCTACGAGCAGTACCTCCGGGGTCACGATGGCACGAGCACCTTTGAGGTCAACTCACTCGGCAGCGTGATCGGTACGTTGAAGACCACGCAACCGAGGATCGGCGACTCGGTGGAGCTCAATATCGATGCCGGGCTTCAGTCAACGCTCGACGGGATCCTCAAGAGCGACATCTTGCATGACCGCACGGTGCCCGACCCCCGCTCCGGCGTGCTGCCCCAAGCCATCAACGGTGCCGCCGTGGTGCTGGACGTGAACAACGGCGCGGTCCTCGCGATGTCGAGCTATCCGTCGTACAACCTGTCGTCCTTCGTGAACGGACTGTCCAACAGCCAGTTCCAGCATCTCTTGAGCGTCGGTGCGTTCAACAACTACGCCATCCAAGGTCTCTACACTCCGGGAAGCACGTTCAAGATGATTTCAGCGACGGCGCAAATGCAAACAGGCATTCTCTCGCCACAGGTCACGATCGACGACACCGGCAGTTTCAAGGTGCCGGGATGTAAGTCGAATCCGAAGGGCTGCGTCTTCCACGACGACGAGACGACAGGGCTGGGTTACGTCAACCTTCCGCTCGCGCTCACCGAGTCCTCGGACTACTACTTCTACAACTTGGGTTACCTCTTCTGGTCGCAGCAGGCGAAGTACGGACAGACCCCGATTCAGAACGTCGCGCGCGAATACGGACTCGACAACTACACCAATATCGACCTCTCGAACGAAGTCGAAGGACGCGTCGACTCACCGGCGGTGCGAAGGGCCCTGCACGCGGCGGCACCGGCCGCGTTCCCTGCCGTCAACTGGTACACCGGCGACAACATGGAGATGGCGTTCGGCCAAGGCACTACCGCGCTCACGCCGATCGCGCTGGCGAACGCCTACGCGACATTCGCCAACGGAGGCACGCGTTACGCGCCAGAGGTAGCTGCGGCCATCGTGAACGCTCACGGCCAGACGGTGCTTCGCTACGGTCCGCGTGTCCTCGGTCACGTGAGTCTGCCGCCGCGAGTACGAGACCCCATCCTCCAGGGACTGGAGGGCGCGGTCATGAGTCCCAGCGGCACGGCGTACTCGACGTTCCACAGCATCATCAATTTCTCGCTCTCGGCGTTCCCGATCGCCGGCAAGACCGGCACGGCGTCCAACGGTGGCCAACACGTCGAACCGAACTCGTGGTTCGTCGGCTTCGGCCCGACGACGCACCCGAAGTACGTGGTGCTGTGCGTCATCGACGAAGGTGGCTACGGCGCTGACGCCGCGGCGCCGGTGGTGGCCAAGACCTTCAACTACTTGGTGGCCCACCCAATCGGGTCAGTGGCTCTCAAGCACCAATTGACCGCACCCACGACCACCACCACGAACAAGTCGAACTCGGGCACGACCGGAACCACCACCACGACCATTAAGTAGCCAAAATCGCCGGTCACGGCGCTTCGGCGAGTATCCTGAGAGTGTTGGGCGTTTCTGTGCAAAATGTGCAGGGCGCGAAAAGAACGCAGCAGTGGCGCGGTGCAGTCGCACTCCGCTTCAGCAGGCATTGAGGACTACACGTGGTACACGGCAGTGAAGTGACCTTATTTATTACCTGGATCGTCGCTCTCTTGTTGACCCGTCACGCCACAACTCCCAACACCTACGTCGCCCGATTTTGGCGCGTATCCACCCCCGTAAGCGCGGCGCAATGCGCCCCCATACCTAAAAACTCGAGGAGTACCCGTCGTGAGCGACGAATCCAACTCTCAACCCGCCTTATCGTCTAGCCCCCGCATAGGCGACACCCGACCCGCACCACAGATTGGCGACACCCGACCGGGATCGGCGCCGCCTTCGTCGAATGGGCAAGCCCCGGCCCGTCAGGGACAAGGACAGGGCCAGGGTCAAGGCGGCGGCAACCGACGTCGCCGTGGCGGGCGTGGTCGAGGCGGTCAAGGTGGACAAGGCGGCCAGGGAGGCCAAGGTGGCCAACCGCGAAACCCCACTCGGACCTTCGACTCACCCGTCGAGGCTTCGGCACCCGAAGCCGCCGGCGACGAAAGCACCGCCGCCCGTGGCAAGAACAAGCGACGTCGCGGTGGCGAACGCCGAACGCGCGCCCAAGGTCGCTACCTCATGTGCGTGCACACGACGCCCGAAGCCACGCATATCGCGACCCTCGAGGGTCGGACCATGGTCGAGTACACCGTCGCCAAGGCCGCCGACGAGACGAATCAGATCGACGGCAACATCTACGTCGGTCGAATTCAAAATGTCCTCCCGGGCATGGAGCTGGCCTTTGTTGACATCGGCATCCCGAAGAACGCGGTGCTCTATCGCGGCGACATCTCATTCGACATGGACGACGTCGAAGGTACGGCCTCCAATGACAAGCGCATTGAGCAGATGATCAAGTCCGGCCAGACGATCATCTGTCAGGTCACGAAGAACGCCATCGGCGCCAAAGGTGCTCGCCTCACCCAAGAGGTTTCGTTGCCCGGGCGTTTCGCCGTCTTGGTGCCGAATTCGAACACCATCGGAATCTCGAAGCGCCTTCCTGATGGCGAGCGCCGTCGCCTGCGCAAGATCATCGACGACGTGAAGCCGGAGCGACACGGCATCATCATTCGCACGGCCGCCGAAGGCGTCACCGCCGATGACCTGGCGCGCGATGTCAGCTCCCTCGCCGAGAAGTGGGCCGCGATCGAAGCCGAAGTCGCCAAGTCCAGTCAGCCTCGACTGGTCTACCGCGATCTCGACCTCGCGGTGCGGGTACTGCGTGAGGAACTCAACGACGACTACCGCGGCGTCTTGATCGACGACCTCGTGCTCTATGAGAAGGTGCGCGAGTACGTGTTGGCCGTCAACCCTGAGTTGGCCGACCGCATCGAGTACTACGACACTTCGACCGAAGAACTCCCTCTCTTCGAGCGCTACTTCGTCCACGAACAACTGCACCGCGCACTCGATCGCAAGGTCTTCCTACCTTCAGGTGGTTCCTTGATCATCGAACGCACGGAGGCCCTCACGGTCGTCGACGTCAATACGGGAAAGAACGTCGGAACGACGAACCTGGAAGAGACGGTCTTTCGCAACAACCTCGAAGCGGCCGAAGAAGTGGCCCGACAACTGCGTCTTCGCGACATCGGCGGGATCATCGTGATCGACTTCATCGACATGGAGTCCAAGGTCAACCGAGAGGCCGTCGCCTCGGCGTTGCGCCAAGCGCTCTCTCGCGACAAGACCCGTACCCAGGTCTTTGATATCTCAGAACTCGGTCTCGTGGAGATGACCCGAAAGCGCGTGAACGAGGGACTCTTGGAGTCCGTATCCAAGATCTGCACGATGTGTGACGGTCGCGGATTCATCGTCGAGACGGGACTTTAGAGTTCGACGGCCTGACGCTATCGACTACTATTGAAACCCTATGTACGCCGTTATCCGTGTTGGCACATCTCAAGAGCGCGTCACCGAGGGCCAAGTGGTCCGCGTTGACCTACGCCCCGAAGAAGATGGCGCCGAAATCCAGTTCGAACCCGTCCTTTTGGTCGACGGCGACTCCGTAGTCGCCGGACCAGCTCTGAAGGGCGCATCCGTGACCGGCACGATCCTCGGCGAGGAGAAGGGCCCGAAGATTCGGGCTCTCACCTACAAGGCGAAGTCGATCCAGCGCAAGCGCTGGGGACACCGCCAGCACTACACGAGCGTCGAGATCACCAAGATCTCACCCAAGGCCTAGGAGAGTCCGATGTCCAAGACCAAAGGCGGCGGTTCCACCAGGAACGGTCGCGATTCCAATGCGCAGCGTCTCGGCGTCAAGACTTTCGACGGAACTGCTGTAAAAACGGGAAGCATCATCATGCGCCAACGTGGGACCCAGTTCCACCCCGGTCGCAATGTCGGGATCGGCAAGGATGACACCCTGTTCGCGCTCGCTGAAGGAACCGTGAAATTCGGCTACCGAGGCGGCAGAAAACTGGTTGACGTTCTCGTTGGCTGAGTTTTCCTCCTAAATCAAGAAACCCCCGGGCCTGGCCCGGGGGTTTCTTGATTAGAACCAGAACTACGCGCTCTTGACTGCCTTTTTAAAGGTTGAGCCAATGGAAACCTTTGGAGCGTTGGAGGCCTTCACCTGAATGGCCTCGCCAGTCTGGGGATTACGGGCCGTGCGGGCCTTACGGGCCACACGCTCGAAAGAAAGGAAGCCCGACAGAACAATCTTCTCACCCTTCGAAACATTCGACACCACAACATCTTCTAGGGCCTTGAGGACTTCAGCCACCGTGTTCTTGTTTGCGCCGCTTTCGGCAACAATCGCATCTACCAACTCGGCCTTGTTCACCGGTCGACTCCTTACTCTTCGTTGAAACGGACTGGGAGTGTTCCCAGCAACCGGAGCCATCTTTACGCAAAATGGGGGAAATAATGGGATTTCGCATAAGATTTCGGCCTTTCAAGAGAAAATGAAAACGTAAAACTACTGATCACGATACATTTCCAATTTTTAACTGTTACCGATTCGTAATGTTCGTGACCACTTTCGGCCCGAATTATCCAGATATTTACTGGAAATCTCGGCGATTTCGCCCCTCGCGAGGGACTTCACTGCGCGATATCGGCGCCTAAATTCGTCACGTGGCGATCATCTGTGCGGAGTGCGGTTGCAATGTCGTTCGTGGACACGTACTGGAGCGATGCGCGAGTCCTGAGTGTTGTTGCGCTGGCTTGCCCGATCGTTCCATGGATACCCTCGCCGAGGAGGTGCGCGACGCAATGGAGAAGGTCGATCTCGTGGCGATGGCTGCGCTGCTGGCGCACGATGCGCGTTGGGGAGCACCGGAACAAAGCGTGCCCACGTGTCGCAACGCGCAACAGATCCTCTCGTGGTACGAAATGGCCCGCGACAACGGCGTGCGCGCCGATATCACCGAAATCGTGATCGAAGGCGACCACATCGTGGTGGGGCTGAAGATCTTAAACCCCAATGCTCCGTCAAAGGTTCCTGACAACCAGCGTTGGCAGGTACTGAGCGTTGACGGCGGACTCGTCTCGGAGATCCGTGGCTACGAGACGCGCCACGAGTCTTTGGACTTCGCGAGGTCCGGTGTGTCGCAGTGGAAGAATTGAACGCGGGTCGTCGCTCAACTCGTTGAACACGTTGATGTCGTTGACGTGAACCTGCTTCTCAAGGGCCCTGATGGGTGACCCGTAGAATGCATTGGTGTCCACCTTCGTTGATTTCGCTCAATTACACGCGAAAGCGGGCGATGGCGGGGCCGGTTGCGTCAGTTTTCGTCGTGAAGCCCACGTCGCCAAGGGTGGCCCCGACGGCGGCGACGGCGGCAAGGGCGGCGACGTCTGGATCGTCGCGGACCATAATCAGGCGTCGCTCCTGGGATTTCGCGACCACCCCTTTCGTCGAGCGACCGACGGCCAACACGGCACGTCCAAGCGCCAACACGGATCGAAGGGCAAGGACCAAGTCGTCATCGTGCCCGTCGGCACCATGGTCTACAGCCGCGAAGGCGAGCTGCTCGTCGACCTCAATGGACCGGGGGACCGCTGGCTGGCGGCCGAAGGCGGGCTCGGTGGTCAGGGCAACAATCGCTTCCTCTCGAACAGTCGACGCGCTCCGGCCTTCGCCGAGCAAGGCGAGCTCGGTCAGGAGAACTGGTTCAACCTCGAATTGAAGCTGCAGGCCGATGTCGCCCTTATCGGTTTCCCGAATGTGGGAAAGTCCACCCTGATTGCTCGTGTCTCGGCGGCGCGACCGAAGATCGCGGACTATCCCTTCACCACGTTGGTACCGAACCTCGGGGTCGTTCGCGTCGGCGAACGAGCCGGTCGTCCGAGCGACGCGACCGAGTTCGTGATGGCCGACATCCCCGGACTCATCGAAGGCGCGGCCGAGGGCCGAGGTCTCGGACACGACTTCCTCCGTCACGTCGAGCGCGCCCGGGTCTTGTGCGTTCTTCTCGACCTCTCGGAGTTCGCACCGTCGCCACCTCAGGAGCAACTGGAGATCTTGTTGCGCGAGCTCGGCGACTACCAGGCTGACCTGCTCGAGCGACCGCGGGTGATCGTCGGTTCCAAGGGCGACGTCGCCGCCTACGAAATGGAGGACGTCCTCACGATCTCCTCGGTCACCGGTGAGGGAATCGATCAACTGGTCGGTCGCCTGGCCGCACTCGTGAGCGAGGTTCGACGCGAAGAACAAGAACGCATCGAGCACGAGGTCGTCGTGCACAGGCCGTTACCCGACGAGATCACCGTCGAGCGTGCGGGGACCAACGGTTGGATCGTCGAAGGACGTCCGGCGATCCGGGCCGTGCGATTCCAGGACCTCACGGACGACGAAGCGCTCGCCGAGATTGTGCGACGGCTCCGCGACCTCGGGGTGGACCGAATGCTGACGCGCGCCGGTGTGCGCGATGGCGACATCGTCAACATCGGACCCCTGTCATTCGAATGGTGGCGCGATGACGTGAGCGCCGGACTCGACCGAGGCGAGCACCACCGCGCGTCACGTCGAGAGCGATTGGCGCGACACGGACGCCTCGACCTGGGCGACGGTGATGGCGACGCGTAGTCTCGTCGTCAAAATCGGTACTTCATCGGTCACCGATGACACCGGCGGCGTTTTCCACGCTGCCTTGGCGAGCGTGGCGCATGACGTGGTGGAACTGCGGACGAAAGGTTGGACGGTCGTCGTCGTGACGTCCGGGGCCATCACCGCTGGATGGTCCGAGGTCGGTCGCGGTCGCCCCCGACCATCGGACAGCGTGTCGTTGCAGGCCGTCTCGGCGGTGGGACAGCCGCTCTTGATGCACGCGTGGCGCGACGCCTTCGCCGCGGTGGGCGCGAGCGTCGGGCAGGTCTTGTTGGCTCCGCTCGATTTCTCTCACCGTGGTCAGTACCTGCACGCACGTGGCACGCTCGAGGCGCTGCACGCGCTCAACGTCGTGCCGATCGTCAACGAAAACGACGCCGTCGCCGACGAGGAGATTCGATTCGGCGACAACGACCGATTGGCGGCGTTGGTCGCCAATCTCGTCGGTGCGTCGCACCTGGTGCTCTTGACCGACACCGCGGGCCTCTTGACCGCGGACCCGAGACTCGACCCCACCGCAACGTTGATCGAAGAGGTGACGGCGTTCGACACCGAGCTGGTCGACGTCGCCGGTGACAGTCGTTCCGGCGTGGGCAGCGGAGGTATGGCGTCCAAGCTCGCCGCCGCGCGAATGGCCACGTGGTCCGGGATCACCACGGTCATCGCGTCGGCTCGCGCCGAGCACGCTCTCTCGCACGCGATCGAGGACGCCCCGGGATTCGGCACCACGTTTCGTCCTCGTGCCGAACGACTCTCGGCGCGTAAGTCGTGGATCGCGTTCGCGGTCGCGAGTCGCGGCGCGCTGCACATCAATCAAGGTGCGCTCCAGGCACTCGAACATCACGGTCGCAGCCTTTTGCGCGTGGGTGTGGAATCGCACACCGGAAACTTCGTCGAAGGTGATGCGGTCGAGATAAAGGGACCGGAAGGTCAAGTGATCGCCAAAGGTCTGGTGCGCGTGAGTGCCGAATCGTTCCACGAGAGCGACGACGTAGTCGTGCACCGCGACGACCTCGTGCTCCTTCGTCGCTCCTGATGTCAACCATTACGATTGCTCCATGTCACTAGGTGCGCTGGAGGCGCAAGGTCGCGCGGTGCGAGAGTCCGCGACGGCACTCGGACAGGCCCCGAACGAGCAGCGTCGCGCGGTACTGCTGCACGTCGCCGATCGTCTCCAGGAGAGGGCCGAAGAACTACTCGCCATCAACGCCGGCGACGTCGCTGCCTACAAGGAGTCGGGGGCCGGCGTCGATCGCCTCACGCTGACCCACGCGCGGATCGACTCCATGGCCGACGCGCTGCGCGAGATTGCGCAAAGTCCCGATCCGCTCTTTGAAGTCGTCGACCAGAGCGTGCGACCGAACGGACTGCGCATCGAGCGACTTCGAGTGCCTCTGGGCGTCATCGGAGTGGTCTACGAGAATCGACCGAACGTCACGAGCGACGTGGCCGGGCTCTGCGTGCGAAGCGGTAACGCCGCCTACCTCCGGGGATCGTCGACGGCGTTTGCGACCAATCAGTTCATCGTGTCGCTCTGGCACGATTCACTGGAGAAGGAAGGTCTGCCCGCCGCGGGCGTCTCCTTGGTGCAAGACACCTCACACGAGACGGCGACCGCCTTCATGCAGATGACGGACGTCCTGGACTGTCTCATCCCGCGCGGCGGCCCGAGCCTTATCGCGGCCATGCGTGAACACGCGCGAGTTCCCTACGTGCTCGACGGCGACGGTAACTGTCACATCTTCGTCGACGAATCGGCTGATCTCAACAACGCGGTCGAGATCGTTCGAAACGCGAAAACGTCGCGTCCCGGCGTGTGCAATGCCGCCGAGACGGTGTTGGTCCATCAAGCCGTCGCGTCGACGTTCCTGCCGGCCTTGGCAGCTGCGATGCCCGAAGTCGAACTTCGAGGCGACGATGTGACGCTGCGGCATCTCCCGAAGGCGACACCGGCGAGTGAAGAGGACTACGCGCGAGAGTTCCTGGATTTGATCCTCGCCGTCAAGGTCGTTGACTCGCTCGACCGGGCGATTGAACACGTCGCGCGCTACGGCACGGGACACAGCGAAGCGATTCTCACCCGGGACCAGACGAACGCCGACGCCTGGGTCAAACGTGTCGACGCGGCCGCGGTCGTGGTGAACGCGTCGACGCGCTTCATCGACGGAGGTGAACTGGGTCTGGGCGGCGAGGTCGGTATCTCGACCCAGAAGTTGCATGCTCGAGGCCCGATGGGTCTTCGAGAACTGACCTGTCTCAAGTGGGTCGTACGAGGAGAGGGACAGATTCGATGACCGCACTTGACCCGCGCGAAGAACTCGCCAAACGTCTGGGACTCGACGAGGTGCCGCCGGTGCGCTTCGACTCGGCCAAAGACGTCTTGGGGCGCCTCGCCGAGCACGACTATCTCAGCGACGACGCCATCGCCTCGGTGTGCTTCTTGGCCGACCGACTGGCCAAGCCGGTCTTGGTCGAAGGTCCCGCCGGCACCGGGAAGACCGCTCTCGCGCGCGCCGTCGCCGACGCCGTCGGCGCCCGACTCATTCGCCTTCAGTGCTACGAGGGACTGGACGACTCCAAGGCGCTCTACGAGTGGAACTATCGCAAACAGCTACTGCGCATCCAGGCCGGTCGACCCGACGGCGAGGGGACCGAGAATTGGGAACAGCTCGAAGAGGACATCTTCGGCGAGGAGTTCCTGCTCACTCGTCCGCTGCTCGAGGCGATCTCCGCGACCGACCCGGTCGTGTTGCTGATCGACGAAGTCGACCGCGTCGAACTCGAGACCGAGGCGTTGTTGCTCGAGGTCCTGTCGGAGTATCAGGTATCGATCCCCGAGCTGGGCACCGTGCGGGCCAAGCAGATACCGATGGTGTTCCTCACGTCCAATAACACCAGGGAGCTCTCCGAGGCGCTCAAGCGGCGGTGTCTCTACCTCTACATCGGGTACCCGACCGTGGAACGCGAACGCGACATCATCGTCTCGCGGGTTCCCGGCATCACGAGCACCCTGGCCGAACAGATCGCCCAGGTCGTGCGGTCGCTGCGCTCGCTCGACCTCAAGAAGGCGCCTTCGGTCGCCGAGACGCTCGACTGGGCACGCACGCTCGTGGTGCTCGGCCGCTCGGAGATCGGTGATGAGGACGCCGCCGAAACGCTGCACATCTTGCTGAAGTACCAGACCGACATCGAGCGTGCGACGAAAGAGCTCCTCGGTCGGCCCAAGACCAGTGCTTAAGCTCCTCGGCGACTTCATCGGCGAACTTCGCGCCGCGGGGATTCCGATCTCCATGAGCGAACACGTCGACTCGGCCAAGGCGATGGAAGTGATCGACCTCTCGGACCGGTCGTTGGTCAAGAACGCCCTTGCCGCCACGCTGGTCAAAGACGGCGATCACATGCCGGTGTTCAACACGGCGTTCGAGGTTTTCTTCTCCACCCGTTCGTGGGACAGCGCCTCGGAGTTCATGGACGAGGTGGACACCGGTGACGCCCAACCCGAAGGCGCCGCCGGCGCCACCGGTCCGGGTCAGTCGCGCGGCGAAGGCGGCGGTGCGGCCAGTTCACTCAGCGCGCAGGAGTTGGCCGAGTTGCTGTATCGCGCGCTGCGCGACGTCGACCGCGAGGCGTTGCGTCTGGCGGCCGGCGAATCGGTCACGCGCTACGCCGGGATGGAACCCGGTCGTCCGGTCGGCGGCACCTATTACCTGTACCGGACGCTGCGAAATCTCGATCTCGAGAATCTCGAGAAGCGCCTGACGCTGGGTTCTCTGGACGATGACAAGCTCGCGGCGCGTATCGCGCGCGAAGAGGCCAAAGCTCGCATCGAGATGCTGAAGGCCGAGATCGAACGCGTCATCCGCGAGCGACTGGTCGAGGACCGCGGTTCGGCGGCCTTGGCCAAGTCCGTGCGCAAGCCCTTGCCCGAGGACCTTGACGTCATGCACGCCAATCGCGACGAGATGGCGCAGCTCGAGCGAGCGCTTCGACCGCTCAGTCGCAAGCTGGCCGTTCGTCTGGCTCGTCGTCGCAGGCGCCGTCGTCGCGGACCGGTCGACCTACGCCACACCGTTCGCCGCAGCCTTTCGACCGGTGGTGTCCCGATCGATCTCCGCTTCAAGCCGCCGCATCCCGCCAAGCCCGAGATCTTCGTGATCGCCGACATCTCGGGTTCGGTGGCCTCCTTTGCGCGCTTCACCTTGCATCTGGTGCACGCCATCAGTTCGCAGTTCTCCAAGGTGCGAAGCTTCGTGTTCGTCGACGGTCTCGACGAAGTGACACAACTCTTCGAGGGCGTGGACGATCCGGCCGAGACCGTGGCCAAGATAAACGCTGAGGCCGATGTCATCGCCTTTGATGGCCACTCCGACTACGGTCGGGCCCTCTTGAGTTTTCATGATCGCTTCGCCAAAGACGTCACGCGACGCTCGACGATTCTGATCCTGGGCGACGCGCGCAACAACTACCACCAGGCTCACGCCGAAGTGATCGCCGACCTCAAATACCGCGCGAAGGCCGTCTACTGGCTCAATCCGGAGCCGACGGCCTATTGGAACAGTGGTGACTCGATCGTAAGTCAGTACGCCCCGTACTGCGAGAAGGTCATCGAATGTCGCACGCTTCGCCAACTCGAGATGTTCGTGGGAGAGCTGGCGTGAGCGATTCAGAAGATCAACGCCTTCCCCCCTCCGGATTCCGCCAACGCGGCCCTAGGCCGTCGGGTACTCGACTGCTCTTGATTCGCCACGGCGAGAGTTACGCCAACGCCAAAGGACTGGCTGGTGGGCCGCTCGGTGACGGGGGACTCACGCCACTCGGGCAACGACAGACCCAGGCCCTCATCGACCGACTCGTCATGAGCGCGGAGCTCGCCGGTACCACCGCCTTTTACACCTCGGCCTTGCCGCGTGCTCTCGCGACCGGCGAGATGCTTCGAGTGGCCCTGCCGGCCGATCTCGTACCTGTCGTGGATGCAGAACTCAATGAGATCAATGTCGGTGAGGGCGACGGCCTGCCCTGGGCTGAGTACGTCGAACGTTATGGGGCCCCGGATTGGGACCTGGAGCCTGACGCTTTGACAGCACCGGGCGGTGAGTCGCTCCTCGGATTCCACGAGCGCTGTCGGGCCGCGATCGAACGAATCGTCGCGTGTCATCCCCACGAGTTGGTGGTCATCGTGACCCACGGCGGCTTCATTGAACAGGCCATGAAGATCTATCAAGGATTGGCACCCCAAGTGCGATTACGGCCGCGAATCGAGAACTGCTCGATGACCGAGATCGAGTTCCGCGACGGGGGACTGCGTTTGTTGCGCTACAACGACCGCGCGCCGTTGCCCGCCGAATAACGCTGCAAGAACTCCGCCACGTGAAAGGCCATGTCGAGGCTCTGGGTCGCATTGAGACGCGGATCACAGATCGAGGTGTAGTTGAGGTCGAGGTCGACTTCGTTGAGACGTGAGCCGCCGCCGAGACACTCGGTGACGTTGTCCCCGGTGAGTTCGACGTGAAGGCCCCCCGGCCAGGTCCCGAGACTCGACAGCGTTTCGAAGAACTTGGAGGTCTCGGACAGCACGTCGTCGAAGTGACGGGTCTTCTGTCCGCCCGAAGCGACGAAGGTGTTGCCGTGCATCGGATCACAGGCCCACACGACTTCACGGCCCTCGGCGCACAGGGACTCCACGAGCGGCGGCAACTTCTCTTCCACCAGCGCGTCGCCCATGCGTGCGATCAAGGTCAATCGACCGGCGCGGTTCGCCGGGTTCAACACGTCCACGAGACGAAGCAGTTCGTCGACGCCCATCGTCGGGCCGACCTTCAGACCGAGCGGGTTCGAGACGCCGCGCAAGAACTCCACGTGCGCGCCGTCGATCTGTCGCGTGCGGTCGCCGATCCAGAGCATGTGGGCCGAGCAGTCGTAGAAGTCACCCGTCAGAGAGTCGCGTCGGGTGAGCGCTTGTTCGTAGGGGAGGATGAGCGCCTCGTGGCTGGTGTAGAAATCGACGCCCTGTAGGGCACCGTCGTCGTGCAGGTCGATGCCGCAGGCCTTCATGAACTGGAGCGCTCGTTCGATCTCGTCGGCCACGACCTCGTAGCGCTTGCCCTCGAGTGAGTTCGCCACGAACTCCTGATTCCAGGCGTGTACGCGCGAGAGCGCGGCGAACCCACCGGTGGTGAAGGCGCGCAAGAGATTGAGCGTGGCGACGCTCTGGTGGTAGGCGGCTAAGAGACGCTCGGGATCGGGTCGCCGGGCGGCCTCGTCAAACGCTTCGCCGTTGACGATGTGGCCGCGAAAGGCCAGTAGACGCTCTCCGTTGCGTTCCTCGTACTCATCGGTGCGGGGCTTGGCGAACTGGCCGGCGATGCGCCCGACCTTGATGACCGGCACGCCGGCGGCGTAGGTGAGGGCGACCGCCATCTGCAAGATGACCTTGAGCTTGTCGCGAATCGAATCGGCCGAACCTTCGTCGAACGACTCCGCACAGTCCCCGGCCTGCAAGAGAAACGACTTTCCGTGGGCCACGAGTTCGAGGTGATCGAGGAGTCGACGGGCTTCACCGGCGAAGACCAACGGCGGTTTCGCCGCCAGGGCCGTTTCGACGCGAGCGAGATGCGCCTCGTCCGGCCAGGTCACTCCCTGGGCGGCGTGACGCGACCGCCACGTGCTCGGACTCCAGTCGTTGACGGACTTCTCCATCGAATAATGCTAGAGGCTCCAAGAACTGGTCATGAATCGCGCCCTAGTGTTGGCGCGTGAACGTTCGGCGAGTGGGTCTCTTCGGCGGGACCTTCGATCCGCCTCATTTCGGTCACGTCGCAGCCCTTCGCGCCGCCGCCGAGAGCGGGCGTTATGAACTCATAGAAGTCGCCGTCGCCGGCGATCCGTACTTGAAGCGTCTCGAAGGTGACGTGCGTGATGCCACGGTGCGACTGGCGATGGCCGAGGCCGCGTTCGGAGACCTCGACCTCGTCGAAGTGTCGGACCGCGAGATCTGTCGCGACGGGCCGTCCTACACGATTGACAGCGTGCGCGAACTGTTGGCCGACTGGGATGAAGTCGACCTGATCGTCGGCGCCGATTTAGCCGAACAGTTGGACAGTTGGCACGAAGCTGACGAACTTCGAACGTTGGTTCGTGTCGGCGTGGTGCCGCGTCCCGGAGCCAAGACCATTGTCCCTGATGGATGGGTGAGCTACGAGATTCCCATGGACCCCGTCGATCTATCGAGTTCCTACGTGCGCCAACTCGATCCAACCTCATCCAACCTTTCTCAGTACCTTCCGGCCGCAGTAGTTCCGCTTTACGAGGGTGCCCGAGGCTAAAGTCGAGGGAATGGCAGTCCGACTCTTCGACGCGACCGACCCGCAGCCCACGAGGCTAAGGGGTCTGGAAGCGGCGCCGAGGAGTCGAAGAGAAATTCGTCGCTTGAAGCAGCGATACGCCGTCATCGGCGTGGCCTCGTTGGCCGTCCCATTTGTGGCTGCGTTGTTCGTGCTCGGGGTGTCGCGCTGAGTGACTTGAACGCGAGCGGCGAGACCTCTCGCGGCCCACACTCGGGATTTGTAGCTGCGTTGATCAACGCGGCGGTCGTGGCCGCCGAGGACAAGTTGGCGCGCGACACCGTGGTACTCGATCTGCGCGAACTGGTCGACTCCTTCGATGTGCTCGTGGTCGCTTCGGGACGCAACGACCGACAGGTTCGCGCCATTGCCGAAGAGGTAGAGCGACTCGTCGAGATCGCGCTCGACGTGAAACCCATACACGTCGAAGGATGGACTGGCGCCGAATGGATTGCCTTGGACTACGGCGACGTCATCGTGCACGTGTTCGACGAGGCCGCGCGCGAGTATTACGACCTCGAACACCTCTGGAGTGCGGCGCCCGCCTTTCGACCGGCGACCATCGCCTAGGCGTTTAGCAGGCTCTGAAAGTCCGCCGGCGTCAGAAGGACCGCATGGTGGCCACCCGGTATGGGCGAATCTTGGGCCTCGCCGGCGACGTTGATCTCAATGCTCTTCACGTGGATTCCGAGGGTGATGCCGACGTCGCGCGACGTAAGCACGAGTTGTCCTACGGCCAGGACCTCCTGGTTTCGCGACATGTTTGAGAGGGTCGTGGCGAGGTCGATGTAACCAATGCCACTTCGAAAGTTCGCTGAGAGCACTATCAGGTTCTTCGGCAACTCCGAGGTGTAGCCCCCGAGCGATTCGAACTTCGTGGGTCCGATGACGAGCTGACGCAACACCGATTCGAGCACCGGAGGTGCGGGCACGATGCGACTAGAGGCTGAAAGGTGACCGGTGGTGTCCACGAGGAAGACGGGCTGTGAGATGAAGCGGACACGACCGTGGTTCGTTCCCGGGATGGTCGGACCTAGCAGTCCCAAGGGAACGTGATTCTTGCCGATTATCTGCGGTGACGATGCCGTCGGGACGAGCGTGCAACCGGCCAGCGCGAGCGCGCCGAGGATTAACCCGAAGAGGGTCCGTACCCGTCTCATGCGTGTTCACTTTGCACGATGGGCAAAAGGATCTGGAAGCGCGCGCCGCCGTCGGGACTCTCATTCACGGTGATCGTGCCTCCGAAGGCGCGCACGTGATCGCGTACCAATGCGAGACCGAGTCCGGTCCCTCGCGCCATGCCGCGGTCGTGCGCGGCGCGACCGCGAAAGAATCGTTCGAAGACCTGCTCGTGTTCGTCGCCGGGCACGCCCGCTCCGGCGTCGTCGACGTTGACCGCTAATTGGTTTCCCTGAAGGTTGATGCGTACCGCGACCGCGCCCTCGGCGTAGTGATGTGCATTGTCCATCAAGTTGGTGATGACGCGTTCGAAGCGGCGACGGTCGACCAGTACGAGAGGATCGCCCACACCTTCGGCGACCTCGACGGGCGGCTCCGCGAGGCCGTGGCGACGTGAGGCCGATCGAACGGATTGGTGCACGAGCTCAATCGCCGAGAGCGTCTCCATGACAAGCGGCACGGCACCCGCGTCGCTGCGCGACATCTCCAAAAGGTCTTCGACCAGGGATTGGAAGATCGCAAGGTCGGCGACCAAGAGATCCAAACTCTCTTGTCCGGCCGGTGAAAGGTCTTCGCGATGCTGTTGCAAGACCGTGGCGGTCGTGGCCAGCGTCGTGAGCGGCGAGCGAAGTTCGTGGCTGACGTCGCTCGCGAATCGGGCGTCGCGTTCCAGTCGCTGCACGAGTTGGCTCACCATCTGATTGAAGGACTCTGTCAACTGTTGGACCTCACGGTCGGCTCGGTTGACCTGTAGTCGCGTCGTGAGGGCGCCCTCGGCGATCAGGGCGGCGGCGTAGGAGACCTCCTCGAGAGGACGAACGGTACGGCGAGACACCCAGATGCCGCCACCGATGCCGACGATCGAGGTGAAGATCGCGCCGAGCAACAAGACGAGGCCGAGCAGACGCAGTGAGTGTTCGAGAGAGTCGAGCTTGAAGATCTCGAAGACCTGGGTCTCGACCGCGGGAATCGGAACTCCCACCACGAAGACGATTCGCCCATTGGCGTCCAGGGTCTGTTCAGTCGCGTGTCCGGCGGCGACGATGGTGATCGTCGTTTGCTTGACGTCCACGGTCGACGCCTTATTCGATCGCGCCAACCACTGACCGTGGGTCTGCACCAGCACGTTCGCGTCGGTTCCCTTTTGGATCGATTTGAGGAGGTCCGAAAGTTCCGTAGGCGAGGAGTACAGGGTGCTGCGCACCAGTGCCGCGTTCACGTAACTCTGTTTTAGGTCCGTCTGTTGTTGATTCGAGATCAACAGGTGTTTGACGCCGAAGTAGGTGAGCGAGGCGAAAAGAGCACTGAGGATGAAGGCACCCAGTCCGAAGGTCACGAGTAGGCGAAGTCGAAGACTCCGTCGACCCATTAGATGACCAGCTTGTACCCGGTGCCGCGAACCGTCACCAGGAAGATCGGGCTAGCCGCGTCGGGCTCGATCTTCATACGCAGACGTCGGATGTGCACGTCCACGAGGCGGCTGTCCCCGAAGTAGTCGTAACCCCAGACCCGCTCGAGCAGGTCTTCACGGGTGAGTGGCTTCCCATTATTGGAGGCGAGGTCGGTCAGGAGACGGAACTCAGTTGACGTGAGGTGTAGTTCCGAGCCGTCGACTTGGCGAACGACGCCTTCATCGGGTATCACGTGCAACGAGCCGAGTTGGAAGGCACCAGTGCTCTTCTCCGGTCGTCGACGAAGGTGCGCGCGCACTCGAGCGAGCAGTTCTTCGGGCACGAAGGGCTTGGTGACGTAGTCGTCGGCACCCGATTCCAGTCCCAGCACGACGTCGGCGGTCTCGTCGCGCGCCGAGACGATCACGATCGGAAGGTCGCTTGAGCTGCGTAACGCCAGGCACGTCTCGAAACCGGACATGCCCGGCAACATGATGTCGACGATGGCGACGTCCGAGGCCATCCGATTGAACATGGCGATGCCGATCTCGCCCGTCGGGGCGTCGTCGACCAAGAAGCCCTCACCTTCGAACATCAATCGAAGTGCGGTGCGGATGTGGTCGTCGTCTTCGACAATCAGGATTCGCGACACTCGTCCCCCCTCGGATTCCTCGTCCACCTTAGTTATGTCACCCGGCTGCATTGGGTCGTCGTAGCCTTGAAGGCGTGTCACCAGCACGCAACAGCGAACGGGCCAGGGGGGCGTGGCACCTGAAGGACTACGCCGTGACGCTGCGCGCGACGGACCGGGCGCCGGCCACCCAAACGGCCTACCTGAGCGACATCGGTGCCTTCATCGCCTGGGCCGAGGAGCGCGAAGTTCCACGACCTCGCGACGTGAGCGTGAAGACGCTTCGCGACTACCTGGCTTTCATGACTGAGCGCGGCGACGAACGAACATCCATTATTCGCAGGCGCGCCTCACTGCGCGGCTATTTCTCCTGGTTGGTCCAGCGTGGACACCTCGCCGAGAGTCCGGCCGCGAGACTTTCGGCCCCGCGTCCGAATCATCGCTTGCCGAAGATCGTGGTGCGCGAACAACTCGACGTGTTGCTCGACGATGACTGGGGCGACGACGAGTGGGCCACGCTGGACCGTGCCGTCTGCGAGGTCCTCTATGGTGCGGGACTTCGCGTGAGCGAGCTGTGCGGGCTGAACGTCGCCAGCGTCGACTTTCGCCAGGGACTGCTTCGCGTACTGGGAAAGGGCCGCAAGGAACGGCTCGTGCCGCTGCACCGGCGTGGACTCGAATCGGTGCAGCTCTGGATCCACGACGCCCGCGACAGGGTGAAAAGCCCTGATGCCGATCCCGACGCCCTGTTCTTCAACCGACGGGGTAACCGACTCGGTCCGCGCGATGTGCGCCGGATCCTGGACCACCGCATCTCGCGAGGTCACGTCCACCCGCACGCGCTGCGCCACACCTACGCGACGCACCTGCTCGAGGGTGGGGCGGATCTGCGCGTGGTCCAAGAGCTGCTCGGTCACGAAAGTCTCACGACCACCCAGATCTACACCCACGTCTCCAAGTCGCGCCTGCAAAAGGTGCATCACGACACCCACCCGAGGGGGTAGCGAGTTCGAACGGGTAGGATGTTTCGGCTCTCCCGCAGTGGGGGGGTTCTGATATATCACCGTGGTTTCGTACGGTCGCCTTCGGGTGCACCACGGGGATCGAGCAACCGAACGGAAGGAAAAATAACGTGGCACTTGTCACCCTGCAAGAACTACTGGACTCCGGAGTGCACTTCGGACACCAGACCCGCCGTTGGAATCCCAAGATGCGCCGATTCATCCTCGGCGAGCGAAACGGCATTTACCTGATCGACCTGCGAAAGACGCTGCTGGGTATCGAAACCAGTTACGCCTACGTGCGCGACCTCGTCGCTGACGGGGGAGTCATCCTCTTCGTGGGTACCAAGAAGCAGACCCAGGGTCCCATCGAGGACTACGCCAAGGCCTGCGGCATGCCCTTCGTGAACCAGCGTTGGCTGGGTGGCATGCTCACCAACTTCGCCACCGTCGCCGGACGAGTGAAGCGCATGGTGGAGCTGCGATCCATGCAGCGCGCCGGTGACTTCGACAACATGCCCAAGCGTGAGGCACTGCGCCACAGCCGCGAACTGGAGAAACTCGACCGAAACCTCTCGGGTATCGCGAATCTCGACCGCGTCCCCGACGCCATCTTCGTGATCGACACGAAGAAGGAGCACATCGCCGTGACCGAAGCCCGCAAACTCGGCCTCCCGGTCGTGGCCGTCGTCGACACGAACTGTGACCCGGACGTCATTGACTACGTGATCCCGGGCAACGACGACGCGATCCGCTCCGGCGCGTTGCTCTGTCGCTTGATGGCCGACGCCGTCACCGAAGGTCGCTTCATTCGACAGAACCGGCCGGTCATCTCCAAGCAGTCGTCGGCGCCGGCTAATCGGGCCGCGCTGATTGACGACGTCGGCTCTGACGCGGTCGAGACCGTACCCGTGGTTGGTCTGTCCGATGCTGCGCCGCTGGTCGCGCCGGAGGAAGTACCGGAGCAGGTCACGGTCGAGACGGCCGAATCGGCCCCCGAGGCCGAACTGCCCGCGGGTGAAGCGACGCTGGACGCCGAGTTACCGGTCGTCGAAGCGACGCCCGAGGCTGCGACGGCCGACGAGTCAGCGGCTAACGCCTAAATTTCTAAAGCAAAGAATCAAAGAGGAGAACAAGGTGGCTATCACCGCGAAAGATGTACAGACGCTGCGCCAAGCGACGGGCGTCGGGATACTTGACGCCAAAAAGGCGCTGGAAGCCAATGACGGCAACATGGAAGAAGCCACCAAGTGGCTGCGCGTGCAGGGCATGGCCTCGGCCGCCAAGCGCGCGGACCGCGAAGCCGGCGAGGGCGCGGTCGCGGTCGTGCGTAACGGCAACGTTGCGGCCATGGTCGAGCTGCGTTGTGAGACCGACTTCGTCGCGAAGTCCGATGAGTTCGTCTCGCTGGTCGACGAAATGGCGGCACGAGTGTGCGCTGAAGGCACCGACGCGGTAGCAGAGTTCACCGATCAGATCGAAAAGATGCTCACCACGCTCAAGGAGAACATCTCGGTCGGTCGGGTGTACCGACTCGAGGCTGGCGACGACGAAATCGTCGACACCTACAACCACCAACAGGCTGGACGTGGGGTCAACGGCGTCATCGTCGTAGTGAAGGGCGCCACCGAAGAGGTCGCCCACGAGATCGCGGTGCACATTGCCTTCACCAAGCCGCTCTATCTCAACCGTTCGGACGTGCCCCAGGCCGAGATCGACAAAGAACGCGCGACGGTCGAAGAGATCTCGCGCAACGAGGGCAAGCCCGAAGCGGCGTTGCCCAAGATCATCGAGGGCCGCATGAACGGCTGGTTCAAGGACCGGGTGTTGACCGAGCAGAGCTACGTCAAGGACGAGAAGCAGACCATCGCCCAGTTCTTGGGCAGCGCGTCGATCACGGCGTTCGCGCAAGTGGTTATCGGGGGATAGGTCATCACCGTGCGCCGCGTGGTCCTGAAGCTGTCGGGTGAGGCCCTCGCCTCGGCCGCAAGCGACGAGACCATCGATGCGTCGACCGTTGACTTCCTCGCCTCGGAGATCGCCAACGCCATGGAGCGCGGCAATCTAGAGCTCGCGGTCGTCGTGGGCGGCGGCAACATCTGGCGCGGCGCGACCGGGGCCATGGCCGGTATGAACAGGGCCAACTCGGACCTAATGGGCATGCTCGGGACGGTCATCAATGCCCTGGCTCTTCAAGACGCCATTGAGAGTCACGGCCGCCCGACGCGCGTGCTCTCGGCGATCGGCATGGACCAGGTCGCCGAACCGTACATCCGGCGACGTGCGGTGCGTCACCTGGAAAAGGGTCGCGTGGTCATCTTCGCCGCCGGTATGGGCAATCCGTATTTCACGACCGACACACCGGCCGCGCAGCGCGCCGCCGAGATCGAGGCCGACATCGTCTTGAAGGGAACTCACGGTGGCGTCGACGGCGTGTATTCCGAAGACCCTCGCATCAATCCCGCGGCCACGAAGTTCGAAGAACTGTCCTTCGACGAGGTCATCGCTCGTGACCTTCGCGTGATGGACATGACCGCGATTACGTTCTGTAAGGACAATCATCTGCCGATACGGGTCTTTGACCTGATGGCCGATGGCAACTTGGGTCGCGCGCTCGACGGTCAGGCCGTCGGTACTCTGGTGAGGTAATGGAAAACGAACTCGTCGAACTGGTTCTGCAGGACACCCGTGAACGAATGGCGAAGGTCATCGAGCATGCCAAGAGCGAGTTCGCCGCAGTGCGCACCGGCCGTGCATCGTCGTCACTGATCGAAAACCTGATGGTGGACTATTACGGCGCCGATACCGCCTTGAAGCAACTCGCCAACTTCTCGGTGCCCGAGCCACGCCTCCTTGTCGTGTCGCCCTTTGACAAGGGCGCCATGGCCGCGATCGAAAAGGCGATCAGTAACGCCGACCTCGGGCTCAATCCGTCCAATGACGGCGTCGTCATTCGCCTCGCTTTTCCCTCGCTCACCGAAGAACGCCGCAAGAGTTTTGTGAAGATCGTGCACACTAAGGCCGAAGAGGGACGCGTCGCGTTGCGCGGTGCTCGTCGCCACGCCCGTCAAGAGCTCGAAGCCCTGGAGAAGGATAAGAGCATCTCGGGCGACGACCTCGAGCATTACGAGAAGATTCTTGACAAGATGACACAAGAAGAAGTGGCCGTGGTGGACGCGCTGCTCGCCTACAAGGAGCAAGAACTACTTGAAGTCTGACGACGACGACGGGACGCTGTTCGAAGCCACGAGCGAAGTGCCGGTCGTGAGTTCGACCGACTCTCGGGTCACGATCACCGGGGCCGAGATCGCCGCCGACGCGGCCGACGAGACGTTGATCATCGATCCGACCACACTGCTCCCTCATTGGACTGACGCCCCGACCGGTCAGGTGCCGATCGTCGTCGCACGAGAAGCGGCCGACAGTGATGACCCCTGGTCAGCGATTCCTGCGCCGGCCTGGCGAGAGGGCGAAGCTGACTGGGTCGCCCACGAAGACCAATTCGACACGGCGATCCTGGCTGGCGAAGCGCGCGAGGACACCGCTCGGCCGTGGGAGTTCGCCGAACCCGAAGCCGCGACGGTCCACGAGGTCGTAAGCGACGCCCCGCGGCCGGAACCCGACCGCATAGCGCGCACCCGTCGTTCCATCTCGAGCAATCCGTTGGCCGGTCGCGCCGTTCGTCAAAGTAACGACCGAAACTTCTCTCGCGCATTGGCGACCGGCGTCGGTCTGGCCGTCGTCGTCTCGGGAGTCTTCTTGGCCGGAGCGCTGCCGGTGGCGATCATGGTCTTGGTGGTGCTGGGTCTCGCGGGGGCTGAGGCCTTCGCCGGGTTCAGGTCGGCGGGTGCGCACCCGGCGACGGTGCTCGGCATCGTGGCGATATTGACGCTGGGTGTCGCGGTCTACAACAAGGGCCTGACCTCGGTCGGCGCCATCAGCGTGCTGCTGCTCATCTTCGGCTTCGTGTGGTACTTGAACGCCGGACGCGCGGTCGACGTGCTGGACGGACTGGGCGCGACGGTCTTCGTCTACGTCTGGATCGGTGTCATCGGTTCCTACGCGCTGCTCTTCGTGGCCCCTCGCAATTTCGTCAGTGGCCACGGGCTTTCCTATCTCTTCGGCGCGATGCTGCTCACGGTCGCCAACGACTCGGGTGCCTTCATCATCGGGCGCCAGTACGGCAAGCGCCCCCTGAACAAACTTCTCTCTCCGAACAAGACCATCGAGGGCACGGCCGCCGGCACGGTGGTGACGTTGATCGTCGGCGCGCTGATCTTGCCGCTCATGAGTGTCTGGACTCGCAAGGCCGGCATCGAGGCCGCCGTAGCACTCTCGATCGTGGTCCCTCTCGGCGACCTCTTCGAATCGATGGTCAAGCGCACCATTGGTGTGAAGGACCTCGGCCGACTGTTGCCCGGACACGGTGGCCTCTTGGACCGCATCGACGGTCTGTTGTTCGCGTTGCCCACGATGTACTACCTCTGCCACGTTCTCAAACTGGGCTGACGGTGCCGACGGTGCGGCGCAGCGTCGCGCTCTTGGGAGCCACGGGATCGATTGGAACCCAAACACTCGACGTCCTTCGCCACGAGCCTGAACGCTTCGAGCTGGTAGCGCTCTCCGGAGGCGAACAGCTCATCGAACTCGCCGCCACGGTGAACGAGTTCCGCGTCACTCGCGTCGGGGTGATCACCGATCGCCACCGCGACATCCTGGCACCGCTAGTCGGTCCCGACGTCGACATCGTCGTCGGGGACGACGGTCTCTCGGCGCTCGCCGCGAGTGCCGACATCGTCATGAACGCGGTCCTCGGCTTCGCCGGTTTACCCGTCACGCTTTCGGCGCTTGCCGCGGGCAAGCGTCTTGCGCTGGCCAACAAGGAATCGCTGATCGCCGCGGCACCGTTGGTCGCCAAAGTGCGCTCGACACCTGGTGCGACCTTGCTGCCCGTCGACTCCGAACACTGCGCCATCCACCAATGCCTCGCCAGTTCACCCGGAGAACCCGGTTACCCGGACGTACGGCGGTTGTTGCTCACCGCCTCGGGTGGTCCGTTTCGCGGTTGGTCGATCGACCAACTGAAGCACGCGACCAAGGCCGACGCGCTTCATCACCCGACGTGGACGATGGGGCCCAAGATCACGATCGACTCCTCGACGTTGATGAACAAGGGTCTCGAAGTACTCGAGGCTTCCGCTCTCTTCGGCATCGAGGTCGAACGAGTCGAGGTCGTGGTGCACCCGCAGTCGATCGTGCACTCCATGGTCGAATACGTCGACGGTTCGGTCTTGGCCCAGCTCTCTCGCCCCGACATGCGACTGCCGATCGCGTACTGCCTGGGACTTCCGGAACGACTCGATCACGCCTACGGAGCGATCGATTTCACCAAGGACTTGGAGTTGACGTTCGAAGCGCCCGATCCCAAGGCCTTTCCCGCGATCGGCCTGGCCTATGAGGCGTCGCGACTCGGGGGAGCCGCGCCCGCGTGGCTAAGCGCGGCCAACGAGGTCGCGGTCGCGGCGTTCTTGGCCGATGAGATTGAGTGGTGCGACATCATCGATGTGGTCGCCCACGTCATGGACGGCTACGAGAGCGATCCTCTTAATTCCTTAGAAGACCTGGTCGCCAACGACGCGACCGCGCGAGCACGAGCCCACGGTATTCTCAAGCAATAGCCATGGATTCGAACCCCGAGACCCGTCGGTCCCTGCTAACTCTCCTTGTCGGCGTCGTCGCATTCGTGGCACTGCTGACCTGGATCGTTGGATGGGCCCTGCCGTTGGTGATCTTCGCGATCATCTTCATCGTGATGGCCCACGAGTTCGGTCACTTCATCACCGCCAAGCGAGCGGGCATGAAGGTGACCGACTTCTTCGTCGGCTTCGGCCCGGTGCTCTGGTCGACCACCATCGGCGAGACCCGTTACGGCGTGCGCGCGATCCTCGCCGGCGGCTACGTGAAGGTACCGGGGATGTCCTGGACCGATTCGATCCCCGAGGACGAGGAGTCCCGGACCTACCGCTCGGCATCGTACCCGAGGAAGGTCCTGTTCGCTTCGGCGGGATCGTTGATGCATCTGTTGATGGCGCTGCTACTCGCCTGGGCGGCACTGACCTTCGTCGGACTTCCCTCGACCAGTCACGTCGGCGTCGGTTCATTCGAGAAGTGGCAGGGCCACAAGGAGAACGCCGCACAGTTGGCCGGACTCAAGATCGGCGACCAGATCCTGTCGGTGAACGGCACGCAGATCACCAGCGATAGCCAGTTGATCAACATCGTGAGTCACGCCTCGGGCCAGCGACTCACCCTGGTCGTCGTGCGCTCCGGTCGCGACCTCACCTTGCACGCAACGCCGGTCAACGGACAGACGATCACCTTCGCTGGGCAAACCAAGCCGGCGTCGTCGACACAGCACGGCTTCATCGGGGTCGAAGTCGCCAACCTCGCGGTACGTGACTCTTGGTACGCCGCACTTCCGGGTTCATTCGGGGAAGTCGGATCGCTGCTTGGTTCAGCCGCGCACGCGATCGTCCACGTTTTTTCGCCGGGTGAGTTCTCGAGCCTCTTCCACCAGGTGGCGTCGCCCGCCGCGGCGAGTAATCCCACGAATCAAGCGACCCGACCGGAGTCGATCGTGGGTGTGGTCCGCATCGCGGTCCAGAGCACGCAGACCGGTCCGGGTGACCTGTTGTTGATCTTGATGGTCGTCAACATCTTCGTCGGGGTCCTCAACATGTTGCCGATGTTGCCGCTCGACGGTGGCTACGTCGCCATCGCCACCTACGAGCGGCTTCGCTCCCGGCGAGGCGAGCGTTATCACGCGGACATCAACAAGATGGCGCCCTTCATCTACGCCTTCATGGGCGTGTTGCTCGTGCTGTTTGCCTGCACGCTCTTCCTCGATATCGCCCACCCGATCGCCAACCCGTTCCGTTGAGCGAATCGAACGGTGCGCGAACGGGCAGACTGGATATATGGACGTCACCGCTAGCCCCCTAAGTCCCCGACGAAAGACCCGCCAGATCGCACTCGGATCGGTGAAGGTCGGCGGCGACGCCCCGATATCGGTGCAGTCGATGACCACGACCAAGACCGCGGACGTCGAAGGCACGCTGGAGCAGATCTACGCGCTTGCGGCCGAGGGCGCCGACATCGTGCGCTGTACCTGCAACGAAATAGCCGCCGCGGAAGGGTTGGCCCAGATCATCCCGCGCTCGCCGGTGCCGATCGTGGCCGACATTCACTTCCACGTGGAGATGGCGCTCGCGGCGCTCGAGGCGGGGGTCCAAGGTCTGCGCCTCAATCCCGGCAACCTGCGAAAGCCCGAGGAGATCAAACTCGTCGCCTCCGAGGCGAAGGACCGCGGCGTGCCGATCCGAATCGGTGTGAACGCCGGCAGCCTCCATCCCGACCTCTACGAACGTTTCGGGGGCGCCACGCCCGAAGCCCTCGTCGAGTCGGCGCGCATGGAGTTGGCCTACTTCGAAGAGGTGGACTTTCACGACGTCAAGATCTCGGTGAAGGCGTCGTCGGTCGCCACGATGATCGCGGCCTACCGACTTGCCTCGGAGACCTTTGACCACCCGTTGCATCTGGGCGTCACCGAGGCCGGACCGCTGCCTGGTGGTCTGTTGAAGGGCACGGCCGGTATCGGGACACTGCTCGCAGAGGGCATCGGCGACACGCTTCGTTACTCGCTCACGGCTGATCCCGTCGAAGAGGCGCGTGCCGGTCGCACGCTCCTGGAAGTCCTCGGTCTTCGCGAACGAAAGGGACTTGATCTGATTGCCTGTCCCAGTTGCGGTCGCGCCGAGGTCGACGTCATCAAAGTGGCCAATGAGGCCCAGACCGCGTTGCAGGCACTGAACGTGCCGATTCAGGTCGCCGTCATGGGCTGCGTGGTCAACGGTCCGGGCGAAGCCAAACACGCCGACCTGGGCATCGCCGCGGGCAAGAAACGCGGTCACCTCTTCATCAAGGGAAAGATCGTGCGTGTGGTGAAAGAGGACGAGATGGTCGACGCGCTCGTCGAAGAGGCGAAGATGATCATGGCCGAAGGGGTTGAGGCGCGACTCGCCGCGCGTGACGTGGGCGCAGAGGCCGAAGCCGAGGCCGACCGCGCGATGCTGCTCGATGACCGAGGTGCGGACGCGAACCACGCGAACGAACGCATCGAGAAGATCCGTCGTCGTTCCGAGAGCTAACGGCCCACTTCGGTAGGCTTGCGCCACGAATCGAAGGAGAATCGTGGCGCAAAGCGTGCTGACACCTCAGAGCGAAGACTTCCCGCGTTGGTATCAAGACGTGATGGCCAAGGGCGAGATGGCCGAGAACGGGCCGGTGCGCGGCACGATGGTCATCCGCCCCTACGGCTGGTCGCTCTGGGAGCGAATGCAGGCCGAGATGGACGCGCGGATCAAAGAGTCCGGCGCGCAGAACGCCTATTTCCCACTGTTCATCCCTCTCAGTTACCTGGAGCGCGAAGCCGAACACGTCGAAGGTTTCAGTCCCGAACTTGCTGTGGTCACGCACGCCGGAGGCGAGGACCTCGCCGAACCGATCGTTGTGCGACCGACGTCGGAGACGGTCATTGGTGAGTACATGGCCAAGTGGATCCAGAGCTACCGCGACCTGCCGTTACTGCTGAACCAGTGGAGCAACGTCGTTCGTTGGGAACTGCGTCCGCGATTGTTCCTTCGATCCACTGAGTTCCTCTGGCAGGAAGGCCATACCGCCCACGCCAGTTACGAGGACGCCAACGCGTTTGCCACCAAGATCCACGACGAGGTCTACAACGACTTCCTGGAGAACGTCCTCGCCGTGCCCTCGCATCTCGGCATCAAGCCGGCCAGTGAACGTTTCCCCGGCGCCATCAACTCGATGACCGCCGAAGCGATGATGCGCGACGGCAAGGCGCTGCAGATGCTGACGACCCACGAGCTCGGTCAGAACTTCGCGCGAGCCTTCGACATCTACTTCCAGAGCGAAGAGGGACAGGCCGAACTGTGCTTCACGACCTCGTGGGGCGCGTCCACGCGCATGGTCGGGGGACTCGTCATGCTGCACGGCGACGACGCTGGTCTCGTCGTACCGCCGAAACTCGCGCCGATCCAAGCGGTGGTCATCGCCGTGCGCGACGAGCCAGAGGTGAATGACGCGTGCGAACGAATCGCTGCGTCGCTGAAGTCGGCCGGTGTTCGCGTGCAAATCGACCACGGTCGAGGCAGTTTCGGTCGTCGTGTCACCGACTGGGAGATCAAGGGTGTGCCGCTTCGCGTCGAGGTCGGTCCTCGGGATCTGAAGGACGGACTGGTCACGCTGGTGCGACGCGACAACGGCGAGAAGGCGTCACTCGGCATCGACGTGGTGCCTGCCAACGCGTTGGCGCTCCTCGGCGAGATTCAAGTCGATATGTTCAACGCTGCGAAGGCTCGCCTGACGTCGAACACGCACGATGTCGCGAACATTGCCGAAGCCACCGAAGCGGCCGAGACGGGCTTCGCGCGTCTCGACTGGTCCAAAGTCGGCGACTCGGGTGAGGCGGAGCTGAAGGTGAACGCGATCACCGTGCGGTGCCTCCAACGTCGTGACGGCTCGATGCCCCTCACGGACGTCGAGGACGATCTCGTCTGCATCGTCTCGAAGTCGTACTGACCACCTGAGGAATCCGCCCGTGCCCCGACGAGGCGGGGGAATTGGGGCCGCCGTATCCCCTCAGTCCGTGCGGAGGAACCGACCCAATGTGGCGCCCGACTCGGCGGTCTCGGGGAGACGGCTCTCGCCCGGAGCATAAGAATTTCCGATGAATTTTCGCGTTACGGTCGAAGGATTTTTGGTGTCATCACGGGCGAAAAATGCTACAATTGATGGCTACAGTCCGCTCAGGACGTATGGACTCGTTTAAGCGCGGGCCTCGGGCCCGCGCTTTTTCTTTGTCCGGACGTCCGATCGGCATACGGAGAGGAGAGAGTCGTGGACTTAGAGACACCCCTGCGATCGCTCCTATCCGAACTCGGACTTGACCTCTACGACCTGGAAATGGTCAAGGGGACACTCAACGTCGTCGTGACCAAGGCGGGCGGCGTTGACTTAGAGGCGCTGACCAAGGCAAATCGACAGATCTCGGAGTGGCTGGACGTCAACGACCCAATCGCTGGGCACTACACCTTGGACGTCTCGAGCCCCGGGCTGGAGCGCAAACTTCGCACCCCGGCGCACTTCATTTCGGCGGTCGGTGAAGTGGTCACGCTTCGCGAACTCCGACCTGATGCGCCCACTCGCCGTCTCGAGGGAACCGTCCTCGCCGCTGACGACACGTCGGTCACGATGGACGACGCCGAACACGGTCGCGTGGTCGTAGCGATCGATGCAATTGAACGAGCCCGCACTGTCTTTAAGTGGGGTGCCGAAGCGAAGCCTTCGCCTTCACGCGCGAAGTCCGATGCTTCATCGACGAGGAAGGGAGGGTAGGCATGGCGAACTTTGAGTTCCTAGAAGCGTTGGGACAGATTGCTCGTGACCAGAACATCGACGAAGGGGAGTTGCTCATCGCGCTCGCCAACGCGCTCCTCGCCGCCTACAAGCGCCGTCCGGATTCGGCCGAGGACGCCGAAGTGGAGATCAATCCCGAGACGGGCGAGATCAAGGTGTGGGGCCTCGAGCTCGACTTAGAAGGCAACGTCACGCGTGAATGGGACGCGACGCCCGAGGACTTCGGACGCATCGCGGCTCAAACCGCCAAGCAGGTCTTGATGCAGCTCATCCGCGACATCCAGCGACGCCAGATGTACGAGGAGTTCGCGAACCGCGAGGGCGACATCGTCTCGGGCACCGTGCAGCAAAACGACAACCGTTACACGTTGCTCGACCTCGGTCGAGTCGAAGCTCTCTTGCCCCAAGCCGAACAGATCGCCTTCGAACGCTACGAGCACGGCGCACGCATCAAGGTGTACATCGTCGAAGTGCGCAAGACCAACAAGGGTCCTCAGATCGTGGTGAGTCGTACGCACCCGGCGCTCGTCGCCAAGCTCTTCGAGATCGAGGTGCCCGAGATCGCCAACGGCATCGTCGAGATCAAGGCGCTGGCGCGCGAACCCGGTCACCGCAGCAAGATCGCGGTGGCCTCGAACGATCACATGATCGACCCCGTCGGAGCATGTGTCGGCGCACGCGGCAGTCGCGTTCGCAACATCACCAACGAACTGCGCAGCGAGCGCATCGACGTGGTGCCCTACAGTGACGACCCGATCGAGTTCATCCAGGCCGCTCTGCAGCCCGCGCGAGTGCGCGAAGTGCGCCTCGACGAGACCGAGGGCATCGCGACGGTCATCGTGCACGATCAGCAGCTCTCGCTCGCCATCGGTAAGGAAGGGCAGAACGCCCGACTCGCCGCGCGCCTCACCGGATGGCGTATCGACATCCGTTCGGAGAACGAAGGTGTCGAAGAAGAGGTCGTGGAAGAGGTCTGGACCGATGGCGACGTCGTGATCGATGAGACGATCGCGGTCGTGCCTGGCGAGGACGCCGAGATCGCGGCGATCGTCATCGACGAAGTGATCACCGACGCCGAAGGCCACGTCGAAGAGGTGGTCCTCGTCGAAGCGGTCGAACTGGCGAGCGACGACGCGACGGAGGGTGGCGAGGTCGAGGCCGAGCCGCTTTTGGAGGACGAGGCATAGCGCCGATACGCACCTGCGTGGTCTGTCGAAAGCGACGTGACGACTCCGAGATGATTCGAGCCGGGCGACTTGACGGCACGTGGTACCTCGGGCGGGGGCCGGGTCGCGGGCTCTGGTTCTGCGACACCGAGTGCTCGAAGGAGCTGCGAGTGGGACATCTCGCTCGCGCCCTAAAGTCGAGCGCGAATGAGGGTGACCTCGCCGAACTTCGTGCCGTAGAAGCGAGTCGCGGACTGCATTAGCGATGGTTGTGGAAGAATAGATAACTGTGTGCGCGGAAGCGCGGGCACGAGAAGCAAGGGAAGGTTTTGGCCCAGAAGAAGATCCGTGTGCACGAGCTCTCTAAGGAGCTCGGTCTCACGAGCAAAGAGCTACTCACGCTCGCCCAAAAACTTGGCATAGGTGCTTCGAGCCCCTCTGCGTCGATCGAGGACGCCCAGGCGGACCGAATCCGACGTCGAGCCGACGCCGACGGACTTCGTCGCGAGGTGCAGCCCGAAGAGGCCGCCAAAGCCGCCAAGGCGACCAAAGCCGTGAAGGCCACGAAGGCCACAGGGACCAAGAAGGCTGCCGCCGTCGCGGCCGCGCCCGAAGTCGTCGAAGCACCGCCCGTGCGCGTCAGTCGCGTCACCAAGCCCGCCGAAACTGCCGCGCCCACGACGCAACCGGTCGAGGAAGCACCTCTCGCGCCGGCCGCTGCTGAACCCAAGGTGGTTCGTAGCCGCGCCCCGATCGTGAAACCCGTGCCGACGCGCACCGCCTCACCCAGTGGACCGACGACCATTCGCCCGACCCAACGCTCGGTATCGGGCGAAGCCGGTGAGGGCGGAACGCCCTCGACACGTCCGCCGCTGAGTTCGACCGGCCGTCCGATTCCGCCACCGCCTGGTCGACCGATGAGTGCGACGGGCCGACCGATTCCACCACCACCAGGCGCGCGTCGTCCGTTGGCGCCAGGAACGCGACCGTCCGCACCCGGTGGTCCGCGACCGATGAGTCCTCGACCGAACCCCGCATCACGTACCGGTGGTCCGACGTCACGTCCCGGCGGTGCCGGTGGCAGCTTCACCGGTCAACGTCCCGGTGCTCCGAGCGGCGCTCCAGGTGGACCGAACCGCGGTGGTCCGCCGAGTCGCGGCACCGGTGGTCCTCGCGGATCGCAGCGCAAGGCCACGCGTCGTCGCCGTCGCAACGTCGAAGAGCTCGAGCCGACCCAGATGACAACCTGGCAGCCCAGCAATCTGCCGGTACCTGATGGCGAAGTGATCATCGAACGTGGCTCGACGGCTAAGGACGTCGGGCCCAAGTTGAATCGCAGCGCCGCCGACATCATCCGGTTCTTGTTCTTGCAAGGCGAGATTGTCACGGCCGTGCAGAGTCTCACCGACGACATGATCGAGCTCTACGCCGCCGAAGTCGGCGCGAGTGTGCACATGGTCGATCCCGGTGAGCAACAAGAAGCCGCGTTGCTCGCGAAGTTCTTCGATGAAGACGATCAGGACGACGTGATTGCCGCCGCGCCGCGACCGCCCGTGGTCACCGTCATGGGACACGTCGACCACGGCAAGACATTGCTGCTCGACAAGATTCGCCAGACCGACGTGGTCGCCGGTGAGGCCGGCGGCATCACCCAGCACATTGGCGCGTACAAAGTGCAGTGGAAGGGCAAGGCGATCGCCTTCATCGACACGCCTGGCCACGAAGCCTTCACGGCGATGCGCGCCCGGGGCGCCAAGGTCACCGACATCATCATCCTGGTGGTGGCCGCCGACGACGGCGTCATGCCCCAGACGATCGAAGCTATCGACCACGCCAAGGCGGCCGACGTGCCGCTCATCGTGGCCATCAACAAGATGGATAAGGCCGACGCCAATCCCGACCGCGTGCTCCAACAGATCAGCGAATACGGACTGGTGCCCGAAAAGTGGGGCGGCGACACCATCGTCGTCGAGATCTCGGCCCTCCAGGGCACGGGAATCGACGAACTGCTCGAACAGGTCCTCTTGGTCGCCGAAGTAGCCGAACTGTCCGCTCGTCCCACGGGTCGCGCCGTCGGTACGGTTCTCGAAGCGAACCTCGAAGTCGGGCGCGGTCCCGTCGCCACCGTCATGGTGCAAAAGGGACTGCTCGAGGTCGGTGACCCCGTCGTCGCCGGTGCGGCCTTCGGCAAGGTCAAGGCTCTCATCGACGACCAGGGCAAGCAGATCAAGTCGGCTGGTCCTTCGACGCCGGTCCAGATCCTCGGCTTCAGCGAACCTCCCTTCGCCGGTGACGAGATGCGCGTCGCGCACGACCTCGCGCACGCGAGGTCGCTGGCCGAGGCGCGAGCACAACGCGCGCGACTCATCGGTCACCAACCCGTGGCCTCGACGAGTGGCGCTCGCCTGGAGGACCTCTTCGAACAGATTCAGCGAGGCGAAACCGCGACGCTCAACATCGTGTTGAAGGCGGACGTCCAGGGTTCGCTGGAAGCGTGCACCGAGTCACTTCGCAAGCTCGAGCGTGACGACGTGAAACTCGTCATCGTGCACCGCGGCGTCGGTGGTATCACGGAGAACGACGTGCAACTGGCCAAGGCCTCCAGCGCGACGATCATCGGCTTCAACGTGCGACCGGACAAGCGCAGTCGCGACCTCGCCGAGGGCGAAGGCGTGCAGATTCGCACCTACGAGATCATCTACAAGTTGATCGAAGAGATCGAAGCCGCAATGCTCGGACTGCTCTCGCCGGTCTACGAAGAGATCGTCACCGGCGAAGCCGAAGTGCGAGAGGTCTTTCGAGTGCCGAGGATCGGCGCGATTGCCGGTTGCTTCGTGCTCGATGGCGTCATCACCCGCGGATCGAAGGTTCGTTTCCTTCGCGAAGGGACGATCATCTGGAAAGGTACGATCACATCGCTGCGCCGCTTCAAGGACGACGCGCGCGAAGTGGCGTCCGGTTTCGAGTGCGGTATCGGGCTCTCCGACTACCAGGACCTCAAGGCCGGCGACATCATCGAAACCTTCGAAGAGCGCGAGATTCCCAGAACGGCCTAACGCATGGCCCGTTCCTCTGGTTCGCACCATCCGTACCCCCGTTCGGCACGCGTCAATCAGATCCTGCGCGAGGTGATCTCGGACGAACTCACCAAGATCTCGGATTACGACGACCGCATCGGCATCGTGACGGTGACCGGCGTTGAAACGACGCAGGACCTGCGCCAGGCCATGGTGTTCTTCGATTCACTGACGCCCGAGACGAGGGTGGCCCTGGAAGAGCGCCGAGCCCAGATCCAGTCGGCCGTGAACGTGCAGACCCGATTCAAGCGCACGCCGAAACTCTCGTTCATGGCCGATCCGGCCGTGGCGAGCGGCGAGGCTGTCGAAGAGATCATCCGTCGCCAGAATCATGACGACGAGTAACGGACTCTTGCTGGTCGACAAGCCGCGAGGACTCACCAGTCATGACGTCGTCGCACGTGTGCGACGCATACTCCACGAGAAGAAAGTCGGTCATGCCGGCACGCTCGATCCGATGGCGACCGGACTCCTGGTGCTCGGTGTCGGTCCCTCGACCCGACTTCTCCGATTCGCCCAAGCCGAGACGAAGCGATACGTCGGTGTGGTGAAGTTCGGCGTCGCGACTGACTCGCTGGACGCCGACGGGACGACCACCGAGGAACGAGAAGTGCCCGTGCTCAGCACGGACGTCGTCGACACAGCAACTGAGTCGATGTTCGGCACGCAGCTACAGACACCACCCATGGTCTCGGCGATCAAGGTCGACGGCCAACGACTGCATGAGCTCGCCCGTCGTGGCGTCGAGGTCGAGCGTCGGGCGCGCGAGATCACGGTCACTAAGTTCGGTCTCTCTTCGACCGATGATCCGTCGCTCTGGCGATTCGAGGTTGAATGCTCGGTCGGAACTTATGTGCGGGTGCTCTTGAGCGATCTGGCCATTCGACTCGGCACCATTGGTCACCTCGTTGAACTCCGACGAACGGCCAGTGGCTCACATGTCGTCGATGACGCCTTGACTCTCGAAGCGTTCGCCGCATTGGTCGAGCAAGGTCGCGACCCCGTGGCCGCACCGGCGGCGTTCGTCACCGAACTCCAACACGTGACTCTTGACGATGACGAAATTCGCGCCGTACGCATGGGTCAACGCGTGAAGCTCGCTGAGGAATATCGTGACGACGAGATCGCGGCAATGGATGCAACGGGTGAGCTCATTGGCATCTTGCAACGAAGGGCTGATTCGTGGAAGCCAGCGCTGGTGTTGACCGCGGCCGGTGAATCGGCGCGAGGATAAGTTGCTCTGATGATTGTCGTGAGAGATGGCGAGACGTCGAAACTGTCGACCGACGAAGCGGTCGTGGCCATCGGCGTCTTCGACGGTTTGCACTTGGGCCACCAGGCGATCATCGACATGTTGTTGCACCTCGATGGCGAGCGTGCGCGCGATGCCATTCCGACCATCCTCACCTTCGATCCCCACCCGGCCCAAGTCCTCGCTCCCGAACGGGGCCTGCGATTACTTGGCACGCTCGAGCAGCGACTCGAAGGATTCGAGGCGCTGGGGATCGAACAGGTTCGCGTCCTCACCTTCGATCGTCACCTCGCCAACGAATCGGCCAGTGATTTCGTCGGCCGCGTCTTGGCCGGCGAACTCCACGCCTGTGAGGTCGTGGTCGGGGAAGACTTCCGGTTCGGTCACGACCGATTGGGCGATGTCGAGTTGCTGAGCGCCGAAGGTCAGCGTTATGAATTCGGCGTGTACGAAGCACCGACCTATGGCGAACCGCGCTGGAGTTCGAGTGCCGTGCGACGAGCCCTGCTGCGAGGCGACCTCGTCGACGCGAGCGCCATTCTCGGGCGACCGTTCGTGCTGCGTGGGAGCGTCCAACACGGTGACGCCCGAGGGGCAGAGCTCGGTTTCGCGACCGCGAACCTGGCGACCGCGCCATTGCAACTGATACCGCTCGAGGGCGTCTACGCCGGTGCGGTGAGGACCCCGGACCGTCAGTGGTGGCCCGCGGCGATCTCGATCGGGACCCGTCCGCAGTTCTACGAGGACGGCGAACTCTTGGTCGAAGTGCACGTGCCCGGCTACAGCAGCGACCTCTACGGCGCCAGGTTGGACGTCGCGTTCCTTCAGCGCCTTCGAGACCAGGAGGTCTTCGCGAACGTGGATATGTTGACCGGCCAGATCGCACGTGACGTGAGAGAAACCCTTGAGATATTCGAGAAATTCTCGCCTTTGGCTTCAGCGCTGCTAGAATAGATATTCGGTCAGCGACGCTGACTATGTGGGTCGTCACGTTGGCGACTTGCTACGAGACATCCGACTCATAAGGCAAATTAAACGTTATGGCTGAGAAGCAGCAGATCATCAAGGACTATCAGGCTCACGCGACGGACACGGGTTCACCCGAGGTCCAGGTGGCGATTCTGACCGACCGGATCGCCCACCTCACCGAGCACCTCAAGGTCCACAAGGGCGATCATCACACTCGTCGTGGCCTCATGAAGCTCATCGGCCAACGCCGCCGCCTGCTCGACTACGTGCAACGCGGCAACGTGGAGCGTTATCGAGCTTTGATCGGCCGTCTCGGCATTCGTCGCTAGCCGAACGGTACGTTGACGCCGTCAACGCACTCAACACATCCGATCTTCGGAGGCCAGTGGAGAGCAGTCGCGAATTCGCGAAGGTTGCCCACTGGGATCCGGGCGGAGTGTTGCTAACAACTAGGAGCACTACCAATGACTGACGCAATCCGCGTAAGTAGCCCAATTACGGGCACCGAAAAGACCTTAAGTTTTGAAGCGGGCCACCTGGCCCAACTGGCCGACGGAGCCGTCGTGGCTCGCATCGGCGACACCATATTGCTGGCGACCGTCGCCGCCGCCAAGAGTGTGCGCGAAGGTATCGACTTCTTCCCGCTCACCGTGGACATCGAAGAGCGCGCGTACGCGGCCGGCAAGATCCCCGGGGCGTTCTTTCGCCGCGAGGGCAAGCCATCGGACCAAGCGGTCCTCACCTGTCGTCTCATCGACCGGCCGCTTCGACCTTCCTTCCCGAAGGGATTTCGCAACGAGGTCCAAGTAGTCGGCACGATCTTCAGTGCCGACCAGGAGAACCCGTACGACGTCTTGGCCATCAACGCCGCCTCGGCCGCCCTGATGATCTCGGGCATCCCCTTCGAGGGACCCATCGGCGCCGTGCGCATGGCTTACACCATCGATGGTGAGTGGGCACCGCACCCGACGTACCAAGAGGGCGACGCCGCGACGTTCGAACTCGTGGTCGCCGGTCGAGCACTGAGTGACTCGGTCGAGTCCGACATCGCCATCATGATGGTCGAAGCCGGCGGTACCGAGGGATCCTTCGAGAAGTACGCCGACGGCGCACCGAAGGTCTCCGAAGAGGTGCTCTCGGCCGGACTGGAAGCCTCCAAGCTCTGGATTCGCGAGTCGATCAACCTTCAGCGAGAACTGGTGAAGGAGTTCATCGACGCGCGTGGCCCGCTTACGGCCATGACCTACGAGACGATCGCCGACTACCAGGACGACGTCTACGAAAGTGTCGAGAAGATGGGCGCGACGTCGCTCACCGAAGCGAACAAGCTCACCACCAAGGCTGCGCGCAACGAGGCCCTCGACGCCGCGACGGCGTCGATCATCGAGCACCTGAAAGACGAGTTCCCGAACCGTTTGGGCGAGATCAAGGCGGCCGTTCGTTCGGTCACCAAGAAGATCGTGCGACGTCGGATCGTCGACGAGGGCGTTCGTATCGACGGGCGTTCGATCACCGACATCCGACCGCTGTCGGCCGAGATCGACCTGTTCCCGATGACGCACGGTTCGGCGTTGTTCCAGCGCGGCGAGACCCAGGTCGTCAACGTGACGACCCTCGGCATGCCGCGCATGCGTCAGCAGCTCGACACCATCGGTCCTGACGAGTGGCGCCGTTACATGCACCACTACAACTTCCCGCCGTACTCGGTCGGTGAGACCGGACGAGTGGGCATGCCCAAGCGCCGCGAGATCGGCCACGGCATGTTGGCCGAGCGCGCGTTGATCCCCGTACTGCCGAGCGAGGAGGACTTCGCGTACACGTTGCGCGTCGTCTCAGACGTCATGCAGTCCAACGGTTCGACGTCGATGGCGTCGGTCTGTGGTTCGACCTTGTCGCTCATGGCGGCCGGCGTGCCGATCAAGGCGCCCGTGGCCGGTATTGCCATGGGTCTCGTGTACGACGAAGGCAAGTACGTCACGTTGACTGACATCTTGGGCGCGGAAGACGCCTTCGGTGACATGGACTTCAAGGTCGCCGGCACCGCCGACGCGGTCACCGCACTGCAACTCGACACGAAGATCGACGGCCTTCCGGCCGAGGTCCTGTCGAACGCGTTGGACCAGGCTAAGACGGCCCGGTTGCTGATCCTTGACGTGTTGACGTCGACGATTGCCGAGCCTCGCGCTCAGGTCGCTGAGGTCGCTCCGAAGATCGTCTCGCTTCAGATTCCGATCGACAAGATCGGTGAGGTCATCGGTCCCAAGGGTAAGGTCATCAACACCTTGCAGCAAGAGACCGGTGCGGACATCGCGGTCGACGATGACGGTGTCATCGGTACCGTCACCATTGGCGCCAAGGATGGTCGCGCCGTGGAAGAGGCTCGTCGACGCATCGCGATGATTCTCGACCCGCCGACCCCCGAGGTCGGAGCGACGTATCAGGGTCGCGTCGTGAACATCGCCAAGTTCGGCGCGTTCGTGAGCATCATGCCCGGGCGTGACGGACTCTTGCACATCTCGAAGATGGCACCGCTCAACGGCGGTAAGCGCATTGGACAGGTAGAGGACGTCCTCGAACTCGGTCAAGCGATCGAAGTCAAGGTTGACGACATCGACCCCCAGGGCAAGGTCTCGCTCTCACTCGTCGGCGACTTCCCCGAGTCCGACGAGAGTGACGCACGTCCGCCTCGAGCTCGTGACGAGAATCGTGGCGACCGTGGCGACCGTGGTGGTCGTGATCGTGATCGTGACCGCGCACCTCGTGACCGCGCCCCTCGCGACAACGCTGCTGCGTCGCGTCCGACTGCGTCCTCATCGTCCTTCGAGGCGGCCTTCGAGGCTGAGCTCGCGGACGAGATCGGCGATCTAGGCCCCGGTGGTCCGGCATTCGTCGATGGCGACTCGTCGCGCCGCAGTCCGCGCCCTCGTCGTCGATAGTCCGTTCGAAGCCCGTGTTGTTCGGTCCCCGTGACCGTGCAACACGGGCTTCGTGCTTTTTCGTAGCGTAGAGCCAATGACCCTGATCGCCCCCGCTGAATCTACGAGGTGGTGGCGACCACTCCAGAAAGGTGATCGACGCGCCTTCTGGGCGATGCTGATCGTGCCCACCTTTCTGTTCGTCGTCCCGGCACTCTTGGGTCACCCGGCCATCGAGGGCGACAACCTCATCCAGAACTTTCCGTTGCGGGTCTTGAGCGGTCAACAGATCGCGTCGGGCCACCTGCCGCTCTTCAACCCCTTGGCGGACTCCGGCACGCCACTGCTGGGTGGCCTCAACGCTGGAGCTCTCTACCCGTTGACGGTTATCTTCGCCTTCGTGCCGGCGATCGCCGCCTGGATCATCAACTGCGTCGCTGTGTACTTGATCGCCGCGACCGGAATGTTCGCGCTCTTGCGGTGGCACGGCCTTCGGAGCCTGTCATCGTTCGCGGCCGCGATGAGCTTCGCCTACTCCGGGGCCATGATCGGTCAACTCGTGCACCTCGGGGTCGTCCAGGGTTTCGCCTTCATTCCCTGGGCCGTGTTGATCTTGGTGTCGCTATCGCGCCGCCTCTCACTCGAGCCTCCAACAACGTCGTGGCGTCGTTACTTGCGTATCACCAAGCCCTGGATATGGGGCTACGCGCTGTTATGGGGACTCACGTTTCTTACGGGCGAGCCTCGCGGCATCGCCGAGATCGAACTCTTGACGTTGATCGTCGGTCCTTCGGTGTTGTTGATTCGAAGTTCGTATTGGATGGCAGCGTGGCGTGCCCGATTCGCTTACGTCATCGCGCTGGTCGCCGGTTTGGCGTGGGGAAGTGCGATCGGACTCGTCCAGCTCTTGCCGGGCGAGTCGTTCATCAGCGTCTCGGAGCGAGCATCGATCAGCTACAACTATTTCGGAGCCGGCTCCCTGGTGGTGCGATGGACGTCGTTGCTCTTCATCCCCGACATCTTCGGGGGCAACGGGGCGGCGGGTCAGCCCGGCTTCTTCGCGCACTACAACCTGCCCGAAGTGACCGGCTACGCCGGGGTGCTCGCGCTCATTGCGACCTTCGGCTTCATCTCGAAGTTGACCCGGCGAGGATGGAAGGGCGAGGATCGCGACTACATCTTGTACTTCGTCATCCTGGTGGTCGGTCTGTTTGCCACCTGGGGCTACTACACGCCGCTTGGCCACATCTATCGGGTCATTCCGCTCTACGGCAGCACGCGGCTGCAGAGTCGCAACATCATCCTCGCTGACTTCGCAATGTCGGCCTTGCTGGGATGGTGGTTGCACCGACTGGAGACGCATCGTCGCGCCGAGGCCGGTCTCGAGGGTCGTCGAAAGTACTTCACGCTCGCTCCCGCCTTCGTGGTCATCGCCCTAAGCGTCGCGCTCTTCGCGTGGGGACCGAACATCGTCAGCTATCTCGGGGTCTTCCCGCCCCAGGTCGACTTCGCCCAGGATATGCACCTCTCCTTCGGGCTGCACCTCGCTGTTGCCCTCGTCGCGGTGGTGACGCTCCTTCGATGGCGTCCTTCGAAGAACTTCATGAGAGTCTTGATGAGCGTGCTGGTGGTGGACGTGGTCGTCTTCATCGTCCTTTGTGCCACATCGCTCCTCGGTGGCTACGGACCTTCGGAACCGTCGCGGTCCCACGCGGTGGCACTGCTCGGCACGAACGGTCGTACCGCGCTCGTGGACCGGGGTGGGGAACACGCGAAGCAGTTCCAGGCGTTGGGTGAACCCAACTTGAACGTCTTCACCAAGCTGCCGAGCGTGCAGGGTTACGGTTCGCTGATCGCCGGGATCTACGACGGCTCCACGGGTACGCACCCACAGGCATCGGTCGACCCTTGTCGACTCGCCGACGGGACGTTCACACAATTGCGATTGGCCACTCTCGCGGTGTCGTTTTCGCAGCTCGGTCATAACGTGAACATTCCGGTCCCGCCCGAGCCCAACTGTCGCATGGCCCCGTCGTCGGTGAGATCTGATCGCTACTTCGGTCAGATACTGCACGTCCATAAGGTTGTGCTGCACGGTCGCGGTGGTCAACCGGTCTCGACGGGCACGGTGTATCTCACGTTGCTCGACTGGAACGGACGAGGCGTGGGACCGGTCCTTCACGAATCCGGCGCGAACATGATGACCTTCATCATTCCTGGCCCAACACCTAAGGCGGCCGGATTCGAAGTGACCTCGAAGAAACTGATTTCAATCGGCGACGCGTACGTCCAACAACTCGCCCCGATTCGCGAGACCTATCTGTTGAACTCACCCATGCAAGAGGCGCTCGACAGTTCGAAGTGGCGACTCACCAACACGGTGGGCACGTTCTCGGTCTTCAAAGCCGAAACTGTCAAACCGTCGGTGTGGCTGACAACGCCGTCGAACGGGTCCGTCTCACACGTGAAGAACGCCGCGTGGGGTGACACCTGGGTGGACGTGAACGCGTCTTCCGCCGTGACACTGGTCCGGTCGATGGACTATCTCCCGGGATGGCGCGCAACGGCCGTCAACTTAAAGAGCGGGAAGAGTCAGTCGCTCAAAGTGACGCGCAACGGTCTCATCGAACAAGTCATGGTCCCAACCGGCGACTGGCGCATTCATTTCCACTATCACGCGCCGCACATCGAACTCGGTCTCGCTGGGTCACTCGCGGGCACGGCGTTGATCATCGGTGTAGGCGCGTATTTCGTCGTCGACGAACGCCGTCGACGCGAGGATAAGGTGCGGTCGTGAAAGCGCTCGCCATCAATGGTGGTTCCGGACGAATGGGCCAGTTGATGGCCGCCGCCCTCGGGACTGTCGGCTACTCGGTCGCATTCGTAGTGGATGCTCGTGAACCAAAGGAACTCTTTGGTGCGACCTATGCCGCGTCGTGGGACAGCGTCGACGTCGCGAAGGTCGACGTCGTCATCGATTTCTCTTCACCTGAGGGCGTCGTCGCGTCGGCGAAGTGGTGCGCCGACCACGGCAAAGGTCTCGTCGTCGGAACGACGGGACTGTCGAGTGAACAGCGTCAAGTCGTCGAAGATGCCGCAAAGAGAACCGGCGTCGTGATCGCGGCGAACTACTCGGTTGGCGCGGTGCTGTCAGAGAAATTCGCCGCCATAGCCGCGCCGTACTTCGACCGCGTCGAGATCATCGAACTGCATCACGATAAGAAGGTCGACGCGCCGTCGGGCACGTCGATCGCCGCGGCGAAGGGAATCGCCCAAGCTCGCGTCGCGGCGGGAATGCCGGAGATCGATGATCCGACCGCGCGCCACACGCTTTCCGGTGCTCGTGGTGCCGACACCATCGGTGGCATCAAGATCCACTCGGTGCGGTTGCCCGGTCTGACCGCGCACCAAGAGATCCTCTTTGGCGGACCGGGTGAAGGTCTCACGATTCGTCACGACTCGTTCGACCGCCTGAGCTTCGTGAAGGGCGTGGCGCTGGCCGTTGACGCCGTTGACGCAACGCCACGACTTCTCGACGGAATCGAATCGCTGATTCAGTAGCAGTGTCGGCGTATCGGCAAAACTGCGGAGTCTCTCGGATCACACGTCGCAGCCTCTGCGACGGTGACTGGTAACTTCTCGGTATGACGACTCCCAGATTTGGCCGAGTCCTCACGGCCATGGTGACGCCATTTCGAGCCGACGGTTCCATCGACTTTGACGTGGCAATTGAACTTGCGTCGTACTTGGTGGGCGAGGGCTGTGACGGCATCGTCGTCGCCGGTTCCACGGGGGAAGGTTCCTCACTGTCCGACAAAGAGAGGCTCGAACTCTTCGCCGCTGTCGCGGGCGCGGTGGAAGTTCCGGTCCTCGCTGGATCGACGTTCGCTGACACGGCGCGCTCGGTGGAACTGACGCGCCAGGTCATTGATACCGGGGTGTCCGGCGTGCTCGCCACCACCCCGGCGTACGCGCGACCAAGCCAAAAGGGGATCGCTGCACACTTTGGCGCGATCGCCGAGTCGACCGAACTGCCGATCATGCTCTATGACATCCCCGTTCGAACCGGCCGAAAGATCGCGGCGAGCACGACGATCGACCTCGTCTCGTCACATTCCAACATCGTGGCGATGAAAGACGCGTCGGGTGACCTCGTGAGCGCGGCGCACTACAAGTCGGTACTCGGTGACGACATCGATCTCTACTCCGGCGATGACTCGGTGGTGCTGCCCTTCATGGGGATCGGCGCCGTCGGGCTTGTCTCGGTCGCCGCGCACTGGGCCGCACGAGAGTTCGTGCAACTCGTGAAGTCCGTCGAACGCGGCGACTGGGTGCGCGCGCGAGCTTTCAACGAGCGCCTCGCGCCAAGTTACGCCTTCGAGTCCAGCGATCTCTATCCGAATCCCATGCCCTCAAAGGCCGCGTTGCGCTATCTAGGGATGAACGTCGGCCAATGCCGACTCCCGCACTCACAGAGCGATGACACGCTCGATGCGGACGCGGCGAAGATCGTGGCCGCGCTCCAGGCATCACGTGGCTAAAGACACTGTTCGCGTCACGTTCCTCGGGGGTCTGGGCGAGATCGGACGTAACTGCGCCGCCATCGAACAAGACGGACGCATCGTGGTCGTGGATGCCGGACTCATGTTCCCGGAACCGACCATGTACGGCGTGGACCTCATCCTGCCGGACTTCCGATGGTTGATCGAGCGACGAGACCGTGTTGACGCGATCGTGCTGACGCACGGGCACGAAGACCATACCGGCGCACTTCGCTATCTGGTGAAGGACATCAACGTCCCGATCTATGGATCGGCGCTGACGCTGGGATTCGCCCGACACCGTCTCACCGAAGCCAAGGTCGCCAAGGACCTCACGTTCATCGAAGTAAAGGACGGCGAACGACGAAAGATCGGACCCTTCGAGGTTGAGTTCATCCCGGTCACGCACTCGGTGCCGAGCGCCCACGCGCTCGCGTTTCGCACCAACGCGGGTATCGTCGTGCACTCGGGTGACTTCAAGCTCGACCTGACACCGATCGACGGTCGTCGCACCGACATCGCTCGTCTGGCGGCGCTCGGCGATGAGGGTGTCGCGCTCTTGTTGGCGGACTCAACAAACGCCGAAGAACCGGGCTTCACCGCCTCAGAGCGGTCGGTGGGGGGAGCACTGCGTCGACTCTTCCTCGAGCGACCGGAACGACGAATGGTCGTGGCGTGCTTCGCGAGCCATATCCACCGCGTCCAACAGATCATGGACGTCGCCCTCGAACAACATCGCAAGATCGTGTTGATGGGTCGCTCAATGGAAGCGAACGTCAAGTTGGCGCGCAAGCTGAATCTCTTGCACGTGGACTCTGCGCATTTGATCGACATCGAGAACATTGATCGCTACGCTCCGGGCGAGGTCTGTGTCATCTGTACCGGAAGTCAAGGCGAGCCGCTTGCTGCGCTCTCAAAGCTCTCGCGCGGCGACGCCCGGTTCATGAAGGTCGGGGCCGACGATACGGTGATCCTCAGTTCGCACCCGATACCCGGCAACGAGTGGACCGTGGGTCGCGTGATCGACGATCTGCACCGCGCCGCCGCCGAAGTCATCCACTCGGGTCACGAACCGGTCCACGCGTCGGGCCACGCTCGCCAAGGCGAGCTTCGCACCTTCCACCAACTTCTGCGGCCCCAGAACTTCGTCCCGGTTCACGGTGAGTATCGCCACATGGTCCATCACGCCGAATTGGCATACTCCATGGGACTGAGCCCCAAGCACGTCTTGATTTGCGAGGACGGCGACCAGGTCGACGTCAACAAGACGGGCATCAAGCGCGCCGGTCAGGTGCCGGCCGGGTTCCATTACATCGACGGAAGCGCGGGCGACCTGGACGAGCGACCGCTCGAAGAGCGAAGGATGTTGGCGGAGTTCGGCGTCCTCCAGATCTCTGCCGGTATTGACAAGAACACTGGCACCTTGATCCAGCCGGTGCGACTCACAGCCCGCGGCTGGTTCGAAGGTGTCCAGGACCGTTCGGTGCTGGAGTCGGTGACCAACGAAGTTCGTAGTGCACTCGATGTGGCGCTTCGAGAGGGTAACCGCGATGAAGAAGCCTTGAACAAGATCGCCCAGCGGGCCGCGGGCCGACTACTCGGACAGAAATACCGACGTCAACCGATCTTGCTCACGGCCGTCGTCGTCCTTTAGTCACCTTTTTCGGGCTCGCCGTGGTCGGCGTTGTTGCGACCAACACGCCAGAACGCTTTCATGCTGATCGCCTCGTCGTCGAGTCCTCGGTCCAGCAGCGCTGAACGAGCCGCCTTCATCACGTGGAACTCGCCGAAGAGGTAGGCGTGGCCGCGGTCGGGCGGAAAGGCGAAGGCGGAGAGTCCGTGTAACAAACCGGCGGGGTCGTCCTTGGCGCGACCCATGCGGTCGACGAAGATGCCGGTCACGGCGATGCCCTCGTCGAATGTGGTGGTCAAGGCGTCATCGGCGTGGTCGGTCTCGACGATGAATATGACCTTGCCCGGTGCTTCGACATTGTGGGCGATTCGGTAGGCCGAACCGAGACACGTGATGTCACCCATGAAAAGGTGCCAGTCGGCTTCGGGATCGACCACGATCTTGCCCCGGGGCCCCACGATGTCGACCTCATCACCCGGTTTGGCGTCGCGCGCCCAGTTGCTCCCAGGCCCTTCGTGGGCGACCGTGATCCAGAGAGTGAACTCATCGCGCTCTTCATCGACCGCGTGCACGCTGTAACGCCGCCGGACCAGTTTGCCCGCGGAATTGGTGAGTTGCACCATGACGTCATTGCCCGGTACACCGCACAAGAGAGTGGCTTGACCTGCGAGAACGACCTCGCGAATTGACGTGCTGATCGGCGTAGACGACACGAAATCACAGACACGCGCATTGGCGTCGAGGCGCGCGGCGAGCTCGATTGAGGAGTCGTGGGGAGTCGAGGGCATCGGTTCAGCCTATGGGAATGGCACCGAAGACGAAAGAATGTTCGGTACGGTTGATGGTTGTGGCACAAGCGCGACACAAGAAAAAGCCGGTAAGGAAGACGGCTCGGGGGGCGCAGAGCCCCAGCGTCTGGGAACGCCACACCCGCGATCTCTGGATAGTACTGCTCGTCGTGATCGGAGCGTTCTGCGCTCTCGCCGAAGCCGGAGCTCTGGGTCCCGTTGGCCGCGGCATCTCGAAGGCTCTCGCCGTTTCCTTGGGCGTCGGGCGATTCGCATTGCCGATCATGTTGCTCGTCCTAGGTGCGGCCTTGATCGCGGGAAAGGTCGAAGTTGAACGCCCCCGAGCCGTGTGGGGAATCGTCCTCGGACTGATCAGCATCTGCGGTATTGGCCATGTAGTCGGAGGTCGCCCGTCGCTGCAGCACGCGACGACCAAGCAATTCGCCCACGCCGGCGGATGGCTCGGAGCGCTCGTCGGCGGCGGCCTCGACAAAGGCATCGGCATCGCCGGCGCGCTCGTCGTGTTCCTCGCGTTATTGGTGATCGCCATCATGATCGGCACGGGCGTGGGACTGCGCACTCTCTACAGCGGTACCGCGACCTTCCTCCGTGCCTTTGGCTCGTGGCTCGTTCGCTGGTGGTCAAGTCGCGAACGACCGGACGAGACCTTCGAAGAAGAGCCCGAGGAGGAGCCCGCACCCAAGCGCCTGCGCGCGGTGCCCGAAGTCGAGGACTTCGTCGCGCCGGTCGAATACGAAGAGGAATACGACGAAGAGGGATACGAAGAGGAAGAAGACAGGGACTACGAGGAAGAGGACGTCGAGGAGTACGAACTTCCCGAGCTGGAAAGTCACTGGGAGTTGCCCTCTCCCTCATTGCTCGTGCGAACCAAAGACGTGAAGCAGGACCGCGCAGCGATCGAGGACCTCGGTGGCGAACTCGTCGAGGCACTCGCGGCGCACGGGGTCGACACCATGCTCGTCGGATTCACCGTCGGTCCAACGGTGACGCGTTACGAACTCGAACTTGGACCAGGAGTCAAGGTTTCGAGTGTGACGTCGCTACACAAGGACATCGCCTACGCCATGGCCTCGCCGGACGTGCGAATCCTCGCTCCGATACCGGGTCGATCGGCCATTGGGGTCGAAGTGCCGAATCGACAGAGGACTCTCGTCGCGCTCGGCGACTTGTTGGCCTCAGAGGAGGCCGCCAACTCCAATCATCCGCTCGACGTGCCGATCGGTCGTGACATTTCCGGCAAGACGCAGATCGCGAACCTGGGGGAGATGCCCCACGTGCTCATCTCGGGGGCCACCGGCGCGGGCAAGAGTTCGTTGATCAACTCCATCGTCACGTCCCTTGTGATGCGTGCGACTCCCGACCGACTTCGACTTATGTTGGTCGACCCCAAGCGCGTGGAGATGGGTCAGTACAACGACTTGCCGCACCTCCTCGCTCCGGTCGTGGTCGATCCGAAGAAAGCCGCGGGGATGTTGGCCTGGGCCGTCAAGGAGATGGAACGTCGCTACGACATCCTCGCCGAGAGTGGCGCGCGTGACATCACGAGCTACCAACAGATGATCGCGCGCGGTGAATTGGAGCCCGAGATCACCGACGATGAACGCGTCGCCGAGATCTTCGAACGCACGACCGGCCTCGAATCGGACGCGGACCGACCAGCCGGACCAGAGGACCTTCCGTACATCGTCATCGTGGTGGACGAGTTGAACGACTTGATGATGGTGGCGGCGCGAGACGTCGAGGAGTCGGTGGTGCGAATCGCCCAGATGGCGCGCGCCGTCGGTATTCACCTCGTGCTGGCCACGCAGCGACCGAGCGTCGACGTGATCACGGGCGTGATCAAAGCGAATATCCCGAGCCGCATCGCCTTCGCGGTCTCGTCGTTGGCCGACAGTCGAGTCATCCTCGACCAGGCGGGTGCCGAGCGCCTCATCGGCAAAGGGGACATGTTGTTGGTGACCGCGTCGTCCAACGTGGCGCGCCGCTTGCAAGCGCCATGGGTCTCCGAGGTCGAGGTGGCGCGCGTCGTCGAAGCGTGGCGAGCACAAGGCGGCCGTCGAGAGAACGTCATCGCGTTGGACGTGCCCGCCGGTCGAGGAGGATCGATGGGCGGAGGCTCCAACGACGATGACGACGAGGTACTCAAGCAGGCACGAGATCTGATCATCCGAACTCAGTCGGGTTCCACCTCGATGTTGCAGCGAAAGCTCCGGGTCGGATTCGCGCGGGCCGGTCGCATCATGGACCAGTTGGAGCAAGAAGGAATCGTCGCCGCCGGCGACGGGTCCAAAGCCCGCAAGGTGTTGGTGACGCCCGAAGAGTACGACGAACAGACTTCGCTGTAGTTCGTGAGTAGATCGTCTCGTCACCCGACCCTTCGCGGCCTCGTTGCCCGGTTCTTCGCGATTCTGTTGGGCGCCGTGGTCGCGAGTGCGGGTATCGTCGCGATGCAACTGCCGTTCTTACACGAACGGCCCACGATCCATCTCTCGCTCAATCCCTATGCCAGCTTCGGCTTCACGCCGCCTCCTTTGGCGTGGCCGACGCAGGGGAGCGCTGCGATCGACGTACCGGCGCTTGGCATAACACTCGCGCACCACAATCAGGTCGTCCCGATTGCCAGCCTCACCAAGTTGATGACGGTCTACGTCGCCCTGAAGGCGTATCCACTCGGTTTCGGTCAGACCGGTCCGTGCATCACGGTGAGTAACGCCGATGTCCTCAATTACCAAATGGAAAAATCGCAGGACGATGCTGCGGTGATCGTCCAAGAGGGCGAACAACTGTGTGAGATTGACCTGCTCGACGGCGTCTTGGTGCATTCGGCGGCCAACTACGCCGACATGCTCGCCGGCATGGTCGCGCCCACCGCGGAGGCGTTCGTGGCGAAGATGAACGCCACCGCGAAATCGCTCGGTTTGAGGAACACGCGCTATGCCGATGACACCGGCGTCTCGAACGATTCGGTCTCGACGGCGTTGGATCAGGCGAAGCTGGCGAGAACGGTGATGCGTTCGCCGCTAGTTCGTTCGATCGTCGATCAGACTCAGGTGGACTTGCCGTTCGCCGGGTTCGTGAACTCCTTCACCCCGATGGTCGGCAGCAACGACGTCGTCGGCGTGAAGTCGGGACGAACGGCCGCGGCCGGGGGATGTGACGTGATGGCGTTGGCGTATCGCCTCAATGGCGAACGTCACCTCCTTTACTCCGTCGTCTTGGGACAACAAGGGGGCAACGTCCTGGCCGATGCCGGCGCCGCGGCGTACGCGCTGGCCACGTCGGCACGCTCGAGTCAGGTGGACGTCGCCTTCGCCAAGGACGCGGTCTTGGGCACGATCGGATTCGGTAATGACGTCGCACCGTTCGGTCTCGCGCGGGCCAGTGATGTGTTCTGGTGGGATCAAAACAACGACCATCCGCTGCGAATTCGACTTCGACATTTGGGCTACCGGATCCACCGCGGCGAGATTGTCGGATGGATCGAGGTGCACAGCGTCGAGAAGCCGGTGCCGTTGGTCGCGCTTCGTTCCGTCGCCGCGCCCACGCTCTGGCACCGCATAACGTAAAGCCATGATCGCGCGCGTTCCCGCCAGTTCGGCCAACCTCGGACCGGGCTTCGACTGCTTGGCCGTCGCGCTCTCGCTCTATCTCGAGGTAACCCTCGAGCCATCCGACGCTTTCGCGATCGCCAGCGAAGGCTGTGGGGCCGGCATGTTCGATGACGAGAGCAATCTCGGCGCCCGAGTCGCGGCCGAAGTGCTGGGTCACACCAACTTCTCGATGCACGTCAAATCAGATATTCCATTGTCGCGAGGCCTAGGCTCGTCGGCGGCATTGGCGGTTGCCGCCGCGGTCGCGGCCGGGGCCAAAGACCCGTTAGCCCTCAGTGCTCGAACGGATGGACACGCTGAAAATGCGGCGGCGTCGTTGCTCGGAGGCTTGGTGGTGGCGCGCACTGACGGCGTTGACGGTGTCGTAGCGCGCCCCCTCGCCCTGGACTTCGAATGGCGCTTCGTCGTGGTTATTCCCGACGAGGAACTTTCGACGGCCGACGCGCGGCGAGTGTTACCCGAACGCGTGCCGTTCGCCGACGCGGTCCATAATTTGGGCGCCATGGGTCTCTTGCTCGCCGGTCTGGCCGATCACGACGACTTCGTCGCTGGAGCGATGGACGACTTTCTGCATCAGCCGTATCGAATGGGCTTGCTTCCGTTCGCCGAACCGCTGCTGGCAGCTCTTCGCGAAAGTGGCGCATCCGGTTCATGTTGGTCCGGCGCCGGATCCACCATGCTCGGACTGGCCACGACTGACAAGGCCGAGGGCGTGGCCGCTTCGGCACGATCGTTCCTCAACGACAGGGGGATCGCCGGGGTCGTACACGTGCTCGAAGCCGACCGTGGCGGCCTGGTGACGAATTGAGCCTGGAGACACAGCACTCGAAGGCCCATACCGTGCGCGGTGCGGGCTACATGTTGCTCGGCGCTTCATTGATTCAGTGGTCCGCGGCGATCGTGACCCACGTCTTCGGTGAGATCGGACCGTCGGCGACGAGCGCGTGGCGATTCTTCTTGGGCGCCGTGGTCCTGTTGGTCTTCACTCGGCCGAACCTTCGCTCCTGGACGAAACAACAGTGGCTCGGCGCCTTGGCGCTGGGCATCTCGGTCGCGTTCATGAACCAGTGCTTTTACGAAGCGATCGCGAGGATTCCTTTAGGCGCGGCGGTCGCCATCGAATACCTCGGTCCTTTCATGGTGTCGGCACTGGGGAAGCGCTCGGCGCGACACTTCGCCTTCGTGATCCTGGCCGGGCTCGGCGTGGTGGCGATCGCTCGACCCGGCGCGGGACTCAACTACGAGGGCGTGCTGTTCGCGGCGGGCTCTGGTCTTGGGTGGGCGTCGTACGTGTTCGCCGCACACCGTGTAGGCGGACAGGCCGAAGGATTCGGGGGCCTGGCGGTCTCGATGTCGATCGCCGCGGTGGTCACGTTGCCGATGACCATTGGTTCGACGCATTACGTGCTCGGCCATCCTTCGACGCTCGGGCGACTGGCACTGGTCGCGGTCATGGCGATCGTGCTCGGTTTCGCGTGCGAACTCCAGGCTCTTCGACGACTGAAGCCGTCGACCGCCGGTGTGCTCTTCGCGCTCGATCCGGCGGTGGCCTTCGTCATCGGCCTGATCGTGCTGAGCCAGAGCATTCACCCGTGGGACCTCGTGGGGATGGTGTGCGTGGTGATCGCGGGCGCTGGCGTCACGTACGACGCGGCCAATTCGAAACCGACCCTCGTTCAGTAGGCTAAAAGGGTGGGAACGCCCAAAAAATTCGCTATTCGGACTTTCGGGTGCCAGATGAACGAACACGACTCCGAGCGTCTGGCGGGCCTGATGGTTGGCGAAGGCATGGTCGCGACGGCTGACGAATCAGAGGCCGACGTTGTGATTTTCAACACGTGCACGATTCGCGAGAACGCCGACCTCAAGCTCTACAGCGCGCTCGGCCAGATCAAGGCGATGAAAGAAAGACGTCCACAGATGCAGATCGCGGTTGGAGGGTGCATGGCCCAAAAGGACCGCCACCGGATCCTGGAGCGCGCCGGTTGGGTCGACGTGGTCTTTGGCACGCACAACCTGGCCTCGGCACCGCGACTGTTGGAGCGCGCCAAGAGCGAAGGGCCAATCGTCGAGATCCTGGACGCACCGGACCCCGAAGCCAATCGCGACATGGCACCGGCGCTGTACGCCGTGCGCGAGCTCGCGTTCGCGGCATGGATCACGATCCAAACCGGTTGCGACAACACGTGTGCGTACTGCATTGTCCCGGCAGTGCGCGGAGCCGAGATCAGTCGTCCCTTTGACGATCTGGTGATCGAAGCCGAGATGCTCGCCGCGAGCGGCGTCACCGAAGTCACCTTGCTGGGCCAGAACGTCAATTCGTACGGTCGCGATATCACTCGTCGAAGACCACTGTTCTCTGAACTGCTTCGTGCGGTGGGGCGAGTCGAAGGGATCGAACGGATCCGCTTCACGAGTCCGCACCCCAAGGACCTGCGACCCGAGACGATCGAGGCAATGGCCGAGACGCCGACGGTCTGTCCGCAACTTCACCTGCCCTTGCAGTCCGGCTCGAATCGCGTGCTGAAGGCGATGCGCCGCGGCTACAAAGTGGAGCGCTATATGGAACGTCTCGCGAACGCGCGCGCGGCGATTCCCGACCTCGCGGTCACTACCGACTTGATCGTGGGTTTCCCCGGTGAGATCGATACCGATTTCGACGAGACGCTCGAAGTAGTTGCGGCCTGTGAGTTCGACTCGGCCTACACCTTTATTTTCTCACCACGCGAAGGGACGCAAGGCGCATTGATGACCTCACAGTTCATCCACGATGACGTCATCAAGGCTCGATTCGAGAGACTGAAAGAGGTACTCGATCGCTCGGCGCTGCGCCAACACCAAGCCCGGGTCGGTCGTCGCGAAGAGGTACTCGTGGAAGGCCCGTCGCGACGGAACGAACTGATGCTCTCTGGACGCACTCGTCAAGGCAAGTTGATCCACTTCGCCGAGCAAGAGTCTCTTCGGGCCGGATCACTGGCGACGGTGGACGTAACGCACGGCGCGCCGTATCACTTATTGGGCGAGTACGTATCGACGGTGCGTACCCCTCGTCATAAGGTTCGGATTCCCCTGTCGCACTCGTGAGTAGCGAACACGTCGCGGTCGCGTTGGTCGGACCCACGGCGTCGGGCAAATCGGCGCTCGCGCACGCCTTGGCGTTCGAACAACACGACCAAGTCGAGATTCTGACCGTCGACGCGATGACTGTGTATCGCGATATGGACCTGGCGACGGCTAAACCCACGCGGCTCGAACGAAGCGAAGTGAGCTATCACCTATTGGACCTCGTGGAGCCGAGCGAGGAGTTCACGGTCGCTCAGTTTCAACAGGCCGCGCGCGTGGCCGCCGACGACGTGTGGCGTGTCGGACATAAAGTCCTCTATGTCGGTGGCACGGGTCTCTACGGTCGCGCGGTGCTGGACAACCTCTCGATACCCGGTCAGTATCCCCACGTGCGGGCGCTCCTCGACGCGAGGGTGGCCGAGGAGTTGCCGGCACTGTACGCCGAACTGGCTGTTCTCGATCCGCTCGCCGCGAGTCGAATGGAAGCGACCAACGCACGTCGCGTCGTGCGCGCACTCGAAGTGACGCTCGGTGCCGGGCGACCGTTCTCCTCTTACGGCGAGGGACTCATGACCTACGGACCGGCCCGCGTCGTCCAAATAGCCCTACAGAGCGACTTCGAACAGTTGGACCTGCGCATCGCCAGTCGCTTTCGCGCGTGGATGGACGAAGGGCTGCTCGAAGAGGTGACGGCGTTGGCGAGTGCGCCCGGCGGAATGAGTCGCACGGCCCGCCAGGCCGTGGGGTACCGCGAACTCTTGCGTCACGTCGAAGAAGGAGCCGATCTTGAAGCCTGCGTCGAAGAGGCGATCATGCAGAGTCGACGTCTGGCTCGACGACAGCGTTCGTGGTTTCTGCGCGACCCTCGAATCGAGTGGTTCGACAGTGTGAGCGAGACGCGAACTCGACTGCTCAACGTGCTGAATGGTCCCGACGGGTACGTGCGAGACTAGAAGAAATGGCCTTGCGATCCCTCCAGAAATGGCACGGGGCGGGGAACGATTTCCTCGTCGAAGTGTTCGAACACGGTACGGCGCCGTGGTGGGACGCTACACGCGCCCGATCTGTCTGTGATCGTTCGACGGGCGTTGGAGCCGACGGACTGCTGCTTGCTTCGCTCGGCTCTGAGGTGTCGATGACGCTCTACAACGCGGACGGTTCCTCGGCTGAGATGTCCGGCAACGGTATCCGGTGTCTGGCGGCCGCGGTCCGTCGCGCGACCGGTGGCACGTGGGACACCTTGGAAGTGCACACCGTCGCAGGCGTGCGCACTGTCACCCTGAAGATGGAAGACACCTCGGGCTACGGCAGTGTGGCGATGGGCGAGGTGACCTTCGGCGAGACGATGCCGGGTACCCTCGGGGTCGCATACGTCGGCAATCCCCACGTCGTCGTGCGTGATGACGCCAAATGGACTGACGCTATGCGAGAAGAGTTGGCCGAAGAGCTGTCCAAGGATATGGATGGCGCCAACATCGAATTCCTTACCGTCGAAGGCGAAGATCACCTTTCGATCAAGGTCATCGAGCGAGGCGTTGGTTGGACACGGGCCTGCGGCACGGGCTCGTGCGCCGTGGTCGCGGTCGCTCATCGCGACGAGATGTGCGGCACGGATGTGACGGTTGACAATCCCGGTGGCGCCCTGCACGTGACATTGGACGGTGACGAAGCGACGCTCAGCGGCCCGGTCCAGTTCATCGCCAACGTGGAATGGCTCGAAGCGTGACCTATATACCTACGACTCTCATCGATCGCACGTTTCGCGAGAAGATCGTCCTCGTGGGCGTTCAGTTTCCGGGCGTAAGCGAAGACGAACTGGACTATCAACTGGACGAGCTGGCGCTGCTCGTCGATACCGCCGGTGCCGACGTCGTGTCGCGGGTCGTGCAACGTCGTGATTCGCCGGACCCCGCCACATTCCTCGGTTCGGGCAAAGTGAACGAACTACGTGAGATATGTCTCGCGGTCGATTCGGACACCGTGGTCTTTGAGCAAAATCTCTCGCCGGCCCAACAGCGCAACCTGGAAAAGATCCTCGGACGCACAGCGATCGACCGAACCGCAGTCATTCTCGACATCTTCGCGCAGAACGCTCGGACTCCCGAAGGTAAAGCCCAAGTGGAGCTGGCGCTGTTGCAGTACCGCTTGCCGCGACTGCGAAGAGCCGGGGGATCGTTCTCCCAGCAGGCCGGGCGCATCGGGACGAGGGGACCGGGCGAGACCCAACTCGAGACGGACCGTCGCCGTCTGGTAAATCGAATCCACGCCATCCGACGCGAGCTGAAAAAGATCGACCGGACTCGTAACGTGCAACGTCAAGGTCGCGAACGAGGACGTCACCGAGAAGTGACGCTGGTCGGCTACACCAACGCCGGTAAATCATCGATGTTGAACGCCATCACTGACGCGGGCGTCGAAGCCGAGGACCGACTCTTCGTCACACTTGATCCGCGCACCCGCCAGCGCCAATTGGCCGGTGGTGAAACCGTGCTCTTCACCGACACCGTTGGCTTCATATCCAATCTGCCGCACGACCTGGTCGACGCGTTCATGTCGACGTTGAAGTCGGTTCAGTTGGCGGACCTGTTGGTCCACGTCGTTGACGGCTCAAACGACCACGCGGAGGAGCAGATCGCCGCGGTGCGCGAGGTGTTACGAGAGATTGACGCCGATCACGTGCCGGAGCTGTTGGTCTTCAACAAAGCCGACGTGCCGGGATCGAGGTCCCGCGACCTCGCCAAGTTGCACGAGGGAAGCGTGTGGGTCTCGGCGGTGACGCACGAGAATCTTGAATCGGCTATCGCCACCATCGGTGATCGGCTGCGCGTCAACGACCGCGTGGTGACGCTTTATCTGCCCCTCGATCGCGGTGATCTCTTGGCTCGCGCGCACCGTGAAGGCGAGGTCGTCGACACGTCGATCACCGACGAGAGTGTGGTGGTGCGCGTGTTGCTCGATCCAGTGAGCGTGGCTCACTTCGACGAGTGGCGGGTGCCGGCGTGAGCTTTACGCCTCCGCCGTATCCCTACGAACGTCTCGACGGCTTGCGAAAACTCGCCGAGACGCACGAGGGTGGCGCAATTGATTGCTCGATTGGTACGCCGATCGATCCGCCACCGCTGGCGGTGCTCGAGGAGTTGGCGAAGGGCATCGGCGCGCGAGGCTATCCGACGTCGCAAGGTTCACTGGACTTCCGGGAGTCGGCCGTCAGATGGATGAATCGGCGCTTTGGCGTGACCGTCGATGCCGGCGATGTCGCAGCCTGCATCGGAACCAAGGAGTTCGTCGGCACTCTCGCTGGTTATCTGCACTTGCGTTCGCCAGAGCGCGACACCGTCTTGTATCCGGCGATCAGCTACCCGACGTACGCCATGAGCGCGACCCTCGCTGGTCTGCGACCAGTGCCGGTCGCTCTGCACGCCGGTCGGCTCGACCTCACGTCAATCGATCCTGACGACATTTCACGAGCGCTCATCTTGTGGTCGAACTCGCCGTCCAATCCCACCGGGCACCTCGATGACCTTCAGGCAGTCGCCGCGTGGGGCCGACGTCACGGTGTGCCCGTCGCCAGCGACGAGTGCTACGCCGAATTCACCTGGGTCGGCTCGCCGCAGTCGATTCTCGAGCACGGGAGTGATGGCGTGCTGGCAGTTCACTCGAGCTCCAAGCGGTCGAACCTCGCCGGCATGCGCGCCGGCCTCTACGCCGGCGACGAGGAGTTGGTCGGCTATCTGAAATCAGTGCGCCAGCACGCGGGCTTCATGGTGCCAGCGCCCGTGCAAGCAGCTGTCGCGGTCGCCTACAACGACGACGTGCACGTCGACGTCCAGCGTGAACGGTATCGAAGTCGTCTGACATTGATGTCCGAAGCTCTTCGCGACTTCGGCGTCGACGCCCCAATGCCTGAGGGTTCGTTCTACCTGTGGTGTTCGAAAAAAGGTCTCGACGGTTGGGAATTGGCCGGCGAGCTCGCCGAACGTTCGGCGCTCGTCGTGAGCCCCGGTGAACTCTACGGCAATGACGGTCAAGACTTCGTTCGACTCGCAGTGGTCCAGAGCGACGAGCGACTCGAACTCGCGGCCTCCAGACTCAGAGGCGATTGAACCTCGCCAGTACGATGGCGACATGAGTGATCTCGAAACGCGCATCAATCAGTGGTTCGACAACATCGGCGAGATGACGCCGGAGAACATCGAAGCGCGTCGCGACGTCGAGCTCGTCATCACCAAACTCGATGACGGACAGTTACGCGTGGCAGACGTCGAACCTGGTGGCCCGGTCACGGTGCACGAGTGGGTTCGAAAGGCAATCCTTCTCTTGTTTCGCCTTCGCGGACTCGAACGCTCCGAGGTCGGACCTTTCGAATACCTCGACCGGCTGGAGCTGAAGCGTGACTATGAACGTCGCGGCGTACGGGTCGTGCCCGGTGCTTCGGCCCGACGGGGAAGCTTCCTCAGCCGCGGCGTCATCCTCATGCCCAGTTACGTCAACATCGGCGCGTGGGTCGGCCCGAACACCATGGTTGATACCTGGGCGACCGTCGGCAGCTGCGCCCAAATCGGCGCCAATGTACACCTCTCGGGCGGCGTGGGCATTGGCGGCGTCCTCGAGCCGGCGAACGCCTTGCCGGTCGTGATCGAAGACGACGCGTTCATCGGAAGTCGTTGCATGGTGACCGAAGGTGCCCGGGTGGGGCGAGGTTCCGTGCTTGGCGTAGGCACCGCCCTGGGTCCGTCGATTCCGGTGATCGACGCTGCCACAGGTGAGGAAGTGTCGCGCGGTTACGTGCCGGACTACTGCGTGGCCGTGTCGGCCAATCGCAAGCGCGAATTTGCGGGTGGGGAGTTCTATCTTCCCTGCGTGCTGATCATCCGTCGCATGAGTGAGGGGGAGCGACACAACAAGCTGGCTCTCAATGACATACTGCGCGAACACGGCGTCGCGACGTGAGTCGACTGGATGACGCACTCGCTCTGGTGGCGATTGACTCGGTGAGTCGAGGTGAAGCGACGATTGCCCATCATGTCGCAGTCGTGCTGGGTCGCAATCCGGATCTTGACGTCGAACGAATCGGCGACAACGTGGTGGCGCGAACAACCGGTCATCACGCGACACGGCTACTCGTCGCGGGACACCTGGACACGGTTCCCGGTGACCCAAGCACGGCCACCATCGTCGAAGAGGAACTGCGAGGCGTGGGAGCGTGCGACATGAAGGGCTCACTCGCCGTGATGCTCGAGTTGGCGTCGGTGCCGACGCCGCGCTCGGTTGAAGTGACCTGGGTCTTTTATGCCCGAGAAGAGATTTCGCGTAGCGATTCCGGACTGTTGGAGATAGCGGAACTCCGACCGGAGTTACTGGACGCCGATGCCGCGATACTCGCCGAGCCCACTGACGGCCGCGTCGAGGCGGGATGTCAAGGAACCTTGCGGGTGTTGGTTGAAATGGCCGGCGCACGCGCCCATACGGCGCGACCATTCACGGGACGAAACGCCATCCACCGACTGGGCGACGTGATCACGAGGGTCGCGAGCTACGAACCGAGAACGGTAGTCATGGAAGGCGTCGAGTACGTCGAACAACTACAGGTCGTTGACATAGAAGGGGGAGTGGCGCCGAATGTCGTCCCTGATCGCGCCACATGCACTTTGAATCACCGTTTCGCGCCGGATCGAACGAAGGACGAAGCGTACGAATGGCTCGTTTCCTTTCTCGAGCCGGTGATCGACACAGATGACGTTATTCACCTCGAGGACTGGGCGCCTTCCTCACCGCCGTCATTGTCGAACGAGCGTCTCGCTTCTCTGGCAGCCCTTACGGGCGAGCCACCCAAGGGAAAAATGGGCTGGACCGATGTTGCGACATTTGCCGAAATGAATATTCCGACCACCAACTTCGGCGCAGGTGATCCCTTGCTGGCTCATCGGAGCGACGAATTTGTGACGCTGTCGCAATTAGATCGATTCGCCGACGTGCTTTCGAAGTGGCTCGACTGAGTAGTCGCAACTCTACGAAGCAACTACGGCATTAGTAGCTGCGCAACACTGAAATGACCTTGCCAAAGAGGAATACGTCCCGGGCGTCGAACTCCATTGGTTCCATGGTTGAATTCTCTGGCTTCAGTACTACTCGCGTCCCTTGCGGGAAGTATCGCTTCACTGTCGCCTCACCACCTGGGATCTCTGCAACGACGATCTCACCCTTGTTTGCCGTGGCTTGACGCTGGACCACGACATAGTCACCCGGCAGGATTCCCGCTTCGATCATTGACTCCCCGCGGACTTCTAATACGAAGCTGTCACCGCGACCAGCGAACTGTTCGGGAATTGACATGAGTTCGTGCGCTATCTCTTGAGCGAGGACGCCGGTACCGGCCGCGACGTCACCCACGAATGGGATGTAGCGAATCTTCTGATCGGGAGCCGGGTTTTCGACGTCAAGTCGTACGGTCAACGTGCGAGGCTGCTGTGGGTTCTTTTCGATGTAGCCGGCTCGCTTCAGGACTTCGATGTGGTTAGCGACCGTGGCGGGGGATTTGAGTCCCACGTGATCGCCGATCTCTCGGATTGTTGGAGGGAAGTTGCGTTCTCGCTGACAAGTGATGATGAATTCAAGGATCTGACGACGCATGGGGGTGAGCACTTCAGCCATGAGCTTCCTTTCGGGTACGAACAGTTGTTCGTAGGATAACTCAATATCAATCGAAAATCAAACACCTGTTCGTAGAGAATCTCCTTTGATCAAACTGACCGAAGGTCGCGCAAAGATCTCCGACAAGGAATCTTCGTGGAGGTCGGATTGGTCGGACCAACGCTGAGCGAAGCGAAGAGATGGTGACAAAAGCGTTGATTTTTGTGCCGAGTTGCTTCACTGAAAATTTACCCCGACCTTAAAATTCGTTCACCCAATGCTAAGTTCTCGTGATGGCGAATGCCGAATTGTTCCGAGAGGGGAATGAATGAAATTAGGGATAAAGAGAATTGGCGTGGTCGTCGCAGCGTCAGCCTTAACTCTGTCGGGAGTGGCTGTAATTGCTTCGACGAGTGCAGGTGCTGCGGGGAAGCTCAAGACGTACGAGATCGGCTATCAGGGCCCACTTTCGGGTGGTAACGCTGCGACCGGTCTATACGAGAAGTATGGAGCCCAGTTGGCTGTCAAGCAATGGGACTCCAATCCCAAGCGCAAGTTCAATATCAAGCTCGTTCCCGGTGACGACCAGGGTGACCCAACAATCGCCCCGACCGTAGCGACCGGATTCGTCTTGAACCAGAACCTGTATGCGATCGTCGGACCGGCGTTCTCCGGAGCCACCGTTGCGTCGCTCAACATCTACGGCGCGAACCACGTGGCCATGGTAAGTCCATCGGCGACCCGTGTTTCGATCACCGTGAAGGACCCAACTGCGAGCCCTCAAGGACCGTTGAACACCTATCACAACTTCTTCCGAGTCGTTGCGAACGACGGTGTGCAAGGTCCTGCTGACGGAACCTACCTGCAGAAGAAGTACGGAACTGGCAAGATCCTCGTGATCTCTGACACCAGCACCTACGGTGTGGGTCTTGCGAGCCAGGTTGCAGCCGCAGTTACCGCAGCTGGTGGAACGCTCGCTGGCGGCGCGGTCCTCGGCCTCCCGTACTCGAACGCCTGCACCGCGGGCGGAACCGGTACGAGTGACGCGGTCACCGCTCCTCTCGCAGGTGTGTCGGCGGTCTTCTACGCCGGTTACTACTGTGACTTCGCTCAGGTTGTCGACAACCTTGTCGGCACCCAGCACTACACGGGCGCCATCATGAGTGGTGACGGATCTGACGAGCCGCAGTTCATCACGTCGCTTTCGACCGGTGCTGACGGTAATGGCGTAATGCTTACTTGCGCATGCTCGAACTCGCAGAGTGCCAAGTGGTCTGCGCAGTACCAGGCCGTAGCGCACGAAGCACCTGGTCCGTACGCGGCCGAGTCGTTTGACTCCGCGAACTTGATCATGACGGCTATGTCGAAGGTCCAGGGAAAGATGACTCGCTCGAAGGTACTCGCCCAGATAAAGGGAATCACCTACAAGGGAATCACCAAGGTAATCAAGTTCAACTCAGCCGGTGACGTAAAGGGAACTGCCATTTTCGTCAACAAAGTTGAGAGTGGCAAAATCGTTCAGCTGGGACTTGAGTAAGTCGTAGTTGTTCAGCCTTTCCAGAAGGCCGGCTGCTCTAGGGCAGCCGGCCTTCTGCAATCTCAGATAGTTTGTCAAGGGTGCATTTGCGTAGGGGGAATTGATGGCAACTTTTGTGGCGCTGGGCATCTTCACGGGCCTCATTTACTCATTAGTTGCCATCGGTTACACACTTGTCTACGGAGTCCTTCGACTCATTAATTTCGCCCACAGTGAAGTACTCATGAGTGGCGGATTCGCCGGCTACTACTTCTTGCACTACACGATGAGATCCTTGACTGTTTCGACGCCGATGAGAGCGTTGATTCTTATTGGGGCCGTGCTGGCGAGTGGCGCCGTGGGGGCCATTGTGGCCATCGGCATCGAACGATTCGCGTATCGGCCTCTACGCAGGCGCAATGCGCCGAAACTCACGTACCTGATCTCGGCCATCGGCGCATCGTTCTTTCTGTCGAACTTTGCGGGTAAAGCCTTCGGTCATAATCCTTCTGCCACGGCTCAACCCATCACCACGAACTTCAACTGGAAGGTATTTGGAGCGCAAATCACGGCATTCGACTTGGTTCTCCTGGTGGTGACAGGTGTATTGTTCCTCGGTGTCAACGCTCTGGTTACCCAGAGCAAAGTTGGCCGAAGCATCCGTGCCGTTGCTCAAGACCGCGAAACCGCGAGCCTTATGGGCGTGAACGTGAACTCTACGATCGCGGCAACGTTCGCCATTGGCGGTTTCATGGGCGGCGTCGCCGGACTGTTCATTGCGATGAGTTCGACCGTGGACTACAACATGGGATTCACTCCGGCGCTGCTCGCCTTCACGGCGGCCGTGCTCGGAGGAATTGGCAATATACGCGGCGCGATGGCCGGCGGGGTGGTGCTGGGCATCTTCATGTACGTTCCGATCTACTGGATCCACCAGCCTTTCTATGAGCCGGTCATCGGGTTCACGATTCTGGTCCTGGTGCTGATGGTGCGTCCGACTGGTCTGTTCGGCGAGAGTCTCGGGAGGGCGGCGTGACCTTCCTTCGACAGATGGCGACGGCCTGGAGATTGGACAAGGACGACGCGCGCCTGTTCTCGACGTGCTTCTTCGCAGGTTTGCTCCTCGCGATAATGACCGGACCCGAAGGTGACCTGTCCACGCCGCTTTACACATTCGATCACGCGCTGATTTCGACGCACGTGATTGGTTTCATCATCTTTGGCGTGGCACTCGGTATCGCCATGGTGTACAACCGCAAGCTGCGTATGGGCGTGTTGAATGCCACGTGGTTGAACTGGGTCAGGGCGATCCCGGCCAATCTGAAGACGTTCATCACGAGCGCCAAGTCGGTTCGTTTTGTGGTCCTGGGCATCGTCGCGCTCGCCGCCGCGCTACTCATTTCCGACTTCACGGGACCATTCGTGAAGAACAAGATGTCCTGGAATCAACTCGTTGGTCAGCTACTCCATACACGAACGTACGGTTACATCGCCATCATCTTCTGGCTGCTCAACACAGTGCGGGTGCGAGCCCGTCCGGAGACCGAAGAGAAGATGTTGCCTCACTTTTTCGATTCAGCGTGGGTGAAGATCTTGGCCGGCGTCGTGGCGGGTCTCGTCTTCGCGGCGTGTGCCGACCCATGGCTTCCGGTGCGCTTCAGCCTCTCGTATTTCAAGGGGAGCGGATCCAGCGACGACAACTTCTTCCACCACTGGACCACCTACGGGTGGACCTTCTGCGGACTTTTGATCGGCGTGCGCGCAGCCCTTCAAGACAAGTTGCAGGCGCGCGCGGTCGTGAAGAGTCGCTGGAAGGCGCGACACGTCAAGGTGAGTGCCAACACTCGTTTCGCCTTATACGCGGGAGCTCTCTTCATCGCGGTGGAGTCGCCCAAGTTCATCTCGGCGTACTGGCAGGAGACAATTTTCCAACAGATCGGTATCTTCTGTCTTCTGGCCGTCGGACTCAACGTGGTGATCGGATTCGCCGGTCTGCTCGACCTTGGGTACGTCGCGTTCTACGCCCTCGGGGCGTACACGAACGCCTACTTCAGTGGAGCGCTGCCGATCCATCCTCCGTTCACCGTCAATACCTTTTTCGTGGTCCCGCTCGCGATCATCATCGCGATGTTGGCCGGTGTGATCTTGGGACTACCGACTTTGCGCCTCAGCGGTGACTATTTGGCGATCGTCACCCTTGGATTCGGCGAAATCATTTACGTCTTGGCGAGCAACCTCACGAATCTGACTGACGGCGCGGGGGGTACCGGGACCGCGGGCAGTTTTTCTATGAATCTGCCTGGCATCCATTTCGCTCTCAGTGGTTTCGCGATACAAGACGACCTCAATTTCTATTATTTGCTTCTGGCGTTCATCATTCCGATCTTGTTCTTCTTCAATTCACTGAACCATTCGAAGGTGGGACGCTCGTGGGCGGCCATCCGCGAAGACGAAGACGCCGCCAAGTCGCTCGGCATCAACAGTTTGAAGTACAAGGTGATGGCCTTTGCCATCGGTGCGAGCACGTCGGGAGTCGCCGGCGTGCTGTCATCGGCCAAACTCGGCGCGATCTTCCCATCGGACTTTGCTCTCCAAGTCTCGATCACGGTGGTGGTCTTGGTCATCTTCGGTGGCATGGGGTCCATTACGGGTGTGTTGTTGGGCGCGGCATTCATTGGCTGGATACTCCAGTACCTGACCTTTCACTCGTTCATTGACTACAACCAGGCTGACAAGTACATGTACCTGGGCGCGATTCTCATTCTCACCATGATCTTCCGTCCGCAGGGAATGATTCCTTCTAAACGAAGGATGCGTGAGTTCAAGGACTCTGAGGCCGGACTGGGCACTGCCGACGCCACGGGGGCCGCGGTGGGCGAGGGACTGTCGTGAGTGACGTGACCGAGACCATTGCAGCCGTGACAACGTCGGACAACATCTTCGAAGTCCAGAACGTCACCATGCGATTCGGTGGCGTCACGAGCTTGAACAACGTGTCGATGGTGCAACGTCGCGGTGAGATCCTGGCGGTCATCGGACCGAACGGCGCTGGCAAGACTTCACTCTTCAACTGTTTGACCGGTGTCTACCGCCCTCAGGAAGGCGAGATCTATTTCCACGCCGCCGAACGCGGCACGGTCGACCTGGTGGGAAAGCCCCCGCACCGAGTGAATCACCTTGGCGTCGCGCGCACGTTCCAGACAAGTCGAATGTTCAATGCGCTGACGACCTTTGAGAACATCAAGATCGGTGTGGAGTCGGGCCAAAAGACGGGCCCGATCGGCGCAATGTTGCACTTACCGCGAATGCGTCGCGAAGAACGAGAGTCGGACCAGCGAACGCTCGATCTGCTGGAACTTGTCGGCTTGACCCATCGCCTCAACACCATGGCCGACTCGCTGCCTTACGGCGACCGTCGCCGTCTCGAAATAGCCCGGGCGCTTGGCACGAATCCGGAAGTCCTGTTGCTCGACGAACCGGCCGCCGGTACCAATCCGTCGGAGAAGCTCGCGCTCGCCGAATTGATTCGAAACATCAACAAGGAGACGGGAACGTCAATCCTTTTGATCGAACACGACATGCGACTCGTCATGTCGCTGGCGGAACGAATCTACGTGCTGAACTTTGGCGAGGTCATCGCCTCAGGCGTGCCATCGGAAATCCAACAGAATCATGAAGTTATAGCGGCCTATTTGGGCGTGTCCGAAGACGAAAAGGACGCCTGATGAGTGACGCGATGTTGAGCATCGATCATGTGGAAGTCCGTTACGGCGCCGTTCCCGCTATTCGCGATCTTTCGATGAGCGTGGATCAAGGCGAGATCGTGACGCTGTTGGGCGCCAACGGGGCTGGTAAGACGACGACGCTGCGCATGATCTCCGGTCTTCACCGGCCCTATTCCGGGAAGGTCTTCCTCGAGGGCGAGGACATCACGACGATTCCGCCGCATCAGTTAGTGGAAATGGGCTTGAGCCACATCCCAGAAGGTCGTCACATTTTCGGCACGATGTCGGTGCTCGAGAATCTCGAGATGGGAGCCTTTCGACGAAAGGGAAACTACCGCGACGAGTTCGACCACATTTTCGGTCTCTTCCCGGTGCTCGGCGATCGACGCAAGCAACTCGGGGGCACTCTCAGCGGGGGCGAGCAACAGATGCTGGCCATTGGACGCGCACTCATGGCAAAGCCGCGGATACTGCTCATGGACGAACCATCACTCGGTCTTGCGCCGAAGATCATCACTTCGATTTTCGAAATCATCACGCAGATCCGGTCCGAGGGCGTCACCATCTTGCTCGTGGAACAGAATGCCAATCAAGCGCTTCGGATCGCGGACCGAGGATATGTTCTGGAGAATGGACACGTGCTCTACCAGGACACCGCGCCGGCATTACTGGGCGATGACCGAATTCGCCGAGCGTATCTCGGTCAATAGTCATTCGTTTGACTTTCGCGTGAGTTGAAGTGCCGTGTCCGAACTCGAAGAATTTCATCCCAGTGCGCGCCGAGTCGCTGAAGCCCTAGTAGCGCGCGGCGTCAAGGGTCCGTTCCTCGAATTCGACGCCACCACGAAGACCGCTGCGGACGCGGCGCGAGCCCTGGAGTGCGATGTCGGCGCGATAGCGAGTTGCCTGGTGTTCGTCCTCGACGACGAACCGATCGTCATCATCAAGAGCGGTGGCTCTCGGGTCGACCTGAAAGTATTCGCCGAACTCGCACACGGGAAAGTGGTTCGCCAAGCCACGCCCGAGGAAGTTCGCGCCGCAACAGGTCAACCGATTGGTGGTGTCTCGCCAATTGGCTGGCCCGAGGCGCTCCGAGTCTTCATCGACGGTGCGCTCTCAACACACGCTCGCGTCTGGTCGGCGTGTGGAACTCCGAACGCGGTCTTCGCGACGACCTTCGTCGAACTAGAACACTTGACGAACGCCGAAGCGCTTTCGCTGGGCAAATGATCGGCGAATCTCGCTATCCAGCGTCGCTGTTGGAATAACAACGACGGCCCACCCGTTAAGGCGGACCGTCGTTGACAAAGCTTTGCGTTGGGGCGTCATTTAAAGGCGATTCGTACTTGGGCGGAGTCTCCCTTGCTTGCGTTCGCGACCGAGATGGCGCAGGACTTGAGGTTCGTAGCCTTGGTGCCACAGAATCCGTTGCCGATCCTGCCGGTGACGACCCTGAACTTAAACGCGGGCAAGACGCCCGTTGCCGAAATCTTCACCGGATGCAGTGTCTTGAGGTCGCAACCGGCCTGGCTCTTGGAGGTCGCGAGACATTCCACGACGTAGACCTGGTCGTGCGGTTTGAATCCGGTACCCGAAACGCGAACGAGGGAGTGATTCAACAGACCGGAGACAGGCGTGACGTGGAACCTTCGTGGTCCCACCTTCACCGGAGGGATCGTCGTTGTGGTGGTCGCGGTGGGCATCGAGAAAGTGATCGGCGTTAGAGCAGCGTCCGCGCTCGGGGGATTGGTGCTCACGACGATCGCGCAGGCCGAGAGGTCACTGGACGATGTTCCGCACGTTGACGTTCCGGCGATCGCCCCGGCCACAACCGTGACGGTCGTGGAAAATGTTCCGGTGGCACTGGATGTGACGATGCTCACGGTATTGGTGTCACAGTCCGATTGATTGGTGGCGGCACCGTCATTGACGCACTCGAGGGCGTACAGGGTCTCGTTGTTCATGAATCCCGTCCCGGCGACCGTGACGGCCGTGCCGTTTGATAGTCCCGTGCTGGGAGTCACCGTGATTGTCGGTGTGGCGGCCGATGCGCTCACGGCTCCGAAGGACGCGAGTCCTCCCAGAACCAAAGTTCCGACCGCGATACTCGTCATAAATCGTCTCATTGTGTACGTCCTCCCAATAGCTGTGGTCACGATCTCTCCGAAGGAAGACCGGTGTTGAAGCAGTTACTTCGCCATGCGACGCGCATACATCGCACGCTGAATCGACGTCGCAACCTTCGATTCACCCTGACCGCATTCTAGATGGGGACCTTCCGTGCAATACGGTCGCGCGTGCGAATCCACTTGTTCGTTCAGGTCAATGCGTGAGATTTTGTCGGCCGAACGATGTCATACAGTGTGATATGACTCGGAGCACTTGGATTGAATTCAGAGCATCTTCGATATCGAGTGGCTCGGCCCGAGGGTTTTCGTCGTGAGCTTCACTTCGAATGAGAACGTGTTCGTAGAGCGACTGATGGCGACGTCATATCGCGACGTCGACGAGGATTTCATTCGTTATCGCGACGATCCTTTGGACGACGACGTGAAGAGCATCGTGGCCGCGGTCTGCGCCGCCGACGAATCGCGGCGTGACGAGTTTCGTGAAGCGATTGGTCCCGAAGAGATCGAGACGCTCCGCATCTACGCCAAGCGTCGAACGCTGCAGTCCCGTCGCCGTTCGTCGGTCAACTTGGTCGACGACTCCGTCGCGGCGCTGGCGCTCATTCCGTCGGCCGACGTTCCCTGGGACACGTGGTTGAAGGCGGCACTCTTCATCGCTCGTTCGCTGGGACGTGATATCGCACCGATCGCGGAGCGCTTCGGCGAACTCTCGACTTTCGAGTCCGCCGAACGATTCGACGTCGCCTTTGAGGCCATGAGTCGAGTCGAAGATCTGTCGCAATGCTTCATCGCCGAAGTGACGACGAACTACGGCACCGGCTTCATCGAAACGCTCGTGCACCGCGACACGAAATCAACAGGTGCGTTCTACAGCGCACCTCGACAGGCTGACGACGTGGTGCCCTTTGCGCCAAAGACCAATCTCGCGCAATTGGCCGCAAGCCTCGCCGACGCCCTCGACGCCACCGAGAAACTCCACACCGGCGCGATTACCCAGGACCAATTGGCGGGCATGTTGTTTTCCCAGCAGGTCTCGGGTGCATTCTTGGAGACGACCGGCTGCCTGAGCTTCTACGCCGATTCGCCGGTGGATGAGAAGTCGTTCAAGGTCTTCGTCGCGGAGTTGCCGGACGATGTGGACGTCGAAACGCTCACTGCCGGCGCCGAACTCGACGACCAAGCGGTGTGTTTCGCTGACACTCGGCTGGTTCTCTACGTGGCGCCTCCCAGTTTCGAGGACGACGAGGACGGGGTGTTCGACTTCGGTGATTACCTCAGCATCGCTCGCTCGACGCTCCAATCGTCAACGCCACTCGGCTGGCACAATCGCTGATCTCGGCGTTCGCCTCTAGTGCCGCAGTGGGAGCGGCGATTCGTGTCAGAGCGACGACGTCGAACCAAGTAACTGTTGGATCAAGGCCGGCGTAATGACGGTGACGTCGGTGGGTGTAGCGATGGAGTCGTTGTCGTGCGTGACGGCGGCCTGCAGGGTCACGGTGGCGTCGCCGACCGAGACGCTTCCTTCAGGTGCGGTGATTGAGATTGAACCTCCGGTTGCCACCGAACCGGCGTTGGTCAAGGTCAGGGTGTACGTACCTTTTACGGGGCCTGCAGTTGAGGCTGACGGATCCAACGGGGCGATGATCGGTTCGATCGCCAGAAGCACGGACTCCAAGGTTCCGGTTTCGCTGTAGCCGCCCGAGGCTAACGAGGTGGCCTTTCCCTGGTCGATCAGATTCGACAGCGCGTCGACGATCTTGCTTTCGATGGCCCGTTCTTTCGTAGCCGTGGCCTGAGCAGCATCGGACGAAGGGATTTCTGACGCGATGAGTGAACTGGTCAACTCGAACCACTTCCCGCCAAGGACGAGTTGCAGTGCGGCCAATTGGGACTGTTCTTGGGTGGTGAGTGGCAGACCCGGTATCGCACTGATGGCCGAAAGATCGAGTTCGACGTAGAAATTCGAGTCGATCTCGCGCACGTCCAACAGTTGGTTCGTACCCACGTTGAGGATGACCTCGCTGTCTGCCTTGGCGTTGGATTGTGAAAGGGGGCCGCCGGTGGTGCTCGCGTATCGAACGTCCATTGAGGTGACGTTCAGCACTTTTTGAGTTTCAGCCGTCCCGGGGCCGGAGGCACTGGCAGTGAAATGAATCTGCAGATCGGACTGAGCCCCCAAGGAGGCGATCGAGGTATCGATCGTCGCAGTAGTGCTGCTGTCGCACGCCGAAAGTCCGAGGGACGCAACGACGACTCCGAGAATCAGGATTGACTTTCGCACGTTCACTCCCTCATAGGTCGTGGCATCGCTACGACCTCAACTCCATGGTATTGGTCCTGCGCGAAACGCCTCCACCGGCCTTTGAAAGCGGACTCCCGCTCGGGCGAAGCGAATCAAGATGATCGCGATCGAGTATTGAGCGCAAATACAGATCGAAACTGGAAATTCTGTTCAAGCGCCGGACATAGAGTTGCAGTGCGGAGGCTCGAGAACGGAACGGAAGTATGAAATCTAAGGTCATGCGAGTCGGCGCGGCCTTCGTCACGGCGTGTCTCGCGGCCACCACCGTCGCCGTTGGAGCGGTCGGTTCGAGCGTTGCCGGTGCGACGGGCACCACTCGTATTCTCACCTGCTCCGGCAAGCCCACGTCGAAGCCCGCAACGTACACGCTTTCGTGCGCCGACGCGAACGCCGGATGGGCAGACATGACGTGGTCAAGCTGGAACTCCAAGGCGGCAACCGGCCGCGGGATACTTCGACAGAACAATTGCACCCCGAACTGTGCAGCGGGCAAGTTCGTGAACTACCGCGCCACGGTCACGCTCACGAAGGTCGTCGCGACGAAGAAGTACGGCGAGCTGTTCTCTACCGCCGTCTTTCACTACAGCGTGAACGGCAAAGCCAAGACCGAATCATTCGGATTGGCTTATTGAACGCGACTCAGTCAAGCGGAGGAATGATCGCGCCGCTTCGAGGTAGCGGTCGGACATCACTGGCCACGACCACTTCGCCGCACGAGGAACAACTCGTCACCGCGCCGAGCTCGTGACCGCAGTGATGGGTGAGCACCATTGGCGGTGCTTCACCATTCAGCAGATAACGGTCGCCCCACTGCATGAGTGAGACGATGACGGGGTAGAGGTCGAGCCCGGCCTGGGTCAATCGGTATTCGAAACGTGGTGGGTGTTCCGAGACCGGTCGGCGCTCCAACACGCCAGCGGCGACGAGCGTCTTGAGTCTCGCCGTCATCGTGTCGCGTGGCGCCCCGGTTCTGCGGATCATTTCGTCGAATCGACGGTTGCCAAGGAAGACCTCGCGCACGGCCAAGAGGGCCCATTTCTCACCGACGATCTCAAGGGTTCGGGCTACCGAGCAGGTACGTGGAGCAGTCGAAATAGTGGTCATAACCCAAATATACCAGTAAGTCCGATAACTGGACGTACACACCGAATTCGTGTAAGGTACGTCCAGAAATCAAACTTACTGGGAGGTCGAGATGAGCGTCGAAGTCGTATCGAGCGCAAATGCGCCAGGCCAGGGATACTCCAAGAAGCGTGTCGCGCTCATCGTGGCGGTCTTGGCATTGGCCGCGTTCATGTCGAGTCTCGATATCTTCATCGTCAATCTGGCCTTCCCTTATATCAGTCGCGACTTCCACGGATCGTCGCTCGAATCACTGAGCTGGGTGTTGAACGGCTACTCGATCCTCTTTGCGGCGGTGCTGGTACCAGCAGGACGCTGGGCCGATCGCATTGGGCGCCGACGTATGTTCGTCGCCGGTCTGGTCGTGTTCACCTTCGGTTCGATCCTGTCCGGCATTGCGCCGAATGTCTCGCTGTTGATCGCTGCGCGGCTCGTGCAAGCGATCGGTGCCGGCATGATGGTGCCGGCGTCGCTGTCACTTTTGTTAGCGGCGGTACCGGGCCATGCTCGCGCACAGGCCATCGGTACCTGGTCGGCTATCGCGGCGCTTGGTGCAGCCCTTGGTCCGGTGATCGGGGGCTTCCTCGTCGAGGCGTCGTGGCGCTGGGTCTTTTGGATCAACATTCCGGTCGGCATCGTCGCGGTGGTGCTGGCCCTCAGAGTCCTTCCGGAAAGTCGCGATGAGACCGCCAACAGTCGTCCGGACTTATTGGGCGCGGGGCTCGTCGCATTGGCCACGGGTTCTCTGGCCCTTGCGCTGGTCAAGGCTCCCTCGTGGGGTTGGACGTCGAAGGATTTCTTCGGTCTGATCGCATTGGCGATCGTGTCGTCGGTCGGCGTGGTCGCACGCTCGGCTCGGCACGCCGCGCCCGTCGTCGATCTCAAGTTGCTCGAGTCGAGGTCGTTTAATGGCGCGATCCTCGCATCGATTGCCTACTACGCCGGATTCGGTGTCTTCTTATTGAGCATGGTGGAGTTCTTGACGGGTGTCTGGCATTTTTCAGCGATCGACGCTGGCTTGGCGATCGCGCCGGGACCGCTCATGGTCCTGCCCTTCGCGCGAGTCGTCGCGCCGCGACTCTCGGTGCGACTCGGGGGAGCGGGCCGAGTCGCGGTGATCGGCTGTTTCGTCAATGTCGCAGCCCAAGCCCTGTGGTACTGGCGGATGCAGGTGCCCGCGGCCTACTTCTCGCATCTGTTGCCGATCCAAATGCTCGGAGGGGTTGGGGTCGGACTCACCATTCCGTCGTTGATCGGGGCGGGCACCGCGTCGATACCCCCGGCTCGTTTTGGGACCGGAAGCGGAGTGCTCAACATGGCGCGTCAGATTGGCACCGTACTCGGGGTGGCCGGGCTCATCGCCATTCTGACTGGTCTCAACCCGTTGGATCCGATCGTCGTATTCCGTCATGGTGCGCTGCTTGCTATCGGATTCTTCGCGTTAGCGGGAGTGACGTCGGCGGTCCTGTTGAGTCGACGCGTCACGACCAGCACGTCATGACGCCGTTGGGTTTGACAATGATTATGGCCGAGCGGTCCTAGGTGCGTTTAAGGGCCGTCGGATGTTTGGGCTGATACAGGCCGATCGTCGTGCCACCGGGCAAGTTGAAGCGCGTGACGGTTCCCCAGCGCTCTTCGTCAACCTTCGTAAACTCGACGCCTTTGGACTCGAGACGAGCCATCTCGTCGGTCAGGTCGTCGCACAAAAGATAGATCTCGTTGGTCGGCGTGTCATCGGTCGGATGAAATGCGAGTTCTCCGGGCGGCATCTCGAAGATGAGCCAACCACCGCCCGAGTCCACGCTGGCGAGTCCTAGAACGTCGCGGAAGAATGCTCGGTCGGCGTCCGCGTTGTGCGTAAAGACAATGGTGTGCGCTCCGAAGATCATGATTCTTCCATCATCTCACCCGGATACCTCGAGTGCCATCGCTGTATATCCTCAATCGGTAGGTCGCCTTGAGCAGTTCTTTGGTATTTATAAGGCTCACGACGTGACTCCAACGAATGGTGGTGGGAGAATGGATGCATGAGGGGAAACTTCGGTACCTTCCTTAGACGGGCCCTCGCTGTGACGGCGTTAATGGCTTCAACGATCGCCTGGGCAAGTTCGGAAGTGAGCGCTTCAACATCTCACGCCACGACCGCGCAGTCCACCTGCGACATCGTGTTGAATCCGTCAGTGCGCATCGAATCCAAGATTCCGTGTGTCGTGGAGATTCGACTCGCCGGCGATGCTCGGCTGAACCTCCGCACCGGGTTTCGTTGGAGTGTTCCGACGAGCACATCGAGCGTGGTTAAGGTCACGTCAATTTCGCGAAACTCCGTCGGCGTGCTCAGCGCCGTCCTTCGTGCCGCGAAAGTTGGCCGGGCCACGATTCGCGCAACCGGTACTGAAGTCTGTAAACCAAATGTCATGTGTCCCGATCTGGCCATTCTCTGGACACTGCAGGTCGTCGTTGCCAAAACCATCTAGTCACTCGACGCTCAAATGGTGATGGTTCTCAGGGCATCGAGAAATCGAGTGGCTCCCCAGTCTCTAAGAAGGTCTTGAGACTCGACAGCAGGGGCGGCCAACCCTCTCGAATCGCTTCGAGCACGACACTGCCGGCCTCGAAGCCGTCATGGCGAACCGTGAGGCGCACTACGCCCTGAGACTTTTCGATATCGAAGGCCACCTTGGAGCGCGGCTCATTGGCGAAGTGCAAACGGTCCTCTTCCGAATAGCCGTTGACTCGCGCCCACTCGGGCGTGAACGTGTGCCAGGTGTAGGCGAGTCGAGTCGGCGACTTGGACTCCAAGACAACCTGTTCGGGGTCTCGAATCAAGAGGTGCCCCATCTTCACGTCCATTGGTGAGTTGACCTTCCAGTCGGTAACGAACGAGACGTGCCACCACTTGCGGGTCTTGGTGGGATCCGTCAGCGCTCGCCAGAGCCGCCTCGGGGTGGTGTCGATGTAGATGGTGTATTGGAATGCGTCGTCGTGAGTGCCGGCTACCATCTCGCAATTCTGTCATGGCCCAACCCGAAGAGCGATGAACGTCCGACAAGAAGTCGACGATTTTGAGTGGACGGATGGATGCGCATGTGAGGGCACCCCGGTCTCAGAAGATCCGCGAGTTGGTGGTTAGCATGTCGAGATGTTCACACAGGACTTGACGAGCCAATGCCGGTAAGACGCACGCCACCCGGCGAGCCCGCTGCCGCAGCGCCCGAAGAAGAAGAGGGTTCCGAGACTCGACGACGTCGATTACTGCGCATCGCCGACGTCAATTCGGTGCCGGTCCTCACGATTCTCTTCGCTGTCTTCATCGTGGCCGGGGTCTATCTCTCGGGCCAGCTGATCTATCACCTGCGTGACCTGCTGCTCTTGGGAGTGGTCGGCGGCTTCGTCGCGTTGATCCTGAATCCGGTCGTGGTTGCACTCCAACATTGGCGAGTGAAGCGTCGCGGCGGGGCGGTCGCCATTGTGACGTTCGCCGCGCTCTTGATCTTCATGGGACTGGCCGTGTTGTTCGGCTACCCCCTCGTCAATGGCATAACTCACTTTGCGACGGCCCTGCCGGGTTACGTCAGTCGTGCCCAACACGGTCAGGGGTGGATAGGACATCTCTTCCGCAAGTACCACGTCGAACGGTGGGTTACGCGCAATTCAAGTCATCTGACTTCGCTGGCGAGCGGGCTAGGGAAGCCCGCGCTCGCCCTCGGCAAGGCCGCACTGTCCGAAGTGTTGTCGTTGGTCGCCGTCTTCACTTTTGTCGTGCTGCTCTTGATTGAAGCACCAAAGATTCGAACCTCGTTGACGCGGTTGGTGGCCCCGGAACGGGCCAAGCGCTACCGCCACGTCGGACGAATCATCTCGCGCTCCGTGTCGGGCTACATCCTGGGTGACATGTTGACTTCGCTGGTCGCGGGTCTGGTGGTCTTCGTCACGCTCGTGATCGTCGGCGTGCCCTACGCGTTTTTGTGGGCGCTCTGGGTCGCGCTCGTCGACTTTCTACCGACCATCGGCGGTGCGCTGGCGGGCATTCCGACGGTCCTCTTCGCCTTCGCGCACTCGCTCACCGCGGGTCTCGTCACCGCGATCGTCTTCATCGTCTACACCCAAATTGAGAATCACATATTGAATCCGATCGTCATGAGTCGCACCGTGAAGATCAATCCGCTGCTCGTTTTCGTCGCGGTACTTATCGGTGCCGATCTTGGCGCGTGGGTGGCCGGACTCGCCGGTGGATTCGTGGCGGTTCTGCTCGCGGTACCGATGGCCGCGACGATTCAGGTCATCGTGCGAGAGTGGTGGCGCGCGAGCGAACCGGAGTAGCTGCGCCGAAGTAATCGTTGGTCATTACAGCGGCGTGACGTACGCCCCGTGGATTCCGCCGTCGACCATGAACGTCGTTGCCGTCACGAACGACGAATCGTCACTCGCCAGGAAGAGCACGGCGTTGGCGATCTCTTCGGGTTCACCGAATCGTCCCATCGGCACGTGCACCAGTCGGCGCGCGGCGCGCTCGGGGTCCTTAGCGAAAAGCTCGATGAGCAACGGCGTGTTGACCGGTCCGGGGCAGAGCGCGTTCACCCGGATCTTCTCACGAGCGAACTGCACCGCGAGTTCGCGACTCATTGCGAGCACGCCGCCCTTGGAGGCGGTGTAGGAGATCTGTGACGTCGCCGAACCGAGGACGGCGACGAAGGAGGCCGTGTTGATGATCGATCCGCCACCGCGACTTTGAAGGTGCGGTATGCCGTATTTGCAACAAAGGTACACCGAGGTCAAGTTGACGTCTTGGACTCGCTTCCAGGCGTCGAGACCGGTGGTGAGGATCGAGTCGTCGTCGGCTGGTGAGATCCCGGCGTTGTTGAAGAGGATGTCGATGCCGCCGTACGCTTCGGCGGTCTTCTCGTACATCGCGATCACGCTGCCTTCTTGGGCGACGTTGACCTGGACGAAGAGTCCGCCGATCTCCGCGGCGACCTCGGGGCCGTGCACGTCGTCGAAGTCCGCCACGACGACCTTGGCTCCTTCGGACGCGAATCGCCGCGCCGTGGCGCGACCGATGCCGCTCGCCGCGCCCGTGATGACCGCCACCTTGTTGTCCAATCGACCCATTATTCCTCCGTTGAGATAAAGACGTTCTTCTCTTCACTGAAACTTCGAAGCGCGTCCGGTCCGAGTTCGCGACCGATGCCGGACTGCTTGTAACCGCCGAAAGGCGTCGAGTAGCGCACCGACGAGTTCGAGTTGACCGACAGCGCGCCGGTCTCGACGCCGCGCGCGACGCGCAGAGCTCGTCCGACGTTACGAGTCCAAATGGAACCCGACAGACCGTAGGGGCTGTCGTTGGCGATGCGAATGGCTTCGGCCTCGCTCTCGAAGCGCAGCACCGAGACGACGGGACCGAAGATCTCCTCGCGAAAGGCACGGTCCGTGCCGTCGGTCGATTCCAATACCGTCGGCGGATACCAAAAACCTGGTCCCGTCGGCGCGACGCCACGGAAGGCGACGGACTTCTCATCGACGAAGGAGTCAACGCTGGTGCGCTGACCGGCCGAGATCAGAGGACCCATCTCGGCGTTCTCATCGGCCGGGTCGAGCACGCGGAACTTCTTCACCGCGACCTCGAAGAGTTCCATGAACCGGTCGTAGGCCGAGGCCTCGACGAGGATCCTCGAGCGCGCACAACAGTCTTGACCAGCGTTGTCGAAGACCGCCGACGGCGCACCGGCCGCGGCGCGCTCGAGATCGGCGTCAGCGAAGATCACGTTGGCGCTCTTGCCGCCGAGCTCCAAGGTCACGCGCTTGACCTGATCGGCGCAGCCGGCCATCACCCGTTTGCCCATGTCGCTCGAGCCGGTGAAGCAGACCTTTCGGACGGCCTCGTGGGTCACGAAACGCCAACCCGCCACGCCGCCGTCACCGGGCAGCACTTGAAAGACGTCTTCGGGTAGGCCGGCTTCGAGACCGAGTTCCGCGAGTCGGATCGCCGTCAGGGGCGTGAGCGTGGCGGGCTTTAAGACAACGGTGTTGCCGGCCGCCAACGCTGGCGCGAAGCCCCAGCCGGCGATCGGCATGGGGAAGTTCCAGGGCACGATTATGCCGACGACACCGAGGGGCTCGTAGAACGTCAGGTCGACACCGCCGGCCACGGGAATCTGTTTGCCGCTGTGTCGTTCCGGCGCGCCGGAGTAGTAGGCGAGGACGTCGCGTACGTTGCCGGCCTCCCAGCGCGCGTTGCCAATGGTGTGGCCCGAGTTGGCGACTTCCAATTGCGCCAACTCCTCGTTGTGTTCATCGACGACTTGGGCAAAGCGTCGCAGGAGATGTGCTCGTCTCGACGGTGTGACGTCGCGCCATGATTCGGCGGCGCGCGCGGCGCGCGCAATGGCGCGGTCGGTTGCCTCGAGATCGAATAGTTCGATTTCGGTGACCGGCGTCTCGTTCGCCGGATTGACCACAGACAGTGTGCTCACAGTCGTTCGAAGCCTCGGTAGCGCTCCCAGTCGGTGACCGCGGCGTTGAAGGCGTCGACTTCAACTTGCGCGGCGTGCACGTAGTGGTCGACCACTTCGTCACCGAAGGCCGCTCGTGCGACCGCGCTGCGCGCGAAGAGTTCGGTCGCTTCAGCGAGGGTCGTGGGCACGCGCGCGGAGTCGGCCTCGTAGGCGTTACCCACGAACATCGCCGGCAATGCGAGGTTGTCGTCAACGCCTTGCAGACCGGCCGCGACGAGCGCCGCGATCGCGAGATACGGATTGACGTCGCCGCCGGGAATCCGGCACTCGAAGCGCAGCGACGGACCGTGGCCGACGACCCGGAACGCGCAGGTCCGATTGTCGTGTCCCCACAGCAAGGCGGTAGGAGCGAAGGATCCGGCGACGAAACGCTTGTAACTGTTGATGTTGGGCGCGAACAGCATGGAGAAGTCACGCGCGTGAGCGAGGAGTCCCGCCAAGAAGTGTTCGAAGACCTCGGAGAATCCGTGTTCGCGGTCGCCGGCGAAGACGGGCTTGTCGTCCTTGTCGCGGAGCGACAGGTGGATGTGGCACGAGTTGCCCTCGCGTTGGTCGTACTTGGCCATGAAGGTGAGGCTCACGCCCTCTTGGGCGGCGATCTCCTTCGCCCCGAGTTTGAAAAGGCTGTGCTCGTCAGATTTCTCGACCAGCGTGTCGTACTTGAACGCGACTTCGTGCTGCCCGAAGTTGCACTCGCCCTTGACGGACTCAACCACCATGCCGGCTGAGCGCATCGAGCGGCGCATTCGGCCCAGCAGCGGTTCGATGCGCGAGGTCCCTTGAATCGAATAGTCGACGTTGTACTGATTGACCGGCGTCATGTCGCGGTAGCCGGCCTCCCAGGCCTGTTCGTAAGTGTCTTCGAAGACGATGAACTCCAATTCGGTGCCCGTGATGCCCGTCCAACCTCGATCGGCCAGGCGTTGGACTTGAGCGAGAAGGATCTGGCGCGGTGAGGGTGCGACGGGCACGCCGTCGACGGTTTCAACGTCGGCGAAGATGATGACCGTCTTTTCGTGCCACGGCACGAGGCGAGTCGAGGAGAAATCGGGCTTGAACGCGAGGTCGCCATAGCCGCGCTCCCACGAGGTGAGCGCGAAACCGTCGACGGTGCGCATGTCGACGTCGGAGGCCAGGAGATAGCTGCAACCTTCGACGACTCCGTCGGCCAGTTCATCGAAGAAGTACGAGGCGTCCAGACGCTTGCCCTGGACGCGACCCTGCATGTCCGTGATCGCGACGATGATGGTGTCAATCTCGCCGTCGTTGACGAGTTTGACGAGCTCGTCACGCGTCGGTCGACCGGCATTCTTAATGTTCACTCTGGCTCCCCGCCTCGGCGACGCTCGACAAGTTCGGGCGAAGACGTCTTTTCAATCTAGGCGCCGACGCTACTCAATGAACGTTGTAACGGTCCTTCCGAATGCAGCAAAGCGACCGTCACTAACACGTGAGTACGTTCACTAGTCACCGGTCGGATGTTTGTTCTCTTCCGCACGTGGTGTCACGCGGATATCGAGGACCGGACCAATTGAGCGAAACACACGATGCGTTCGTGAGGACGCAACGTTCAGCGATCAGGTCAGAGGTCACCTCACTTTTCGGCTCGGTAGGACCAGTATTCCGTGCTCGGAGGTCAAAGAAGTTCTAGTATCTCGCTCAATGGTATAGGCCATTTGAATCGAGGGGGACTCAGTGAGTGACGACGGTATGGCTGCATCTTCGCTAGCGACGAGCGATGAGCAACGATTGCATCAGATGGGCTACGCCCAAGAACTCAATCGCGGTTTGAGTCGATTCTCGAACTTCGCGATCTCCTTCACGATCATTTCGATTCTGTCGGGTTGCCTGACTCTCTACTCCTACGGGTTGAATCACGGAGGTCCGCCCGTCATGATCTGGGGCTGGGCGATCGTCGGGTTGCTCGTGTTATTCGCCGGCCTCTCCATGGCCGAGATCTGCTCGGCGTTCCCGACCGCGGGTGGACTCTACTACTGGTCGGCCAAGTTGGCGCCGGGTAAGAGCGGTCCGATCTGGTCCTGGTTCACAGGTTGGTTCAACCTGCTCGGTCAGGTCGCCGTCACCGCGGGCATCACCTTCGGGTGCGGCTACTCGGTGGGCGAGTTCATCTTCCTGACCTCGGGTAACGCAACGTGGACCTCGAATCGTCACGTCGTGCTGCTGACGGCAATCCTTTTGCTCATTCAAGGATTGATCAACACTTTCGGGGTCAACATTGTCGCCTTGTTCAACAAGGTTTCGGTGTGGTGGCACCTGACCGGCGTCGCGGTCATCGTGATTCTGCTCTTCATCGCTCCGCACTCGCACTCGCACCAGAGCGGGAGCTTCCTCTTCGGCTCCGGCGGCTATGACGCGTTCCGAGGACTCTCCGGATTCTCCGTGCCGTTCTACGTCTTCTTGCTCGGATTGTTGGTCGCGCAGTACACGTTCACCGGCTACGACGCGTCGGCGCACGTGACCGAAGAGACGCTCAACGCTTCGGTGTCGGGCCCCAAAGGCATCGTGACGTCGATCTGGGTGTCATGGATCGCGGGATTCGTCCTACTCATCGGCGTCAGTGCCGCAATTCCTCACTTCGTCCACGGCTTCTCGGTGACGATCGCCGGCACGAACTACAACAGTTATGGGTCGTTCGCCGGCGGCGTGCCGTGGGGCAATGTGTTCGTGTACGCGACGGGCAAGGTCCTCGGCGAGATCCTGGTGCTGGTGGTGATCGGCGCTCAGTTCTTCTGCGGTATCGCCTCTATCACGGCGAACTCTCGAATGATCTACGCCTTCTCGCGTGACGGCGCCGTGCCGTTCTCCAGTTACTGGCACCACGTGAGCAAGCGCAGCCGCGTGCCGGTGCACTCCGCCTGGTTTGGTGCGGTCGGCGCGTTCATCTTGGTGACGCCAGCCCTCTTGCCGGGCAACACCGGCGGTACCGCCTACGCCGCCGTGACGTCGATCGCGGTCATCGGGCTCTACGTCGCGTACCTGATCCCCGTCTTCCTGCGACGGATCAACGGTGCAGCGTTCACGGCCGGACCATGGAAGCTCGGCAAATGGGGACCAGTCTTCGGTTGGATCGCCATTGTGTGGGTGGTCTTCATCTGTATTCTCTTCTGCCTGCCGACCCTGAAGCCAATCAATGCCGACACCTTCAACTACACCCCGATCGCCGTCGTGGCGGTGATCGGCTTCGCTGGTATCTGGTACGCCGTGTCAGCGCGCAAATGGTTCAAGGGACCAAAGATCCAGGGTTCGCCGGAGGAGTTGGCAGCCATCGAGCACGAGTTGAGCGTGTAATTCGTCGAAACGGTCCCCTCCATCGTCGAGATTCATCGGCGATGGAGGAGACTCCTCGCGTAAGGGCGACCGTTGTCAGACTCCCAATTGAGGAGTCCAATGACAGTGAGCGAGATCAACGAAGACCCGAGCTCGTGTTGGCGCGATCTCGCCGACGTGTTGTCGGCGGGAATGTCACGGGTCCTGCTCTATGGACCTTCGGGTACGGGTAAAACGTACGCCGCGTTGCATCACGGCGTCGGTGCGAGTCCGGCAGAACGATTGGTATGCACCGAAGACCTGACCTCGGGTGAGATCACCGGGACGTGGATGCCCGTTGGTGAGAACCGCTGGGAGTGGCGTGAAGGTCCGGCGATTCGTGCGTGGCGGGGTGCGGGAGGACTAGGCGGACGGCTCGTCGTCGACGAGGTCGACCGCGCATCCGGCGACGCCCTCAGTACTTTGCTCGCCATGACCGACTCCTCGGAGTCGGCGCGGTGGCGTAATCCTGAGACCAACGAGTGGGTGCGTCCGGGACCGCAGTTCTCCGTGGTGATGACCACCAACATCGAAGACCTCGAGGACATTCCGCCGCCGCTTCGAGACCGCTTTCCGGTGCACATTCGAATCGACCGACCGCACTCCTCGGCACTGGCGAGTCTCAGCCTCGACCTTCGGGCACCCGCTCTCTCCGGTTCACTGGGACCGGCGAATCGACGCGTGTCGCTACGCAGTTTCTACGCCTTTGACGAACTGCGACGACACCTCGGCGCCGAACGCGCGTCGCAACTGGTCTTCGGCACCGACGCCGGTACGAGCGTGCTCGACGCACTGGCGATCGCTTCGATCACGTGAGCGGGAGTATCTTTCCCGAGTTGGTGGTCGGCCGTGACGACGGCTTTGGCAGTCGTCCCTGGACGGTGACTCCCGGGTCGACGCGCCGTGGCGAAGCGAGTTGCAATTTGACCGAGCGAATATTGGAAGTGCCGCTCGGAAGTGACGCCACGTCTCGAGTGGTGCAAGCTCACGAATTGATGCACGCGCGAGTCAGCCCGCACCTTCTGGCTCACTACGGCGAGACCGAAGAGTTGTCGCCTCGCGCGCTCGAGTGTTGCGAAGAGCTTCGTATCAACACGCTGATCGAGCGACTTGGTTTCAACGTGTCGTTGCTGCGCGACGGTTCGGAGAAAGCGGGTGCGAGGCGTATCGCCGGGAGCGCCGACTGGTCAGAGGCGGTCTGTTTTCTCATGGCCGTGCTCGGCACCGGGGGAGAGAAGGAGTACCTCGCGGGCATCCGTCAGGTCGAACCGACGTGGCTACCGGGCCTTCGCGCCGTACGAAAACGAGCGTTCACCGTCGTGCACGCACTGCCCAGCGTCAGCCTCGGCGCAACGCGGTTGACCGAGGAGGGTTTTCCGAGCGGTTACGCGAACTCGACGATGGTGCTCGCTCGCATCCTCACCCAGACCATGCAGGCGCGCCCACCGTCAACGCCGGAAGAACTTCGCAACTTTCGACGCTCGCTTGAACCGGGTGGTCGACGTCCACCGACCGGACGATTTGCTCCTTTAATTTTCGATGAGACGTTGTCGATGTCGCCACGTCCAAGGAGTTCGGGAATGCGCCGCGAACGAGCGAGCACGTGCGGTCCTACGATGCGCTATCCCAGTCGCCTACTCACTGACGAGAGGAAACGCGCCTTCGCGCGGCGCGCGTCACGACACGGTGGCATCGTGATCATCGATCAGTCCGGTTCGATGGAGATCGATGCAACGTCGCTGGCGGTGCTGCTTCGGCGCGCGCCGGACGCGCTGGTCATCGGCTACAGCCACCGGCCGGGTGACCTTGGGTTGACGCCGAATATCTGGGTCCTGGCCGACAGAGGATCGGTCACCACGACGATTCCGTCCGGGAACATCGGCAATGGCGTCGACGGCTCGGTGCTCAATTGGGCGATTCGACAGCGAAGCCATAGTGAGCCGATTGTCTGGGTCACCGACGGCCAGGTCACCGACTCCCACGACCACCCCGATGATCGACTGACCATTGAGTGCGCGCAGTTGGTTCGACGCCACCGGATCCGACTCGTGAAAGAGCTCGATCAAGCCGGGCCATCTCTCTCGGGCACACGAACTACGACCACTTCGCACAGGAACGAATTTGGACGATTGGGTCGCAAACTCCTTGAAATGCGGGGCTTTTAGGGCACTGTCACAGGCGCAATTTATCCTTGTAATCGAACACCTGTTCGTCTTACACTATACGAACAGGTGTTCGTGAAAGGGGTCGGCCATGGCGGCATTGGAGATCGAAGAGTTTGAGGGTTTTGAGGCTATTCCGGAGCGCCCGCACCTTCGCCTCGTGAGCACGCCCGAGGTGTTTCGCACTGGTCCCTCATTAGCTATCCGACGCGCGGCCCGTGCACGAATGTTGAAGCGCCGCCGCCGCACGCTTCTCGCGTTCGCGCTGGTGATGGGACTGGTGATCTTGGCATGGCCCGGGCATGCTTTCGGAGGCCAGACTGGAAGTGGCCTACCGAGTGATTTGGCCAACAGTTCGGTCCTTGCTTCGGGCATGAACTACACCGTGCAACCCGGTGACTCGGTCAGTTCGATTGCTCGAATGATAAATCCGATCGACCCGAAAGTGGCCCGAGCTGACCTCGTTCGCGAACTCGATTCGACGGTCGTCGTGCCCGGCGAGCGCATCCTAATCCCCTAAATTTCAAGGGATTCGGGTGTATCCTCAAGTAATGCGCTGTCCTTTTTGTTCGGCGGACGACGACCGTGTCGTTGATTCGCGCCTCGCCGAGGACGGCGTGGCCATCCGGCGCCGCCGGGAGTGTTCGAACTGCAACCAGCGATACACCACCTTTGAGCGGATCGAAGAAATCGGCCTCTATGTCGTAAAGCGCTCCGGGGACCGCGAGCCCTTCGATCGGGAGAAGATCCTGCGAGGAATGCGCGCCGCGAGCAAGAACCGGCCGGTCGATGAGGAGAATCTTGAGGTGCTGGTGACGGCGATCGACGAGTCGATGCGCCTTCTCAATCGAGACGTGACCAGTGAAGAGGTCGGGATGGCCGCTCTTGAGGCGCTGCGCGACGTTGACGACGTCGCCTACGTCAGGTTTGCCTCGGTCTACAAGGGGTTCGAAGGGACTGAGGACTTCGCGCGCGAGATTGGCATGCTCGTGAAGACCACTGCACCCAAACTGCGCGGCTGATGCGCGCGCTCAACCTTCAACCCGAGGTAGCCATGGCGATTTACGCCCACCCTGACGACGCCGACGTCGCGGCCGGGGGCCTACTCGCCCAGTGGGCCCAGGACGGTTGCGCCGTACACCTGGTCGTCGTGTGCGACGGCGACAAGGGCTCGCACGCGCTGACGGCTGACGCCGTCGCGGTGCGCGAAGTACGAGGCGCCGAGGTCGAGTTCGCGGCCGATCTACTGGGCACGACGACCGTGACGAGACTCATGCGACCCGACGGCGAGGCCACGAACGACGAAGAGTTGCGAGGCACCTTGGTCGGGCTCATTCGTCAGTACCGGCCCGAGGTCGTGGTGGGACCCGATCCCACGGCCACGTTCTTCGCCGGCGTCTACGTGAATCATCGCGATCACCGCGAAACGGGTTGGGCGCTCCTCGACGCGGTCGCGCCCGCGGCGGCGATGCCGCTGTATTTCCCGGAGCGCGGCGAACCCCATCAGGTCGCCAGTCTGTTGCTCAGCGGCACCCATGAACCGGACGTGGTCGCCGACATCTCCGGCACGATCGACACCAAGGTGAGGGCCGTCTTGGCGCATAGTTCGCAACTGGCTGGTGACGCCGACGCCATTCGAGAACTCGTCTACGGACGGGCCGAACAAGCGGGACGTCCCGTCGGTGCACAATTCGGTGAGGCATTTCGCAGCGTTGAACTCGCCTTCTGAGAATCCTTCGGTCGACGACGCGCCGATCCTGCACATCGACCTCGACGCGTTCTTCGCGTCGGTCGAGATACTGGATGATCCCACGCTTCGGGGGAAACCGGTCGCGGTTGGCGGTGGCGGCGCGCGCGGCGTCGTCGCCAGCGCGAGTTACGAAGCCCGTCGCTACGGGGTGCGAAGTGGCATGCCCAGTATCATCGCTCGACGTCGCTGCCCGGATCTGATCATCCTGTCCGGTCGTTTCGATCGCTACGAGGCGTATTCGCGCCAGTTCCACGACATCGTGCGCGACCTCACGCCCGAATTTGAACCGCTCGGACTCGACGAAGTGTTCGCGAACTTATCGAGCCTGCGTCGATTGCACGTGTGGCCGATGGATGCCGCGGCTGAACTTCGACGACGAATCATGGACGAACTCGGCCTGCTCTGTGGCGTGGGACTCGGGCGAAACAAGCTTTTCGCCAAGCTGGCGTCCAAGGAGTCCAAACCGACTGTTGTCGACGGGCGACTCGTCGACGGCGCGGGGGTCGTTTGGGTGAGCCCGGCTCTCGAAAAGAAGTGGCTGGAAGAGTTGCCCGTGCGCGCCCTGTGGGGAGTGGGCCCCGCGACCGCCGCGAAGTTGCAGAAGCTGGGACTTCATTGGGTTCGGGACCTCGCCAAGGTTGACGAACGGACGTTGGCTCAACACGTGGGTGCGGCAATGGCCTCCACACTCGTTGCCTACGCGCACGGTGAAGACAAGCGTGAGGTGACCACCGACCGGGTCCTGAAGTCGGTCGGTCACGACCAGACGTTCGCGAAGTCGTTGAGTGGAATCGACGAGATCGTCGAGGCCGCCAAGACCCAGGCGGCGGTCGTGGCGCGAGCGTTGCGCGCCCAAAGCCGCGTGGCTCGCACGATCACGGTCATCGTTCGCTTTGACGACCTCACCAGTGTGAGTCGGTCCCAGACGCTTTCGTTCGGTATCGACGACGAATTCGCGATTCTCGCGATCGCCGAGGCCTTGCTGCAGTCGATCGACCTGGCGAATTCGGTTCGCCTTTTAGCTATTCACGCCTCGTCGTTTCTTGAGCGAGAGGACAACAACCTGCAATTGACCTTTGGCCTGGATCCCACGTCCGATGATCCACGCGAACAGGCCGAAGCGATCTCTCGTGAGCGCCAGGTCTCGAACGAAGCGTTACGCGACGCGGTGGACGACGTGCGCGAGAAGTTCGGACGAGCGGCGCTCGGTGCGGCCTCTGAACTCGGTGAACACGGCATCGAGATCGCCTCGCAACGCGGCAGCAGCGCGTTCGGTCCGGAGGAGTTCCTCCACGGTTCATGACGACTTACGCCTCGTCACGGAGGAGTAGCGCCACAAAACCCTGCCCTTTCACGTGATTCAGGCCTCACATCCGCCACCGGCATTGGCGTCGAACTAGAAGTGGATATGTATGGATGACATCCGAGAGGTCAGTGACGCCCGATTGGTCACGATGATCGCGCGCTACAACGAGGTGGCGCTGGCTGAGACGTACCGTCGACACGGCGGCGCGGTGTTCGGCCTCGCCCGGCGGGTGCTCAACGGGGCTGCCGAGGCCGAAGACGTCACGCAAGAGGTCTTCCTACGACTCTGGAATCAACCGGAACGCTTCGACGCGTCCAGAGGAAATTTGCGCAGTTGGCTGCTCACACAAAGTCACGCCCGTGCCGTGGAGACGATCCGTTCGCTCACCGCGCGACGTCAGCGAGAGATCAACGACGCGCACAAGGCCGCGCGTGGCGGTTACGACATGCAACACGAAGCGTGGGACGTCGTGTTGGCCGAAGACGTGAAAAAAGCGCTCGGCGAACTGCCGGTCGAAGAGCGTCGCGCCATCGAGCTCGCGTACTTCGAGGGTTATACGTACATTAAGGTGGCCGAGATTCTCAATGAACCAGAAGGCACCGTGAAGAGCCGGATCCGAAACGGGATGCGCCGAATGCGTGCCGCGCTCGTGGAGTCTGGCATCGAGGGAGCGGATCGATGATGAGTCACGACGAGATCCGCGATCTTTTGGCCGTGGCGGCGCTCGACGCCGTCGACGCCGAGACGCTGGCCGCGATTGAAGAACACGCCGCCACCTGTCCGCGCTGCCAGAGCGAGTTGGACGCCTACCGCGCCGTCGCCTCGGCGCTCGGTAACTCCGTCGAAGAGTTGCCTGAAGGACTCTGGACGAATATCTCGAGTCAACTGTGGGAGCGCAAGGGTGACCGAGCCGAACTACCTGCGCTGGTCATCAATGACTCGAGAGGTGAGATCACTGTGATCGGCGACTCACCGCGTTCGTCACGTCGACTTCGTGCTGCGTTGACTGGCGTGGCGTTAGCCGCCGCCGCGTCGATCGTCGTGCTTGCTCTCAGCCTCTCCAGTACCCAAAATCACGTGACCAATTTGCAGAGCGCTCTTCGGGTCGCCAAAGAGAGCGTCGTCCAACGCGCGATGACGACGCCCGGACACCAAATCGTCAACCTCACCAGTGCGACGAATCGGACGGTTGCGCGATTCGTGATGTTGCCCGATGGCCGCGGTTACCTGGTGAAGTCAAAGATGCCGGCGCTACCCTCTGATGAGACCTACCAACTATGGGGCATCGTCAAGGGCTCGCCGGTCTCCATTGGTGTGATGGGTTCTTCTCCCGGTCAGGTGACGTTCACGCTGAGCTCTTCGCCCGGCCCCTCTGAACTCGCGGTGACCGTGCAAAAGTCTGGCGGGTCCTTGATTCCCGCGAAGCACCTCGTCGGATCTGGTCGGGTCGAGACGTTCTAGTCGCGCAGTGCATTAGGAACGTTGCGAAGGTTTAGTTCTCGCTCTCGCGCTCGTCCTTCGCTTCGTGCTCGTGCTCGTGCGAGGGTGCAGGTTCCGATGCTGGCGCCATGGGAGTGCGCCGTCGACCGAGAAGCCACAAGAACGCCGAGCCCACACGTCCTATCGGGTGGTGGTGCTCAGATGGTCCGTGACTCTCACCCGGAGCCGCGGTCTCACCGCCGCCCGTCAGGCCAGCCAGTGGATTGCCGCTCGAATCCGGATACTTCGATACTCGTGCGAGTCGATGTCTCGGCTTCCTCGGTTTGTCGCCTGCTGAACCCATGGTCAGACTCCTTTCCATTCATTGATGATGTGCGTCGCGTGCCTCACGGCAGCCGGTGAGGCGGCGTATCGAGCTTGCCGATTCCCGACGCCAGCATGACCGAGTTTGGAACTTTCAAGATGCCGTCTTCGGTTTGGAGCGTCACGTACGTAAGTCCAATGCCGAGCACCCAGGCGTCAACGACGCCGATAGTACCTGAACGAACACGGATATGTTCGCCGACATTGAAGGGTCGAGCGAAGAGCAGCACCAATGAGGCGAAGATATTGCCCAGGCTCTGTTGGGCCGCGATACCGATTACGACGCCGGCGAGACCGAAGCCGATGATCAAATGCGCAATGGAGACGCCGAGCAGTTCGAAGACGGCAATGAGCACGAGGAGGTAGCCGACGCCGGTCGCCACAAGTCGCACCACCGCGCCCGCGGCTTCAATCTCGCGCCGAGCGAGGAATCTTCCCATTCCGTCAGCAATGCGTCCCACCGCGTAGATGCCCGCGATGAGGACGACAGGGACCGTGATCCAGGCGACCCAGGAATGGTGCATCGGGCCGTGACGATGGTCGAACTCCGATTTGACGATGATGGCAGCGACCGCGATCACCGCGGCGACACCACCAGAGATCCACACGTTCGCCATCGTGGAGCGCGTCCTGCGGACTTGCCTTGGGGCCATACAAGCAACCTTAATTAGTGGGCGGGGTCCCATGGCTCATAATCCCTGGTCCTCGGCATAACGACCGCGAGCCGACAACCCCTAAGAAATTCTGATGCGTTTCTTACGACGAAGGCGTAATGTCCCAAATGACGGACTCGCTTCGGAACGCTTGCGGTTCACTCGGTGCGATTTCGCCGGAGTTGTACAACGTTGCATGCCGGTGTGGCGAGGATCGATTCGCATAGGGTCATCGCCGGAGTTTCGTTCTACCGAATCAAGAACGAGTTGCAGCGAGCAGGTGGTTGGAAGTGTGCAATACGAGTTGCTGTGGATGTTGAGATTTTCGTATCCGCCGGTGCGGTTGACTTAGTGGACTCGTCGATGGCAGGACAGTGCGAGCACAGGGCAGCGGCACTCGAGCGATCGCGAACCAGTCAACGTTCACCGCAACTCGTGATTTCTACGACGCCAAGTCAGTAGGGGACTTCGGCGCACTCCATCAATATTGGTGGCCGCAACTGGTCGCCTTCAGTTCGAACTTGTGGGTTCACTGCTGACGGGTGACGGCACCAAACTTGACCGGGCCGTATCGGTGGCGAAAGGCCACGTAGAGTCCGCCACCGGCGAGGATCGGTAGCCAGTAGGTCACGAGGCGATAGGCCAGGGTTGCGATGATGGCGCTCGCGCTGCCGACGCCGGCCAACACCAACAATCCACTCAGACTCGCTTCTACGATTCCGAGACCGCCCGGCGTTAAGGGCACGAGCGCGATGACCGCGGTCGCGGCGTACGCCAAGAGCACGAGAGGGGCGTTGGGCTTCGCACCGGTTGCCCGCAGTGCGCAGAGCAACGCGAAGTAATCGAATCCAATGCGCCCACCGATAAGCAACACCGCTTCGCGCCATCGCCGGCCCAGATTCGTGCGCAGGAGGTTGCGTTCGTCGATGAGGCGTTCGGGAAGATCTGTGGTCTTGGTCTTCCTCGCGGGAATTGCATTCAATATGCGTTGGATCGTTCTGGCGAACCACGTCAGCAGGCCGTTTGTTGTGAGCATCACGGCACCGAAAGTCACGATGAGGACGAATCCGGCGATTCCTAAATAGGCCGCGTGCGCAAGTCCCGGACTCACGGGGAGGCCACCAAGGATGGCGGGCACGACACAGACCGGGAGCAAAAAGAGCCCGGCGAGTCCGATGATCGTCGACGCCGCCAGTCCACCGGCGGCCGAGGACGCATTGATGCCGCCGATCGCGAGCATTTGGTACTGCACGCCAGCACCGACGACGTCGCCCGCCGGAAGGATGTTGGTCACCGCGTTGCCGACGAGCAGAGCCGCTATGACCGTGAACCATTGCTTCGTGCGAAGTAGTAAACGCAACAAGGTCATCGCACACGTGAAACTCACGACTTCGGCAGCCAGCATCAAGGCGAGCCACAAGAAACTCAAATGGAAGAGCTTTGGCCATGCCGAGAGCACTTTGAGAAAGGCCGGGAGGGCTACGTAAAAGGCGATGCCGGTGACGACAATCGCCACAACTCGCTTCACCAGACTCGACGATTTCTTGGTGGGGGAGTTTTCGGTGATTCGTCCAATCTACGGGTTCGACCGGTTTCAATCGAACCTCATCAACACACGTCAAATCACAGCTAGAGATGTAGCGTCGAGTCCGTGCCCGAACTCGACGAGGACAGTATCCATCACGTAGAGACCGGCACCGTGACCGGCGACCGCAGCGCTCACCAGACATTTCGACCGGACATACAGGGACTTCGAGCCGTTGCGGTGATTCTGGTGATTCTGGCGCACGCGAGCGTGCCCGGTTTCGAAGGTGGGTACGTCGGCGTCGACGTGTTCTTCGTCATCAGCGGCTACGTGATCACGAGTCTCTTGCTTCGACAGCCGCGGCGTCACGTCCGCAGCAATCTCGCGTACTTCTACGCACGAAGGATCCGTCGCATCGTGCCGGCGGCGACCTTGACGCTTGTCGCGACCACCTTCGCCGCGTACTTTCTGCTGGGAACGAACTTCGTCCCACAGTTGCTCGGTGACGTTCGCTGGGCGTCGCTCTTTTCCGCGAACTTTCGACTGATCCATACCGGCAGCAACTATTTCATACCGGGTGTCGCGCCATCACTCGTGACGCACTATTGGTCGCTCGCGGTGGAAGAGCAGTTCTATCTCTTCTTCCCCTTGGTGGTGTTCTCCCTGACGTGGTTGGCACCGATTCGTAATCGCGCTATGTCGTTGGGTCTGTTCCTCGTCGCGGCGATCGGTGCATCGGCGTGGTACTCGTGGCACTTGACGCCGATCAGTCCGACGGTGGCGTACTACTCGCCGTTCACGCGATTCTGGGAGATAGCGCTCGGCGGTCTCGTCACGTTGATCCCGAGCGCGTGGGCGCGACGGACGCCGTATATCAACTCCGCTGTCGCGGTGGCGGCGTTCGTCGTCCTGATCGTCGTCGTGTGGCGGCTCAACACGACCAGTGTGTACCCCGGGGTGTTGGCGTGGTGGCCGTGCGGGGCGAGCGCAGTACTGCTATGGACCGGTCAGGCGAGCGCGGGAGGCGTGGTCACGTGGCTTTCGTGGCGACCGGTGCGCTACATAGGCGACATTTCGTACTCGCTGTACCTGTGGCATTACGTCTGGTTGATGCTGCCATTGCAAATGGTTCATCCGCCGACGTCGGACTGGGCGCGAGTCGTTGAAGTGGCCGGCGCGTTCGCGTGTGCCGCAATTTCCTACCATTTGTTGGAGAATCCGATACGCCACTCGAAGCGACTTGACCGCGACGGGGTCGCCGTGGCCCTCATGTTGCTGATCTGTATTGGCCTTTCGTGGGACGCCACGCTGGTGGTCGGACACTTGGCCCACGCGAGCTGAGTTGATCAGCGATCGACGTACATCGGTGCTTCGGGCGGAATCCGCACGTGGAACACATCGCCGATCTCGCGGGTGACGTAGGTTGCCATGACGTCTTCACCCACGAAACTGAGGTGAATGCCGTCCGATTCTCGAAGGAGTGACGGAACATTGTTCACTCGCGCGGACTCAGCGAACTGGCCTCGGGCGTTCGCGAAGAGATCCCACGTGGGCAGGAACGTCATTCCCGGAACGCTCGAGGCCACCTTGTCGAAGACCGAGTTGATGAGCACCATGCCGTTGCGGTAGCTGTTGGGTTGCATGATCGGCATACCGACCCAGAGGACGTACGCACCGGTCTTCGTCGCCGCTGTCGCCGTCTTCATGACGATGTTGGTGTAGGCGGTCACCCACGGCGCCGATCCGAACGCCAGTACCTGGCCGTTCAATCGTAGATTCTGTTCGTCGTTGGCGCCGAAGGTGATCACGACGAGTTGCGGTTTGTACTGCGAGAGCAAGACCTTCTCTTTTCGTGGCCAGTTGTAAAACCACGGTGTGAGGAGACCGGTCGATGACTTGTCCGCTTGCACGAGACGTATTTCACGGTCGTGACCGAGTTCGCGCGCGAGACCCCATCCGACGTCGTTGCCGAGCGAGTCGCCTATCTCGAGCACGGTGCAGCGTCCGATGACCGTGATCGGTGGCACCGTGGTCGTGGTGTCAGCGCCTCCACCTCCGGGAATCGGTGCACCGGTCCTAAACCGGCAGCCAGCGCCCGGCGGCTTGAAGGCCGCCATGTCGATGACCGGCGGCGGGAGATTCGTCAAGATTCTCGTGGGTAGCGTCGGCGTCGTCGTTGACGCATCGGTGGGAGCGCTCGTCGTCGGCGAAGTGTTGATCGATGTCGGCGTCGTTGGCTGGGTGGTCGTTCCCGCGGCCGAAGGAGAATGGTGATCGCCCTTCAAGACGAATCCCGCGATTATGAGCGCCGAGACGCAGAGTCCGAGAACGACCCGGAGGGTCCAGCTGGGACCAGCATCCGCGCGAGTCGACTCATTTGGCATCTATTTCGAATGTAACAGTGCGCCATGAAATTACAGCAACAAAGAGAGATTACGAATTGTGAAGTTGTTCGCTACGAATTGACGGTGACCAGCGTGCCGATCGGCGTATAGGGGAAGACGGTCTCGGCGCTCGCGAACGGCATCTCGACACACCCGAGGCTTTGGGGGAACCCGTAGGAGTAACGGGGGAACTCGTGCAACGCGTCGCCGCCGTTGAAATACGAAACCCACTGAATGTTCGGGTCGCTGTAGTGCGAACCGTCAGGATTCGTGCCTGACATGGTCGTCGACAGGAATCGTTCGTAGACGGGATAGGTGCCCGTTGCGGTGGGCGCCGATGCGATGCCCGTGTTGGCCAACGTCGTGAACTTGACCTTGTTCTCGACGTACAGCGTCACGGTCTCGGGCGTTCCTTCTGAGACACTGACGTAGTCGTACGTAGTGGGATCGAGCTTGTTGTTCTGTACCGCGGTGATCAGTGCGGCCCACGTTGCTGAGTCCGCGACGCCGGTGGTCGGCAGATTGTGCACGCTTTGGAAGTTCATCAGTGCACCGCGAAGGATCACACCGGCGACACCGACCTGCCACTGCGTCTGGAGTGCCGCGGGTAGAGATGGGTACTTCCACTCGAACGTACCGCTAGTTGGTTGCGACCGATCACTCTGCGGTGTGTTCGGCGTGAACGAGACGGGTAGGTAATTGAGTTCAGCGAGCAACTGTTCTTCCCAGGTCGTGCTCGAGGCGACGGAGGCGAGTCGGGGCCGCACCGAAGTGAAGTGGCAACTCGTCGTGCACACCATGCGCGTGGGGAGATCGATGGTGTAGACAGCGGCAGGAGCCAACGACCCCGTGACGACGGCTTGGACCTCGTGAGCGCTGATCTGTTGCCACGACGTGGCGAGATGCGGAGTGGTTCGTAGCGCTGGCAAGTTCTTCACTTTGGTTGCCTCGCTGAAGTGCAAACGAAGCAGCGGGAGTTGATTCGACAGCGTTGACGGCATATTGCTCGTGATGACGTAGGAGCGCACGCCTGAGGTTGCGGACGCTCCCAGAGCCGGTGCCAAGGGGGCGCCAAGAACCGTGACCGATAGGGCAATCGCCTTCAAGAGTCGATTCGTCACTGCTTCAGGTTACTTACTGCCAATGGAATTTCGTCGGCGCCTACGATGGGGGCGAACGAAGGAGGGACCGTGGTCCTCGCGAAGACAATCGGAGTCTTGCTGATGATCGGGCTGGCACTCTGGGTCATATGTGCCGTAATTGGCTTCTTGGCTGCCACGTTTTGGACCATCCTCGAGTTCCTCGTTGTCGCGGCCATCATCGGAGCGGTCTACCACCACTTCAAGCACCAAAAGGCCCACGGAACCTGAGAAGTAGGCTGTCTAGTTCTGGCGGCGTGGCCGAGTGGTTAGGCAGGGGCCTGCAAAGCCCCGTACTCCGGTTCGAATCCGGACGCCGCCTCGAATACTTGGTACCGACGTGAGGCTGATCGAACTCACGCCATGAATGTCATGTCGCAGTACCGTCGAGTTGTACGTGTCGACTTGAAAGGCGCCAGCCCGCCGCGGTTCGCTTCGCATCGCAACGATAGGTACCAACTTGATGTAGATACGACGTCGCGACCGTGGCGTCTCCTACGGCCGTTTCCGTTCCGACAACAACGAAATATGCGCGCAATTCCGCCCGGTCATCGCTGCCTTCTACGTCGAGGTTGGACACGATGTGACGTATTTGATTCGTTGCGTGGTTCCTACTTGCCCATTCACGTATGCCGTCATGGCCGACAAATACGCCGCTCGGTCCACTGAATGTAGCGTCCTCGGTAAAGACGGACAAGATGGTTGCTATATCACGCTCTCCAAATCTGTCGAGGGCGACAACGTACCTCTTTAACAGGCTCGCAATGTCCAATTGATCGTCGGCGCTCAATACCATGTGTCTCCTCCTTAAATGTCAAATCCGCTCAAGTCTTTTGCCCGTGCTGAATACTTCGCAAGAGGCTTGTTGGCCACGTGTTTAGACGCCCGCAATGACTTATATGTTCGCAGACCACTCGGTAACTTGGTGTCTTCGTCGCCGTTTAGACGAGACCCGCATCGCTCGCCATTTCATTAATTTCGGCTATGTCAAGCGCGATGAGTGCTGCGGTGAACCTTTCGATCTCGCTGGCCTCAGGCATGAGGTGCGGCTCCCGAAAAGTTCCATCGCCCCCAGGTAATTTGAACGCTCTTGTCGCCATCTTGGTCCACCGAGTGGTCCAAGATGGTTCACTGACAACCAACGTTTCGTACCTTCTCAATTGACCGTAGACCTTAAATGCCTCTTCCATTTTGCCTGCGGAATAAAGGTCAATGAACGAGCAATATGTATTTGGAATGAGCTGCGCTTGATATGCGATGAGGCCAGTCACCCCAAGCCCGAAGCCGGCGAATACGGTTGGGAGGGTAACCAACATGTCAACGTCTCTCTTCAGGTGTTCCCTTAACTCAAATTGATAGACATCATCGTGGACCCCGGCAAGAATTATTGACGTTACTTGGGGGTATCTATTGCAGACTTCGGCGACGAGCCTTGGTTTGACCCCGTAGCCAATGGCCGGATTCGGAGCTATTGAAAACCTATAGTCCACTTGACTCAGAATCCGGTCGTAGTATTGAAGATATTCTGCGTCGCTCGGAACGTAGCCATGCCAACCCGCCGGGCCATAGATGTTGATGCTGTCGAGGCCCGCTTCAACTCCAAGTCGGACGATCTCCAGGGTCTCTTTGGCAGTGTGTTGCTCTTTTCCACTTCCACCAACAAAGACTTTGCCTCTGCATTCCTCTACGCCGATCTTGTACAGCCGAAAGATCTCTTCGTTCGATAGCGTAAAACCTTCAGGCGGGCCGCAAGCTCCAATGAACACGCCAGTGTTTGCTCTAACGAGTCGTTGCAGGTACTTTCGAAAGCCACCTTCGTCGATATCTCCATCAGAGGTAAAGGGCACGACGGTTCGGCTGTAGACCACGATTTCGTTCAAAGTCACTAGATCACTCCTCTTATTTTATTTCAATGTTCCCGTAAAAGGAACAACGGTCTGGTCTCAGGTTCAATGACAGGGAGAGCGGGCCGAGGAAGACCGAATGGTTCGAAATCCCAGGGGAGCGTTGATTGCTTCACCAGCGACGCGATAGCCACTGTTCGATTCCAGTTCTTCCAGCTAGAGCCCTGCTCTCGACAACCTCATACGAGAGAGCGAAGTCTTTCATTTGGTCACCGGCGAGGGCGGCAAATGCGAGTGCGACAGTGGGGACAAGACTTGCCATAGCGAGCTGAGGGATGAGATAGGCGGCGTAGCCGAGTCGTCGCGCGTCCGCAAAGGTCAGGTCCAGTCCCAGTGGTGAGTGCGTGACCACGCGCGAGCCGAGGAGATCAATAACTCTGAGATGAAGTTTCATTCTCTCGTCGTATGCCATCGGTGTCGGAGAATATGAAAGGAAGGGTGACATGAGCGGCATCACAAGGGACGCGCCGTCTTCAAGAAACCACTCGCAGCGCTTGAGAGCTTCGTCTAGCGAGATACGTGCGTAGTCAGTTCTGACAATGAGCAGCATCGAGTCAGACGGACGTGCTTCCAGGGCCGACTTAATGTGTCTCCGAACCCCTTCTCGGGAAAGAAAACTATCGGCGGTCATCGGCTGCCAGAAATCCTCGCGGTCTTCAATCGCCACTGCCGCAACACCGCACGCGCCGAGGGTGGAAACGATGTCCGAAACTCCAACTTCTGACTCGACGCCGATGTGGCCGTCCGCGATCAGCGAAATTGGGCTCTTGTCGGCGACTCGCTCAATGTGTTCGGAGTAGTCACGGAAAGACCATCGACGCGAATCGATCCCTCCATACATGGTCGATAAGACGCCAAACGGTCCCAGGTATGCAGTGCGAATGCCGGCCTCGGCGGCGAGGCGAACTGTTACGCGGTCATAACAACCCGGTGCGACGATCAAATCGTCGCCGACACTCAGCCGAGGAACGTCACTCTCGGACGTCATCGATGGATGCCGCGTACTGACTGCCATCCGACATTCGTGGGCGCCGCTACCGATCCGACGCCCGACGACCACACCGGGACTTGGAGGCTCTCGACGACATCCCAATCGAGCGTGATGCCGTAGCCGGGACTATTAGAGAGATTGATTCGCCCATCGCTGAACGTAATACCCCCTTCGAGAATATCGAAGTCGTATCGAAGAGCACCAGAGAGTTCGGCCGGAAGTTGTGTTGTAAGCCGAGACGCCGCGGCAAAGTGTGAACCGATCAAGGCTCCGACCGTCGTCTCGCCCTGCCCACCGATGACCGCTGTGGCGTTTGACGCGGCGATTCTGGCCAAGATGGCATTTGCGCCCCGCAGTCCGCATCGGAATATTTTGATGCTGATCAGTTGGCATCCGCCACTGGTCAATTCGCGGTCGATTTCGTCGAGGTCCTTCGCACTTTCGTCGGCCAACATCGGCAGCGTGCTCGACTTTCCAAGCCAACGGCGTCCCTCGAAGTCAACTGCGGCAATGGGGTCTTCAATGAAGGAAACGCCGGATTCCTCCAGGGCGTCCATCCTTTTCACGGCGCTCCAACGTTCAAATGTCGCGTTTGCGTCGACGTAAATCCGTACGTCGTCCCCGAGGACCGATCTCAGCGCTTCCATCCGCTGTGCATCAGCGTGCTCGTCGGGACCCACTTTGACTTTGAAGCATCGATACCCCTGCGAGTATCTGCGCGAAGCCTCATCCGCCAATTCTTCTGGGGGTGCATAGGTAAGGATCCAACTCAAATCGACGTGATCTTGGAATCCACCGAGGAAGCGGAACGTGGGCTGCCCCGCAGCTTTGGCTTGCAACTCGACCAGGGCCATGTCAATTGCAGCTTTTGCAGCCGGATTTCCGGCCACGCCGTCGAGATCCCAATCGATGGCCGCTGTGTCGAACGGCGACCGACCAATCAGGCGCGGAGCAAACCATTCCTGAATGGCGTGGACGATGGAAACCTGCGACTCTCCGTAGATATATGGCCGAGAAACCGCCTCACCGATACCATCGAATCCGTCGTCGGTGAGCACTCGGACAAGAATGTTGTCTCCGTGAGTCAACGCATGACGGCCGAAACTTCTCACCGTCGGATACTTGATTTGTAGGGGTACAACCTGAACTTCAGATATCTTCATGGTCAAGTTGCGACGGAGGCGAGCCATACGTCCGCCCGCTTTCGTGCAATCCTCCATTCACTATCGGTGGCTTACAGATTCCATTATGGATGAGTGCCAAAGGACGGAATCCTTCGGCACTCATCCATAATGGATTTCGGTTGAAACGAACCTTATGGAGCAAAAGACTTGTTCTGAATTGGACCAGTCAAGGGTACATAGGCAAAGAAGAGCGGGAATTCGGGTAGGTCGTGCGAATTGAAGGTGATTCGACCGACGAGCCCGTTTCGAACTACGTGACCTCGGAGCGCGTTCGCGATCTGGGTCGTATTGGTCACTGTGCCAGCCTTTTCCATCGCTTGTACAAGCATGAATACGTAGTCATACGAGTAAGTTGCGAAACTCCCGTTTGAAATCGCGTATGCGAGATTCTTGCCCGTGTACTTCGCGAATCCCTTGAGCCATGCGCTGTCCAATGCAGGAAGATTCGAAGCGCTAAAGTTCACGCCCGCAACGGTGTCCGCAATACATGCATAGCCATTCGCGAGTCCGTACGTCTGACAGGTGGAAGAGGTGGCACCGTACTGAAGCATCACCACACTCTTGGGCACGCCGGATGACGCAAACTGTGGTGCTTGCAACTGATAGTCGGAGGTTCCGTCGAGCATGATGACCGCACTTGGATCTTGACCAGCCATTGTGGTCAATACAGAAGACAGGACTGTCGTGCCGAACGGGTAAATGTCGTTGTAGAACGTCAAGCCCGCCTTCGCTGCAGCCGCCTGAATGACTGTTACGTCAGACGTAACGGGATCCTCGTTCGGGGCAAGAAACGCGACGCTTTTTGCGCCGGGGACAAATGCCTTGATGGCTGCGACCATCGTCGTGCCGATCGCCGAAGGGTCTCCACTCGTTACGAAGTTGTAGGCACCCGACGGGGGACCAGATGTCGCGGCAAGAGCCGAACTCGGATCGAACAACAACACTTTGGCTTTGTTCGTCAGTGTCGCGACAGGTGGGGCGTCGGGGCCAAACGGCCCAAACATCGCCACGATGTGCTTACTTATCAGACCCGTTGTCGCCTGAACCGCTGTCGCGGGATCGGAATTGTCATTCTTAACGGTTAAAGCCAACTTGTACGTCTTTCCCTTAATTTTGAAGCCAGTCTTATTAATCTGAGAAACGGCGTACTGAGTAGCTTGAATAGCCGGAATACTAGGGACGGCTAGTGCCCCAGTTTGGGAGGCCAGTTCCGCGATTGGCACTTTGATTATCTTCGTACCCGCGGCGCCGGCGCTGTTGATCGTGGTCAACATCCCCACGGTCAATAGAACAGCGCTTAATGCGCTTACAATTGGTATCGTTCTGAAATGCTTCATATTTCCCCCTTTAGAGTGCTTTCTACTGACAACTTATCAGAGAACAATGTTCGCAGTGCATCGCCTCGGCAAGGCATTGAGCGGATTCCAATCTCTGCCGAAAGAGGAATCAAGCCTTCCCGGAGGGCGTGCAATGTTAGAGTCACCAAGGTGGATCATACTCGTAAACTAGTGGGGGGTAGTTCACGTTTTGGTCCGGCTAAATGCCCCGATCTCGGATACATATTGGATTTCTACCCCCATCGGCCGACCTTCGATCCTAGGATTCGCCGTACATTTGATGTCAGACCAATACTTTTGACCAAAGGATTTGGGATGTTCGTTTTCATGGCCGCAACGGAACGCGGCTTCGGCTCGATGCCGACTCTCCCGATTGCCAATTTGAAGTTCGGTCTGCACTAATGCAACTCGTTCAGCAATTGGTCGATGCTCTCTCGCTTGCCGCGGTCTATTTGACGATTGCCTTAGGAATCAGCATCATTTACGGACTGACACGACTTGTGAATTTTGCACAGGGTCAGATTTTGCTTCTCGGATCGTTTCTGGCCTACTCATTTGTGCGGGCCGGACTGCCTCTTGTGTGGTGCATCGTTTTAGCGACACTCGCCGTTGCCATCATTGGCGAGATATTGGATCTACTCCTATTTCGCCGGACGCTTAGTAGCCCCTTGAGGGGCTTCGTCATCTCTCTCGGACTCATAATCATCATTGAACAAGCCTCTGTATTGATATGGGGTCAGAACGTAATAAGTGTTTCCACACCATTCACCACGCACGTTTTCAATTTGCATGGCGTCTTATTCAGCGCTCCGTTGCTGCTCTTAGTCGTGACGATGATTGTGCTGTTGACAATTTTGTTCTTTCTCTTTGAGCGGACCAAAGTCGGCAGGGGAACCCAGGCGCTCTCGGAGAATCGCGCTACGGCGCAGTTAATGGGAATACCCGTGGGCCGTTATATCAGCTTCACCTTCTTGGTGGGCAGTGCAATTGCTGGCCTCGGCGGTGCGATTTTCGCGCTGATGTATCCGTTCGATGCTTTTTCAGGGACTCAGTACGTTTTGATTGCCTTCGCGATAGCGATAATCGGAGGTCTTGGCAGCATTACGGGATGCGTAGTCGCTTCACTTTTACTGGCCATCCCACAATCTCTCGCCTCGGCATATATCAGTATCAGTTGGGCACCTGCGTTCGGATTGATTGTCGCGACTCTGATCATCCTGTTTCGGCCCAATGGCATTTTCAAGTCTGCGGGAACTGGAGGTGCAAGCCACTTCGCACTAGGGGATTTCTCGGATCGGCTGCACGCAAGTGAAATTCGCTTGGCTGCAGCGATCAAAGCCTCCCGAGTGAACTCGGTCCGCCGAAGATTGCAGCAATGGGGCATGGAACGTTACGGAATCTGGTGTGCTTTTGTTTTGCTGGGTCTGGCTCCAGTGATCTTGCGATCAGATTCGTCACTTTCCATCGCGACATACATGGTGATACTTGCTATCGCTGGTGTGGGATTCTGGCTTACCTTTCGTCAGGCAGGAGTATTTTCGGTGGCGTCTGGCGCTCTCATGGGGGTGGGCGGATACATGGCCGCTTACTTGCTTGACAGGTTCAACGTAAATTTCTGGCTGCAGTTGCCCGCCGCAGCTGCGGCTGCAGGTGCGGTGGCCCTAGTCATTGGTGTTATTGCAATTCGCACTTCTGCGTCGTACTTTGTGATTCTCACATTGATGCTGTCCGAACTCATCATCCTGCTGTTCACAAATTTCACGTCGGTCACAAACGGATCGATCGGCCTGGTGGACTCCGCGCCACCCAGTTCATTGGGTCCAATTAATTTTGGTGGTGCCGACGCCTTTTACTATCTTGCATTCTGTCTGCTTGCCGCGACAACGCTCTTTGTATTCGGTGTATGCAGATCGAGGTTCGGACGTCGACTAATAAGCATTCGCGAAAATACTGAACTTGCCCGCTCTCTCGGAGTGAATGTCTTAAGAGACAAGATTGCAGTTTTTACTCTGTTCGGAGCGATTAGCGGAGTTGCGGGCGTGATGCTTTTCTACTATTTGCACTACATCACTCCGGCCACATACGACGTGCCGCTTACACTAGATATCGTCTTGATAGTCCTGCTTGGTGGCGCAACTGTTTGGTTGGGGCCGATGGTCGGAGCCGCAATATTTGCCTTTCTTCCCTCGTTGCTAAGTCTCAGTCCCGTGGTTGCGCAGTTGGTTTACGGCTGTTGTCTTGTGGCCGTCATCATCTTGATGCCAACAGGAGTCGTCGGCAAATTTAAGGGTCTTTACATATCGCTTTGGTTCCGGCTTCACGCCACTACGAAGGGGGTTGTGGACTCCGCACCAAATATGTCTTCATTTGCAGATCCAATTGAGAATACAGAATCGAATCAGGTTTCATGAGTGCGAGTCAGGATCCAGCCCGGATTCCGGATTCTGATCTCCTCATGTCAGCACAGGGTCTTGTGAAGACATTTGGAGGAGTCACTGCTCTGGATTCAATAAGTCTCCACGTAGAGAGCGGAGAACTACTTGGGATAATAGGGCCGAACGGTTCGGGCAAGACGACCCTTTTCAATGTCCTGACAGGTTTCCTGCGTGCCGACAACGGAAATGTGTATTGGCACGGTACGGACGTTTCTAAGGAAGCCGTGCATCGTAGGGCGCGGCGCGGCATGATTCGGACGTTTCAGCAATCCATGCTCATGCCCGGCTTGAGCGTTCGAGAGAACATTGACATTGCCATAGTCAATGCATCTCTTTCAGGCCGCCATCCGACAACGACCGACGAGATACTCGATTATCTCGAATTGAAGTCAACCGAAAGCACGCTTGGCATCGATCTCTCCTGGGGCGATGCTCGCTTACTCGGCATTGGTTTGGCATTAACCACGCGACCTGAACTACTGCTCATGGATGAGCCGTTCGCTGGTTTGAACCCAGTATCGATTGAACGAGTCTCCGAATTAATTCTTCGGCTACGAAGTGAGGGCCACGCCATGTGTATCGTCGACCACAAGGTGCCGCACCTTGTTCCGCTTTGCGATCGTTTGATGGTATTGGTGAACGGTGTCGTTCTGGCCGAAGGCACACCCGCCGACGTGATCGCATCGCGCGACGTACAAATTGCGTACTTGGGCGTTGCATAATGCTCTCAGTCGAAAACGTGACCGCAGGGTATGGGAATAATGAGGTCCTTAGGGACCTTTCCTTTTCGGTCAACGATGGAGAGATAGTTGCGCTGCTTGGGCTAAACGGCGCGGGCAAGACGACGACTGTGCGAACCATCGGAGGACTCATCAAAGTTCGACACGGTCGGCTCGTCCACGACGACGTGGATATTGCAAACAGCACTCCCCGAGAGAGAGTCCTTCGCGGAATCAGCGTCGTTCCTGAAGGGCGATCATTGTTTTTTTCGATGACCGTTGAAGAAAATTTGGACATTGGCGCATTTACACGTTCCGACCGATCAGAGATCCGCAATAACAAAGTGTCGTGGTTCGAGTATTTTCCAAATCTTGCTCGCCTGAAGCGACGACATTCCGGGAATTTGAGCGGTGGTGAACAAGGCCTTGCTACGTTTGCTCGGGGAATGATGTCACAGCCATCTCTGATGGTTCTTGATGAACCCTCACTCGGTATTGCTCCAAAGGTTTTGGAGGAGATTGGCTCCGCTGTGAAACGAATGCGCGATGAGAGGGGGCTCGCATGCTTGTTGGTGGAACAAGACGTCCCGTTTGCGTTATCAATTGCTGATCGAGTTCTGGTGATGGTGAGTGGTCGGATCGTTGCCGACCTGGATCCTCAAGAATTGCGTGACGGCGAGAGACTGCGTGAAATTTTCTTGGGTGCGTCATCCGCTGGTTAGCGACACCGCAGCTTTACCAACCGCCAAGAAGGCGAGTGCTTTTGGGCGATCACTACTAGGAGCTGGAAATATGAAAGCAGAGACACCGCGAGTTCAACCTTTGACCCTGGAAGAGTTTCGATCGCTTTCGTGGACGCAATTTGGTGAAAACGTGCCCGAATCGCAAGAGATAAAGAACGTGACGCTCACTTGGGCGCGACACCCAGCTTTGATGGAATCTCAGAAGTCGTACCAGCGCTACTTGCATGCAGGCAGCTTGCTTCCACGCAAAGATCAGGAGATAGTTATCCTGCGCATCGCCTGGCTCTGTCGATCAGAGTATGCATTTGGCCAGCACACGCTGTACGGCATGAAAGCCGGATTGACTGATTCCGATATATCGCGGGTCGTTGAGGGCTCAGCAGCTGAGGGCTGGACAGAGTTTGAGTCGGCACTGCTTCGTGCGGTCGATGAACTTCATGAAGAGCACATCATTTCCGAAGCAACATGGTGTGCTCTTTCAGATCGATACGACATCCGTCAATTGATGGATCTTCTGGTCATTGTGGGTAGATATTGGACGATGTCCGTGATGCTCAACACTTTGGGCGTCCAACGAGAAGAGGGGACTCCAGCATTTCCTTACCGAGGCCAGTAGCGACTTCGCGATGAGTAAACCGGGTGACTCATGTGCTCTGGCACATCGGGGCAGTTGGGGGGAAAGACGCACGACCGGTTCAGTCGAACTTCAATTCATGTATTCTCCGCCGTTGACGTGCAAATTTTGCCCGGTGATCGCTCCGGCGCCTGGAGCAGCGAAAAATGCGACACAGTTGGCGACGTCTTCGCAACTGACGAGACGGCCTAGTGGAATTGCCGCTTCGCGCCGACGCAAATCGTCCTCTGACTGAATTGATCGGCGGAAAAATGCCGTATCCGTCGGCCCGGGGCACACTGCGTTGACGGTGACGCCCAAGTGCGCGAATTCAAGAGCCCACAGCCGCGTGAGGCCGGAAAGAGCGGCCTTTGATGCGCCGTACGCCGAGCGGCCAATTCTCGGAGCGTAGGCGACGATCGAACTGACAATGATGACGCGTCCGCCACTGAGAGGCATCTTCGGTACCATCAGCCGGGCGCAACGAGCGGCGCCCAAAAGGTTCACGTCCAACACGCGCGCCCACTGAGAATCAGAGGTCTCGTCCAGTGTCGCAATATCGCCCGAGTATCCGGCGGACAACACAACGATGTCGATTTTCCCGTGAAGCGAACTTACGAAGGCGGTTGCTTTCTTCACCGAATCGTTGTCCGTTACGTCAAGTGCGAGGGGAACCACATTCGGCCACCTGTCCGCGGCAATCTTCTGACGTTCATCAAGCGCAGCTTCATCTGTATCTGCAAGATAGGTGGTGGCTCCGCGCCGTGCAAGCTCGAAGCCGCACGCCGCTCCGATCTCACCTCCGCCACCAACCACGATGGCCACCAAGCCGACCATGCTCGTGTCGCCATCGTCCATCACTCGAACCATAATCCTGGTTTCTGCAAGCGAACATACGGCACAGTCCTGGCCTTGTGCGAATTGGTGCCGCTCTTAAGACTCATCGAACAGAATGTTTAATGGCCTGAATCCTCTCGAAAGGAATCCTGGAATAGCTGCGGGCGGAGCGGAAGGATCGCTTCTGACGTTTCTCATTCGTTCGAACACGCATTCATACGCCGCGACCGCTTCGGCCCGGGCAAAAGTAGCTCCGACACATTGTCGCGGTCCAACGTTGAACGCAATGTGCCGCCCGAGATCCTTCCTCTCAAGGTCGAGTACTTCCGCATGGGGGAATCGACTCTCGTCGCGATCGGCTGCAGCGGTAATCGGGAAGACGCGATCGCCAGGAACGAGAGAGACTCCTCCAAGCACGGTCGGCTGAACTACTTCACGGATACGGAAATGTATGGAACCGTGCAGACGCAAGGTCTCTTCCACAAGTTTGGGCAGCAACTCCGATGGGGACTCTGAGACCGTACTCATTAACTGATCGTCGAGTAGAAGGAGGTGCATCATGTTGTCGATCAGATACGCCGTCGTCTCGCCGCCGGCTGGAAACAGCGTCTTGCACTGATCGAGGACATCTCGTTCGCTCCAATTTGAAAGCAGATTCGGTCCGTCGGACCATAGAGCACTTATAAGATCCTCACTCGGGTTTTTCGCCCGATCGCGTACAAATGGAATGAGTATCTCATCCATTTCGTTGCCCGCAGCAATGGCTTCGTCCAGAACCACAGGATCGTCGCCGAAACTCTCGCTCCATTTAATGAATTTGTCATTGAGTTCTTTACATCGGTTTAGGAGCTCTACATCTTGCCAGGGCAGCCCGATGAGCGCCGCCACGACGTCGACGGGAAGCTGTTCACCGAAAGATGATGCGAAATCTGCCCGATTATCCTTTACGAAGGTATCTATTCGCCTATGCGATAGCGGCCTAATGAAATTCTCGCGAAATCGTCGCAGCGCGTCGGGTGACGATAAATAACGAGACAGGTAACGGTGCATGACCTTGTGATCTTCCCCATGTAATAGCAGAACCGATCGTGCACCCTTTACTTCCATCGCGCCGGTGAGGTCGGAATAAGGGTGCTGAAAGAGGTCTTCGCGTTTCTGTACGAATGCAGAGTCCTCGAATCCCGTGACGAGATAACCTCCCATCGAATCATCCCAGATCACAGCTCCAAGCCGGCGAAGCTCTTCATAAAACGGATATGGATCTCGATCCTGATAATCGCGGAATCGTGCGTGCTCACATTGCATTTCCGACTCGCCATCTTGTTTCATACTGTGTAGATCCTCTGGTTCATCAAATTATTGACCACTTCCGAAGCACTTCCACAGCCTCACTTACTTCGTCGGGTGACGCGATTGGGCAAGGAGGCCGTGGATCACCACCAGATTGCCCTAGGTGGCCACGCAATGCTTTCAAGAGTCCCACTGGGTGATGGCCCGCTCGCAAGGCGGGGCCGTGCAACTCTTCGCTCACTTCCAGGATCCACCGGAGTGTCTCCGTCGCTTCTTCGACGCGACCGCTGGTAGTCGATTCATAGAAAGTTGAAAATCGAGGACTCTCGGGAGTTTGCATGATCAAACATCGACTTGATCCCATGAGAAGAGTGGGGGCCAACTTTGGAAAAATCAGGCGACCGCTCAACCAATACTCTTCGAGAGGGCTGCTCACTAAGACCCTGTCGCCGATCAAAGCGAGCGTATCTAGATATACATCCTCGCGCAGCGAAGCCTCCTTCAACACGCACACCTTCGGATTATCCGCCAAACGTCTCAGAACGTCCCTTGACATCTGATATCCGACTTCTGCCAATCCCGTGTTGTAAAACGCGAAACCTATGTCCGAACTCGCGATGATTTCTTCGTAGAACTTCAACACGCCTTCATGCGAACGCGGTCCGAAATACGGGGGCCACAACATTACCAAGTCCGCTCCGATGCTGTCTGCGTGTCGCGCCAATTCGATGGCCTCGCTGACGATTGTGTGCGTGGCAGAAACGATCACCGGCACCCTGCCGTCTACCGCTTTGACAACGGCCGCGGCAATCGCCTTGCGTTCAGCTGTGGACAGAAGCCAGAATTCTTGATAAATCGAACCGACGTACAGTCCGCCGATGTTGGGCAATTTCAGCGCATAATTGATGTCGGTCTCGAGGGCGTCCAAGTCGATTGCACCGTCATGCTTGTACGGAGTGAAGAGAGCAGCTACATAACCAGTCAGCGAATCTTTAGCCCAAACCTTTGCCTCGAGAGCACTGTAAGTCCGTCCCACGCCTCAACCTTCCGTCGCCTCCGTATACTTTGCAGACCAATTTTCGAGGACTCAACTTGGAGCCTATGACTAATGATCCCTAGTTAAAAGCCTATCAGGATGAAACAGAGTTTAAACTGCTTTTCCGCGGCGGAAACTTGCTACCCTTAGTCAGTATTCTTCAGTATTAACCGCTGTAAGAATGCCCCGGATCGAAAGGATGGACGCTCAATGGCGAGCAGTTTACGCCAACGCAAAACAGTTGACGAAGAAGCTATCTTGGGTGAGGCACTGCGTCTATTTGCTGAACGAGGATATCAAGCCACCACGATGGACGATATCGGAGCTGCCCTCGGCATAAAAGGCCCGAGTCTTTACAACCATGTGCGTTCGAAGCACGATTTATTGGTTGGAATCATGTCGAAGACCATGAACACGTTGATTCGTAATCAGATGGCAGCGCTTGATGCGGGCGGCGACTTCGCGACTCGACTACGGAGGACGGTTGAGGCACATGTCCGTTTTCATGCGGCGAATCCGCATGAGGCTTTCGTTGGGAATCGCGAAATTTCAAGCCTTGAACCTGATGCTCGTCTCCAGATTCTCGAGTTACGTGACGCATACGAGCACAGACTGCGTGCGCTCATCGCGGAAGGCTGTGCCGTTGGCGAATTCTCGGTACCTTCGCCAAAGTTAGCGTCATACGCGATCCTTGAGATGGGGATTGGTGTCGCGCCTTGGTTTAGGTCCGATGGCGAACTGAGCGTAGATCAGGTCGCTTACATCTATTCTGACATCGCCATACGCATGATGACCGAACGAGTTCCTTCTCAATCACTGGACAACGAAGTCTTAACGAACCCTGAAAATTCCCAATGAAGCGAAGTCGATAATGGTCGATGATGCTGCGTAAACGTGTGGCCCTTGTCACCGGCGCGTCGCGGGGCATCGGTCGCGCAATTGCGGAACAACTCTCCTCTGAAGGTTTTGATCTCACGATTTCTTCTCGAAACTCTGAAGCTCTGGGTCATGCGGTCGAGCAGTTGCGAGCCAAGGGGCGAAAGGTATTCGCTGTATCCGCCGATATGGCACTGGAACGAGACGTCGAAGTCCTTGCCGATACTCACTGTGAACACTTCGAGTTCCTCGATGTCCTCGTTCTCTGCGCAGGTGTCGGGTTTGCAGGCGAATTCAGTTCATATCCAATAGGCAAGTTCGACAAGCAGATTGCGATTAATTTGCGATCTCCGTTCCTGCTGATCCAGCGACTTCTGCCGATTCTCAGAAACACTGCTTCACTGGAACCGGAGCGCGGATCGAAGATCGTTGCAATTTCTTCCATCGCCGGCATGGCGGCTGAGTCCAATCTCGCAGCCTATGGCGCTAGCAAGGCTGCGCTTATCTCGTTGTGCGAATCGATCATCGTTGCTGAGGCGGAGACAGGCGTGACAGCCACCTCGATCTCGCCCGGTTACGTGGACACCGATATGAGTGGTTGGGTTCATGACCGCATCGATGCAGGGGCAATGATTCGCGCAGACGACATAGCACTTCTGGTTTCGGCGGTGGCGCACCTTTCACGATACGCAGCAGTTCCGAACATCGCTGTCACGCGCCCAGGAGATCAAGTATGGCGTGCTTGAGTCCGATCGTCACGTCCGATTTGACGATTCCCGAGCCCACGATGCGAATCGACGTCGACTTCTGTCCGGCTCCATTAGGAACGTCTGGAGCCAAATCGCGAGTGTGAGGTTCAAGTTAGGAGTAGTCGCGTGATGGATAACAGTGTTGACAAAGTGGTGCCTTCCGCGAGAGAGGCTGTCGCAGACATTGGGAGAGGATCTGACTTAGCTGTCGGGGGATTCGGCTTAAGCGGAATCCCCAGCACTCTAATTGGGGCACTACTTGCCTCCGGAGTTGACGAACTACGAATCGTTTCGAACAATTGCGGAGTTGATGACTGGGGACTCGGACTGCTCCTGGCGGCACGTCGCGTGAGCCGTGTGACCGCATCGTATGTGGGCGAGAACAAGGAGTTTGCGCGTCAATACCTTTCCGGTGAACTTGAAGTTGAGCTGATCCCCCAAGGAACTCTCGCCGAACGGCTGCGGGCCGGTGGATGTGGAATACCTGCCTTCTATACAGCAACCGGTGTTGGCACTGATGTCGCTGAAGGTGGAATACCGTGGCGCTATGACGGATTGGGCGGCGTGGCGCTTGCGTCAGCCCCCAAGGAAACTCGAGAATTCGACGTCCTTGGTAATTCAACGGAGTATGTCCTCGAAACAGGGATCGTATGCGATTTCGCATTCGTTCGCGCCTGGAAGGGCGATCGCAATGGCAATCTCGTATATCGGCACAGTGCGCGAAATTTCAATCCTCTCTGCGCAATGGCAGGACGGATCACGATTGCCGAGGTAGAACACCTCGTTGAGCCGGGTGAGTTAGATCCTGACTCAATAGACACTCCAAGTATTTTCGTCCAACGGATCGTGACAGTCGACCTCTCTGACGAGAAGCGAATCGAACGCCGCACGACACTTTCAGCAAGGAGAGGCGAGTGAACCTAACGCATACCCAGATGGCAGCCCGGGCGGCTGCGGAGCTAAAGAATGGACAGTACGTGAATCTTGGCATCGGGTTACCGGTGCTCGTGCCGAGCCATCTCCCAATTGGTGTCGACGTCTTCCTGCAAAGTGAGAATGGAATCCTCGGAGTTGGCCCTTATCCGGTTGAGGGTGAGGAAGACGCCGACGTAATTAATGCTGGAAAAGAAACTGTGACACTTCGAAAAGGAGCCTCGATTTGTGATTCTGCTACAGCGTTCGGGATGATTCGAGGCGGACACCTCGATGCAGCGATCCTCGGTGGGATGCAGGTGTCAGAGTTTGGAGATCTTGCTAATTGGGTCATTCCAGGCAAGATGATCAAAGGCATGGGTGGAGCGATGGACCTAGTCCATGGGGCCAGGCGTGTCATTGTTCTGATGGAACACACGGCTCGCGACGGAGCGCCAAAGATCCTTAGCCATTGCACATTGCCTCTAACTGGACGGCGCGTGGTGCATCGGGTAATCACGGACCTAGCCGTCATCGATATTTCTGATGAAGGTCTCGTGTTGAAAGAACGAGCTCCAGGTGTTCTGGTCGACGAGATCATCGCTTGCACGAACGCCCCGCTCAAAATCTTGAGTGACACGATCCCCGAAATGGAATTCACCGTCTGACCGATCACTCGTTCATCCGAATCGGTACGCAGGTCCTGAAGTGAGCATTCGACACTGCCGGATTTTAACTATGAGAGAAGAATCTCTCGGCCGGTATCGCGCAAAACTTCGAAGCGTACCTTTGTACCGTTGGTGCCAGTTGTCGTCGGAAACTCCGAAATCGCTATAATCCTTGACGGCACTTTGTAATTTGCGAGGTGTCGTTTCGCGTCATCAAGAAAATCCTCTTCGTCGAACGTCGTACCATCACGAGTTTTAACAAATGCGATGGCCTGTGTGCGTGCGTTGGTTTCAATGCCCACTACATGTACCTCTTCAACCGCCGGGTTCGTTAAGAAGTAGTCCTCGATCTCGCCCGGTTGGACCAGAAATCCGTGTAACCGAAGGACCTCGCGCGCCCGGCATTGGTAGACGAATCCGCCGCTGTGGACGTAGCCAAGATCACCAGTTCGAAACCACCCGTCCGCAGTAATTGCAGCGGCCGTCGCCGATTGGTTGTTCACGTAGCCGGAGATGGCGTTATATCCACGGAATTGAAGCTCGCCCGACGCACCATCCTCTACGGCTTGCCCCGTATCGATGTCAACGACACGCACTTGAATCTCCGGGTCAACGGGCACTCCTCCACCCAGTATGCGCACGCTGACGTCTGCATCCTCAGGCCATATTGCTGACAAAGCGAAGAGCTCGGACGAACCGTAGACACCTGCGATCTTTGCATTCCAACGTTCGTCCGCACACTCGACGACGTCTTTTGCCCGTCCGACGAAATTTGCAATTCCACCTCGTCGAAACGCCGGTAACTCGACGTTTGCAGGGATTGAGTTGAAGGTAGCGCTCAACATGTCGTCGCCACCGACGACGTGTGTGACACTTTCACTCTGCAAAAGCTGGCCGGCGGCGACGGCGTCAAATGTCCGCATCAGCACCGCCCCCGCGCCGCCCAAGAGCACCGCCAAAACCGAGTTAAATCCAAAAACACCGCACAGCGGTAACGCGGCGAGGATCCGATCGCCGTCTCGAACACCGAGAGCATGCGCCCCGGAGCGTGAATGGCGGACGATCGACGACTGGTCGTGGCTAGCCACCTTTGGCGCCGAAGTCGATCCGGATGTCGCAAACAGATTGGAAACTGCGTGCGGCTTGTCGTGCCATTGGTTCGACGCTGCGCTCGCAGCGACATCGGCGTAACGCGCGACGTTCGGCGTGATGTCGTACGCTCCGGCTGGCACGTCGCCGACGAAAATCAGTTGCGGAACGATGAAGTCAACGTTGATGTCAAGGTTCGATGTAATCGCCTCTCGAAGCGTGCCGATGAAGTCAATGCCCAGAAACTCGCCGGGCAATATAATTGCCGAGACACTAACCGTGTTGAGTAAATGCGAGACCTCGTGGGATCTAAACCTGGTGTTCAGTCCGAGCACTGCTACTCCGAGCGCCGTGCAGGCGAACTCGCTGACGATCCATTCAATCTGGTTGGGCAGCCAGATCGCGATCAGGTCACCCTCGTCAATGCCGAGTGAACTGAGTCCCGCTGCGAATGAAAGGCTGCGTGCGTAGAGTTCGCCGATGGTGAGCACGAGGCGCTTCGACTCCACGTGCTCGATTAGAACCTCGCGAGTTGGCGAGGTCGTCGCAGCGGTGGCCAACCACGCAAAGAGTCCGCTCTCGTTCACCCCATTACCGAGTCCGACGTGGTTCTTCATTTTCACTCCTAGATTCGTTCGATAATCATCGCTTGACCTTGACCGCCTCCGACACAAAGCGATACGAGTGCATAGTTGCCATCCCTTTGTTCGAGCGAGTTCATCGCGGAGGCGACCAAGCGGGCTCCTGACATCCCGAAAGGGTGTCCGAGAGAAATCGCACCACCATTTGGGTTGAGGCGCTCGTCTGCAGAATCGAGACCGATCTCGCGCGCAACGGCCACCACCTGCGCGGCGAAGGCCTCATTGATCTCGACCGAATCCATTGCCGCCAAATCGAGTTCGGACACAGCGAAGGCTCGTGCCACCGCGTCGATCGGACCAATACCCATGTATTCCGGTTCCACCGCCGACACGCCCGTCGCCACGATGCGCGCTCTCGGAGACAGTCCTAATTCGTTTGCTCGGCGACGCGACATAACCAGTAAGGCCACCGCACCGTCGTTCAGCGCACAAGAGTTTCCCGTCGTCACGCGACCACCCTCGTTGGGCAGAAGTGGCGCCAGACCCGCAAGATTAGCGAGGTCAGTATTCGGCCGTGGCCCATCGTCATGAGAAAACATTGATCCGTCAGACCGGGGCACCGGGACAATCTCGCGGTCCAAAAATCCCGCCTCGATCGCTCTTTTGGTGCGCATCTGGCTCTGCAGCGCGTACCGATCCATGTCTTCACGGCTAATGCCATAACGCGTCGCGACATTTTCTGCCGTCTGGATCATTGGAAGGTACACGTCGGAGATCGTTGGGCCAGTCATATTGGGATCAAGTAGAGGATTGTTCTCGGCGAGATGCCGATCACGTCCCACGCGAGAGCACGACTCGACTCCGACGACAGCGTACGTTGTCCCCTCGCCCGCAATAATCGCATGTTGGGCTGAACGGATAGCCTGGAGAGACGACGCACAGAGACGAGTAATGGTGAATGCTGGCGTATTATGCACCAGTTGTGCCAAGAGCGCGATCGTTCGGCCGACGTTGTATCCTTGTTCGCCCCAGGGGAATCCGCAGCCACAGATGACCTCGTTAAGGTCGGCCTCCGCCTCAGGTCCGACTCGACCGAGAAGCGCGCGAAGCACGAATGCGCCGAGGTCGTCCGGGCGCACGTCAATAAGGCCTCCCTTGCCCGCGCGCCCAATAGGTGATCGCAGCGCGTCGACGATTACGACATCGCGACTCTCAGTTTGCAGATTCAAAGCTTCCTCATCACTCTTTGCACAGCACCCGTCGAATCGATGCTGAGGTAAGGCTCATTCGTTGAATGGTGAATCGTCGCGACGCGAGCTTTCACTTGCCGGTCACGTGTTGCCTTAATCATTGAGTTCATTCGCAGCTCAAAACCCTTCGCGCAGATCCCTCGTTGCCAATTCCTCGAGCCACTCAACCAGTAAAGGTGCGAAGTCCTGAATCTCTTCCATCGGATAGTGACCAATGCCATCCAATGTTCGGAACTCGCCTAATGGAATCATCCGTGCGGTGTCTCGAGCCCACGCTGGTCGGATCCAGAAGTCGTCTGATCCGGCGATTATGAGTATCGGACATGTGACCGAACCCAATCGTCCTCGAAGGTCATGCGTGGTCCAGCCTATGAGGTCGGCTGCGGTGATGACGTTGTCCTCGCGACGATGCATGATGGCGATTTCGCGTGCACGTTCCTCGGGCACGCTCGTGCCGAGTGAGGCCAGTGTTCCGTGGAAGGTCCGATCCCCTTGGGATGGCGAAGCTACATCGGACATCGATCGACGGAGTCCAGAAACGGAAAGTGCACCGCTGTAGGCATCGACCTCCATGGCAACCACACCGGCGATGTGTTCACTGTGGTTAACGCAGAGTTCGAGGGCGATCTTCGCACCAATGGAGCAGCCCAATAGGAACGGTTTTTCAATCGAAAGTTCGACCATCGCGGTCCAGCAGTACTCCGCATACTCATGCAGGTCTTCGACGGGACCGCCATGGGCTGGCTCGGATCGCCCGTGCCCGGGCAAGTCGATCACCACAACCCGATAATCGAGTGCTGGCAACGCCTGAAGAAGTCGGCGGAATTGTACGCCGCTTTGACCCGCCGTGTGCACGCAAAAGACTGTCGGTCCTTCGCCAGCGATTTCGACGTACACTTCCACGTCGTTGACCGTTAACCAAGTGGCATTATGCATCTCAATTTGTCCCGAGTTCAGCCCGGATCAAGTCACGGACATGGTCGGTGATCACAATTACGGCGGTGGTCAATCGTAAGTATTCGTAGGCTGACCCGGTCACCGAGAACCGGTCAGCCATGGCGAAGGAGATGAACTCGTTTCGAGGGCGACGAGCGAACTCGAGCCAGACGCGTGTGGGGGAGCTGATGCGGAACGTTGCGTCATTGAAAATCGCACGTCCCTGGTCAATCACTTTGCCTCGATAAACGCGTAATCCGAGCGAGGTCCGACCGAAACGAAGACCAATCGATCCGTCGTAGGTGCTCGCCGCGTGACTAAAGCGTGGGTCTTCGCATAGACGATCGACTATCGCCGCAATCCACTCTTCATTGACAAAACTAATGGCCGGGGCTCTTATAGACTTGCTACGCACGTCGTTGCCCTCGCTATACGCGATCACACATTCTCCATGCAACAAGGTCGCGCCATCGTGTGCGATGGCAGCAAGACTGAGATCAATCAATACTTGCTCACCTCGAAAAGTGCGGCTCGTCACGATCGCCAGCAGGCGGATTGGTCCGTCGCGGTGTTCATGCGAGAACACCCACGTGACCTCTTCAATCAGTCCTCCACGCAGGTCTAACAGTCGGGTGAGAATATCGGTGCTGAACTTGACGTCCGATGGAACCGAGCCGATCGCAATCGGCTCAATTGAAGTACCTAATTCGATCACTTGACCCAATTGCCACGAATGTGCACCAGAATCGGGTTCATTTGATTTAAACGCCATGTCTCTCCCTCCCATGGTCGTCATGTTGCAAGTTCGCTTGGTCAGCGAAATCGACTTGACGCGCTGGCCAAGAAGTGCAGCGTAATTCATGCTCTTTCGTCGGCACCGGTCCGAGGATGTCAGCGACAATTTTTAGTGCCGAACCTTCCGTGTGTCGGAACATCAATTCACGCGCGAGCTCGGCGTCGCCACGGTGCATCGCACGAAGGATCTCGTCATGTTCGGCGATACTGCGGAGTAACCAGTCGGGCACCTCGGCAATAAAATTTCCCTGAATCCCCATCGACACACTTCGCAGCGTCGACCTCAATTTGGGTGACTCCGCTAAGTAGTTGATTGCTTTGTGGAATGCCCGATTGATCGAAGAAGCTGTTCGGAAATCACTGCGATCGGCGCATTCGAGCATTTGGGACTGCATTTCGAACAGCTGGTCGAACGCACCTTCCTCTCCGCAATGACGTTCCGTTGCTCTCTTGGTTGCGAGGGCGTGCACTGTGGCCTCAATCCAAAACATGTCGATCAAATCCGTGCGGTTGAGCATGGTCACGCGGAGGCGATTTCCGGAAAATCGCTCGAGGAAGCCTTCGTGCGCCAACTGTTGAAAGGCGTCGCGCACTGGCATGCGACTCGTGTCGAATCGTATGCACATGGCTTCCTGGGAGAGGATGGAGCCCGACTCGAGATGCCCAAATAGGATTTCTTGACGCAGTTGCGCCGCAATTTGACCGCCCACAGTCTCGCGCCGTAATTTCACGGATAACACATTCTCCCTGTTCGCTGTCGCCAAATCCTGCTTTGTATACTGTATACGACTCGCAATTTGCGGTTCGTCCAGAGTCTGATCATTACGCAGTTGGCGGTATTGGGCGGCAATGCCCTTAACTCACGTCATTGATTGCGCGGATTTGTAGTAGCAACTCAAGAATTGCTCAAGCGTCTTCAAAGAACAGACATTCGGCTCACTGCGACACACCAGGGCGCGTGAGCGCGGACCTTGCAAATCTCGTACTCCGGATCGAATCTGGACGCCGCCTCCAGGTTTGGAAGATGACTTTATGAATTAGATGAGTCGCAGCGCTCGTCAATGACGGCTCTGCTCCGCACACTCTCCAATGTAACCAAGCTGGAAACTCAAGACCGCAATACTGTTGCGATGGGTAAGACCTGTGAACTCATCAATGACCGGTTAGCCACCTGGCTCGTCGCTCAACCAGTGTTCTTCGTCGCCACCGCGCCACTTTCAGGTGAGGGCCGGCTCAACTGCTCGCCGAAGGGTAACCGTCAGGAGTTCCTGGTCACCGGACCTCGTTCCGTGGCCTTTCTCGATCAGACCGGAAGTGGTGTTGAGACCATTGCTCACCTCAGAGAAAACGGTCGCATCGTCGTCATGTTCTGCGCGTTTGACGGACCAGCCCGCATCGTTCGACTTCACGGCACTGGGCAGGTTTTCCTGAAGAATTCGTCTGAGTTTGAGTCGCTCGTCGGTCAGTTCCCGGGGGGATTGGGCGTGGGCGTTCGATCAGTCATTACGGTTGATGTCGATCGAATCTCTGACTCCTGCGGTAACGGTGTACCGCTCATGAACTTCAAAGAGCACCGCCCGAACATGGACCAGTGGGCGCAGCGCAAAGGCTTGCAAGGAATACGCGACTACTGGATCGAGAAGAACCGCCGAAGCGTCGATGACCTGGAGGGATTCGAGGTCTCGTAGTCACGAGTTTTCTCGGGCTCACCAATCTCAACATTCCTGTAACAATTCGTTCTCGTGTGAAGATGATGTGACGCAATTGCGTTGAGTGAATCTCGTATCAGAGAATTCTTACGATTCGCTTAGGATGCGCCACCCTGAAATTGTCGACCATCGAGTGAACTACACCTTGATGATTCCCATGAGTGACGTAGAAGCGGCCCAACTCTTGTTAGCCTTGGCCGTCCTCGATCCTCGGGTGCTAGCCCGGGATCCAAAACTATCTCGATACGCTCGAGCGCCACTCGGAAGGAATCGATGAAGAACGTCCACCGCGGTGTGCGCGCAGCGGTACTCGCCGTCACCATGGCCGCTTCGTTCGCGACATTTGGCGTGGTGAGTTCCTCGGCTGCTGGCGCGGACACTCCGGTCACGGTGTTCTATCTCGACATCGGCGCCTCGTCGTCTATCGGTGTTCAACCCACCGCGGCCTATCCCAAAGGTCAGCGCACCAATGAAGGTTACGCCGACGACATAGTCGCGTCGGAAGCAAGCAAAGGCGTGACGATGGACTTGCACGAGATCGGGTGTTCCGGCGAAACCACCAACACCATGTTGTACGGCGGCGATCATTGCTACGTGTCGCCCGACACGCAATTGAGTGAGGCCGTGACGTTCTTGCAGTCGCATCAAGACGCAAACGGTCTGGTCACCATCGACCTCGGATTCAATGACCTGCTCCCGTGTCTCCATCAGTGGTCAACGAATCCCGACTGCCTTACGCGACAGCTCGACACCGTTCGCCAACAACTCACGGCGATTATCGGGCTTCTCAAGGACGTCGCTGGACCCCATGTGAAATTCATCGGCGTAGGTCACTATGACCCGTTCATCGCCGCATCTGTCAGCGATCCGTCTCGCGCGGATTTTGCCAAATGGAGCATGCACGCGGTTCGCCACCTCGATGAAGTCCTGCGCTCGGTCTATGAGTCGTACGAGATCCCGATGGCCAACGTCGCTCAGGCTTTCGAAATCGATGACACCACGACCGTTGACGTCGCGGGCATCGGTTCTGTGCCGGAGAACGTCGCCCAAGTATGCCAGCTCACGTGGATGTGTCAGCCGGCGCCGCTCGGGCCAAATATTCATCCGAATGACTCGGGCTATCAGGCCATCGCCGCCGCCATCGAACAACAGCTCACGCCCTGGTAAGTCTTCGATTCCGCGCCTCCAAGTTACGATTGGCGTCGTGACCTCAGCCGTGGAGCGACCGCTCGTGCTCGTGCGCCACGCAGAGAGCACGTGGAACGAACTTCATTTGGTTCAAGGTCAAAATGACGAGGCGCGGCTGACCGATCGCGGTCGCCAACAGGCGGCTGACGTCGCAGAGGAGCTTCGGTCCCGCGATTTCGACCTCATCGTCTCGAGTGACCTGCGACGAGCGACTGAGACCGCCGCGATCATCGCCGACGTACTTGGTCTCGTCGTGGCGACCGATGAGTTGCTTCGTGAACGGGGATTCGGCGTAGCCGAGGGGGGACCGATCGACCAACTCAGGGAGGAAACGGTCGGGGTCGTCGAGGGCGTCGTAATCGACGACGACGCGAGTCCCGAAGGCGGAGAGACCCTACGGGACTTTCGTCAACGCGCCGGTCGGTTCCTCGAACTTCGCGAACTCAAGTGGCCCGAGCGGCGTCTCTTGGTGATCACGCACGGAGGAACCATTCGTGCGCTTCAGAGTTACAACGAAGGGACGCCCTTCCTCGGATCGAAATGGGACCGAGTCGCTAACTGTTCGGTGTGGACGTTGACGCCGCACAGGGGGTGGAGTAGTCGCCGCAAAGAATGAAGTTCGTCACCTAGCTCGCCTCGAGGTCCAACGGTCCGTCGCCGGCGTCAAAATCCAGTGATGTACGAACGCCACCTCGAGTCGGCAAGAAAGTGTGCCACGACGCCCGACTCCTTCCGGTCACCGCTCGAGCGAGTGGCGTGCGCGCCACGAGTGCCGAGACCAAGAACCCCATCGAATAGACGAGCACCACGGCGATGATCGGCCCGACCGGAAACGGCGGCGAGAAGTTGAAGCGATGCCACACGCGCAGCAGCAGGAAGATCCAGATCAACTGGGAGAGGTAGATGCCGTAGGAGTTGTCGGAGCCGGACTTCACGGCGGCTCGGGTGCGCAGACTTCGTGCGGGACTCACGAGGAACACGCCGAGCAGGTACACGCACAAGATCGCGCCGACGGTGTAGGGAATCACCGCGACCGCGAACGGATTTCCTCCCGGTCGTAGATATTCGTTGAAGAAACCTTGTTGATGGACGCTGTTCAGCGCTATTGCTCCGACGGCGCTCGCCGCTGTGGCGATCACGATGAACCGCGCGTGACGCACCACCCAGGCATGTACGTCGTCGAGGTGGAGAGCGGCGATGATGCCGCCCAGCAGGTACACCGGATAGGAGAAGATCAATCGCGTCTGCCAGAAGCCGGGGCGTATCGCGAAGAGCCAGTGCCGTGACACGACGATGGAGAAAGCAATTTGCCAGACCAGGGCCAGCACCATGATGAGTACGTGCTGAGACCTCCAGCGCTTTATGTACTTCAAGAGCAGCGGGAAGAGAAGGTAGAACTCCATGATGACCAACAAGTAATAGAGGTGGTAGTAGCCCTGCCACGTGAGGCTGCCTAGATGTTGCAGCGCGTTGACGCTGAACATGTAAGAACCATTGAACCTGTAGTAGGGAAAGCCGCTCACCGGAGTCAACTCGACGAAGATGAAATAGATCAGTGTCCACACCAAATATGGCAGTCCCACCGACATGAATCGCCGGCCCCAGTACTGCTTGGTCGCCACGTGGTCGTGGTCACGGTAACTAAACGCCAGCATGCATGCTGAGACGAAAAGGAAGGCCTCTCGCGAGAAGTGCGTAATTACTAATCCGTCTATTGTCAAGATTCCCGCGCCGACCGGAGCAAAGTAGATCAGCGCGTGGGTAGAAATGACCGCCGCCTGCTTGACGGGCCGCATGGCGTCGATGTGATCGAGGCGCTTGCGGGTACCTTTTGCGGGTTCGGTCGTGCTCACGCGAACTCCGGCAAAGGAGTCGTCGCTATCAGCGCAACGTCGTCAGCGAATGAGGTCCTCATACAACGTCGCGTGCCATGAGAACCGTCTCGGTGTTGTCGGCGAGGGCCCTTCGTTGGATCTTGCCCGTGGCGTGCGATGGGAAAGACTCTACGACGAGGATACGAACCGGGCGCCGAGCGCGCGCGAAGTTCTCTTTGAGCTCGGCGATGATGCCGTCCACTCGCTCGTCGAAGGCGGTTGAGGCCTCGAACTGCACGAAGAGCACCGGCACCTGACCGAAGACCTCGTCGGGGGCGCCGACGACAACGGCCGCGACGACGTCGGGGGTAGTAAGTACCAGGTCTTCAATCTCGCGCGGAAAGATCTTCTCGCCGCCACGATTGATGACGTCGTCGCTACGTCCCACGAGAAATAGGTAACCGCCGTCATCGAGGTAGCCCAGGTCGCCGGTCTTAAGCCAACCCTCCGCGTCGAAACGGTCTTCATAGCCTTGGGCGTCGTAGCGAGTGATGACCGACGGTCCTCGAATCTCGACGTGTCCCACGGCACAAGTTGACACATCGAGGGTGACGTCGTCGGTTGGCTCAAGAGGAGTGATTCGAAGATCCACTCCGACCGGCGGACCCACGGAGCCGATCTTTCGCAGACCCTCCAGTGGATTGACACAGATCTGACTCGCGGCTTCGGTCATCCCGTAGGACTCGATCACGGCAACTCCCGTGTTCGATTCGAACGTGGTCAAGAGCGCGGGGGGCAGCGGGGCCGACGCGGAGCGGACGAATCGCAGGCGTGCGGGTACTTTTTCCCCGTCGTTCAGCGCCGCGACCCTCGAAATGATTGCCGGAACTGCGTTGATCCACGTCGCTTCGCATTCGTCGATCAACTTCCAGAAGTCGGATCGGTGGAACCTGTCGTCGAGGACCAAGGAGGCACCGGCCACCATCGTCGCCAGCAGACCGACCACCTCGGCGTTGATGTGCCACAGGGGGAGAGGATTGAAGCCTCGTTCCTCCGGCGAGAGGCGGTTGTGTTGGGCGATGAGCGTCGCGGCGTACAGCAGCTGTTGTTCGCTCAAGGCGACGACCTTGGGCGTGCCCGTCGTTCCGGAGGAGGAAAGGATCAGCCCACCCGAGAAGGTCGCCGCGGTGTCCGTATTGGACGTGTCCTGATTCTCAACGTCACGTCCGGTAATCCAAGGGAATTTGAAGCCGAGCGGCGCATCACGGTCGCTCACGGCGACGGCGAGATGCAAGTTCGCCGTTCGACGTTCGAACTGTTGGGCGTTGGTCGCGTCGATCGTCGGATCGAGCGGTGCAGCCCATGATCCGTCGCTGAGCACGGCGATGAACGCCGTGGCGAAGTCAATCGGGTCGCCAATCAAGATCCCGATGCGCGCACCGGTCGCAACGTCGTTCGAACGAAATACCTCGCGCCATGTTGCGACTCGTGCCAGCAGTTCGCCGTAGGAAAGGCGACGCCCGTCTCTGGCCGAAAGGAGATACGTCGACTCGGGCGCAGTCGCCGCGCGATGCTCAAGTAGTGATCGCACCGAGTCGAACGCCGGCGTCAAATCTTCATCAAGGGCCATGGTGTTGGATCAGTACATCATCCGGTGGTCGGTGTAGTGCTTGAACTCCAGCAGGTTCGACGACGGGTCACAGAGGACGAAGGTCTGATGCACCTCCACTAAACCTTCGAAGCGCAACGCCCGGTCGCTGAAGAAGGTGACGTCACGCTGACGACAGAGGTCATAGAGCGCGTCGAAATCGGTCTGGTCTCGGAAGGTGACGCCAAAATGACGGGGGTACATCTCTAACTCGCTTATCGGAGTCCTTGTCGCCGGTGCCGGTGTCAGGTGGCAGACCAACTGATCGCCAAAGAAGTCAAGCGTCACCCGATCGTCGTAGCGACGAGCGAGTTTGCAGCCCAGTTGGCTTACGTAGAAATCGACCGTCTCATCCAGGTCAAAGACAGGGATGGCGAGGTGGAAGACGTCGCGGCTCTCCCTCATAACCCGGGTCGTCGAGACGTGGCCCCGGCCGGTTCGAAGTCGAGCAGCGTGTCGCTGCGAAGTCCGAGACGTATCGTCTCGAGGCCGATGAGCTCGGCCGGCGCGATGTTGCCGAGGTTCACGTCAGGTCCGATACGGCGGACGAAGTAAGCCTGGAGCTCCATTGACGGGGCCTCGAACAAGAGGTGGTTCGGGTCGATGCCACTGGTCAAGATCTCCTCGAGGAGCCCGTAGCGAAGTTCGCCGTTGGGACGACAGATCCCACCTCGTCCGCTTTCGCGCGTTTCCAAGGTCACGAGGACTGCCCCGGCGTCGAGGTCGTCGCGGATGTAGTCAACCCACCGATTCGGCGCCATATTTTCTGAACGAACGTTGTCCTTGGATCCGACCTCCGAGATCACCTTGAACTCACCGGCGAGGGCCGCCACGTACTCCGATTTGCGGGCGTCTTCGAGGTCAATGGTCCCGTTGGACACTTCGACGTACTCACAGTCGTAGTCGTGAAGTAACTCGAAGAACTGCTTGAAGCGGTTCTGGATCACGTACTTCTCGAACAGGGTGCCACCCAAGTAGAAATCGACACCTTCGCTACGCAAAAAGGCGATCTTCTTCTCGACATTGTTGGCCACGACTGAGGTGCCCCACCCGAACTTCACGAAGTCGACATGGTCTGACGCACTGCTCACCAGGTCGCAGAAGTAGTTGTAGGGGATGCCGTTGTCAATGGCCATCGTGAATCCGGTGGTTCGCGGCTTGGAACTGCGGTCAGGTAACTGCAAGTGAGTGAAACTCATCTCGTCCAATCAGGGGTAACGGGCCCAATTTCAGTTAACCCGTGAGTGTCCAACAATCGTACGGAAGCTGTCTGTGAATCGTCTTAGAAAAACCTAAGACGACGCTGAGTCTCGTAAGGTCGCGCGCCGATGGAACATTGACGCCGTGGAGAAATCGACGACGGCCACCTCAGAAGTGATCGACGTTATCGCCAGCTGGGTGGAAGCTTTGCTTCGATCTCGGCGGCGATGGCTGCGTAGCCCGCGTTGTTCGGATGGTCGTCAGGGCCGAACGGAGGGGGAGTGCACATCCACGTGTAGGCGCACTCCGAGGCGACGTTCTGGGGCACCGTACCGACATTCTTGAGGGTGGTCGGGCTGGTATCGGTCAGTCGGAACGCGCCGGGCACGTTGGCTATCGGAATGCCGGCCGCGGTGAAAGCCGCGTGAAGAGCGTTGTTGAGATCGATGATGACGGTGAGCGTGTTCGTGGCGTCACCGAACTCCGATGCGCCCAGCAGAAAGTGCTCAAGGAAGGGATCGCCGTACTCGAGACCGATGAAATGCACGTTGGGTCCGGCAGAAGCCTTGAGGTCGGCGAGGATCTTCGGCATGTCATCTCGCACCTGAGTGATTCCATTGGTAGCACACGTCTCATCCACCTGGGCCTGCAAGAGGCACGCCCGCACGTCATTGAATCCCAAGTCAATCGTGGCGAGTCCGTACGCGTTTCCTTCTTTCTCAAAGTACTTCTCAGCCGCGAACAACTGTCGACCGGGTGGTTTGTAGCAGTGGTCAGAAGTGCTGAGCATGGTGACCGCCGTCTCGCCGGGGCAACCGACTTGACGCAGGACCAGATTGATTCCCCGCTTCGCTTCATAGGCGACGACGTCATTGGCGTAGCCGGCGTCGGTGCGATGTCCATTGTGCGCCGGTATGCCGGTGGGCTGGAAACCGAGTGACGTCGACGCCCCAATATCAAGATAGAAGCCGGTGGTCGGCTTGGTTGTCGAGCCGGAGGCCGAAGAGCTGAAGTGGCGCCACAACGTCGCACCACCCGCGACGAGGACGACAACCAAAGTCACTGTGACGACACGAATCACCCGTGACCGGTACCTACGTCTCATCGGAGTACCAACCTACTTGGATTGTCCGTCACTTATTAGTCAAGAAATACATCGATTGAGGACGATGTGCCATGGTCCACCTAAATATCGACGAAGGGAATCGGTCGTGTTCGAGAGTGCGATACCTAAACATTGCCCATAAGGTCGCGACCGAAGACATTGAGAAAGGTCGAATTGTGAGCGAATCGAAACTGCCTGGCGGCACCTTCACGATGGCACCAGGGCTCAGCGTTACCCGGCTGGGCTACGGCGCGATGCAACTCGCCGGTCCGGGAGTGTTCGGACCGCCCCGGGACCGCAACGAGGCGATCGCCGTGTTACGTGAAGTAGTCGAAAGCGGCATCACGCATATCGACACCAGCGACTACTACGGACCCTTCATCACCAATGAACTCATCAAAGAAGCCTTGTATCCGTATCCCGAGGACTTGCACATCGTTACCAAGGTGGGCGCGCGCCGTGACGCCGAAGGTGGCTGGCCCGAGGCTCGCTCGCCCGAGGAACTTCGGCGAGCGGTCCACGAGAACTTGGAGCACTTGGGCCTCGATGCACTCGAGGTGGTGAACCTGCGACTTGGTGGATTCTCGACAGCGGAGGGTGGTTCACTCGAAGAGCCCTTCGGAGCACTGGCTGAGCTCCAAGAGCAGGGACTCATTCGCCATCTCGGGCTCAGCACCGTGAACGCCGAACAGATCAAAGAGGCGCAGTCCATCGCGCCGGTGGTGTGCGTGCAGAACTTCTACAACGTCGCCCATCGACGTGACGATCTTCTCATCGACTCACTAGCCGATGAAGGAATCGCCTACGTGCCGTATTTCCCACTTGGTGGCTTCACTAATCTCCAGGGCTATGAGCTCGCGTCGGTGGCCGCGCGGCTCGATTCAACGCCTCTCGGCATTGCACTCTCGTGGCTGCTTCGGCGCTCTCCGAACATTCTCCTGATTCCCGGGACGTCGTCGCGTGAACATCTCCGTGAGAACATCAGCGGCGCCGCCGTTGAACTTACCGAAGAGGATCTGATCGAACTCGACCGTATTGGCGCGTAACCCCGAAAGGCGACTCAGGCCTCGCCATTGTGGGTGGTCGCCAGACGCCCGTCGACGCTTCCCGCCACGTGAGAATTCCCACCCGTCCGTCGGTGATGCCCGCCGCGCCTGCCTACGCGAATGAAGAGAATCGTGCTCGCGACCACATAGACCAGCCACACGACTGCCTGCAGCACCGTCGGATGATCCGCGTAGCCGAGCAGCGAATGTAACACGTCGCCGAAGTTTGACGCCTCCGAAACCGTGCCCGAGCTATTCCATAAGACGTGGCCGCCGAATCGCAACCAATGCAGTTGCTGCATGTTCTCCACGGCATCAGCCAGTAGACCCGCTGCGAAGACCATCAAGGCCACGCCGAGTACTCGAAAGAATCTCTTCATGTTGAGCTTCACGCCGAGTTTGAATATGGCGACCGCTAAGGCAAGTGCGACTGCCAGTCCGAGCACTGCGCCTATCAGGAGAAGATTTCCGTGCACCGGCGTTGCCGCTTGACGGTCGCTGGCAAAGATGATCGCCAATGTGAAGACCATCGTCTCCAGTCCTTCACGCCCCACGGCTTGGAAGGCGAGCAGCCCGAGTCCCCATCGCCTCCCTTTCGAAAGCGCGAGATCGCTTCGACGCTCGAGCTCCTTCGCCATGCCTCTGGCATGTTTTTGCATCCAGAACGTCATATAGGTGAGGATGACAGCCGCTAAAAGATACGTCGCGGTTTCGAAGTAGGTCTGAACATTGGAGCCTTCGTAGTGTCTAATCAGGAAATAAGCTGCAACACCCCCACCAACGGTTAAGACGAGTGCGACCGCAACCCCGCTAAAGACATCGCGAAAATGCCGACGCTGCCCGATCCGGTGCAGATAGGCGAGAAGTATCGCCACGATCATGGACGCTTCGATACCTTCGCGAAGAAAGATTACGAAGGTTGGAATCACAGGAGTCAGCCTATTAGTGGAGGTTCAAAGAGGAGTTGCGCACAAAAGTTTGGTGTTGACGACGCAACCACTCTTCGTTCTGTCACCTAGACAACGCTGACGAGTGTCCCAATCGGGGTGTAGGGCCACACGTACTTGGCGTTGGCGAAGGGCATCTCGACACAACCCAAACTCTGGGGATAGCCGTACTGCGAGCGCAAGAATCCGTGGAGCGCGTCACCGCCGTGGAAGTACGAGACCCACGGGATACCCGGGTCGCTGTAGGTACCTCCGCCGGGGTAGGTACCCGACATCGTGGTGACGGTGTAGCGGACGTAGACCGGCCAAGTGCCATTCTGCGTGGGCGCGCTACTTATCCCCGTGTTCACGAACGAGTTGTAGATGTGGTGACCGCTCACGTAGAGCATGAGCTTCTCGGGCTGGGTCTGGCTCACGACCACGTAGTTGTAACTGGTCGGGTCGTACTGCTTCTTAATGACCGCAGTCTGAATGAGCTCCCAGGTCTGCGTCGTCATTCCCGTATTCCACGCGAGCCCGTGGACCGCTTGGAAGTTCATGAGCGCGCCCTGCAAGATCACGTTGTCGGTCCCCACGGTCCAAAGGGAGTGCAGCGGTCCCACGATCTTGGGAAAGCGCCAGACGAACGAACCCTTTTGAAGCGACGTAGGACTTATTCTCCTGGGCCTTGGCTTCGGTCGGGGCCTCGTGGTCGTCGTCACGGGCTTTGTGGTGGTAGTGGTCGAACCCGGAGTCGTCGTCGACGTCGAGGGCACTGAAGTGGTGGTGGTGGTCGGGGCGGGTCTGGTGGTAGTCGTCGTCGGAGTAGTCCTTGGCCGGGGCACGAACGTCACGGGGAGGTAGCGCAGTGTCGCTAGGAGCTGGTCCTCGAGTCGGATCGAAAAAGCGACGTGAGCGTAAAGCACCGTGTTGGTCTTAGTTTGATTCGCGGTGCTCGTTGACTGCGTCGCGTTCGCCGACGAGGAAAAAGGGGCTATGACCAGGGATCCGGCAAGTATCGAGGCGGCGACGGTGCAACTCAGGAGGGGGCGCTTGGCGAACTGCACTTTGAGAAGTTTACAAGGCCCCGGTGCTCGCCAAACGTCAGAACTGCTGTGAGACCAGCGTTTTAACGAAACTTCATCTCACTCGAGTTGACCAAAGCGACCGGATTACTCGTGGTGGCGACGACGTCGTCTCATGTTGCTGAGGACCGATGGAGCCCATCCCGCGTCAATGGGGTTCACGTTGGTGCCCGGAGGGTTGATCTCGTCGATCCGGTCCAGCACATCGGTGGACAAGGTGACGTTCACCGCACTGAGTTGGGACTCCAGGTGCTTCATTGTTCGAGGGCCGATGATCGGCGACGTGACGGCCGGGTGTTCGAGTACGAAGGCGAGAGCGAGTTCAATCAGCGTGATGCCGGTCTCGTCGGCGAGCGCGGTCAATTGGTTGACTGCGTCGAGTTTTAGCTGGTTGGCTGGTGCGTCGAGGGTATAACGCTCGGGCAGTCGCGCCGAGCGTCGACTCGTGTTCTTCTTGCCCTCACCGAACTTGCCCGCGAGCCACCCACCGGCGAGGGGACTCCAAGGAATCACACCCATCCCGTACTTTTGCGCAGTCGGCAAGACGTCGCGCTCGATGCCGCGTACGAGGATCGAATACGGGGGCTGCTCCGTGCGGAAGTGCTCGTAGCCGCGACGCTCGGCGGCCCACTGGGCCTCGACGATCTGTTCGGCCGGGAAGGTCGACGAACCGAAGTAGCGGATCTTGCCCTGATGGACGAGGTCGCTCAAAGCACCGAGTGTCTCTTCGATATCGGTGTGTTCGTCGGGCCGGTGGATCTGATACAGGTCGATGTAGTCGGTCTTCAGGCGCTTCAAACTGTGTTCGACCTCGGCCATGATCCAGCGACGATTGTTACCCGCGGACAGCGGGTCATCACCCATCTGACCGTGGACCTTTGTGGCGAGCACGACACTGGACCGGTCAATCGACGACAGGGCCTTCCCGACGATCTCTTCGGACTCGCCCTGGGAGTACACGTCGGCGGTGTCGATGAAGTTGATACCGGCATCGAGCGCCTTGTGGATGATCTTGATGGAGTCGTCGTGATCCGTGTTGCCCCACGCGCCGAACATCATTGCTCCGAGACAGAGGGGGCTTACTCTAAGACCGGTGCGACCAAGGGTTCTAAGTTCCATTTCCTCACCATATGTCCTCACCCGAAACTTCGCGAGTTGAGATCTCCGCTCAGACGCCGAGACTGGATTTGGCGGCTCGTTCGAATATCCGGTAGGGGAGTATTCGTTTTGCCAAGATGCCTATGCGTTCGTCGAACTTTCCGACCGAGACGCGACGTTGCGGGTTCTTACTCTTCAATACCTTTTCGACGACGCGTGCGACGTTGACCGGATCGGCGCCGTTGAGCTCATCACGTTCCATGATGGCGACGGCCTTTTCGCACGCCGCACGATAAGGGTCGTCATCGGAACTTGCAATTTTCTTGCGGGCCGCGGTGAAGCCGGTCTTGAAGTTGCCAGGCTCTACGAGCGTCACGTGAATGTTGAAGGGGGCCACTTCGTAGGCGAGCGCTTCCGCGTAACCCTCCAACGCGAACTTGCTCGCACTGTAGAAGGCCTGAAAGGGAATGCCGAGAACACCGCCGATCGAACTCATGATCACAATGTGCCCGCCGCCTTGCGCTCGAAGCCGAGGCAATGCAGCGTTCACGACGCGGATCACGCCCCAAAAATTCGTCTCGAGCTGAGCTTTTGCATCCTCGATCGACGTCTGCTCGACCGCTGACGCGAGTCCCCACCCGGCACACGCGAGCACCGCGTTCAGTTGACCATGCTCAGTGTCAACATCGGCAAAGGTATTCGTGACTGAATCGTCGCTATCGACGTCCACCACGACACCCCGCCACGAACCGCTCGAGGTACCTCGACGACTGGCACCGATGACCGTCCAACCGGCGCTCGCGAGACCGTTGGCGCACGCCTGGCCGAGACCCGCTGACGCCCCGGTTATCAGAATGACTGACTTGTTCATGGGACACTCTTGCCGAATGTACGCCGTCAGTCAAACCTCGCGATCCCTTGAAGATGGCTCGTTATCCCAGGTCGTGAACGACGTGCGTGTGACAAGGAAATGCAAGGATGGCCATGTGGTCAAGAAATATCAGCGAGTGCCAGAGCTCATCTTGGGATTCGATACCGAGACAACTGGACTCAGTGTCTCAAGTGAGAGAGCCATCTCGTACGGTTTTTCCGCCTACCGATTCGGCGTACCCGTCTGGTCCGAGCAGTTCTTCGTCATTCCCGATCGTCCGATATCACCCGGAGCCAAGCGAGTACACGGACTTTCGATAGACGACATCGAAGCCAAGCGGGGTATTCAACCGGTGTACAGCGTCGCGAATGGTCTCACCCGCGCTGTGCAGATTCTTCGCGACTATCACGAACTCGGCGCCTACGTGGTGGGATCGAACGTCGTCCGATTCGATTTGGAGATGCTTCGTCGAAGTTGCATCTCGGTGCTCGGAATGGAGCTCAATGATGATTACTTCGACATCTCGCTTCTGCGCATCATCGATGTCGTCGACCACGACCTCGCGATCGAACCCAGTCGTGAGTTCCGGCCGAAACGAGGACAGACACATTTGTGTCGTCATTATGGGGTCAAACCTGGTGGTCACGACGCATTGAGCGACGCTCGTGCTGCGGTCGAAGTGTTTCTCGAGCAGGTCGTCCATAACAACGCGGGTCAGCCATCGCTATTACTCGTGTCAGACCCGGTTGTCTTCGAAGAGTCGCTTCAATCAACAGAACCCTCAATCGACCTCGGCAAATACGAAGTGGGCTGAATAAGGTTGTCTCTCTTGCAGCGTGAGTCCTATTTGGACCCACCGGTTCGCCTTGACCATCTGACCAAAGTGGCTCAGCGGTGCTTACTCACCGTCCGATTCCCATGACGAGTGTCCATCTGAGATTCGGTTCCGACCCAGCGCCTTCACCGCGTTTCCGCGACGTTTGAGCAGGTGGCGATCGGCTCTTCCCGCGTGCTTCGCGGTGCAGTCGCGTAAAGGATCAAGCTGTTGAGAGAAGCGATTCTCCGGAATGCGTAATTGGTCTGATTGGTGTTGGCACCTCGTGAATCCAGCGAGCCAGATTGATGGCTGCATTCAGGTCGCGGTCGATTGTCAAATTGCATGAACCACACGTATAGGACCTCGTCGATAGAGAGAGTTCGCTTTTGACATCACCACAACCCGAACAGATCTTCGACGATGGGAAGTACCGGTCGGCCATTCGAATCTCGACGTTATGCCACTTGGCTTTGTAGTTGATTTGACGGAGAAGTTCACCCATCGCAGCATCCGAGATTGACTTGGACAGGTGCCTGTTCCTGATCATTCCTGCCAAGTAGAGGTCCTCCAGGACCAGCACCTGACACCCTATGACGAGGGCCTTGGAGACCTCATGGACCAAATGTCGTCGAGTGTTGGCGACCTTACGGTGGATTTTGGCGAGTCGAGCACGCGCTCGCTCGCGACCATTTGACCCCGGTGTGGTTCTAGCCAGGGCCTGGTTGGCCGCCTTAAGCGAAGCTTGCGCTCTTCTTAATGTATTCACCCCCTCGTATGTCTGGAAAGGAACTCCATTTGCGTCCGCAGCGACAGCGAGCGACGCGATCCCACGGTCGACCCCAACGGGAACGCTATGGCGACTGGAGCGACTTCGCTTCGCCTTGTGAAGTTCAGTGGCGACCCCAGTTAATGAGACCTTCCAGCGTCCCGCTCGCTCCGTGATTGTGGCCGAGTACACGTGGAAACGGCCGGAGTCAATCATGAGACGGATCTGTCGGGTCGAACCGAACAGTTTGACCGGTCCGAATTTGGGCAGCCGAATATGCGTGGGATCAATGAAGCGTATGGACTGGACCGAAGGTGACTGAACCGAGGTTGCTGAGTTTCGCAATCGAAAACTCGGCCTCACCCTACCTTTGGCTTGGAAGCGAGGAAATCCGACCGGATCACCCCGCCGCTCGCCGCGTCGGGAGGCAGAAAAGTTTTCAAGCGCGCGCGCCGCGTCTGCGCTCGCGCATTCGAAGACGTCACTTGGAATATCGTGTCGCCAAAGAAGACCCTTCGTTCCGTCGTCGTTGCAGAGTGAATCTTCGGACTTCCCGTTTTTCCACGAATTGAATTCGTTGATGAATGAAAACGTTGACCAGGAAATCGACTGAGTGGGATATCCGGTTCGCGGACCTTCCGCGAGCGACTCTCGCTCTGCCGACCGCAGGTCAAGATTGGCTTTTACTCGAGCCAAATGATGGTTAAAGGTGAAGCGACGGGCTCCGGCACATTTGAAAAGCAATATGCGCTGGAGTTCATTGGGGTCAAGTGCAAACTGGAACGTCACCGGGCGCGATAGCACCCGACCATTGTGTGAGATCCGTGACGCAGCTGACGACATTGCCATTAAATGGATTCTCCGTCGACGCTGTGACATCTCGTGTAGTGAGGTGCCACGCTTTATCGCAACCAACTGAATCAATGACCTTCTATCTCACGATTTCGAATTGAGACTTCGCGATGATAGGATTCGTTTCCTTGAGGGCCGTTGGCGCAGTCTGGTAGCGCACTTGCATGACACGCAAGGGGTCGCAGGTTCAAGTCCTGCACGGCCCACTCGTAGAAGCCATTGAAATAATTCGTTTCGAGCGGCGAGTTTTACTCACACTTCATCGTCATCATCCGATGCAACCTCTTCCCAAATACCCATGAGCAGTTGCAAGACACAGGCGAGAAACCCGAAAAGAGCCGCTCCTAATGCTGTGAAGCCAACCTCAATTAGCTCTACGGTCGTGCGATTGAATCCGACTCCAGAAACGAAATAGGAATCGTTCGTCTTCGAGATGATCCAGATACCCAGGCCGATCCAGACGACCGCCAGTACGGCAAGTATTGCCGAGATAATCTGCGCCCAGTAATAGCGACCGTCGCTCATCCCGTGACAATAGGCCAAAGGACCCGTCCAATGTGAGTGCGCGTAACCGGTAGTCGATGCGCACCTGGCTGCTTAATGAACGTGCGATCGCGATTTCCTCGGCCCGCTCGGTGTCGCGAATTGATTCGGCCACGATAAAGATCCGGGGTGCCTTGGAGGACGGCAGAAAGGGCACGTCGTCGATGACGATCGAAGCGTCGCTCAGCTCGCGGGGCTCACCGAGCTCATGTTGAACTTCGCCACGCGCAGCGCGGGCATCGCGGTGCGATTGAAGTAATCGCCAAACTCGCGGCCGACCGTGCGCGTCGTGGTGCCCGCCTCGAGCGAATGTTCGAGGACGTCGAGTGGACTCTCGTTGAAGCGGAAGTTGTTGACCGCGCCGACGATGTGGCCGTCTTCGATTAGGTACACGCCGTCGCGCGTTAACCCCGTGAGCAACAGCGTCGCGGGATCGACCTCGCGGATGTACCACAGGCTGGTGACGAGCAGCCCGCGCTCGGTGCGCGCAACGAGGTCATCGGTTGTGCCAGCGGAAGCGGGTAGTTCCAAGACAAGATTGTCGACCGGCGCGGCGAATTGGGTGCCCTCACGCTCGGCGTCCGCCCGCGGTGTCAAGAGCCGCGACAGGACTCCGGCATCGATCCAGTTGACCCGACCGAGGGGAGCGGCGTTGTCGAAGACCGAAGCAACTTCGCTCGACGCGCTCACCGCCGCGAAGGGCTCGCACTCCAAACCCGGCGCCGCCGGATCCGAGAAGAGCGTGAACCCTAGGTCACTGACGCGCTGTCCCACTTTCGTCGCGCCGCCCGGCGCTGCGAACACGGTACGACCGTCGCGCGCGTCGCGCGCTGACATCGTCCAGTAGAGGTAGGTCATGAGGTCGGCGACGGCGAGGGGCGGCAAGATGGTCTCGTAGCGCCCGGCCTCGAGTTCGCGCGTCGTACGTGCCCACTCCAAACGCCGGTGGACTTCGGCGACATGGGCGTCCACGTCGAGGGTGGCCAGTTGCGGGCCCGCGGCGCTGGACCACGCGGAAGCCCGTCCACCTTCGGTGCGTCCGTTCAGCTGGAAATCTCCGGTGCGCTGGACGAATCGTCGGCGTGGGCCGGCTGATGTGCCGAGGTAGGTGGTGGTGACCGCGTGCTCGGCGTACCCGGCGAGCGTCACGTTGAGCCGCGCGGCCTCGGGAAACGCCCGGACGAGTCCGTCGACGACCGCGACGAGTTCGTCGTGGGACGTCTCGGGCGCCCCGGCGGCGAAGTCCGCGTCGGCCCCCCCGCTCACCAGCGCCGCGGCGTCGGGTGCTGGCGGGGCCGACCTCGCCAGTGCCTCTGACGCGGCGACAAGGTCGACGACGTCGACCGCCCCGGAACGCGCGACTGAAGCGGCGGCCACTCCGTTGGAACCGTCCACGATGCTCACCACCGTCACCTCGCGCGATCTGACGCGTCCGTTGGACGTCGCTGTATTAACCGCGAAGCGCGCGTTCACACTCGATACCTCGCGCACGATGACGACGCATCCGTCGGCACGACTCGCGGCGAGCGCCCGCTCGACGACCTCGAAGGCCGGCGCGAGGGTCGCCTCGGGGCTCATCGGCCGGACTCCGCTCTCGCGTTGAGGACGTTCACTGATCGAAAGAGCGCTGAGGGCGCGCCGTGACTCACCGCAGCCACCTGGCCCGGCTGAGCCTTGCCGCAGTTGAACGCCCCGCACAGAAGGTAGGTCGACGGGCGCCCGACCGCTTCCATTGAACCCCAGAAGTCCGTCGTCGTTGCCTGGTAGGCGGCGTCGCGGACCTGCCCGGTGATCCGGCCGTCTTCGATTAGCCAGAAACGTTGTCCGGTGAATTGGAAGTTGTAGCGCTGCATGTCGATCGACCAGCTGTTGTCGCCCTCGACGAAGAGACCACGGCGTACCCCACCGATGAGGTCCTCGGTGCTGGGACCGTCGGGGGTTGGCTGCAGGGACACGTTCGCCATGCGTTGGATGGGGACATGGAGTGGGGAGTCGGCGAACGCGCAGCCGTTGGACCGGCCCGACCCGGCGATCGCAGCGACCGAGCGGTCCAGCTGGAATCCGACCAGGACGCCGTCACGGATGAGTTCAAAGCGCTGAGCCTCAACGCCTTCGTCGTCGATGGCGATCGTGGCGAGGCCGTGCTCGATCGTGCGGTCGCCGGTCACCTGCATCACCTCAGACCCGTACTGCAGACTCCCGAGCCGATCGGGTGTCGCGAAAGAGGTGCCGGCGTAGGCGGCCTCGTAACCGAGCGCTCGATCGAGTTCGGTGGCGTGGCCAATCGACTCGTGAATGGTTAGCCAGAGATTGGTGGGATCGATGACCAGGTCGTATCGGCCCGGCTCGACCGAGGGGCTGGCCAATTTTTGGGTCAAGCGCTCGGGCAGCGCCGCGAGTTCGCCCGGCCAGTCCCAACCGTCGCTCTCCAGGTACTCCCAGCCCCGCCCGACCGGAGGAGCGAGGGTCCGCATGGTCTCGAAGTCACCGTCGTCGCTGACCGCGACCACTTCGAAGATCGGGTGCATGCGGACTCGGCGCTGCCGCGCAATGGTGCCGGACGAGTCCGCGTAATGCTTGAACTCGCTCACCGCGAGAAGCCGTGCGGTCACGTGGGTCACTCCCGGTGCGGCAATCAGTGTTCGGCTCCAATCCTCAAGAAGCGCGATCTTTTGAGTCATGGCGACTGTGGTCGGATCGGTGCGGAACGACGAGGAGTACTCAACCTCCGCGTGTCCGGGCTCGTCGACCATTTCAAAGCGGGTGTTGTGTGCCGGCGCCACAAGGTGGGCTCCTTCGACCGCCTGGCGCGCGACGAGGGCGGCGCTGTCGCGGCTGAGTTCGACCGACGCGGCAAAGCCACTCGATCCTTCGGCGATCACGCGTACGCCGAGTCCGGACTCCACCTGGTCAAGCGTTGTCTCGACGACGCCGTCGCGCAGTACCAGTCTTTGAGAGCGAATCTCCTCGACTCGGACGCTGGCTTCACCTGCACCGGCGGCCGTCGCGGCGCTCAACGCCGCGTCGCTCAGCGACGTGATCAGTTCGCTCCGATACTCCAGTGCGCCGTCCACCCACGTGACCCTAGCCACTGGTGCTCACGTAGTCGAGCGTCCCCCGCCGGTTCAAAATGGGTCTCCACCGAGCGTCGACGAACGTCAAGATCGTTCTCGTTTCTCTGATATGACGTTGAATCTCATGGCCTCCTTGTCAACAGGTTTGAGCACGGTGAAGTAGCAAAACGTAGGGTGTTGACCATGGTCGACTGGGTGATGATTTCGGCACTCACGACAGGGGGCGGCACCTTGGTGCTGGCGAGCGCCACGTTCGCTTCAGTGCGTTCCGCCAATCGAGCCTCGCGAGTCGCTGAACGGTCGCTACTCGCCGGACTTCGTCCCCTTCTAATGCCGTCCAGGCCCGATGACCCCACGCTCAAGGTCGGGTTCATGGACAATCATTTCGTGGCGTTACCTGGCGGTAGCGCTACGGCCGAAGCGACTGAGTCTGCAATTTATCTTTCAATGTCGGTACGAAACGTTGGCAACGGCATCGCCGTCATGCACGGGTGGCGCATCGAGTTTTCGAGGGAGCTCCAAGGCATGACGCGACCGGCGCTGGAAGACTTTCACCGGCTCACCCGAGATCTCTACGTCGCAGTCGGCGACGTGGCGTTCTGGCAGGGCACCTACCGTGACCAAACGGAACCCGAATTCTCCGAAGTGAGCGCACGTATCGCGGCACACGAGCGACTTGTATTGGACATTCTCTACGGTGACCACCAAGGTGGACAGCGAGTCGTAACCCGTTACCTGCTGAATCCGCGCGCTGATGACGGCTGGTTCACGACGGTGGTGCGACATTGGAACGTCGATGAGCCTGATCCTCGATGACGAGGGACTGAATCGCCTCGTCGAGAATCAATCACCACAACTTGGACAGCTGCTCTTCGACGGCACCTGATCCGTTGATAGTGACCATCGAAGGCGACGAAGGGTTCCGCCGGTTCTCGCCAGCCGCCGCTGCTTCCACGAGCGTCGAGCGGACCGATTCGCTCAAGAATCGCGATGGCTGGGCCCAGGAGTGATCGTCACGGACTCGATGATGGTGATAACGGAGCGGTACGTAGATGGCGAGATTCCTGCGCGCTCGCGTAATGGCGACGTAGAACAGTCGGCGTTCTTCCTCGAGTCCTTCGGGCGATCCCAACGACATGTCCGAGGGAAAGTTGCCGTCGGCAGCATGAATGACATGCACCGCGTCGAACTCCAGACCTTTCGCTGAGTGCACCGTCGAGAGGACCAGCCAGTCCTCGTCGATCATCGGAGGGCCAGCAAGATCTCCAGTGGACGCCGGCGGCTCGAGCGCCTGCTCGGCGGCTACGTCGCTTAGTCGTGAAGTCCCCGCGCACGCGAGCACGAGTGCCCCGAGATCCTCAAGCCGCACTGGCGCGTCGTCATACGACGATGAAATGAGCGGCACGACCGCCCGGCGGATTCGCTCCGCGTGCACCTCGACCGGCTCCAACTCGTTCTCACAGAGCGCGCCGGCGAGATCGCTGGACATCTCGTGGACATCATCCGGTAACACATCGTGGACGCTCGACCAACGTTGCTGGATTTCGCCGTGCGACAGGGGGATCGATCCGTCAACGTCTCGGAGTGAGTTGATCGCTCGCCTCGCTTTGGTTGGACCAACTCCGGGCATGAGCTGGAAGAGTCGGAACCACGCCATCTCGTCTCGAGGATTGTCGGCGAGACGAAATGCCGCGAGTAGGTCTTTCACGTGCGCAGCTTCGAGGTAGCGCAGTCCTCCGTACTTGACGAAGGGTATCCGTCGACGAGCGAGTTCAATTTCAAGGTCGCCACTATGGTGCGCCGCTCGAAATAACACCGCTTGCTTTTGCAGCGCGATGCCTTGTTCATAGAGCTCAAGGACCCGGTCGGCGACGGATTCTGACTGGTCGCGCTCGTCAGCGCAGTGAACGAGCGTGGGCGGGCTCGCGCCGCTTACTCGGACCTCTTCGTGAAGGACTGAGGTGAATCCCTCGGGCGCGCCAGCGGCAATGGCGTTGGCCACCTCAAGGATCGCGCTAGACGAGCGGTAGTTGGCACCCAAGGTGATAGTGGTGAGTCCGTCGAAGTGTTGCTCGGCATCGAGCAGGAATCTCGCCGTCGCGCCACGGAAACCATAGATGGCCTGCGCGTCATCGCCGACGATGGTGAGGCGAGGATCGATTCGGCGAAGTCCCACGAGCACGTCGAGTTGCAGGCGGTTCACATCCTGGAATTCGTCGACCAAAATATGGTCGTACGCCGCGCCTAGTTCTGCGCCTACCGACTCATCCTGCGCGGCGACCCGCCAGTACAAGAGCAAGTCGTCGAAATCGAGTAGTCCGAGCGACTTCTTTCGAGCCACGAAAGCCGTGAAAAGCGAAGCGACTTCGTCAAGGCTGTCGGCGCACCACGGAGTGTTCTCGCGCATGACATCGGCGAGTTGCGTTCCCGTGTTCACGGTTCGCGAATACAGTGCGCCCAACGTCACCTTCTTCGGAAGTCGCCGCTCTTTGCTCAGTATTCTCATTTCGCCGCGGACCAGGTCCATCAGGTCCGACGCGTCGCCGTGATCTAGAACTCCGAAACCTTCAGGCAGCCCGAGGGCAGCGTGGTGGCGTCGAAGTGTTTGGTGAGCCACCGAGTGAAACGTTCCGCCCGAGACCCTGCGACCGCGGTCAACGCCTCGAAGCGCGCGAACACGACTTACGATCTCGCGCGCCGAGCGGCGGGTGAAGGTCAGCAGCAGGATTCGTTCGGGCGCGACACCGCGTTCGAGAAGAAACTCGACTCTGGCCGTTAGGGTCGTCGTTTTTCCTGTACCGGGTCCCGCGATGACTCGGAGAGGTCCGTCCCCAAATGTGGCGGCCTCTCGTTGTTTTTCGTTGAGCTCCCGCGAAGAAACGAACATCCTTAGGACACTACGTTCGGGGTATCACAGGCCAAATTAATGATCTGCTGATGAACAACCTCTTGACGGTATCCAGTACGTGTGCTTTGCTACGGCCACCAAAGACGCCTTCAAATAGGTGTCGTTACCGTATCGTGGTGATTCATGGTGCCTCGATTGGTCCGATGGCTGCAGCGACACGACCGCGGGTACGCGGCGCTGCGGCGGGCCGGTCGTGTCGCGGTGGTGTTGCCGGCGCTGCTCGCAGTCAACGTCAAGGTTCTCGACAACGCCACGTTCGCGCTCTTTAGCGCCTTTGGGTGCTTCGCTTTGTTGCTGCTCGTCGATTTCTCCGGTCGGATGCGCAGTCGACTCGAGGCGCAGGCCGCGCTGGCGGTCGCGGGAGCGGTGCTTATTTGCATCGGCACACTGGCTTCCCAGGCGATCTGGTCCGTTGTGTTGGCTATGGCGATCGTCGCCTTCGCCGTTATCTTGTTGGGCGTCGTGAGTTCAGTGCTCGCCGGGGCGATGACCTCTCTCTTGCTTGTCTTCATTCTTCCCGTCGCCACGAAGGCTCCGCCCTCCGCCATCCCGGACCGTCTTGCCGGTTGGGGCTTGGCGTCCGGCGCTTCGTTCCTCGCCCTGTGGCTGCTGTGGCCCTCACCGGTTAGGTCGCAGTTGCGCGTCAACGCAGCTGAGGCGTGCCGGGCTCTCGCGGCTCGGTTGTCGCGCGAGGAAGTGACGCCGATGGATGACCACTCATCTCCCGGTGCGCCGAACGCGTTGAGCGGCCTCGAAGCAGTGGACTCCCTTCAACAACTGTTCCTCACGACGCCGTGGGCGCCCAACGGACTCGGTGCGTCGGACCGCGCGCTTGTCCGACTAGTGAACGAGATCTCGTGGTTGAGCGCGGTTATCGCCGAGTGCGACCACGAACCAGATGCGAGCTCCTTGCAGAAGCTCTCTCGATCCGTGCAGCGCGCATCGGCCGACGTGCTCACTGAGTCGGCAACGTTGATCGAATCGCGCTCAGGATCCACCGTTGCCCTGGTTGAAGCCCGGACCGTGCTCGCCGAAACCATCAGTGAGCTGGAGCGCCACTTTCAAGAGCATCTCTCGATGACGAGCGCTACGTCGGCGAGTGCTGCGCACGCGCCCGACGAGACTCCGGTCGACAGCTTTCTGGCGTCGCTTCGGTTCAGTTTCCGCAGTCGAGAGATCGGCTACGTCACCTTGAGGATTGCCGCCGACGTCGAGCGCGGTGTCACGGCCGAGAGTCGCAAGTTCCTTGACCGCGTCCTCGGTCATGAGGACCTCGGCATGACTCCCTGGGCGAGTGCCCGGGCGCGGATCACCTCGCACCTCCATCGCCACTCGGTGTGGTTGCACAACAGTGTGCGTGGTGCCGTCGGTCTCGCCCTCGCGGTGTTGATCGCCGAGGAGATCGGTGTCGAGCACTCGTTCTGGGTGATCTTCGGCACCCTCTCGGTACTGCGATCGAATGCACTCAGCACCGGGCAGAACGCCCTTCGAGCGGTACTCGGCACACTCGTCGGTTTCATCATTGGTGCCGGCATCGTCGAACTGGTGGGCACGAACACCACGTTGCTGTGGTTTCTGCTGCCCATCGTGATCTTCGTCGCGGGCTTCGCACCCGCCGCCATTTCATTCGCCGCCGGTCAGGCGGGTTTCACGCTCACTCTGGTCATCCTCTTCAATGTGCTGGAACCTGCCGGTTGGCGCGTAGGACTCGTCCGTCTCGAAGATGTCGCTATCGGCACCGCGGTCAGCGCGGGCGTTGCCCTCTTGTTCTGGCCGCGCGGCGCCGCTGGTGAACTCGGCGCTGCGATGCGATCTGCCTATACGACGAGTGTCGAACTCCTCGCGCGCACGACGGGCGACGATCCGCCTTCATTGGAGGTTGGTCTTGCTGGTGACAACGATGCGGCGGCAGCGGCGCGTCGGCTCGATGACGCCTTTCGCACCTATCTCACTGAACGCGGATCGAAACCGGTCCCGTTTGCGGACGTCGCCGAACTCGTGACGGGAGTGGCCATACTTCGACTCTCCGCCAACTCCGTCGCCGAATTTGGTGATCACCGTGTGGCGGAGGATGACGGGTGGGTCGTTGCACGACAGCGTGTCGCCGATTTATCCGTTTCTGTCGTCGGATGGTACGAAGTATTCGCGAGCCGATTTCAGGGCGACGCCGCTGCGGCACGATTGTCGCCACAGACACCGAGCGAAGATCCGGTCATTAGTGCCGTTCGCGAACAACTCGTGGGGACGAGGTCGCCGGACCTCGACGCGGCGATGGGAATCCTCTGGACCGCCGATCAGCTCGCGGCCGTCCAGCGTCTCGAAGCCAACGTGGTCAATGCTTCAAAGGGTGCCGAGGCACTCTGGACTTCTCGCTCCTGAGCCGAGGAGGCAAATCGAGCGATTCATCACGAAGTTTCGGATACCGTTCGAGCGGGTTCAGGCGCGGGTGCTGGCGGGGTTGCGGCATGAAAGTCCTTGGACCGGACGAGGCACGCCGCGGCGAGCGCACCGAGTGCCACGATGATCGCGCCAATGATGAAGATAGTGCGCAGCCCCGAGACGAAGGCGACGCGGGCTGCCTCAGCCACGGCAGAATTGCCGTGGGCCGCTGCCTTGATGCCCGCCGAAGAGATCACGCGGCCAATCGCGGCAGCGTGCGCGCCGGCACTCGCCGACATCGAAGTGGTAATGCGCTGCTGGAATATCGCTCCGAGTGCAGCGACCCCTGTTGCCAAACCACCGATGCGAAACGTGTTGCTGAGGCCCGACGCCATGCCGCTTCGTTCCGGTGGCACGACGCCAAGCCCGACGCGCGCAATGGCCGGATTGGCAATGCCGATTCCGATACCCGAGAGCATCATGCCCGGAATAAGTATCGTCCAGCTCGAATTAGGTCCAACCGCGAGTAACGCGACGATGCCGCTTGCGGTGATCGCGATGCCGCCACCGAGCACGAGGCCGGGCGGGAGTTTGTGTATGGGGCCGCGGAACATGAAGGGCACGAGGAAGGTGAGAATCGTCATCGGCAGGAGACGCAGGCCGCCGCCGAGCGGCGAGTAACCAAGGTCGTTCTGCAGATACAAGGTGAGGTAGGGGAGAAGGGCGAACATTCCGCCGCCGACCGCGAAGGTGCCGAGCGAAACACCGCTGAAGCCCGGTTTGCGAAAGAGCGAGAGGTCAAACATCGGGCGGGACTGGCGGAGCTCGAAAACGATGAAAGCGATAAAGGCAGCCGCGGAGCCGCAGAACATCGCCAGAATCGGACTACTCGACCATCCGAGCGAATTGCCGCGAATGAGGCCGAGCTCGAGCAGAAACATCGCGGCGGAGAAACTGACGAGGCCGAGTACGTCGAGTCGCGTCGCGCCAGGGTCCTTTTGGTTTCGCATCTTCGTCGAGGAGAACCAAATCGCTACGACGCCGATGGGAACATTGACGATGAAGATCCAGCGCCAGCCGACGCCGCTCGTGAGCAACCCGCCAACGAGCGGTCCAATCGCCACCGCGCCGCCGACGGTGGCCCCCCACGCGGCGATCGCCTTGCCGCGTGCCGGACCTTGGAAATCCTGGGCGATGAGGGCGAGACCGGTTGCGAACATCGCCGCACCGCCGACGCCCTGGAGAGCGCGTGACCAGATCAACATGTTGATCGACTGTGCGAGGCCGCAGAGCAGTGACGACGCGGTGAACACGGTGAGACCTGCGATGAAGACGTGCTTTCGTCCGAAGTTGTCGGAGATCGAACCCCAGGTGAGGATGAGCGCCGCGAGACTCAGCGCGTACGCGTCGATCACCCACTGCAGGTCGGTGAACGAGGCACCAAGGTGGCGTTGTATCGTCGGCAGCGCGACCTGCACGATCGTCACGTCGACGAGCAGCATGAAGGTACCCGCGCATACGGCCAGCAGCGTCCAGCGATTACGCGAAGCGTTCATTGTGGTCGGGGCGATTGAACTGTCAGCGGCGGTCATCAGGAGTGCCTCGTTACCTCAAAGGTTGAAGGAGACAATTTAATGGTGCGCGTCGTGACTTAGGCCGCACACACATGGCGCTCTGACGAGCGCCCGATTGGCTCGGACCTACATGGTTGACGAACGGGTTCCCTGGAGTTTGGAAGCGGGGAAGATGCCGGCTTTCGAGGTACCCGTCATCGTGTCGCCGTCGACGGTAACGGCCATGGTCAACGTGAGTTTCATGGGCGTCGTCACGTCCTGGTGCCACGTCAACTGATTGCCGTCGGCGACCACGTCGTAGAAGTCGGCCGAATCCTTGTCGGTTCGAGCAACACCCTGGATCGAGCCCTCGTTCTCAGAGATGTCGAAGACAGCTTCAATGGTGCCGACAGGCGTATTGATCGTCACGTTCCAAGTTCCTGCGAAAGTCGTCATTGAATGTGTTTTCCCTTCGAGCCTGATTGAGACTCCACTCACGTTAACTGGCTCAAGGCGGGACGCACGGCTATTTCCCGCCGATGTTCTTCGTCGATCGGACTTCAACGGAAGATTGCGTTCGTGTTACGTCGAGCTCACGATTCTTTCACTGGTGAGAGGATCGAGTGCTATGAGGGATGGGACGAAGCGACAAGGGACGTTCGACGCGCTGCGCGTCCGAGATTTCGCCCTCCTTTGGTCGGGACAGAGCGTCTCGTCGCTCGGTGACGGCGTCTTCACGATCGCGTTGGCGTTGGTGGCCCTGCATATCGGACACAGTCCGATCGACCTCGCCTACGTCCTCGCAGCGCGCGCGGTGCCGTCAGTGATCTTCGCTCTGTTGGGCGGGGTCGTGGTGGACCGGGTCTCGCGTCGACTGGCGATGCTCGCCTCGGACACAGTTCGAGGGCTCGCGGTGGGCGTCGTCGCGGTGCTTCTCGCGCGTCATGAACTTGGACTCGGAGAGCTGATCGTGATGTCGGCGATCTTCGGAACCGCCGACGCGTTCTTTGGACCGGCCTCGGTGGCAATCGTCCCGGAGCTCCTTGATGATCGTCTCCTCGTCCAAGGAAACGCCCTCAGCCAAATGAGTGGTCAGCTTTCCTTTGGGCTCATCGGTCCGGCGATCGGCGGACTTATTGTCTCGGCGATTGGTTACTCGTGGACCTTCGGGGTTGACGCCCTAAGTTTCGCGGTCTCCGCCGTCTGCTTACTGGCGATGAGGATCCGTCCAGTCCGCGTGGATCATCATCAATCGGCGTACGCCGAGGCGAAGGAAGGTATCTCGTACGTGCGCAGCCAACGATGGCTGGTGGCGTCGTTGCTCGGAGCGGCCCTCGGAAATTTCATCGGCATGACGCCCCTCACGGTTCTTCTGCCACTGCTCGTAAGAAACGTGCTCCACGCCAGCGCCCTCTCACTCGGTCTGGTGTTCGCGGCCGGTGGTGCCGCGGGCGTCATTGCGTCACTCGTCGTGGCGCGACTCGGCTCGCCGCGGCTTCGCATGACGATGCTGTGGAGCGCGTACGCAGTGGGGGGACTCGCGATCGCGGCGATGGCCCTGGCGCCCAACCCTTGGATCGTTGGGTTGTGCAGCGCGATCGAAGTCGGACTCTTCATCTACGGTGACGTCTTGTGGTTCGCGATGATGCAGGAGCTCGTGCCTCGTGAGGTCCTCGGTCGCGTCTCATCGCTCGTGTTCCTCCTGGCCTTCTCACTGGGGCCGCTGGGCATACTTCTCGGCGGCGTGGTAGCCGACGCGATCGGAATCCGCGAGACCTTGCTCTTCAGCGGACTCGTGTCCGGGCTCATCTGCCTGGTCGTTCTTTTCATACCCGGCGTGAGAGACGTCGAGCGATCAAATGCTGACTCGCAACAACAGTTGAAGTAATCTCACGCCATGCCAACTCAAGAAGCCAATGGGATCACAATTGAATACGACACGTTCGGCGATCCTTCGTCGCCGCCGGTCTTGCTAATTATGGGACTCGGGGCACAGATGACCTTGTGGGATCCCGAGTTCTGCCAGGCGATCGCGGACCGCGGCTACTACGTGATCCGGTTCGACAATCGCGACATTGGTCTGTCGACGTGGTTTGATGACGCCGGTTCTCACGAACTCGGTGACGTCGTGTCCGGGGCCGTCGATGCACCCTATTCACTCACGGACATGGCGGCAGACGCGGCCGGTCTTCTCGACGCGCTTGGGATCGACTCCGCTCACATCGTCGGCGCCTCGATGGGAGGAATGATCGCTCAGACCTTTGCGATCGAATACCCGATCAAGACGCGCTCGCTCACTTCGATCATGTCAACGACCGGCAACCCGGCGGTCGGTCAGCCGTCGCCCGAAGCCCTCGGCGCACTGTTTGGTCCAACGCCGACATCACGCGAAGAGGCCTTGGAGACAGCATTGAAGCTCAGCAAGGTGATCGGTTCTCCGGGTTACCCCTTTGATGAAGCACGCATTCGTGAACGTGCGGCTGCCGACTACGACCGTTCCTTTCACCCATCTGGCGTGATCCGTCAAGTCGCCGCGGTCCTCACGCAGCCCGACCGCACGGCCGCTCTTGGGTCAGTGAGTTCCCCGACGCTTGTCATCCATGGCGCCGATGATCCTCTCGTCGATCCATCGGGCGGTCACGCTACGGCCGACGCCGTGCCAAACGCCAAGATGAAGGTTGTGCCGGGTATGGGTCATAACCTGCCACCCGAGCTGCGAGACGAGATTGTTGACTCACTGGTGGAGCACTTCGCAGTCGGTTAGTTGTCCGAGGATGGCGCGCTGTTTTCATTGTTAACGAGTCCGGGTACTTTTAGTGAAGTTTGGAATCGCCTTCACTTTCTTCTCGATGAGATTTCCTCGGTGCGTTCTCTGTGAAGAGATTCTTCATTCAGTCTTCTCGCAAGGCAAACGTGCGTGGAAAGTACGGAATCGATAATTCCTTCGACTTACAATGTGGAACCCAAGTTCTCGAGCGACTCGCAAAGGGCCCCATGAAATCATCGCGACTGATTGCAAGCCTTCCCGACTCACGTTTGATCGAAGCGCTCAGAGACGTTGCTGGCGAGGTGGATTTGATTGAATGGAACTTCATTGAACCCCCACCCAGGGAGGTCATTGATCTCGTCGTTGTCCCGTACATGTCATCACCGCAATTGTTGTCGATTCTGTCTGGCGTGAGGACGCGCTTAGTGCAGAGTCAATCGGTCGGCTATGACGGAGTGAGAGAGGCGCTTCCGCGGGGGCATGTTTTTGCGAATGCCGCCACCGTCCACGAAACCTCGACTGCGGAGTTGGCGATTGCCTTGATTCTGGCGTCGCAACGAGGGATTCCCGATTTCGTACGCGCCGCGAAAAATGGTCAGTGGGCTCCGAAGTGGCATGAGAGTTTGGCCGATCGGGAAGTACTCATTGTGGGCTACGGCGCTGTCGGACAGGCTATTGAGTCTCGCCTTTTGCCTTTCGAAACCAACGTTACGCGGGTGGCGACGAAGGAACGTTCAGACTCCCGAGGCACAGTGTTCGGCATTGATTCGCTGCCGGAACTTCTGCCTTCGTTCGACGTGGTGATAGTTGGGGTACCGCTGACTGAAGGTACAACGCACCTAATCGACGACGCATTTTTGTCTCTCATGAAGGACGGGAGCTTGCTTGTAAACATTTCTCGAGGCAAAGTAGCTGATACCGACGCACTGCTCCGACACGCAACGAGCGGTCGAATACGGCTCGCCCTCGATGTGACAGACCCCGAACCGCTTCCTCCGGGGCACCCACTATTTGCGCTGCCGAACGTATTGATCACACCGCACGTAGGTGGAGCGTCGAGTGCCATGCTGCCACGAATGGCCCGGCTCACTACGGAGCAGTTGTCAAGGTTGCGCGCAGGCCTGATTCCTCTAAATGTGGTGATCGAGAGCTGACTTCGGTGTCGACTGATTTGGTTCAATGAGGCGAGTTGTGACAAGACCACCTGAAGGGGACGGCTCCTTAAGTTCCGAATGCTTGGTCCTTGGTGCGATGGATAAATTCCGAGGAACTGCGACGTCACGGAGTTTGAGCGAAGCGGTCGCAAGGGCTTCGACGAACTCAAAGTGTTCGGCCGCTTCGCAACCACTGTCTGATGGCGGCGAAGGATTTCGCGACGCCTTCGACGGCGAAGTTCATTCTGTCGAAGTCTCCGGCCCCCTCGGCGAAACGGTCGAGGCTCGAATCACCATGACCATCTCTCCGACGGGCGTCGTCGGCGTCGTCGAAGTGGCAGACGTGGTTGGACGCGATCTTCTCAAATCGCCCACGCGAGAAGAGGCCCTGGAAGCATCGAGTCAAGGTGTGGCCTACCTGATTTTGCAGGCCGCAAGATTAGGCGCAGAATCAGTCCTCATCGGTTGCGGCGGATCCGCGACATCGGATGGGGGCCGCGGTTGTTACCAAATCCTCCGCGACGCCGGTGGTCTGCCTGTCCCGGTGGTCGCGGCGACAGACGTGTCGGCACGGTTCAGCGGCGTTCTTCGCTACGCGACTCAAAAGGGTGTGGCGGACGACGATCTGCAAATCGTTGAATCGAGGCTCAAGGACGTACGCGGGCTCTACTTGCGAGAGCAAGGTGTCGATGTGGAAAGAATCGATCGGACCGGGGCGTCGGGAGGAATCCCTGGAGCGATTGCCGCGTTGGGGGGCACGCTCACAAGCGGATTCGACGCGGTGTCTCAGGCCGTTAATTTGCCAGAGTCAATTCTCCGATCGTCGCTGGTGGTGACGGGGGAGGGGCGTTTCGATGAAGGGAGTCTTGAGGGAAAAGTAACTATCGGAGTTGCAAACCTGGTCCGCGGACTCGTACCACTACTTGTCATCTGTGGTTCCGTCGATGCTCGCGTCGCCCAGATCGTTTCTCATGACTTTGAAAATGTGAAGATCATCAGTCTCAGCGACCGCTTCGGCGCTGAAGCGTCGATGAACAGTGTTTGCCAAAGCCTGGAAACTGTCGTCGAAGAAGAGATCGAAAGTCTCATTGGCCAATAGCAGTGAGTAATTCTGAACACTCGGGACGATGACGTGAGTTCCGCCTCATTCCGGACGGTGACGAATGATGCTTGGTGTCGACGGGCCGTTCCTAAACGCGAAGAATTATCTCCGCAGCACGTCATAGGGTCATTCCAATCGAGCGCGATGCCGAAGCTGGGTGACGTGCTGCGGAGATAATTCTTCGATTGTTCGCACGCCGAGAAGCCGCATCGTGCGCACGATCTGTTCCGACAAGATCTCGACCGTTCGGTCCACTCCCTCGCGGCCTCCGGCCATCAGACCGTAAAGATACGCGCGTCCTACAAGGGTAAATTTTGCTCCCAGAGCAATCGACGCCACGATGTCGGCTCCGCTCATGATGCCGGTGTCGACATGAACCTCCATATCTTTGCCAACTTCGCGAACTACTTCAGGCAGGAGATGGAAAGGTACGGGCGCCCGATCGAGTTGCCGACCGCCATGGTTTGAAAGGGTGATGGCGTCCATCCCCATCGTCGCAAGTTTCTTGGCGTCGCTCAAGCTCTGCACGCCTTTCACGACGAGCTTTCCAGGCCACTGACTCTTCACCCAATTGAGGTCATCGAATGTCACCGAAGGATCGAACATCGTGTCGAGGAACTCTCCCACGGTGCCGGACCAGTTGTTCATTTGGGCGAAAGCGAGAGGTTCGGTCGTAAGGAAGTTGAAGCACCATTCCCACTTGGTCATCGAATTCACCACGGTTTTCATGGACAACTGGGGAGGAACGGTCAGACCGTTTCGGACATCTCTGAGTCGGGCGCCGGCGACGGGGACGTCGACCGTGACGAGCAAGGTGTCATATCCAGCCTGCGCCGCACGTTGGATGAGTGCCTGGGATCGTTCGCGGTCCTTCCACATATAGAGCTGAAACCAATTGCGACCGTCAGGATTCGCGAGCTTGAGATCTTCGATTGTCGAGGTGCCCAGTGACGAGAGAGTGAATGGGATGCCGGCGGCGGCGGCGGAGCGCGCTCCCGCCACCTCTCCTTCAGCCTGCATCATTCGAGTGAAGCCGGTGGGCGCGATACCGAACGGGAGGCTGACGGGACTACCCAGCACATTTGTGGAGGTGTCGATTGTGGTGACGTCGCGCAATATGCGTGGAATGAACTCGATGTCTTCGAACGCTTGGCGAGCTCGTCGTAGCGAAATCTCTGCTTCGGCGGCGCCGTCGGCGTAGTCGAACGGACCCTTTGGAGTGCGCTGTTTGGCGATTTCGCGCAAGTCCCAAATGGTGAGGGCTTTTCGTAGGCGCTCTCGCCTCGTTTCCAGATGCGGAAGACGGAATCGCACGAGCGGCGCGAGGTCGCGTGGATTCGGGAACTGTCGTTTCATGTTCCGGTCAGTCAAGATGAAAGATCTCCCTGAGCGGGTGAAGGTTTTCATCGGGCGCAGATTTGATGCCGACGAAGTATTCCGCCATCTCGGACTGCCAAAGCGTGTTTACTTCTTGCGTCGACATCGCCTTCAGCGCTCTTTCGAAGTCATCGACCTCGACGTAGCCAACGAGTGTTCCGTCATTCTGCAAGAACAGCGAATAGTTCGTCCATCCAGCGTTTCGAAGGGCGTCGCGCATCTCCGGCCAGACGTTTGCCTGCCGCTCTATGTATTCTTCAATGCGGTCCGGGCGCACTTTGAGCTCGAAACATACTCGTGGCATTTGCTCTTCCTTTCATCGTTGTGAGGGAACTGCTTGTTGCACTCGCCGCCAGTAGGTCCGTCCACGTGTCTCAATTGCCGGCCCGACCACGTGTCCAGGTGAAGTTCTTGTTAGCTCCAATAATTTAGTTGTATGATGGCATGCCATGAGTATAAACGAGGAATGGTGGGGCGCCGCTTCGTCACGTTTTGGCCAATTAATCGATGATGAACCCTCTGAGTTGTCTCGATATTCGATGGACGCCTGGCCCCTTCAAGCCAAACGGCGAAGAGCCGGTGCGATTCCTGCATCGCCGGCGGCTGTGTTTCGACCTCGAGAAACCCAAGATGTCGCAGAGTTAGTGATCTGGGCGCAAGACCACGAGGTCCCGCTCGTCGCCCATGGTGCCGGGTCGTCCGTCACCGGAGCGGCGATTCCTGGCGACGGAACGATCGTCGTTGACGTCTCGCGAATGAATCGAATCCTTGGATTTGATGCCAAAAGCGGCCATGTTCACGTGGAGGGCGGTGTCTTAGGGGGCGACTTAGAGCAGTACTTGTCGGAGCGTGGACGAACTACGTGGTTCTCGCCCCAATCCCTTCTTCGCTCGACGGTGGGAGGTTGGATCGCGACAGCCGCGACCGGTCAGTTCTCATCTCGATTCGGCGATATCTCTGAGCTTGTGTCGAAATTGACGGTGGTCCTGGCAAGCGGGGAGGTCGTCCAACTTGGTAGCTCGCCACGCGGCGCAGTGGGACCGGACATGGCCAACATCATGATCGGCAGCGAAGGCGCCTTTGGAATCGTCACCGAAGCATGGCTTCGCACCTACCCCGCCGAGCCGCTCACAGGGCTGATTGCGTATGGATTGCCCTCGGTCGAGGTTGGATTAGGTGCCGTACGCGAGATCATGATGAGTGGAGTACGTCCGGCGCTGGTGCGTCTGTATGACGCGGATGAGGCAAGCACTCTTGCTGTTCCTCAACCACCACCGCCGGCTGTATTGCTCATGGGATTCGTCGGCCCACCGGTGGTTGCCGCAGCAGAAAGAAGCTTCGTGCAGCAACTCCTTGAGACTGCGGAGGGGACTGACTTGGGCGACGCCGCTGTCGCCCAATGGATGGCCGGTCGCTACGACTTCTCCTCCATCGAGAAACTGCTCGACAGCGAAGGTGGCTATGCGGAAACGATTGAAGTCGCGGGCACCTGGGATCAGATCCCGGCCATTTATCGTGCGATGAAAGACGAACTCCGCCCGATCGTGGACGACGTGTTCGGTCATTTTTCCCACGCCTATGTCGACGGGATCTCGCTCTATCTCATTGTGCGCGGTCGCGTCGCGACTGACGAAAATGCGGTTGACGTACTCGAACGAGTGTGGAGTTGCGCGATGGAAACCGCGCTCGAGACCGGCGCGGTTATTTCGCACCACCATGGAATCGGGCAGGCCAGAGCTGCTTACTTGGAGCGAGACCTTGGACCCGGTGCCATGCGTCTGCTCACCGCGTTGAAGCGCGCGCTTGACCCAACGACACTGTTCCATCCGGGCAGTCTTGTACCAGCTGAAGCTGAGGACCTCGCTCAATGCTGATCACGCCTCGGGAACGAACACTTCGACGCTTGCGATCAAGCATTTCGTCGGGGCGATCGCTCCTAGGAGTTGGGGCAGGTACGGGCCTTGTCGCCGAGTCGGCCGAAAGCGGAGGCGCTGATCTCGTCATCGTCTTCGCCTCCGGCCGCTTCCGCCGGGCAGGCCTCAGTTCGCTCAGCGCGTTATTGCCTTTCGCCAACGCGAACGAGATTGTTCTTGATTTGCTGCCAGAGATCCTGAGCGCCGTCCGGAGCGTTCCGGTCATTGCTGCACTGTGCGCGACGGACCCGTTCCTTGACGTGGATGACATGTTGTCCTCGCTCGTCGAAATGGGTGTCGCGGGAGTGCAAAACTTTCCGACCATCGCGATGTATGGAGACGAGTTCCGTGCAGATCTCGAAGCGACTGGAATCTCCTTCGAAAGCGAAGTCGAGCTAATGCGCGCCGCGCGTCGAGCCGGCCTTTTAGGTTGTGCCTACGCCACCGATGTCGATGGAGCGCGCAGGTTGGCACTCGCCGGCGCAGACGTGATCATTCCTTTACTCGGGGTTACCAAAAAGACCACTGATATCGCGCCCAGCCATGAGGCCGCGTTGATCGTCCGGAGGATTGCCGAAGGAGCGTTGGCGGTGCGCAACGACGTCATCGTGCTCTTTCATGGTGGCGCCGTCGTGACACCGATTGACGTGCGCGAAGTACTAGTACGCGTCCCCATCGCTTCCGGCTACATTGCCGCATCGTTGGTTGAGCGAACGCCGGTGCGCGACGCGGTCCGTGCGGCGACTCTCTCGCTCCAAGTCGCATCAGCCAAGGGCGATGACGCGTCACGGCTCAATGGATCGACTCGACCGGACTTTTCCGAACCGCCGCCCATCATCGCACTCGAGTTGAATACCACGACTCTTGGGGAGTACCTGCATTCGCGATCGCTGGTAGCGCGCGACGAGGAGATCACCGTCGATGAGCTCGCGGGCGGAGTTTCGAACATGGTGCTGCGGTGGACGGCCGGAGAGAAGACCGGCGTCGTAAAGCAGTCTCGGGCGCGCCTGCGAGTCGAGGAAGAATGGCTATCGGATGTCCGACGAATCTTGAACGAACGAGACGCCATCTTCTTGCTGGGGGATCGATTACGAGGAGCGAGCACGCCAACCGTGACATTTACTGACGAAGAAAATCTCGTCTTTGGAATGACGGCGATACCCTCCGAAGCGCCGCTATGGAAGACCGAGTTATTCGCCGGAAAGATTGAACAGCGTTATGCCGAAGCAGCGGGTCGACTGTTATGCGAGATCCACGAGACCACGCGAAACGATCCCATCGTTGCCGAACGATTCGCCGCTCGCCCCTTACTCGATCAGAACAGGCTCGATCCGTGGTATCGAGCCGCCGCACTCCACCACCCCGATCTCAAAGCTGTCTTTGAATACGCCATCGAGCGGCTGGTCACGGTCACAGAAGTGCTGGTTCATGGCGATTTTGTACCGAAGAACATGTTCCTCGTCGGCGATGGTCTCATTCTTCTCGACTATGAAGTGGCGCATTACGGCAACGCCGGCTACGACACTGCGACGTTCATCAATCACATGCTTCTGAAGGGTTATTTGTTCGCAGACCGTCGGCACGATTTTTGTCAACTCGCTCAGGTGATGTGGCGTTGCTACGGTGAGGGAATCTCCAATTCGCGGCGCGCATTCGTCGAGCAGGAGACTTTGTTGCAACTGGGAGCGTTGATGCTTGCGCGCGTCGACGGTAAATCCAAGGTCGAATATCTCGTCGGACATCCTGCGAGCGAAGAGGCTCGGAATTTTGGGCGCTGGCTTCTCTGGAGCCGCCCAGCGTCACTGTCTGACGTATTTGCGGAGTACGAAAAAGTGGAAGGGACGTTCGATGCCAGGTAGAGCAGTTGACAGCGTCGTGGTAACGGGCGGCGCCGGTTTCATTGGGTCGACGATCGCTCGGAGGCTTTTGGATGAGGGTCACACCGTCACCGCTGCAGACATTGCAGGATTGTCGGAAAGCGCTCGCTACATCCTTGGGGCGCGTTTGGCCGACGTGCACGAGCGACACTGCGCGGTCGACTCGTGGCCCGAGGTGATAGATCTTGTTCGCCACACTCGACCCGACGTGATCGTGCACGTCGCCGCAATTGCCAATCCCGTGTACCTCGAGCGAAATCCGCTCGCCGCGCTCCGCGTGAATGTCGAAGGGACCTTCAATGTGCTCGAGGCCGCACGGCAGTTCGAAGTGCGCACAGTGATCTTTCTGTCTTCGATCGGAGCTCTTCCGTCGGTGCAGTACGAGCCGATCGATGCCTCGCACCCAACTATCCTCGCGACGGAAGGACCGGGTTCAGGCTTTTATGGCGCGTCAAAGCTCGCAGGCGAAGCCTTTGCACTTACCTACGCGACGACCTTCGGCCTCGACGTTCGAATCATCAGGCCCTCTGCCGTTTACGGCCTCGGGATGAACTGGCCGATCTACATCAAACCGATGGTCGAAGGGGCGGTGCGCGGTGAGTCCGTCCGATTCTCCTCGGGCGCTTCCTTTCCTCGCGACTACACCCATGTCGATGACGTCGCTTCGCTCGTTTCGTCACTCCTCAACGCGCCGTCTACCGCTGACCGCGTCTTTTATGGCGCAACCGGGCGACCGCTCGTAACCGCGGCGCAGGTTGCGCAAATCGTGCGAGATCTTGTTCCAGGTGCCGACATCGAGATCGGCGACGCGATGAGCGCAGGCGATGAGCTCGAGATCCGCTACCGCGGTCAATTGTCGATCGCGAACGCAGTGGAGCAACTGGGTTGGTCTCCCGTGTACCCGACGTTGCGAGAAGGCATTGCCGAATACATCGAGTCGTATCGACAATTCTTGAATTCTCAGTCGAGCGAGGTCCTCGCCTAGCTGAAATTGGCGAGGCCCAGGGCACCTGGCGTCTGGGCAACGTCTTGTGCTTCGTGGAACTCCGTGCACTCAAGTCGCGCACCGTGGCGTATTGGTCCGGGGATGAACGCCGAGACTCGCGAGCGTCCCCTTCCAGCCTTTGCGATTCCTTCGCCGAGTCGATTCGCGTCGGTCATCGGATCATCACAACCAAAGCAGACGTGATGGAACCCCTCGCCGTGCTGTCGAAGGTGCTCAGCCACCGGTGAGGTATCGGTCAACGACTCCACCAGTTGGAGGAAGGCATTGCCCGTGGACAAATATGTAAGTCGAACTTCGAGTTCCTCGATCACCTCGCTCGTCACTACCTCGAGTCCGAGGTGATCGGAGAAATAGGCGAGCGCATCTTGAGTCGAGAAGACTGCAATGGCGACGTGGTCCAGGCGGCGGATCACGTCAATTCGCTGGGCCGTAGATGCGACCAAGCAACCAGCGAGTCCTGCAGGTGGAGTCGCATAGCAGTGCGCGCGCCCTCAACATCGCGTGCCAAGATTCTCTCGAGAACTTCCTGGTGAGCGCTGACGCCTTTGGCAATCCGTCCCTCTATATGGCTGGTCGCTCGCCGAGCGCTGAGCAGCGTGTCGCCCATCATGTCGAGGACGAGCCCATATAACTCGTTCTGCGTCGCGTCGGCCACGACGCGATGGAACGCGACGTCCAGCTCGGCGGCACGGTCGGGGTCATCGGTTGCCTGGGCGTGCGTGCGCTGGAGATCAAGCAGTCGATCCATTTCGTTTTCGGTCCACCGTTCTGCAGCAAGACCTGCGCCTTCAACTTCGACGCTTACACGGATCTCGTGCACTTTCTGGTAGGAGATGGGATTGCCTCGCAAAAACAGTCCCATGCTCTCTCGAACCGTCTCTTGATTGACCGCGACAACTCGATTGCCATTTCCGATGCTTTCGACGAGTCCTTTCGCGTGAAGCGATCGCATAGCTTCGCGAACGACGGTTCGAGAAACGCCGAACTGTTCGCTCAATTCGCGCTCTGATGGCAACCGATCTCCTGGAAGGAGCTCACTGGCAAGAATCATTTCGCGAATCTGTGCGACCACTTGATCCGAAAGGCGGTCGCCACGATCCACCACCGAGAACTGTGGCAGCGATACCTCTGTGTCGTCGGGCGGCGGTGGGGGCATGTCAAAGTGATTATATCCGTATGTAGGTATGGTGTCTAACAAAAAGCCACTTGACTGGTATACCAACCGACGGTATACTGCAACACCCATGGGGGAAAAGGCGAAACTGACGTTGGTGGTCGGCGCGGGTGCAATTGGTCGGATGCTCGCGAGCGCACTCAGTGAAACTCAGCACGTCGTACTTCTCGACATCGATGAGCCCTTGGTTGCCGCACTCAATCACTCCGGAGTTGTGATTGAACGGGGTGAAGAACGTCGAACCGTCCAACTCGAGGCGGTGTCCTCGATTGAGGGTTTGCCAATTGCATCAATAGTTTTCTTCTGTGTGAAGAGTTATGCCACGGCGTCGGCGGCCAAGATGATCTCGCCCGTGGTCGACTTCGATTCAACAATCTGCTCCCTCCAAAACGGATGGGGTAACGGCGACGTTCTGGCATCAGTATTCAATCCATCGCAGGTCGTCGTAGGCGTCACTTACAACAGTGCAACTGTTCGCGACGGCATCGTGCACCATACAGGAAGCGGGATCACGCTCGTGGGCCCCTATGAGGGATCGGTGGAGCGCGCCGAAGCAGTGGCGCTCGCATTGCACGAGGCGGGCCTCGAGGCAAGGTCGCTCGAAGCTGTGCGCCCTGAAATCTGGAAGAAGTTAATTCTGAACGCAGCGACGCTGCCGACCGCGGCGCTGTCGGGGCTCTCGACCGGAGGACTTGGCGCGTTCTCGCCAATGCTCGATCTCGTCGATGACTTGACCCGCGAGGCGGTTTCGGTGGCCGTCGGACTCGGATATGACATCGACGTCGACGAACGCATTGCACTAATCCACGAGATTCTCGAACGCGGCGGCTCGGGGAAAGCGTCGATGTTGCAGGACCTCGAAGCGTCTCGTAAAACCGAAGTCGACGTGGTCTGTGGCGCCGTCGTGCGCGCAGCCGACGAGTCGAATATCGATGTGCCGCTCACACGGGCTATGTATGCGCTCGTAAGGGGAGTGGAGAAAGCAAAGGGGCTGACTTGACCAGGATCAGATTTCTCGGCGTCGCTGGTTACGAGATCGAGTGTCCCGCCGGGCGCATATTGATGGACCCCTTCCTAACCGGGAATCCACTGGCGCCGTGCACATTCGAAGAGCTCGAAGCTCCCGATCTGATTCTCGTTTCCCACGCCGCCTGGGATCACATGGGCGACGCGGCGGCGATTGCACTTCGCACCGGTGCGCCCGTCGTCTGCGGAGCCGACGTCGGGGCAATTTTGATGGATCAAGGCGTGCCAGCCAGCCAAATTCGCCGAACGATTTGGGGTGTCGTCGTTGAAGTGGCGGGATTCCAGGTGCGCCCTATCGAATGCCACCACTGGTCCTCGGGAACGTTTCGCGACGGGACGATAGTCACCGGCGTTCCACTCGCCTTTCTCGTGGAGACCGAACCGGGAGTGCGGATCTATCACTATGGCGACACTGCCATTTTCGATATGTCCTTGATTGGCGAACTGTATCAACCGACGGTCGGACTGATCGGTTGCACCGTCGCCGGAGAGTTGATCGTCGACGACGGCGGAGCCGGACGCGTCATCAGCGGAGAACTTACACCGTCGGAGGCGGCAAAGGTCGTGGAGATGCTGAATCTCAATGTCGCAGTCGCATCTCATTACCTGGGAATTAATGACGAGGTCGAAGAATTCATTTCACTCGTGAGCACGAAGACAACTGCGATACCACTAGCACCCAAAGTCGGCGAGAGTTTCGTGACTGATGGTCGGCGCGCCGATATCGAGGTGCCAGCATGAGTCGGATCGTGGAAGCCCCCACACCGACGGGCGCCGACTTCCCGGTGATGCCACCGGCGAAGTTGCTTTTCTGCGGCGTGAACTATGCGAGCCACCTCGAAGAGAACCCGTCGGCGGTATTGCCTGATGAGCCATTCTTCTTTGCGAAGCTCCCAAGCGCCGTGATTTGGAATGGCGACCCAATCATTGTGCCCTACGAGGGCTGCCACGTGGACTACGAGGTCGAGTTGGCAATTGTCATCGACCGACGTTGCCGGCGAGTCCAAACAGACGAGGCTATGGACTATGTCTTTGGTTTCACAATCGCGAACGACGTCAGCGCCCGGGACGTCCAGTTTCATAACGCACAAATTACGCTCGGCAAGAATTTTGACAGTTTCTGTCCTCTTGGTCCGCGAGTCGTGCGACCCAGTGAGATTGGCGACCCGCACAATCTACGAATCACGACCGAGGTCAACGGTGTCGTACTTCAAGACGGTTCGACGAGTGACATGCTCTTCAAGATCCCTGAACTGATCAGTCGGGTGAGCCAGGTGATGACGCTCGAACGGGGCGACATCGTGACGACAGGCACGCCTTCGGGCGTGGGTTGCTTTCGATCACCGCCGGTATATCTGCAACCGGGAGACGTCGTGGCCGTAGAAGCTGAGGGCATTGGGCGACTGGAAAATCCCGTTGTCCAGGGTTGGTAGTCGGCAAATGACTGAGCCTGGGGGGAATGGGCATATGGAGACCGATGTTCAGTCGCCGCGAGGATCAGGCGATGAAGTCGTCATCGATGTCTCGCGAGTTAGCAAATCATTCCCTGGTGTCTTGGCACTTTCGGACGTCTCAATTCGGCTCGCGAAGGGAGAGATCCACGGTCTGGTCGGAGAGAACGGTGCGGGTAAGTCGACGCTCGTCAACATCATCGCTGGCATTCATCAAGCCGACTCGGGCGCGATTGCCATTCGTGGCGAACACATTGAGCACTATGACAATCGCATCGCGAGTCGTATGGGTGTCAGCGTCGTTCACCAAGAGCGAAGTCTGTCACCCAATCTGACCGTTGCCGAAAATATTTTTGGCGGTAGTCCACCCACACATTTTCGATGGATTGTCGATAGGCGAACTCGGGACCGTAAGGTCGTCGAGCTACTGCAACTGCTGAATGCGAATATCGCGCCGAACACACTCGCCGGAGAGCTTTCATCCGCCGAGCAGCAGCTCGTCGAGATTGCAAAGGGACTGTCTCGAGAAACGAGGTTGTTGGTACTTGATGAACCAACGGCAGCGTTGACGGTTACTGAGACTGAACAATTGTTCGCCGTAGTGCGAACTCTCGCCGCTCAAGGCGTGGCCGTGCTGTATATTTCGCACCGCCTCCACGAGATATTTGAACTCGCCGATCGAGTGACGGTACTTCGTGATGGCAAGGTAACGGCGACCAAGTCGGTCGGCGAAGTCGACGAACAATCGTTGATCCGCTTCATGATCGGACGGGAACTTCATGAAGTACGCCACAGGCGGGTCCCCAAGACCTCCGCGAATCCCTTGCTTGTCGTGGAGCATCTGAAGAGCTCGCCCCACGTCAAGGACGTCACCTTCTCGGTCAACCCTGGCGAGATCGTGTGTCTGGCCGGACTTATTGGTGCCGGACGAAGTGAGGTATGCGAAACGATCTTCGGTTTCCGAAGCCGGCACGGTGGCGTGGTCTCCATTGACGGAGTTCCTCACGCGCAAATGTCGCCGAACAAGGCAATGGCGCTTGGCGTTGGGTTCGTCCCCGAGGACCGCAAAGACGGAGGTCTGTTTCTCAATTTGTCGGTCCGGTCAAACATGATGTCCACCAATATTGAGTCGGTCGCGCGCCACGGGATTGTGCGCGCCGACCTCGCGGATGACCTCGCATTGCGCTTCGTCGACGAGCTTCACATTGTCACGCCAGATGTTCATCAACTCGTCGGAAACCTTTCGGGCGGCAATCAGCAAAAGGTCTTGCTGGCCAAATGGCTGGCGCGCCAACCTCGACTGTTGATGGTCGACGAACCGACGAGGGGTGTGGACGTCGGTGCGCGCGAGGACATCTATCGAATCTTGCGCGAACTGGCCGACAACGGCACCGCGGTTCTTGCCGTGTCGTCTGAACTGCCCGAAGTACTCGCCATTGCCGACCGGATCGTCGTCCTGGCAGAAGGAGTCTCGACGGGCGAGTTAACCGGCGAGACCACCGAGGAAGAGATCCTCGCGCTCGCCACACCCCGGATCAACGAAGGAGGACGATGATGGCAATTGACGAAACAATCACGGGTCTGGGACCTGCGTCCATCAAGCGGATGGCCGTGACACGGTCACCGGGTCGGCGTGTCGGTCACTTCGCGAAAGAGTTCGGACTGTCATTGGTACGCAGCCGTCCGAAGTTGCTCGTTGTGCTCATCGTCGTGCTTGGCGCGTACATGACGATCGCTCACTCAAGTCAGTTCATGACAACGGGCAACCTCCAGGCGGTGGCGATAAACGCGACCACGGACGCGATCTTGGTCGTCGGGATGATGATCTTGATGATTGCTGGTGTCTTTGACCTTTCGATCGGTTCAACGCTCGGTCTGTCGGGAGTGGCGTCTGCGATGTTCGTGGTGAACTTGCATCAATCAACTGCGGTGGCAATACTTGCCGGCCTCGCGGTCGGTGCAATTTGCGGTCTGGTGAACGGTCTGATCGTCGTGAAGATCCGCATTAACGCCTTGATCGCGACGTTGGCCACCTTGGGCATTTTCGAGGGCATCACACAGTTACTTTCGGGGAACGGCGTCGACCAAATCAGCAACAACTATGCCGCGGTTGGACAGAATACGTTCCTCGGCCTGCAACTGCCGGTGTGGATTGCCGTGGTCATCGTAGGAGCCGCCGCGTTCGCCGTCGGACGTACGACATACTTTCGTCGGTTTTACTTCATCGGTGGCAACCAGAAGGCAGCGCGTCTGTCCGGCATTCGCGTCGACCGATTAGTGCTGACCGCGTTCGTGCTGATGGGCGTCCTCGCCGGCGTTGCAGGTGTTCTCGAAGCGGCGCGTCTCAATGCCGCGGTGGTGAGTGCCGGGACTGGCGAGGAGTTGACGGTGATCACGGCTGCTGTGCTCGGTGGAGCGAGCCTCGCGGGAGGTGAGGGGAAAATATTCGGCGGCGTTCTGGGAGTGATTTTTCTTTCGCTCGTGACGAACTGCCTCATCATTATCGGAGTGACGGTGTTCTGGCAGAACATCGTGGTCGGCCTCGTTCTTCTGGTGGCCGTGTCGCTCGATCGCTGGAAGCGGGCGAGTCGCCTCTGAGTGGCCGAGTCGCGCTCGGCATCGATTCCAAGTGAGAACTATCCATCGAAGTAGGTGTGAGAGAAGGGGGAATGGAAGTGAGATGAACGGACGTCAGGGATGTCTGACACAAGCCAGTGATGCGGTAGATGTGACAAGAGTCGTCGAAGCAAATCTAAGTGGGGAGAACGAATGAACATGAATAGAGGTCAACAGGGGCAGACAAAAGTCGGCCTTGCGGTGGATGTGGCAGTACTCGGAGCAACAAATCTAAAAGGGGAGAAAGAATGAATATGAACAAACGTCAACGATGGCTGACCAAAGTCGGCGTCGTAGCTGGCGTGGCGGCACTTCTTGCAGGGTCGGGAACCTTTATTGCGACGAGCGTCGCTTCGGGGACCAACTTGCCAACAGTGGCCAAGTCACACAGCACCGCACACTCGAGCGCGAGCAATGTGTACTACTGGATATCCCAGGACACCACGTTGCCTTTGTTCGTTCAGAACGACCTAGTCGCTTGGAAGCGAGCGGGAGCACTCTTCCACGTCACGACCAAGGTTGCCGGTCCGACCGGCATTGACCTCGCCGCATTCATCACGACTATCAACGAAGTGTGTGCGCTACACCCGGCGGGCGTTGACATTGTTGGTTGGGACCCGTCGGAAGCTGCAGCGGTCAACCAGTGTCTCAAAGAAGGTGTTCCAACGGTCACCGACGACGCCGATCTGCCCCAGTCGAACGAACTCTCTTTCGTCGGCACGAACTGGTACGACATCGGAGTGGCATTGGCAAAAGGTTTGATCGCTGCCTTACCCAATGGTGGCCAGGTCGCAACGCTGTCAATTGCGAACTCCAACAACATGACTCTGGCGCTCTCTGGCTTTGCAGCGACGCTGAAGGGGACGAAATTGACGCCGGTGGCAAATGAAAGTGACAACGGTGACCCTGCTACGGCAGCGACCGCGACGGCGTCTTTGCTATCTGCGTACCCCAATCTCGTGGGCGTCGCAGGCTTTGACGCTGAGAGCGGGACCGGCGCGTTGACGGCTATTAACGAGCGTCACGACACCGGCAAGGTCAAGATTTCAACTGTCGAGCAAACGCCCGCGTATTACCAGAACCTCAAGACTGGCGCCGTATCCGCCATCGTCGTCCAAAGCCGTGAACTCTTCACGTTCTGGGCGCTTACGGAGCTTTACATGTACCACCACAGTGGCATCAGCGTGGATCACCTCCCCCTATCAATCGCGCCCAACATGCCGCGCGATATGTTTACCGGCTTGGTGATTATCAATAAGTCCAACGTTGCCGCTTATCTAGCAGCGCAGAAAAAGTAAGCATTGCATTACTACACCCCCAGCCATCTGAGGCGGGGGGTGTAGTAATGCGAGCACGAGGTCGGGGCGGGCCTATGCGGACCGCCCACTAAGCGCATCACCGAGCCAAGGGTAATTACAGAGCGATATGACGAATCCAGTGGTGTACTGCGGTGTCGACACCGGTGGGACGTTCACCGACTGCATCTTGATCTCAGACGGTAGGGTCGTGCGCGCAAAGGCACCGTCGACACCGAAAGATTTCTCACTCGGCTTCTTCGACGCGCTCGAGAGCGCCGGAAGTCAGCTCGGCCTTAGCCTTGAGGATCTCGTTCCTCGGCTACGGCACCTGGGCTATGGAACAACGGTCGCCACGAACATCGTGGTTCAACGAAATGGAGCGCGCACCGGTCTACTCATGACCGAGGGGTTTGGCGACACGCTGTTGATGATGCGGGCGATCGGTCGTGTGACCGGCGTTCCCCCAGAGAAGCTCATGCACCTGTCCGCCACGAGCAAGCCGGCACCACTCATCCCGCGTTCCTTGACCGCTGAAGTAGTCGAGCGCATGGACAGTTTCGGTGACGTCGTGGTGCCCCTCGATGAGAATCAATGCCGCCGCGCCATCGACCGTCTGTTGGCGCTTGACGTCGAAGCCATCGCGATTGCCTTTCTCTGGTCTTTCTTGAATCCCGCGCACGAGCGTGCCGCGTTGGAGCTTGTTCGTGAGATCGCGCCGAACATTTATTCTTGCTGCTCAAGCGCGCTCGCGCCTCGTCTGGGCGAGTATGAGAGGACCGCGACGGCGGCGATAAACGCCTACGTGGGACCCGCGACTTCGGATTACATGGAGCGAGTCCGACTGGGAATGGATGAACTTCAAGCACGCCACGAACCGCTCGTCCTGCAGTGCAGCGGCGGAGCGATTCCAATCTCGCAAGTCGCGATGGACGCAGTTCGTACCATCGGGTCCGGTCCCGCGGCCGGTGTCATCGCCAGCGCCGACTTGGCGCGCCGGCTCGACATCGCTCACGTGATATGCGCGGATGTCGGCGGCACCACGTTTGATGTGGGACTGATCCGTGACGGTCAGGCGGTGATGACCGACACCTCGATCGTGTCGCAATATCGTTACTACGCCCCTTCGGTCGACATCGAATCAATCGGAGCCGGCGGGGGCAGCATTGCCTGGGTCGACCGGGTATCTGGGACGCTGCGAGTTGGACCCGAGAGTGCGGGTGCAAGTCCGGGTCCGGCCGCCTATGGTCAAGGCGGCGACCGACCAACCGTTACCGACGCGTGCCTCGTGATGGGATATCTGAATCCCCAATCGGTGCTCGCGGGTCGGGTTGGGCTCGATATTGAGGCAGCGCGGCGCGCCATCGAGACCGTCGCCGAGCCGCTGGGGATGACGCTGGAACGAGCAGCGGCGGGAATCGTGCGAATTGCCGAAATGCATATGGCCGACCTCGTACGAAAGACCACCATTCAGCGTGGCTATCACCCTTCTGACTTCGTCCTCTTCGCGTACGGAGGTGGCGGTCCAGTGCACGCGGGCTCCTTCGGTGCGGAACTTGGAGTAAGCCGGGTACTTATTCCGTTCGGCGAGAGCTCCTCACTTTGGTCGGCGTTCGGTGCCGCCGCCTCTGATGTGCGCCGCGTATTTGAAGCGAGCCGCGTACTCGAGGCCCCATTGGTCGTCGAAACCTTGAATGATATGTACGCGGGGCTGGAGTCAAATGCCAATGACTGGCTCGTCGCTCAGGGATTCGAGCCACCAGACATCAGGCTGGTTCGCTCGGCCGATGTCCGCTACAAGGCGCAGATCCACCAAGTGGCCATTCCCGTCGCCGACGGAACTCTCGATGAAGTCGCCGGTGAGGCGCTACTCGATGACTTCGAACGAGCGTACGAAGCGTTGTATGGAGTAGGTACCGGTTACCGAGCCGCCGGTATCGAGTTGACCGCGGTGCGGATCTCCGCGGTCGGGGTAATCGCCAAGAGTGACGTTCATGCTGTTGACCATGTGACGCCGACGAAAGAAGCGGCGTCGCGTCGCGTCTGGTGGCCGGAAGTCGACGCCTATGTTGACACCGACGTGTACGAGGGCGCGACGCTGACGCCAGGCGTGCGCCACGATGGACCGGCGATCGTCGAATATCGCGACACGACCCTCGTCGTGCACCCTGGCCAGTGTGTGTTGGTCGACGCCTTTGGAAACCTAGAACTCGAATTGGGGAGATAGATGGCACGCGTAATAGCAGGCAGGCCTATGGATGGGCGCGTGGAGTCGTACGTGCCCGAAGGGAAACTTCAGATTGATCCGTCGCTGCAGATGTGGGACGAACCACTCTCGAGTGTCGACCCCGTGACATTCGAAGTGATTCGACACAACCTCTGGCACATCAACGAAGAGCACGGTGAGACGATTGTAAAGGTGTCAGGTTCGCCGATCGCGGTGTTCGGCCAGGACTTCAATCCCTGCATGATGGATGAGCTCGGTGACTATATCTTCTTCGGTCCGTATTACCAGGTGCACTCCGGTATGCAGGACCTGTCCGTGAAGTGGATTCTTGAGAATCGTTCCGCCAATCCCGGGATTGCCGACGGTGATATGTGGCTGCACAACGACCCGTGGGTCGGCACGACTCATCAACCCGACGCCGCGACGATGTGCCCGGTATTCGTTGACGGCAAATTATTCTGTTGGGTCGGCAACACCCTGCACTTCGTTGACGTTGGTGGTCCGACACCCGGTGGATGGTGTCCTGACGCACAGAGCGTTTGGGATGAGCCGCCGACAACGCCACCGATCAAGATTTGCGAGGGTGGTCAACTTCGGTTCGACATGGAAGAAGAGTGGATTCGGCGCAGTCGCATCCCGGAGCTGGTTGCGCTCGACCTTCGCGCGGTAATCGCCGGCAACAATGTGGCGCGCGAACGAATACTCGAGTTGGTGAAGCGCTACGGCGCTGGGACCGTGAAGTCTGTGATGCGCAAGGTGGTCGACGACTCGGAGTCGCGGTTCGTCGACAAACTTTCGCGCCTGCCCGATGGTCGCTGGTCGGCTCGCACGTATCTCGAAGTATCCGGACCCGGTGACCGTGGCTCGTATCCCTGTGTACTGACAATGGAGAAGCGAGGCGACACCCTTACCTTTTCCAACGAGGGGACGCATCCTTCGGTTGGCTCGCTGAATCTCACGTATGCGGGTTGGCGCGGCGGCGTTCTCGCCGCCGTTGGCCCGTTGTTGTGTTATGACAGCCTCTTTGCTGTCGGAGGAGCGGTGCGGCACTGCGTATTCGAGCCGACGCCAGGGACGATACTGTCCGCGAGTCACCCTGCCGCTGTTTCAAATGGCGGGGCCATCGGAGCGTTGGTGACGATCGCACTGGCCGATATCTGCCTTTCGGGAATGATGGCGTGCGACCCGCAACTGAGTCAGGAGTTGACCGCTCCAACTGGGCTGTCTCAGTGGCCGGTTACGTCGCTCTACGGGCGCGATCAACGTGGTCATGAGTTTTCCACGGTGATCTTGGACTGGTACCTCGGCACGATGGGCGCACAGTCGTGGCGTGATGGCGTGCACACCGGTGGTGTGTACTGGGGGCCGTATCATCTCGCGCCGAACGTTGAACAAGTCGAGCAGTCGAGTCCGGTCCTGTATTTGAGTCGCGGCGAACTCGTCGACGGCCAAGGAATCGGACAGTTCGTGAGTGGTGCTGGGCCCCGCGCCCGCTGGACTCCTCACCGAACGGAAGAGATCGTAATCAACGTCGCCGTGTGTGGAATGGCGGCTCCCACCGCGGGAGGAATTTTCGGCGGCTATCCCGGCGTGACCAACCACCTGCGGCTTGAGAGTCGTGATGGCGAGGCGCGCGATCTTCAACCGAAAGAGCGAAATCTGGTTATGCACCCGGGCGATATCTACGAGGGATGGTCATCTGGCGGAGCTGGCTACGGTGATCCTTTCCTCCGATCGCCCGAACTGGTCGCCTCGGATGTCGAGCTCGGTTACGCTTCGAACTCCACCGCCGAACACTTCTACGGCGTCTGTCTCGATGATGCATTCGGAGTCGACGAGAAGGCAACGCTGCTACTGCGTCAGACACTGATGCGCGAGCGACTCGGTCAAGAGCCGAATCCGACAGGCACGCCACTCGCGGATTCCGAAGTTGTGTTGCGCGTCGGCGAGACATTCGCCGTCGTGCGTCGTGAAGGAGATCTCCTCTTTGCTTGCGGCCACTGCGGTGAGTCGCTGGGTCCCACGGCGATTGGGTTCAAGTCCGGCGCTGTCCGGCGAAACTTCTCAATTGAGGACTGCGGCCCACTCTTCGGTTCTCCCACCCGCTTTGTTGACGAGGAGTTCGAATTCCGTCTCTATCTTTGCGGAGGGTGCGGTGTTCTTCTTGAGACAGAAGTTTCGGCGCGTCATGATGCGCCTGTTGTCTCGATGGTGCTCAACATTCATGACAACGTTGCGGACCGTTTCGAATGAAAGGTCTCGCGGGCAAGGTCGCCTTGGTTACCGGGGCCGGTTCCGGAATCGGTCGAGCTTGTGCCTACCGTCTCGCGGCTGAAGGCGCGCGACTCGGGCTGATCGACCAAGATGGCGAGCGTTTGGCCAACGTCGCTGAAGAAATTACGGACTCGCTCGCCTTTGCGTACTCGGTGACTGATGAAAACGCAATCGCCGCGGCGGTGGACAAGATGAACGAGCGATTAGGACCGCTCGCCATCGCCGTATGTTGCGCGGGAGTGCAGCTCTTTGGCAAAGATGACGCGGCGGACCAGCTGGACCTTCAGGTTTGGCGCGACACTCTCGAAGTAAATCTGACCGGTTCGTTCCTCAGTGCCAAGCACGCGATCCGGTCCATGCTCCGCTCGGGAGGAGGATCGCTGGTGCTCACGGGGTCACCGACTGGCATGCGAGGCCTCGCACCGGGTTTTGACGCTTACAGTGCCAGCAAGGCGGGCGTGGCCGGCCTCGTCAAAGTTCTGTGTGCCGACTACGGACGTCACAACATCCGTGTGAATGCGGTCATTCCCGGTTTCACCGAAACACCGCTTGTCGAGACGATATTTGGCGACACAAATGAACTCGCCTCGATCATCGGGACGATTCCTTTGGGCAGACCTGGACGGCCCGATGAGATCGCTGCCGCAGTGGCGTACCTCGCGTCCGACGATGCCTCATACGTCACCGGCGCACTGCTGGCTGTTGACGGCGGTGTGACTGCGACATGAGCAATACCACAGCGGTTTGGATAACGAGCGGCAATGAGTTGCTCGAATGCGTCGTATCGCGACCAGCTTGCCGAGTTCTCGGCCGCGGTTGGCCCACTGCGATTCTCGTACACGGCCTAGCCAATGACCGAGATGAGTCGGGACAGTTTCCCGTTCTCTCGGGTCGACTGGTCGACGACGGTCTATGCGTGGTATGTATCGATCTCCGCGGCGACCGTCGGAGCCACGAGCCAGGCCGGCAACTGCCGGCTACTCAATGGACGCAAGATGTGCTTGCGGTGCTTGCATGGGCACGGTGGCAAACGGAGATCGACGCCGACAGGTTGTTTCTCGTTGGAGCCAGCATGGGTGGCGCCGTTGGCGTCAGCGTCGCGGCTCTCGACCGTGATCTCCGCGGAGTGGTGACCCTGGGTTCACCCGCTGACGGACTCCGTTGGCTGAAAGTCCTGTGGTGTCGTGAGCGTGGAGACTCTGCGTGGTCCGCATTCATGAAAAGCGTCGAGGATGACCGTGTGGCGCGGGCGACGGGAAAGGCCCCCAAGTTTGTAGCACTCGTGGGCGACTTCCTTCCCGTCGACGGACCTGGCCGCGCCGCAGCCGAGAAGATGCTTCAAGAAAACCCGGGGATGCTCGACGTCATAGCGCTGGAAGTTGCCGACGACCTCAGACTTATAACTCCGGAGACGTCCGCGCGGGACCTATCGACGCCGGCCCTCTTCGTGCACGGCACTGAGGACGCACTGGTCTCTCCGAATGAAGCGATGCGTATGGCGGTTGCGGGGACGACTGTCCGGCGCGTGATCGTTACCGGAGGTGAGCACCAGTTGCTGCTTGGCAGCCACCAAGATGAAGTCGTCAACCTCGTCAGTTCGTGGCTCCGCGAATTGGTGGATTGATCTGAAAATTGAAGGCGAACTTCCCGCGCTCTAGTTAGGTCCGCAACTCTCTCGAACCGGAGCGACGTTATTCATCGAAGGTCCATTGGTGCCGGAGTACATTCGCGCGATCGTAGGACGCTGATTGCCCAACGTCAGGAGACTGCTCGTGGGCGCGTCGCCTTGGAGCGAGACCTGAAGGAAGCGGATCGTCGTCATACTCACCACTGCGAATGCGGCCGCGTCGGCGCCGTCGAATGGTGGGAGATGGTGTGCCGTGAGAAGTTCGAGGAACCATTTGTTCGGTTGATGAATGGCGTCATACAGCTGCACGCCGTGACCCATGGGATTGCACTGGTCGGCGCGACTTTGCACCACCATCAGGTCCGGACGGCTCGCTTCGGTGGCGTATGACTGATACGTGTCCTCGGCACCGGAAAGTATGACGATCGCTCGAAAGTCGATTCCTGTTCGCAAGGTGGCGTAGTTCACGCCTTGGGGATCGAGGCCGTGATCGTAGGCCAGCATCCCGACCACTTCGGCGCCGTCGGAGTGCCCCGCCAGGGCGATCTCCGATTGGTCAACCAGACCGAAGGCGACACGACAGTTCGACGATTCGTTCGCCGAGTCTTGAAGAACCGCCTTGGTGACAAATGTCAGATCACCGGGTTCGTTGATGAGATCGTTCTCCGTATTGGCTCCGTGCTCAGCAGCGACGGCCGAGGCGCTCTCATCCGGGAATATCGGTGCGATGACGACGAATCCGGCGCGCGTCCACGCGTCCAAGAGCGCAGCGTAGGTATCGGGCGTCACGTCGTAACCGTGGGCGAAGACGACAATGGGGTAACCGCCGCTTCGTGGCACTGGGGCCGCGCCAGCACTTTCCGTCGAACCTCCCGCTACAAAGGCGGTGGGATAGCGAATCTCTGTCACCAGCACGCGGCTTCTAGACGACACGCGATACGGCGTCTTCGCATAGTTGAGGACAACGCGCGAGTGATCGACGAACGTGCAACGCGTAATCCCCACCCCGTAGGCAGGAGCCGCAGCGACCGGGCTGATGCCGGTACCGAAGGGAGTTGCGAGACCGAAGCTGGCCACGAGAATCGCCACTACAGCAACCGCGCGAAGGCGCCTGTTCTTCTTCATTGAAATAAGTCCCCGATTTTGTTCGATTCAGCGTTGCGAAGCACGTGAGAAAACGTTAACCATTGTTCGACTGGTGCCGGACTCATGGGGATCTCTGGTTTCGACCGCTGGAGCCGCCATGCGCGACGACGAGTCTTTATCTGGCGCGCTGGTTGTAGAGCACCTGACACGACGCGCCGTCGGGAAGGGTGATGGTGAAGGTGAATCTTCCGTTGCGCGAATGTGGCGTGGACTTCACGCGCGCGATCAACACTTTGCCGGTGTCACGGACCACCACCACTTTCGTGCCCGGGTGGCTGGTGATCGTCGGCTGGCCGAAGAAGTTTGCTCCGTCGATAGCGAGGGTGACCGTCCGGCCCGCGACGGCATAACCCTTCACCACCGAGGCGGTCGGAGGCGGAGGCGGTGGGGGAGGCGTGGCAGCAACGTTGAGTGTGAAGGTGAAAGTGCCCACGTCGCCCGTGGCGTCGCTCACGGATCCGGCGGCCCTGTAGCCACCAACCGCGAGGGTGCCGCTTGTCGTGACGAGCCCCGTGGCACTGACGAGAAGATTCGGAGTACCGCGGGTCTGTACGAAGGTCTCGGCACCGAGATTCGCACCGACGCTCAGTTGCTCACTGAACGTAGATGACTTGTCCGTCGTGATCGTCGCCGTCGTCGGCAGGCGCTGGACGAGCGCACCGACCTTGAGCGCGAGTGTGAACGTTCCCTTGTCACCGCTCGCGTCGCTCTCGGTCCCCGTCGCGGTGTACGTGCCCACCACGAGCGGACCGCTCGTGGTGACGAGTCCGGTCGGACTCACGATGAGGCCGGGTGTGCCGCCGGTCTGGACGTAGGTGACCGCGCCGCTCGCTCCGGTCACGCTCAGTTGATCGGAGTACTTGGCCGACCCGCTCACCTTGACGGCGGCGGTCGTGGGCGAGTGCTGCAACAAGACGCCGACCTGAAGGGTGATGCTGAAAGTGCCGGCGTTGCCGTGAGTATCGCTCGTCGTGCCGGTCGCCGTATACGTGCCCACGGCGAGGGCACCGCTCGTCGTGACGGCTCCCGTGGGGCTGACGACGAGATCGGGACTGCCCGTCGTCTGTACGTAGGAGACGGGTCCCTGGTTGTTCGTGGTGACGAATTGATCGGTGAAGGTGGCCGACACTCCCACCGCCACCGAGGTAGTAACCGGGGTGCTGAGGAGACCGCACACGTAGTCACCGTCGTAGCCTTGGGACGGGTACTGGATCATCGCGACGCGCGCGCCGGTAAATGAGGTCATGCTGCACGCGGCCTCGGCCGCCGTGAGCGTGGCGAAGCCGGGGATCCACACGGGTATCTGTGAGAAGGCACTTCCCGAGTTGCCAGTGATGACTTGCCACTGCGACGCGGTGGAATAGATACCAATCGACTTGACTCCGATGTTGGTGAATGAGGCGACCTCTCCTTCAAGCATCGCGCGGTCGTAGGTCTCGCTCGCCGCGGTTCGTCCGTACTCGATCGTCTGCCACGCGTTCCCGGTCTCAACGTCGAGCCACCACGGTGCCGAGCGGGCGTCGAGCGTGGGGTTGGCGGATCCGGTGTCGCCTTCGGCGATCACGGCGTTCTCGAACGCCGATCGCGCCGCGTTCCATCCGTAGTCGTACGAGCACGCCACCGAATTGGCACCCGAGCAGACGTCCGGTGTTTGTTGTTTGGTGGGCCACGCCGCCGCGTACGCGGGACCAGCGTCACCGGTGTTCGCGTAGAAGGCGGGGCTGATATTGAGTGCACCGATGGCCCACAAGAGTTCGTTATCGAGACATTTGTTGGCAGTGAAGGGGGAGCCTCCGGTTGCGCCGACGATGCCGAAGCCGGGCGACTGCGGCAACGTATGACCGCACTGGGGCCAACTTATGTCGAAGCCGATCGAGGTAGCGGGCGGCGTCGGCGGCGGAGTGGACGCCGAAGTGACGCCAATCGTGCTCACAAGTATCACAACAGCGAAGACGACTGCGGCCGACGACTTCGTTAAGAATGCACGCACGTGTTACAAGTGTACGGAGAAAATTTGTCGCGATACTACGGAAAGTATTTACAAACTCGCTGAGTGTCCTGATTACAGTGCGAATTTTCCCGAAGTAATTGCACCACATTTTCTTTACGTCTACTCGCGTAGTGCAATAGTCGCTGTTCTCCATCGTGTTGGATCTTGATGGCGAACTTGCTTTCGCAAATTCAATTACAGCACCTGTCCGATGAATGGATCACACCATCATTCGATTCGGCCGTCACCCCGTGCCTCAGCGCGCCGAGCTGCGAATTAGGACCTGTGCCATTTCGAGGCACGCCGGCGGTTACCGGAAAACTCGTTTGGAAGCAAACAAAAAGCGATGAAGTGACATTTGTCCCTTCTTCGAGACGCGATGAAGTGACGTTTGTCCCTTCTAAGAGACGCGAATGTTGACGATGCTTGAAGACGTCAGATAAATCGGAAGGAAAATTATGAGGATTCGCCAGAGTTCACACAACACACGTAATGAAGTTTCGACCGTCCGCAAGGCGATCGCCTTCGGGGCAATCGGTCTCGTGACGACCCTCGGGGTCGCAGTCCCCGCCGGCGCGGTCACTTCGTCGAACGTGACCCCAGCCGCTCACGTGACGCTGATGAGTCGCACGACCACGATCAAGCACGTCACCTTTAAGGGGACCTACTCCGGCAAGATGGCGCTGCTCTGGACCAGCTCCGGCGTTACGGCGTCATCGGTCGCCGGACACGGCACCGGAACCTACGGCGCCAACACCATCAAGGGTTCAGGCGGTGGCTCGGCGGCGAGTAGCTGCGATCCCTTCTCGGGAGCGGGCAACCTAGTCGGCGCGAGTGGCTTGAAGTTATCCATCGTGTCGTCGTCCAAGACGCAGGCCTGCGCCATTAACAGCGCGGCACCCACACCGGTGACGGTGAACGGCGTGGCCAAGATTCTGAGCGGCACCGGCAGGTTCAAGGGCTCGTCCGGCACGTTGACCTTCAAGGGTTCGTTCACCGTCCAGAACACGACCGCAGGATCGACGGAGAGCGATTCGTTCAACGCCACGATCAGCGGCGTCGTCACGATCAAGACCATCAGGTAGTTGGCATCACCCAAGCAAGAGGAGAAGAAATGAAGAGATTCATGTCATTAGCTGCAGTCGGAGCTCTGGCTCTCGGCAGCGTCATAACGTTCGGGGTGACTTCCGCCTCGGCGGCGACCACGACACCTACCGTGGTCTTGAGCGGCGGAAACGGCACGATCCCTGGTACGACGCCACCACTGGTGGCTACGACCAGCGTCGCCGGCGCGGTTACGTTCACGCTGGGCGGCACGACCATCACTGGTTGTTCGTCGGTGGCGACATCCACCGTCGCTCCGTTCGTCGCCCTGTGCACCTGGACCCCTAAGGCTGCGGGTCCGGTGGTGTTCGGCGCTTTATTCGTGCCCACTGACACGACAAGTTACGCAGTTGCTACCGCCAAGACCTACAACGTCACCATCGCCGCACCTATCCAGGGCAACACCGCCGGCCCGATCTACTTCACGGTCGACACGGTGGGTTCTGCGAACAGTTGCGGGATCCAGTCATCATTCGTCGTCGGTGACGGCATCGTCTTTCGCGTATCGGCCAATGACGCCGACCTCGGTGGCGCCGCGCTCACGTCAGTGAACGTGAGCAGTGCGACCCTAACCGTCAAGGGCTACGCGACGGTCGTTACCCTCGCGTACGCCAACCACGGCGGTCTCGGCATGTGGACCGGTGTGTTGCAGACGGGGACCAAGACAGGTAACTACAGCGCTACGGGTCCCATTCCCTACACCATCACCATGAAGACGATCGCCGTTGCGGCGGTGACGAAGAAGGTCACCGTCCTCAGCCGCAAGCGCGTTTTGGTGAACGGTAGGTACGTCATCCGAACGTTCCACAGGGTGAGGACCCTTGTCGTCGCTCGAGCGGTTCCCGGCGCGACAGGCGCCTTCAGCCCCAGCGGCACGATGTCGGTGCTGACGTTGCTCGCAGCTCCCGTCACCTTGAAGTAGCACGCAGCTAGTCGTAAGGCAGTACCGATTATCCCGCGGTCCCGAGTGAACGATTCAGCGTCCAGTTCACTCGGGACTCGTGGTATCAGCGCAAGCACCAGGGACAAACGTCCTTGGGCATAGGTCCCGCGAACGTCGGGCCGAGGGAGGAAATCATGAAGACGTCACTACAGAAGAGGTCCCGCGGTGTCATCGCCGCCAGGCTCGCGGCAGCGATCGCCATGCCGATTGTCTTGCTCGCCACCACCAGTGGCGCAGCCACCGCCCCGCCGGTCAACCCGATTCAGTTGACGGCACCGAGTGGACTTCCCGGTATGGCGCTTCCGTTCAGTGGAGTCGCCGCGGCGACGTTCACGGCGACCTCCAACTATTCGAAGCTCACGACAAGTCCGCAGGCCGGCGTCACCGGTACACCGCTCACGGTGAACGGAACTGGGTTGACCCCGAACACGTCGCTGCAACTCGTGTGGGGCACCAACAGCGCGACCTGGAGCGTGGACGCCGAGCCCTACACCGTCAACTACTTAGGTTCGGTGTACTCACCGACGTCGGCGAGCTCGCTGCTGAACAACAGCAACTCGAGCTACGTGAACCTGGCGTCGGTCACCACTGACGCCAGCGGCAACTTCAGTCTCAAAACAACGGCCCCGACCGACTTCGGTGGCAATCACGATATCTGGGCGGTCACCGGCGCTGTCGGCGTCGCCAACGGTTCCTTCGACCTGTTGCGAACCGTGACGATCTCACCCAAGAGCGGTCCGGTCGGCACTCCGATCACCGTGACCTACACGTCCATGGACGCCAATGCGTACGGCGGCGGGGGATCGATCCTCTGGGACAACCACTACGCCGGTGAGATCATGGGGAACTGGACTCGCGGCACCGCGAGTGTGACCATCCGCGCGGCGGGTCCGGTGGGCCGGCACTTCATCGAGGTCGCCGACGCGATCAGTTATCAGTACATGAACCCCATCCAGTCGCCGATCACCGACGACAACGGCGCGGTGCGTGCCTTCAAGGTCACTGCCGGGAACGCGTTGCCGAAGCCTTCCATCACGTGGCCGACCAGCGTCACGCCGAACGTCAGTGGCAGCCAGCTGACGACCATGTACAACAAAGCCCTCGGCGCCAAGACCGATCAGCCGACGGCGCTTGACCCCGCGAGCTCTGCGGTCGCGACACTCTCGCCGGCCAGCGGCCCCGTGGGGACCAAGACCTCGTTGCACGTCGCCGGACTGCCCACAACGTCGAGCGGCAACGTCGAAGTTGATCTGGTGTCGGTCACCGGTAGCCGCGTCAACTGCACCGGCACCTGTTGGGGTTACACCTACACGTCCCTGGGTAGCGGCGTCGTGACCAACGGCACGTTGGACCAGAGCGTCACCATTCCGAATCACCCCGGTGTCAACACCCTCGGTGGATGGCACGCCATCGTGGTGATCAAGGGGGCCATGGGCACCGACGGTGCCGGCAACCGGGTTCCCGGTGTGAGCGCCCAGGTCGAGGTGCAAACACCGTTCTACGTGAAAGAAAGCATCATGCCCTTCTTTAACAAGTCCGGCAGATTGATGTCGATGGGCACCGCGACCGCCAAGGACTCGGTCACGCTCGCCAACGAAGTCGGTGGCCAGGTCGGCAATGGCACCTACACCTTCAAAGAAGGGCAGGAGTTCACCGTGAGCATCCTGGGCGTGGGCTGGACGCAACTCGACAACACCTTGGCCGTCGACTACGACAACAGCTACATCGGTTACGGCTGCGGATTCCACTCCAACGGCTACATGGCGGTCCACCTCACGGCTACCGGCGCACCCGGGATCCACATCATCGACCTCTACCCGTTGCTGTACTCGGTGTCGCCCAACGAAGGCACCTACTACGGCATGGTGCCACTGCTCTCAAGCAACCACGACAACCCGGGACTCGCGCTTGGTTATCAGGTTCCGGTGATCCACTTGGCCATTCGGGTGGTGAAGTAACGATGACACGACCTACTGCCCCGTCTCTCGAATCGCGAGGGGTGGGGCAGTCAGTCGTAGTACCGTCTGCGCCCAGTGAGGAAACCACCAACACCGATCGCCGAACAGGGTCACGACACTGGGTAACAAGAAACCACGCACAATTGTCGCGTCGACGAGCACCCCGAGAGCGAGTCCCACGCCGAGTTCTTGAAGTCCCGCGATATGGCCGAACACCAGTCCGCTCAACGCCGCGACCATGATGAGTGCTGCACTAGTCACCACTGCGCCGGTGTGGGAGAGTCCCTCAACGATGGCTTCAGCACTACTCGCCCCGCGTAGCCGGGCTTCACGGATGCGCGCCACGATGAAGACCTCGTAGTCCATCGAAAGCCCGAACAACATCGCGAAGAGAAAGACGGGAACCCATCCTTCGATCTGGCTCACCTGGTAGGTGCCGAGGATGTGAGAGCCGACTCCAAAGCGAAAGACGACCACCAACAGACCGTAGGCCGCACCGACCGACACCAGGCTCAACACGGTCGCGATGAGTGGCAGGACGAGCGACCGAAAGGCTCGAGCGAGTATGAGGTACGCGAGGAACAGGGCCAGCAGGAGAATCCAGGGGAACGCACCGTAGACGGTGTTGAGGAAATCAACGCCCTGAGCCGGCGCTCCACCCACGTAGATCTTCGTTCCCGAGGGAAACGGAATCGAAGGAATCGTGGTGTCGCGAAGAAAGTTCACCAGATGTTGTGAGCCCGCACTTCCAAAGTATTCGCGACTTATTACCAGGATCTGCTCGTAGCGCCGTGTGGGATCGACGAACGGCACCGTATGGCCGATGGCGACGATCTCGATCTCGGGGTTCTTGAGTATCAATTTCGCCAGGGCGAGTCGTTGTCGCGACGCCGCTCCCGTCGCCGCTCCGTGACGGCGACCCGTGTCAACGATGATCTGGATCGGCGTGATGGCTCCGGGTCCGACTCGATCACTCACGAGGGTGAGCGCGTGAGCGGCTTCAATGTTCTGCGGGATCGCGCTCACCGACGCGGGTGTCAACTGCAGCCAGAAGATGGAAGCGGTCGCCCCACCGAGTAGCACCATCGACGTCACGAGCACCATGACGGGACGGCGTAGGACACCTCGGGTACTTCGGGCATACAGTCCGGTCGACGTGTCCAGCGCGTCCATGAAACCCCGAAACCCTTTCGATTGGACTCCACGTCGCCCGAAGAGGGAGAGCAATGCCGGTTGCAAACTCAGCGCAGAAGCGACGGCAAAGAGGGGGACGACGAGGCCGGCCGCGCCAAGGGACTGGACGAAGGGAACGGGCACTATGAACAATGTGGCGAGACCGATCGCGACGGCGGCCCCGGAGAGCACGACGGTTCGACCGGCGCTGTTCATGGTCGCGATGATGGCCTCGTCGACGCTCACGTGCTCACGACTGACTTCGGTGCGAAATCGGTGCACCATGAGCAAGGAGTAATCAATGGCGAGGGCGAGTCCGATGAGTTCGATGACGTTCGAGACGTAGAGCACCATGAGGAAATGGTGGGCGAGGAGAAAGACCACGCTCAAGGTGCCCGCGGTCGTCGCTCCCGCGACGAGGTACGGGATTAGGACCGCCCAACACGCTCCCAGCACCGCGAGCAGCAATAGCAGCGCGAGCCCGCCGGCGAGGATCTCTCCTCGGTGAAGATCACTCGTCAGGACCGGAGTGATGTCGTGTTGGAGAGCCGGCGGTCCGGTGACGAGCGCGCCGGAGAGCCCGACTTCGTGCAGAGCGCGTCGAAGGGTAGCGGTGTCGTTGGCCGCCTGGCTCAGGTTCAACGAGGTATTGACATTGGCGTAAAGGATTCCACCGATGGCTCGTTCCTCGCTCATCGTCCCCGTCGGGATCTTGGAAGCGGCGACCTTGATCTTGGCTTCGAGGGCCGTGATTTCTTTGGTCGTCGCCTGCGTGAACGGCACGACCACCGTGAAGGTTCCTTCGGTGTTTTCGTGAAAGTCATGGATCAAAATCGCGTTGGCTTGCGCCGAATTCGTGCCCGGAACCGTAAGTGACGTCGTGAGGAGTCCGGAAAGTCTCGCGCCCGAGAACGTGCCGACGAGGGCGATGAGCACCCAGAGTGCAAGTACAACGAAGCGCCGCTTGATTACCAAGCGCGTCCATCGACCTAACACCTCCGTAGCGTACAGTTACCGACCGCGGAGACCTCAGGAGTGAAGGGGAAAGGTCACGGAAGTTGGCCTGGCTGAGTTCGTCAATCTCGCAGCGTCAGTCTTCTTTGTGAATGTCTGAAGATCGCTCTCGCGTCGCCCTCTCGTACAGGAGTTCGTCGTTATCGCTGTCGCTGAGTTGATTGGCGCTCACGTGAAAACCGGCTCGTTCGGCAACACGAATCGATGCGGGATTTTCTGGCGATATCGACACGAAGACTTTCTCGACGCCTTGCTCGTGTGCCCAGTTAACGAGTCCAAGGGTGGTTTCGGTGGCGTAGCCATTTCCTCGAAATCGTTCGAAGATTAGGTAGCCGATCTCTGCTCTTCCGACGTCATCCGGGTGACCGTGAAATCCACTGTGCCCAATGACCGTTTCGGCTTCGGCAAGTGTGACGATGCGAACACACCATCCGCGACCACTTGGTCGCTTGACCGAACGTTCCAACTGGATCTTCAAGAATTCGTCGTTTATCGTCTCGAGGAATTCTTCAGGAATATCGAGTCCTTGACGCTTTCCTGCAGTGGCGAGGTCGCCGCTCAGTAGTGACTCGATTGCTTCTGCGCGCAAGACCATGAGCCGAAGTCGGTCGGTACGAATCGGCAGCTCGTTCGACACCCGATGAGCATATGCCACACTCTCCAGAAGGTCTGGCGGTGTGTTGAGGAGATTCGCGGTCAATAATCAACGTGGATTGGTGCCTCCACACCCTCCATTACTGTGATCGATATGGACTACGTCCAACCGCCCTCGAATCCCAATGATTGGACTGACGAGGAGTGGCTCGAGTGGCTTAAGGCAACCGACGGGGTTCCATTCGACGACCTTGAGGAGTCGATTTCTGAAGTCGTTACGCGAATCGTTCAGTCGACACCTGGCTTTGTCATCGGCCAGGCCATGCTCGGCATGGCGCAGGCGATCTACGGCCGGCAGGAAGATGAAATCGTCATCGTGGTCGAGGGCAACGGCGATTTGGCAGACGACGACGCGTTTGCCGTTCGACTCGACTTCGAACATCCCGAACGATCATCGGTTGAGTTCAAGCGAGGCTGAGACTGCCCGATCGGAGAATCCGAGAGGCGGCCCGCGCAATTGGTCATGCAGCTTGTTGCCGTGGCTGGCTGAACCGAGGGAGCAACGGGGATTCCTTCAACGTGACAAAATCGGGACATGGAATCTCGATCGAAAGGCATGTGGTGGGGAACCGCCATTGAAGCGCCGAATCCCGGCGCGCTGGCGAGCTTCTATTCACAGTTGCTCGGATGGCCACTCGTTCACGAGGAACCAGGTACCGCAATCATCTCGCCGCCCGACGGACCGATATACGTCGTATTCCAAGAAGCGTCTGACTTCGTCGCTCCTGTTTGGCCGCCCGAATCCGGAGAACAGCGCCCGATGATGCATTTCGACTTTCAGGTGGGCGACCTCGATTCGGCTGTAGTCGAGGCAGTTGCGCTCGGAGCGACCCTTTCTGACCACCAACCGCAGCAGAACGTTCGAGTACTAATTGATCCCGCAGGACACCCTTTCTGCCTGTGTCAAGAACAGGACTGAAACCTGCTCGGCGGCAACATATTTCGATCGAGACTCTGTATTTAAGGTCCAGTATTGAACTCCATGAGGAACGGCTGACCATTCACGCTTCTTGCAAACGTTACGAAACGGTCGTTCTCGCCTTCATTCCATGAACCGTGCAAACCCTTGAATTGAAGTTCGAGACTCATCGTCAAAGTGAAGTCATTCGTAGATTTCCAGGAATAGTCGTGGTAGTTCAACAACTTGCCATTCTCGAGTTTCACGGTGCCACCGCGCTGACTTGGCACTAAGAACGACTTCGCCGCGGTCGTTGGACCAAGTGATCGCCAGCTATCCAAATAATCGCGCATCTCATTGGCTGCGCTCTGATACGTGGCTTGACGTGCTTGCGCCGGAATCAACAACTTCTGGATGACGCCTGCCGTGACGTTGAAGTAGTCCTTGGTGCAGATCGGCACCCTTTCGGGAAGTGCGAAGTAATGCGAGGGCCACGAGTCATCGTGTACCGCCGGGTTCCCTGTTACTTCGAGCCCGTCGGCGTACTTCGGACCGCACGAACTCCCATGCTCGCTCACCATCTTCTTGAACGCGGCCGTCGAGATCGAACCGATCGAGACACTTGCGAAGGCGCGGTCACCAGTGGCCAAAATAATTGGCAGGTAGGCAACGGCTCCGCTCACTGAGCCAACGCCGACCGGTGTGTGCGACGATCCACTCACTCCTTGCACGGGGACGTTGTCGACACCGAGGGTGCATTTTGCTCCAGTGTTCTTGAACCAGAGCGTTGCCTTGAATCCAGCGGACGCCGAGTACGTTCCTCGTGATGGACTCATTGACGGGAGTAATTGAGTCGGTCGGCATATCGGCGGCAGGGTACCGGCAGATGACGCGCCAGCGGCGTGCGCGGTGAACGAAGAGAAAGACAGCCCTACGACCAGCGCGGCAGCAACGACGGAACTAAATCCAGCCAATCTCACAGGGAACATCCGAGTTATCCGTCTTGAAAATCTCAAGGGCACCTCCAATGTCTCCTTATAAGTTATGACGCTGTGGACGCCCAAATGGTTCGCAAGACTCACTTGATCTCTGATTCGACTGTTGCTGAACCTCTGCACATTAAATACAACGTTTTGAAGGCGTCACGCGAACGAAGAAGTCGGTGAGATCACGCTCGAAAAGCAGATAGGTGCGACCCGCGAACGTCGCGAAAGAGCCCCAGACACCGAGTGGACCACCCCGCGCTAGGACTTGACCGGTGGACATGTCGAGACACTCGGTTGTCCCTTCGCCTCCAGAGCCGACCGACCAGATCACTCCGGCCCCGGGGAACAACGAAGTGCCAACGGGGTATCCACCGCGCGCGGCAGTTAGAACGAGTCGGCCACCTTCGTAGTAACGCGCCGTGACGGCCTTGTTGTTGACATTTTCGGAAGCTATCCACACTCCCCGCGAGGTCGGGGTGAGTGGTACACCGGACCCGCCAAGAACCGGGCGTTCGATGATTCGTCGGCCAGACGCGGCGTAGTAATCGGTGATGAATTGCTTTGAACCGATCGATCCGAGCACGAGAAGATACTTGCCTTGACCGGACGTCGACATTTCGGTCGGTGTGAAACTGAGCGGGACCTTCAATAGGATCCGCCCGGACTCAGGGTCGAGTCTGTAAAGCATCGTGGGAGTCGCCACCCACAGGTACTTTCTGGCGGACTGTCACCAAGACGGTCCGATCGGGAAGGAGGAACGTACGTTCTCGAACCAGGTTCGTCGGATTGATCTTCAACAGGGCTCGGCCACTTTCAGGTGCCGGAATGTTGAAAGCATTTTGACCGGTCGTCCACCACAGAGCGCTGTCACCAAAGGCGACACTGGTCTCGTTAGGAAACCTCGCTGCGGCGGCGATGCGCCACGTGCCCAAATCGATTCGAATTAGGTCATCAACTGCACCCTTCGAGCGGTCGAAAGTTCCGACCACGAACACGGAGTTGCCTCCTGTTGCCACCATCATTGGACCGGCTCCGCCTGTGTCCAATTTGAGGCTTCGGTTATCGGTGAAAAGCGAAGTCGTGTTCGGAGGTGTCGCGGGTCTTGCGCTAGTCGAAGAAACGGCGGAAACTGCGATAGACGTAATTCCGACGAGCGCAAAGACCATGACCGAACGAGTGATGAGGCGTACAGGCATCGTGAATCCCATGCTCTCTTTGTCCAAAAGTACAGCAACGGTCATAAATACAGCTCAGTGACGGTGGCCAGGCATCCAATATGACCGTCCTCAACTACCGATACAACGTCAATCAATACCTAGTCAAGGGATGTAGGTTTACTGACATTCGGGGTGAGGACCCTTGCATTTTTGGTACAAGTTCCGTATGGTTCGAGTATGGAGATACGGGTTGGGGAACTCGCCAAGAGGACCGGGGTCGGGGTGGGAACACTTCGTGCATGGGAAAGGCGATTCCACCTTCTCGAGCCACTTCGCTCTCCGTCAGGACATCGGCTCTATGACGACAATGACGTCCAGCGTGTTGAAGCAGTTGTTCGTCTCGTTTCCGATGGACTCACCCTCCCGGCGGCTGTCGCCCGAGTGGTCAACATGGGGACGGGGGTCCAGGTCGGGGGTGGAGGTGAAGAGTTCTTCTTCGGTCAGATTCTCCAGGTCGCGAGTCAAGGTATCTGGGTCTCGCGCGACGGGCGGACCCGCTACGTCAATGCCAAAATGGCCGAACTGATGGGATGTTCGGTCGGTGAACTGCTGACTCGCCCCGTCTTTGCCTTTGCCATGGGTGAGGAGCTCTTCGCTGACGAGGCCCGCGGGGATCCTTTAAATGGCAGCGGTCGGCTGAGTTTCACGCGCGAACTTCATCGCGCTGACGGGTCGACCTTTCTCGCTCAAGGTACGACGACTCCTTTGTTCAATCATTCAGGCCAATTCGAAGGCTCGGTCGCGATGTTAGATGACATAACCGCGCGAGCTGAAGAAGAAGCCCAATCGCGATTTCGAAACGCTCTGCTCGACGCGATCGGCGACGCGGTCCTGGCGGCTGAACCCGATGGCACCATCGTGTACGCCAATATGGCGGCGGAACGGCTCTTCGGATGGAAGGTCGCTGAGTTGATCGGCGAGAACGGTCTCGAACTCCTGGCTCCGCCCGAGGAGGACCCGATAGGGCTGGATTTCCATTCGAGTCTGCTCGCCAAGAATCGTGAGTCGGGCGAACTTCGTCTCTCTCGAAAAGACGGAACGCAGATGATGGCCCACGTCACGGGTTCACCGGTGCTCGATCGCAACCGTGAAGTCGTCGGCCTCATCGCGGTATTGGCCGACAACAGCGATCAGCATCGAATCGAGCACGAACTGCGAGTTCAAGAACAAGAATCAGAAGTGGTCGCCTTGCTCGGAGCGGACGCGCTTCGCGTCCAAACGGGAGACGAGAAATCTGTCTTGCTCGAGGTCGTCGAGGCGGTTCGACGAGTGCTGCAGTGTGAACACGGCCTGCTCGTTGACACCGGTCCCGACGGCAATATCCTTCGAGTGTCGTCGCCTTCTTACGACGACTCAGACGAATCCGACCAGATTCCTATGGGAAGCGGATCGCTGACGGGCTACACCGCACGAGCGGGCAAGGTCGTTGTCGTCGCCGACGCCCTACGTGACCGCCGTTTCGACATCGCGCCTCGATCGAAAGCGATCGGTATTCGATCGGCTATTGCGGCCCCCGTGCTTACCTCAAGTGGCGTACGCGCAGTCCTCATGGCGGCCAGTCCAGAACCCTCGAAGTTCAGCGAGACCTCGGCGAGTTTCATGCAGAACATGGCCAATGTCGTGGGCATGGCGCTTCGACACGAATGTTCGACGTGACGACCAACTCCGGTCGAGCGTTACAAGAAGACTGATCTGGCACGACGGCTACTCGTCGCCGTGGACAACCGTTCCCGCGGCGACGGTGACGTCAACATTCGTGTAGCCAATCTCCGTCGTCGGAATCGCAAAGATATCTTGATCGAGGATCACGACGTCGGCTTGGCGACCGGGCTCAAGCACACCCAACAGGTTCTCGTCGCCGTTGACGTACGCCACCCCCGTGGTGAATGCCGCCAGAGCTTCGGCGACTGAAATCCGCTCCTCGGGTCGAAACGGCTTCGTCGTCTCGTCCGTTTCCGCGCGTCCCAAGTTCGTCGAGAGGCAACGGTTAACCGCGACGTGGATCTCCTCGAGTGGGTTCGGGCTCGACACGGGCCAATCTGAACCGAACGCGATCCTCGTTCGAAGCTGCTGGAGTGACGCGATCGAATACTGCCAGTCGATGCGGTCCTCACCTACGTAAGGGATGGTGAAGTCCTCCATCTGGGGGTCACTGCACGCCCACAGCGGTTGAAAGTTCGCGGTGACCCCAAGACGCGAGAAACGATCAAGTTCGTGCGGATCGATGAACTGAAGGTGAGCGATGTGATGGCGGTTGTCGCCGCGTCGTTTCTCGTCCGCAGATTCGACCGCGTCGAGGGCCGTCGTGATGGCTCTGTCACCGATCGCATGGAAGTGGACCTGGAACTCCTCGTCGTCCAGTGCTCGCACCGCTTCGATCAAGGGCTCGCGCTCGATAAAGAGGTCACCCCGATGTGATCCGTTGCGACCGGGCTCACCGAGGTAGGCCCGCGACATCGCCGCCGTGAACATCTCGCACACACCGTCCACCATCATTTTGACCGAGGTCGCTCGGAACTGTCCGTCCGGCGATTTCTCGCGTCGGCCGAGGAGGTAGTCAATCTGCTCAAGCCCCTTCGAGCGGTCCCACCAAAGAGCACCGCGCACTCGTGCGCTGAGCCAGCCTTCGAGTGCCGCTGTCCGGTAGACGTCGTAGGTGTCGACCACGCCAATATCACCCGCGTCGCCGACGCACGCGTCTTGCCAATGCGTGATGCCGTAGCCGTGCAACGTCTTGAGCGCCGTGCGTAACGCGGTTGCCATCTCCTCGGGCGATGTTGAAGGCAGATGACGCGCCACCAATGCCATCGCGCTCTCGTGCAGAGCTCCCGACGGCGATCCATCGGGCAAACGCTCGATTCGACCGTTGAGCGGATCGGGTGTACGCGCGTCGATGCCAGCACGTTCGAGGGCGGCAGTATTCACCCAGGCGGAGTGATGATCGCGATTGGGCAGAAACGCGGGACGGCCGTCGCACACGAGATCGAGATCGGCGGCCGTGGGTACTCCACCAGGAAAGGCCTCCAACGACCAACCTCCGCCGAGAACCCAACCGTCTGCCGGCTGAAGCGCGGAGTAGGCAGCGATCCGCTCGAGGTAGACCGATCGACTCGTCAGGCCGAGCAGGTTGCAGCGCTGGCTCTCGAGCCCGCCGGAAATGGCGTGGACGTGCGCGTCGCCGAAGGCCGGAATCGCGAGTCGCCCCTTCAGATCAATGACTCGTGTCGATGGCCCGCGCAATTCGTCGATCTCTTCATTGGTTCCCAGCGCACTGATGACGTCGCCGTTGACGGCGACTGCTTCCACGAAGCCCTGAGGAGCGAGGGGAGTCGCGACGCGACCGCCACGCAGGACGAGCGAAGGATGTGTCATCGAAAACTCCGCTTCGTCGTTTGACCGGACGCTGCTTAACCTAGTCATGTCGGCCGAGCGTTCGCAATGACCGTTCACACCTTGTTGTGTTCACCAACTCGGTTGGGCCGTGCTCGCGAACCGGGCGAGAACTATACTTCGGCGCCACATGACAACGAACATCGAGACACGTGACGGAGCATCCACCATGGTCGACTCGGGTGACGCCGCGGTCGTACTGGACGAAGTCGCCAAATCGTTTCGGGGACCATCGGGAATGAAGATGGTCGTTCAGGATCTGTCGTTGAGCGTACGCTCGGGCGAGTTCTTCTCGTTGCTCGGTCCTTCGGGGTGCGGTAAGACGACGACGCTGCGAATGATCGCGGGTTTAGAGAAGGTCGACAGCGGTCGGATCTACCTGGCCGGGAAAGACGCCACCGATCTGCCGGCGTACGCGCGAAACGTCAACACGGTGTTTCAGAACTACGCACTCTTCCCTCACCTTCGCGTCTTCGACAACGTGGCCTACGGTCTTCACCGCCAGCACGTACCGAAGGTGGAACTTCGGCGCCGCGTGATGGAAGCGCTCTCCTTGGTGCGGATGGACGGATTCGCCATGCATCGCCCCCAACAACTCTCGGGTGGTCAACAACAGCGCATCGCCCTGGCGCGCTCCATCGTCACGCGACCGACGGTGCTCTTGCTCGACGAGCCGTTGGCGGCGCTTGACCTGAAACTTCGCGAGTCGATGCAGGAAGAACTGAAGCGCCTGCAGCGCGAACTGCAGCTCTCGTTCATCTTCGTGACCCACGACCAGGCCGAGGCCTTCGCCATGTCGGACCGCGTGGCGGTGATGGAGGGCGGAAAGCTCGTGCAGGTCGGTTCGCCGGAGGAGCTCTACCTACGGCCGGCGACGCGATTCGTCACGACCTTCGTCGGACGGGCCAACTTCATCCCCGCGACACTCGTCGAAGGAGCCGCGATGGACCGACCGGACGACGTGGCGTCGAGGCAGTTGAGCGAAACGCCGGACACGGAAGCTGCCACCAAAGTCGAACCGACGATCTTCGTGCGCCCGGAGCGATTGCTCGTTCGAGTGGGGGAGTCGGCCACGGACGTCCAAGGACCGCGGATCCAAGGAACGGTCATCGACAAGACCTTCTCCGGAGGACTGACGATGATCCGGGTGGTGGTTGGTTCTGACGTCGAACTCACCGCGACCTGCGACAGCGCGTCGAGCGAGGCGCGTGACGCGGAAGTCGGCAAGAAAGTCGTCTTGACCTGGCATCCGGGGGACGCAACGCTTCTCGATCAGTGATAACTTATTGACCAGTCAGTTTTGTTTTGCCCACGGTCCCCCCGTCCATATCACCCATCAAAGGAGACGGTACCCATGGACAACACCCACAACGACGAGACCTTGCGAATACTCGCACCGAAAGGTCACCCGCTCACCCGTCGGAAGTTCATATCGATGGCCGCGGCGGTTGGTGCCGGAGTGCTCACCGTCGGAACGAGCGCCGCTGACGCCGCCAACGCGACGAGCGCTATGGAAACGGCGGCGAAGAACAGCCTGAAGACCGCCGGCAAGCCGACGAAGAATCTGTACCTCTACACCTGGGGCCAGTACGACAATCCGACGACGTTCACCGCGTGGCAAAAGGGTACGGGCATCGCTATCCAGATCGGCAGCTACGACTCCAACGAAGCGATGATCGCCAAGCTGGAGTTAGCCAAGGGCACCGCCGGCTACGACATCGTCGTGCCGACGGGAGGCTACATCCCGGAGATGGCGGCCAAGGGCCTGCTCCTTCCTCTCACCAAGTCACTCATTCCGAACTTCAAGAATCTGGACCCGGCGTTGTTGAACTTCCCGTGGGACCGTGGCAACAAGTACACGATCCCCAAGGACTTCGGGACGACTGGCTTCATCTACGACAAGACGATCATCACGCGAAAGATGGAAACGTGGCAGGACTTCGTGACCGCGGCGGCGCTGCCCCAGGTCTCGGGCCGTGTGTCGATTCTGGACGACCCGAACGACGTGCTCGCCATCGCGCTTTGGAACGAAGGTGTCGACTGGAACACCCTTGATAAGGCCAAACTGCATACCGCGAACAACTGGCTGATCAAGAACCTGGCGCCTCACGTGAGCAACCTGGACTCGTATCCCGGCGGCACCGGCGGCCTGTCGAGCGGCACGTACGTGCTCTCCCAAGCGTGGAACGGCGACGCCCGTCAGGCGTTGTTGAAGGACCCGACCAAGTTCGAATGGGTGGTGCCGTTTCCGAAGTCCGAGATCTGGGTCGATAACTGGGCGCTGGCCAAGGGCGCCAAGAACGTCGACACGGCCCACGCCTTCTTCGACTACATCCTCGACCCGACGGTGTCGGCCAATGAGATGATCTACACCGGCTACAACACGGCCGTGGCCGATGTGCGCAGCTACCTGCCCAAGAACCTGGCGCAGGAAAGTGTCATCTTCCTGACCAAGGCTCAGGAGAAGCGACTCGTGGCGTACTTGGTGAACTCGACGAACAACCTTCGCACGCAGCTCTATGACGACTTCAAGGCGGCCATTGCCTCGTAGTTCGGCGAAGGCGTACACGACGGAGAGGGGAGCACGGTGTTAGGGCGCGGCACATTACGAAGCTTCACCAGCCTCACCTACGCCTGGTTCGCCTTGTGGTTCCTCGCCCCCACGGGGATCATGCTGATCTACGCCTTCGGACACACCGCCAGCGTCACGCAGGCGGGCCTGGTCAACTTGAACCACTTGGGATTCAGCAACTTCTTTCAAGCGCTGCGCTACCCAACCGGACCGGTGCTGATGATCAGCCTGGAGAACGCGGTGTTGGCGACCGCGCTCTGCGGAGTGATTGCGTATCCGGTCGCGTACTTCATCGCGCGCAAACTAGGACCGCGTACCCGCGTCATCGTCCTGCTGCTCGTGGTGCTGCCCTTTTGGACCGACTACCTGTTGCGCATGCTGGGCTGGCGAATCTTTCTGAGTCCACTCGGTCTGCTCTACGGCGCCCTACACGCGATTGGCTGGCATGTCACGTATATATCGATCCTTGACACGCGTGCCGCGGTGATGATCGGCCTCGTCTACAACTACGTGCCGCTGTTCATTTTGCCGCTCGCCGTGGTGCTCGAGAGAATCGATCCGCTCTTGTTGCAAGCGGCCGATGACCTGGGCGCCAAACCGTGGACGATTTTCCGCACGGTCACTTTTCCCATCTCGATGGCGGGCGTGGTCGCGGGCACCGTCTTGGTCTTCGTGCCGATGCTCGGCGACTACGTGACGCCGACACTCATGGGTGGGGCCCGCGGGCTGATGATCGGCAGCTTGATCGCTTCGGAGTTCAATGAGGGACAGAATTGGTCGCTTGGTGCGGCCATGGCCATCTTGCTGATCGTCATCTTGGTGGCCATCGTGGTCGCGTGCTGGTTGCTGTCGGTTGGCGTGCGCTCCGCGATTCTTCGTACAAGACGCCGAGCCATCGAACGCGATCTGGCGGCGACATGAAGACCACCGGCGCGAACAAGTGGCTGCTCGGATTCATCACGACCGTGGTCGTGCTGTTTCTCTTCTTGCCGCTGGTCGTCGTCGTGGTCTTCTCGTTCAACGGCGGCTCCGACGCTTTCTTGTGGGGAGGACTCAGCACCGCCGCGTATGGTCAGGCGACACAAGACACCACCTTGATCACCGCTCTGCGGATCTCCATTGAAGTCGCGGTCGCCACCGGCCTCATCAGCATGCTGGTGGGACTCATCGCCGGACTCGCCAGTACCGGCCGGGGGTGGGCGCATCGACTCCTCTTCATCCTCTTCGTCGTGATCCTGGCCACGCCCGAGATCGTGGGGGCGAGCGGTTCGCTCCTCTGGTTCGTGACCCTCGGCGTGTCTAACGGCTTCGCGCGACTCATCATCGCCCATTCGATCTTCGGCAGTGCCTTGACGGCACTGATCGTTCGTGGCCGCGCCTCGGGTCTCGAACCGGCGGTCTTCGAAGCGGCCAACGATCTGGGTGCGCGAACCCTCACCATGTTGCGGACCATCGCCGTACCGCTGCTTGCGCCAGCTCTTATTGCCGGGGGATTGTTGTCCTTCACGTTCAGCCTCGAAGACCTCGTGACCTCCGTCTTCGTCAGCACCGCGCAGACCACGCCGCTACCCGTGTTTATCCTCGCGTCCTTCCACTCCCAGTTCCATACGGACATTTTCGCGATCGCGGTCTTGGTATTCGTCTCCACCACCGTCATGTTCCTTGTCGCGCTGCTCGCCATGGGCGGCGGTTCGCGCCAGCGCATGCGGCGCGGCCTTCGCCTGCTCGGCGCGACCACGTCTGAACCCGAATGACGCAGACCCTCAACGGCGGTGTCTCGTTTTGGCAACGTCAACTCGGACCGGCACCACAGCGAGCATCGCTGGCCGGACCGATGTCGGTGGACGTCTGCATCGTGGGTGCCGGGTTGACCGGACTTTGGAGCGCCTACTACCTGAAGAAGGCCGACCCGTCGCTGAACATCGTGATTCTCGAGCAGCGTTACGCGGGATTCGGCGCCTCGGGCCGAAACGGTGGCTGGCTGAGTGCCACGGTCGCCGGCTCACTGGAACGCTACGCCTCGCGCACGAGCGTCGCGGCAGCTCGAATTCTGCAAACCGAGATGATCGACGCCGTCGATGAGGTCATTCGCGTGGCGCGTGAAGAAGGTATCGAAGCGGACGTGGTCAAAGGCGGCGTCTTGCGCGTCGCGCACACGCCCGCCCAGCTTCGCCGACTGACCGAAGCGGCGGCGACAGCGGATCGATGGGGCGACGCGCACGCAGTCCTCAACGAAGCGGAAACTCGCTCACGGGTGAACGTCGACGGTGTGCTCGGCTCGATCTACAGCGTCAACGGCGCGCGGCTGCACCCGGCCAAACTGGTGCGTGGACTCGCCGATGCGGTCACGCGTGCCGGAGTGACGATCTTCGAATCGACGCCGGTGACTGCGATCGGTCCTCATCAGGTGCAGACCCAAGTCGGAAACGTCGAAGCGCAGTACGTGGTGCGCGCGACGGAAGGTTTCACTGCCACGTTGCCCGGGCTCCGTCGGCGATGGCTACCCATGAATTCGTCGATGATCGTGACTGAGCCGCTCGAAAGTCACGTGTGGGACGAGATCGGCTGGAAAGGGGGCGAGACCCTCAGCGACAGTGCGCACGCCTTCATGTATGCCCAGCGCACCGCGGACGATCGGATTGCCATCGGCGGCCGAGGTGTGCCGTACCGCTACGGATCGCGACTCGACGTCGACGGGGAAACGTCGCTCGCTACCGTGGCGCAGCTACAACACATCGTGGCGCGTCTCTTTCCGGTGACGAAAGGCGTAGCCATTGAACAGGCGTGGTCGGGAGTGCTCGGTGTTCCGCGCGACTGGTGCGCGACGGTGGAGTTCGACCCCGCGACGGGAATCGGCGTCGCTGGTGGCTACGTCGGGCACGGCGTGACCGCTGCCAATCTCGCCGGCCGGACGCTTCGTGACCTTATCGAGGGCCGTGACTCTCAGTTGGTCCGCTTGCCCTGGGTGAATTGGCGGTCGCGTGACTGGGAGTCGGAGCCCTTGCGATGGTGTGGCGTACGAGGTTTGTATCTCGCGTATCGCGCGGCGGACCGCGCCGAAGCATCGGGGCGCGAAACGACGTCGCGCTGGGCTCGTGCAGCCGATCGCCTCGCAGGTCGTTGAAATCGACCTCGCGTCAGGCCGAGAGTTGTCCGATGAATTCGTGGAGCGTCTCTCGCATCGTCGCGACATCCATCACTTTCGAATTGGAAAGTATTTGCACCGCCATGCCGTCGATCATCGAGACGAGCATGTTGGTGAACTTGAGAGGGTCGCCAGCGCGGAGGCGTCCCTCGGCCTGACCCTGGGTAATCAGTCGCAGTGTCACCGATCGCCAGTCCATATCGAGGATGTCAATGACGTCCTGCAGGTCCGAGTCGCGAATCGAGATCGCCCAGAACTCCGCCCATACCCGCCACGCCCGTACGGTTACGCGATCATCGGGCAGGTAGGAGTCGACGTAGCGCACGAGCAGTTCGACGGGGTCGGTCGAGGACGCCAATAACTCCTTGCGTCGATCGATCGAGTGACGCACGTTGTACTCAAAGGCGGCGCGAAGCAGAGTCTCCTTGTCGTCAAAGTAGTAATGGATGGTCCCGGTGGAGAACCCGACCTCCTTCGCCACGTCGGAGATCCTTAGAGCGGCCACCCCGCGTCTCGCCACGACCTTGCATGTCGATTTGAGGATCTGCTCGCGTCGGAGGGCTTCCACGCTGGGCCGCGACATTGTGGACCTCCAACTACTTCGATTAGACCTGAACGTGCAGTCTACGAAATGACGCGGCAGATCTTACGGAGTTAGAAGTCGCCTAAATACCGTGGTCCCGATCCGCTTCGTCCGGCTAGATCGTCGCGATTCGCGAGGGCGCACGTGCGAAGCGAAAGGCATCCGCAACCGATGCAGCTCGATAAGCCGCCACGTAATGCCTCCAATATCTCAATTCGTTCGTCGATGCGCTCACGCCACCCTCTCGACAACTGTTGCCACTCTTTTGCATTCGGCGCCTTGTCAGCTGGAAGTTCGTTGAGTGCCTCCACGATCTCTTCGAGCGAAAGTCCGACCTTCTGCGCTATTCGTATGAAGGCGAGACGTCGCAGCACGTCGCGGCGGAATAGGCGTTGGTTCCCTGGCGTGCGTTCGGCGCGAACTAGACCGGCCTTCTCGTAGAAACGAACAGCAGATGCGGCGAGTCCGCTTCGTTCAGCGACCTCGCCAATGGCGAGCAGTTTGTCGTCCATAACTTCACCAAATTTCTCGCATTAGTGCTTGACTTAAACATTACTTTAACTTGTAGATTCAAAGGTGATACAGCGTCAAGAACAGAAAGATAAGTCGATATGCCGGTTGCCATTATCACGGGAGCGTCACGAGGATTCGGTCGAGCACTCGCAATGTCTCTCGCCCGCGACCAATGGGATTTGGTCATTGACGCCCGCCGCCCCGAAGAGCTTGAGAAAGTACGCACCGAGCTCTCGTCCCTAGGTGCAGCAGTGTCGGCGCTTCTCGGTGACGTAAGCGATGCTATGCATCGTGGCGCACTCGTTGCGGCGACCGAAGCATTTGGTTCATTGAATCTGCTCGTGAACAACGCAAGCATTCTCGGACCGAGCCCCTTGCCGGCATTAGAGAGCTACGGCATCGACGAGTTGAGAGATGTCTTCGAGGTCAACGTGTTGGCTCCATTGGCCCTCATCCAACTGGCCCTCCCATTGTTGAGAAAATCGCAAGGAACTGTGGTGTCACTTAGCTCTGACGCGGCCGTCGAGGCCTACGAAGGGTGGGGTGGCTACGGATCCTCTAAGGCCGCGCTCGATCACCTTCATCGAGTCCTCGCTGAGGAGATTGGCGACCTACGTTTTTACTCGTTCGATCCAGGTGACATGCGCACCGATATGCATCAGGCGGCATTCCCCGGCGAGGACATCTCGGATCGTCCGGAGCCCGAGGCGGTCGTACCGGTGCTTCGGGCCTTGCTCGATTCTCGCGCGGCTAGTGGGCGTTACCGCGCTTCGGAGCTGGGCGAATGAGTGTGATGGCTGACAACTGCGAGCGCTTTGACTTCAAGTTGCCGACGTCACAAGAGGCGTCGGAGCCGCCCGAAGCTCGTGGCATCGCTCGCGACGGCGTGCGCATGCTCGTCGCCCACAAGTCGACCGGCTCGCTTGTGTCGAGCATCTTCAGCGAACTGCCCGAATTCCTCGAGCCGGGAGATCTCGTGGTGATCAATACCTCGGGAACGATCGCGGCCGCGATCGAAGCTGACGCACCGGATGGCACGTCGCTCGTGGTGCACCTCTCGAACGAGCTCGACGCCGGACGATGGGTCATCGAACTGCGACGGAAAGTCAGCGATACCACGGAGCGTTGGTCCGGTCCGGTGCCCTGGCGACGATTGCAATTGCGAGGAGGCGCCTCGATAGATCTCGATGAGCGCTTTGGTGCAGGGGATCGTTTGTGGATCGCGACACTGCACGTTGGTGAGCCCGTGCTTTGTTGGCTTGAGACACATGGTCGACCAATTCGTTATGGCTACGTACCGCGGCCGTGGCCGATCCAGACCTATCAGAACGTCTACGCCACGGAATATGGCAGCGCGGAGATGCCGAGCGCCGGACGACCTATTACTACCGACGTCATCACCCGACTGGTCGCCAAAGGTATCGGCGTCGCGCCGGTGCTGTTGCACACGGGCGTCGCGTCTCTGGAGGATGACGAGTTGCCTTGCCCCGAGCGAGTCCGGGTTTCGTCCGCGACCGCGCAACAAGTGAATGCCACGCACCGCGCCGGACACCACGTGATTGCGGTCGGCACGACGGTCGTGCGGGCCATTGAAAGTGGCGCGACGTTGGATGGGGAAGACAGCGCCTTTGACGGCTGGACCGATCTCGTCATCTCGCCCGATCGTGGTCTTCGCGTCGTTGACGGCTTGGTCACGGGATGGCATGAACCTGTGTCGTCGCACCTCATGATGCTGGAGGCGATGATTGGACGAGATCTGCTTGAGGATTCGTACAACGCGGCGCTCTCGCTGGGTTATCAGTGGCACGAGTTTGGCGATTCGCACCTGATTCTGCCCTAGTTGGCTTCGCACAAAGCAACGACAGACCAATTTTCAAGGTCTCTCAGAGTGATTGCGCGAAGCGTTGGATGAGTTCGTGCTGATCGTTGGTCTCCACCGCTCGCGGGTCGTAGTGCTCTCGGACCCAGTCAACGGCACTCTCGGGTGAAACGCCTGCGGTAATAGCCAGACAACTGAGGACTGTTCCCGTTCTTCCGATTCCTCCGTAGCAGGCAATCTCCACGAGTTCGGTCTTTTTGGCACGTTCGTGAATGTCCGCGACCACATCGAAGAACTCGCCCTGATTGATGGGAAGTCCCATGTCAGGCCAATCGATGATTCGATGCGGCCACGTAACTTCGGGATCTCCGGCCCAACGTTCGTCGAGATACACCGCCCAATCTGGTTTCCGCGATCGATCCGAGATGATAAGCCCGAGTCGACCCTGAGCGAGCACTGCGGACTGGTCCGGGAAGGTCACGAGCATCGCGACAATCCTACGGGCGACTATTTTCGTGTCGGTTCATCGAGGAAGGCAATTCGACGGCAGCGATGAGATCGGAACCGTTGGTGCGTTTGCACCTGATTCATTGCCAACAACAAATTGTCCAATAACTGTTGTGCCATCGCTCTCGTAGACGGGAATGGTGATGTTGTAGTTCCGTTGGTCCCAAGTCGCTGCCTGCGCTGGTGAACTTACAGCATCGCCAGACGCGCAGTCGAGGTCGTGCTTCGTTACGTAGCCTCCCGTCTTGCCATGATCGATGACGACCGCGATGAGATCCGGGGTGCCACTTTGGTTCACCACGCCGTAGGTCTGGCCATTCGCGTTGACACCCCAGGCGGTCTTGACTTGATTCACGTACGCGGCTTGAAGCGTCCACTGTGCGCTCGCACTGGTTTGAATCCGTACCTGGCCGCTGTCTGAAGTGAGCGGCACGATTTCAAAGGCCCGTCGATACGCGGCCGGCCGACTCATATCGGTCTGGTCGCAGACGATGTTGGACCCGTTGGGAAAATCGAATGTACCCGGTGAGAGGCAGGTCAGCGTGAGTGAGATGTCGGTCGCGCCAGCGGGCGGGGTGCCGACGTCGATCGTGGCGGGTCCGGTTCGGGTAGCGGTCACAATGTTGCCAAGCGTCGTGTTAATCGGTCCGCCGGGCGGGGAGAAGAAGCCGGTTGCGAGCGCCACTCCGCCTGCGGTGAGACTCAAACCCACGATGAAACCCGCGCTGATCCGCCACCGCCAGCGACGTCGAAAGCGAGGCGTGCTCTCGGCCGTTGCAATCAATTCCTCGCGAAGTGCCGCGGAAAAAACAGGGTCCATGAGTTGACTCATCGAACGTCCTCCCTTGAGTGAGTGTCTTCGCCCTCAGCTGACACTGCGTCCAGCGCGGCGGCGAAACGTGTTCGAGCTCGATGAAGACGCGTGCGCGCTGCACCTACCGAGATGCCCAAGGCATCCGCCGCCTGGGCCGTCGAATAATGCTCGAAGATCATGAGGCTGATAAGAGTGGCATCCGCCTCCGAGAGGGCGCTCAGAATGTCGCGTATCTGCGACGCGGTTTCCATGGCGGCCATTTCTTCCGTCGCGACGTCTTCTGCGCTTCGCGACTCCATGGATCGGGGGAGCGAATCCAGTAGTGCTCGATATCGTCGAAGATTGCGAGTCGAGTTCCGGGCCAAATTTGTCGTCGTGACGAACAGCCACGGAAGGACGGAGTCGTCCACCAAGTGAACAGACTTTCTGCGACGCCAGAGCTCAAAGAACGCGGTGGCAGTGACGTCTTCTGCATCCTGCACATTTGTCGTCATACGAAGTGCGTGATGGTAGATGCGGTCCTTGTGGAGATCGAAGACGGCGGCGAACGCCTGGCCGTCGTTCTCGAGCGCAGTGGCCCAAATCGCAGACTCATCCTTCGCTGATCTCACTATGAATAATGTCCCCATCTCGGCCAGCGTTACACGATTTGATTCGCCGATTGGCAGCGACGTGTGCGACGTTTTCATGCTCGGGACTCGGCAGTCGTAATCACGTTGTCCCGGCGGCAATACCGAAACGAATCGTTTGGGCACTTCAACAACGGAAGAGCTATCGATCGAATACATCTCTCATCAGGCTCTCGCCGTCGCGTCAACGCAATTGCGCCTATTGAGTGCCAATTAAGTGATGTTTCTGCGAGAATTGTGTTGGAGCGCGTGTGCAGTGCGGCGCTTCTCTATGTCATTGGGCCGCTCCCTGATGAGGCATTCAGTTAGGTAGACGTGAAGGCTTCGCCTGTGACTACCCTGAATAACCCATCGTCGCCCGGTGACAGATCAGACACGGCACGACGTTCGAATCCCCGGCATTTTGCGGCCTGGGTGTACGCAGCATTCAATGTGCCTCTGGTCTTCGCGATTTACAGTTTCCCTCAGTATCACACCTACCTTTGGGGACTCCTCGGGTTGGGATCTGCCGCGGCGGTCGTTGTGGGAACGATTCGCAATCGTCCAACGCACCCAATCGCATGGCTGGTCGTTGGGGTGGGCGTGATGACGTTTGCGCTGGGCGACATTACCTACGACGTTCTCACTAAATACATGCACGAACTCAACCCGTATCCCTCGCTCGCCGACGTCTTTTATCTCGCGACGTATCTCCTCTTGGCCTCGGGATTGATACTGATGGTTCGATCGCGCCGCCGCCGTGGAGGTGACGCCGGGGCTGGGCTCGATGCCTTCATCGTCACCTCCGGTCTTGGAGCATTGTCATGGATCTATTTAATCGAGCCGTACGTGCACGCGATCGACATGACCATGCTGCAAAAAATAACTTCAATCGCGTATCCCCTAGGTGACATTTTGCTTCTGTGTGTACTCATTCGCCTCGTGTTCGGAGGCGGTACGAGGAGTATGTCCGTCCGCCTTTTGGTGCTTGGTGCCGTTGGAGTCTTGGGTGCGGATTGCTTCTATGGATGGATTCAGTTGCACGGTTCGTGGAAGGTTGGCGGACCCACTGACTTGGGCTGGGTACTGTTTTACGTCTGTTGGGGGACAGCTGCATTGCATCCGTCGATGCGCGACTTGACCTTGGAGCGACCATGGCGACCTCGACATCTAAGTTCGGCCACCTTGGTGTTCTTGAGCGCTTCGGCGCTAGTTGCCCCCATTGCTCTCGTGCTTCGTGACTTCTACGACGTTCCGACGGATGGGGGAGTTCTCGCCGCCGTCTCAGCGCTGACGATTACCCTCGTCGTCGTGCGTCTCGTTGGTTTGGCGCGAGTTCAGGCGACGGACGCTCGGCGCGAGCAGACGTTGAGAAGTTTCTCGGAATTCTTGGTGGTGGCGACTGACCGCGCGAGCGTGTGGAGTGCCGGAGTGAAGGCCGTGCTGGACATCGAAGCGGTGGGAGTTGTGGGCTGCATCGTGACCGCATCTGACTCGCGCAGGGTTGAAATCGTCGCGGCGACTTGGCCGGCGATGGTGGGAAGGCTCGTCAATGTCACCTCAATCAGCGCCCGAAACGACGAGAGGACCGTGGTATTGGTGAGCGGCGACGCGGTGGGAGACGTTTCGGAGACGACTGTCTGGACGCAACTCGTGTCCTCGGACCTTCAGGACCTTCACGAGCGGATTCTTGTTGCCCATGATCGACCACTTCCCGTCGATCTGCGTGCCATTCTCGATGGCATCGTCGCTCAGCTTTGCTTAGCGCTGGAACGCGTCGAGTTGGCACACGTCGTCAACGAAGCCAAGAACGAGCGACGATTCCGCTCCATGATCCAGTATTCGTCGGACCTCATCACACTGCTTGGCACCGATCTGCGTGTGGTGTATCAAAGCCCCTCGGTCAAGAAGATCCTCGGCCGGATGCCGGAAGAGTTCCGGGGAATGTCGCTGCAGGAACTCGTGCATCCCGATGATGTCTTGACGGCGCAATCGCAACTCACCAAAGTGATGACCGGAGGGCTGGGCAGTACGTCAGCCTTCGAGTTCCGCCTGGAGAATTCCGACGGAGAGTGGCGAATCGTTGATGGCGTCGTCACCAATCTTCTTGACGAGCCAGACGTCGGCGCCATTGTCTTAAATGGTCGCGACGTGACGGAGCGACGAGGTCTCGAACAGGAACTGAATCATTTGGCACTGCACGACACGCTCACTGGATTGGCGAACCGCTCCTTGTTCTTTGATCGGCTCTCGCATGCGATGGACCGACGGAGTCGCGACCACAATCAAGTGGCCGTGTTGTTCTTGGACCTCGATGACTTCAAAACGGTGAATGACAGCTTTGGTCATCCAGCGGGCGACCACCTTTTGGTCGAAGTGGCCAAGCGACTTCGCACGGCGATTCGGCCGGGGGACACCGTGGCACGCTTTGGTGGTGACGAATTTGCGGTGCTGGTTGAGGCTGGCCCGATGCCCGAGACGGCTCAGGAAGTGGCCGGACGCATTATCGAGGCCGTGGTACCCACCTTCCGGGTATTCAACAATGACGTCACCATGCGAGCGAGCGTCGGCATTGCCATTACTGAACACCTCCAGGATTCACCCGACGACTTACTTCGCGATGCCGATCTGGCGATGTACGTCGCCAAGCGAAACGGCAAGGGTCGCTATGAGATGTACCAACCGAAGATGCACGAAGATGCTCTTCGGCGTTTGGAGACCGAGGTTGGCATCCGCGATGGACTCGATTCCAATGAGTTCGAAGTCTTCTACCAGCCCCTCGTCAACGCACACACCGGCCAACTCGTCGCCGCCGAGGCGCTCGTGCGTTGGAATCACCCGAAGCGAGGGTTGCTGACACCGATCGACTTCATTTCAGTCGCCGAGGCGACCGGTCTCATTGTCCCGCTCGGCGAACAAGTCCTCCTCACCGCCGTCGCTCAAACACAGGAGTGGCGCCAGAGCGGTGTGGTGGATGATGACTTTTATATCTCGGTCAACCTTTCGGCCCATCAACTTCAAGAAGCCGATCTGGTCGACGTCGTGGCTCGAGCGCTGGAAGACACGGGACTTCCGCCAGAGAGTCTCGTATTGGAGGTTACTGAGACGGCCCTCATCGAGGACTTCGACATCACGGTGCCCCGACTATTGGCACTGCGCGCACTTGGCGTGCGCCTGGCGATCGACGATTTCGGAACCGGCTACTCGTCGCTGAGTTATCTCGCCGACCTTCCTATCAATTTCGTCAAGATCGATAAGTCTTTCATCGACCGGATGACGCCTGACGCAGAAGGCTCGGCGGTGGTGCGCGGAGTCATCGATCTGAGCCAAGCCATGGGCTTCGCCTGCGTGGCCGAAGGGGTAGAACAAGAAGCTCAGCGCTCAATCCTCGACGAACTGGGGTGCGACTACATCCAGGGTTTTCTCTTCAGCCGACCGAAGAGCAGCACTGACATTCTTGTTGACTTTACGAAACTAAGGCTTGGCGATAACGATCCCGTGCCTTTGGTATCCGTCGCTCTCGCGTGATTGTCTTGAGTTGGGCCTCGCAAATGCAAAGGTGCTCTCAAGTGGTCACATAGAGGTATCGAGATTGTTCAATGGCGTCTCGGTGACCGAAGGCTTTTCGACAGCCGGCGCGCCGTCATCTGCGTTTGACATCAGCCAGTCGTAACCGACCTCGGCGTGTTCGCTGACGTCGAGTCCAGCGTCTTGGTCGGCGACGCTCACTCGCAGCCCGACGGTCTTATCCACTATCCACAAGATGATGAACGTCATCACGAACGGAAACACCAATGCGGCGAGCGCCAAGACGGTTTCGCGACCGAATTGCAGCATGCCACCGGAGGCACCCAGTGCGTTGACGGCCAAGCTCGCAAAGACACCCGTGAGTACGACGCCCACGAATCCGCCCACCATGTGGACACCGACCACGTCGAGTGCATCGTCGTAACGAAGGTGGTCTTTGAGTCGAACCGCGAGATAACACAGCAGTCCGGCGCCGGCGCCGATCACCAATGATGCCCACGTCGGGACATAACCCGAAGCCGGCGTGATTGCGGCCAATCCCGCCACCGCGCCAGAGGCGATGCCGATACCGGACGGCTTTCGACGCTGGACCCATTCAATGGTCATCCACGCGACCATCCCCGCGGACGCGCCAATCTGGGTGTTCACGAGCGCCGCGACCGCCACGGACCCTGCGCTGCCGGCACTGCCGGCATTGAATCCGAACCAACCAAACCACAAGATGCCCGCGCCCAGGAGGACGAACGGCACGTTGTGCGGACGATCGACCTTATGGCGACGCCCCAGGTAAATCGCCGTCGCGAGTGCCGAAGCTCCCGCCAACTCATGCACGACCGATCCTCCGGCGAAGTCAACGGCATGCAATCCACTCGCTCCCAAGAATCCGCCTCCCCACACCCAATGAGCGAAGGGGCAGTAGACGAGAAGCGACCAAAGACCGATGAAGGCGAGGTAGCCGCCGAAGCGCATTCGTCCGATGAAGGCTCCGGCGATCAGAGCCGGAGTGATGACCGCGAATTTCATCTGGAATGCCATGAACAAAAGCGGAGGGATGGTGGGTGCGAACGCGGTGGGAGTAGTACCGACGCCACGCAACATGAAATTCTGGAAGCCGCCAATGATCCCCGTGTGATCGGGGCCGAAGGCCAGCGAGTAGCCGATAACGATCCACAGCACCGAGACGATCCCAATCGCAACGAAGGACTGTGCCATCGTCGAGAGGACGTTGCGTTCATCGACTAATCCGCCATAGAAGAACGCCAGCCCAGGCATCATGAAGAACACCATCGCCGTGGCGGCGAGCATCCAAGCGGTGTCACCGGCATTAACGTGCATCTGTCCCCCAACAACGCTGTCGGTCGTCAACGTGACGTCAAGATTTAGATTAGGTCGTGGACTCGTTCGGTGGCGTGATGAACCGGCACCTTCCGTTGCGAAGCCGTTCGCATACTCGAAACCCCGAAAACAAGTTGCGAGCGATGAGTTGGTGTAACTAATACTTCAGCTACATCGGCATGGCTTCATACATCTCGAGCGGACCGCTCGTCACTTCATTCAAAACCCGACGCCACCTCCGCCGCCAGGCACAGTGGTGGCAGTTGGTGGGAGTGTCGTTGTCGTGTTAGGAGGTTGAGACGTGGTCGTTGTTGGCTTGCTCGCTGGCTTCACGAGGACTACGTCGATCCACTTGCCCCACACGTCGGTCACATTGCCCTTCACCTGTCCCGCTGCCTTGTCCTCGAAGAACCAGAAGAGAGCCTTCCCGCCGTAGGTCACCTGTCGGCCACCCGCGACCGTTTTGGTTCCGAGCTTCGCAGCGCTGACTCCGGCACCGGCCGTCGCCTTCGTCACGCCCTTCGGCAGGAGCACGGGAATCCAGATCTTGTGACACGCGGCTGTGCAAGCCGATGAGCTCGGAACCAACGTGTAGAGCGTCCGGCCATCGGACAAGATGATGCCGACTTTGGCACTCTTGAACGTCGAGATGACGACGCGTTTTACGCTGTGTGACTGAGCGGACGCGGACGCCACGGACAGGCTCACCGTGGCCGCGAGACCTCCGGTGATGAGGACGGCCGCGGCGATTCGTATTGCCCGAAGCGCGCGAGGTTGGCGGCGTTGTGAATGAGTTGGTTTCATGAGATCCTCTCGTTGATCCGACAAGGGTTTTACGCAGCCGCTTCGAAAAACGATCACGAGTTTGATGAATCTCATTCGGATCGCGACGAAACCTGCGGCGCGAGGCATAAATACGTGTTTGATCCGTTTGGGACCTTCAGCCGTACTATTTGGTGATGAGAACGCGTGGCGCTTACGACGACGAGACTCCCGATGAGGCCCTCCTCTCGGGAATCGCGGTCGGTGACGACCGCGCGGTCCTTGCTTTCGTCCGGCGCTATCAACGACGGCTCTTCGGTTTGGCGTTAGGCATAGTCAACGATCCTGGAATGGCCGAGGATGTGGCCCAGGAGGCCTTCATCCGGATTCTTCGTCACGCCGCGGTCTATGACGTTCGCCGTGGTTCCGTCGCGACCTGGACGCTCACGATCACGCGCAATCTCGCCATCGACGCCGTGCGAGTGCGTCGAGCCATCCCCACCGCGCCGGAAGACCGGGTGTTCCTCTCACTCGTGAGCAACGACCGTGCGCCCGATGACACGGCGGTGATGTCGGAATCTGTGCGACAAGCGCACACCGCCCTCGCGTCGCTGCCCATCGATCAACGTCGAGCGGTCGTGCTCGCCGTGATGTACGGTCGCACAGTCTCAGAGGTCGCCACATTGGAGGCCATTCCCCTCGGTACCGCGAAGAGTCGAGTTCGACTGGGACTCGCCAAACTTCGCCAGGCCGCGTCCGAGATGGAAGCGTCATGAGCCGCGTTCCCGAGCGATCTCCGGAGTGTGAGACGTTGAACGACGACCTCATCGAATTCGCCCTCGGGACCCTCTCGGGTCGTAGCCGGTCAAATGTTCTCCAACACCTCGAAACGTGTGCACACTGCAACGCAGAGCTGGATTCGCTTGCCGCCGCGGCGGACACATTGTTGTGGCTCGCTCCTGAGGCGGAGCCGTCCTTGGGCTTCGAGACCCGACTCATCGAGCGATACCAAAGCACTGATCCTCGACAACGAGTCACTCGTCTGCGACGCGCGAGCTTGTTGGCCGCCGCGGCAATGCTCGCGGTGGTCTTGGGTGTGGGGCTCGGCGCGGTCTTCACTAGTGGCGGTGGAAGCAACAACCCAGCGTCGGCGACACGACCGGTGACCGGGCAGCTCATGTCAAAGGGACAGATCCTGGGCGAAGTGACTATTTCGTCGGGGAGCCCTTCATGGATGATCATGAACATCGATACCGGCGACGTGTCGGGCCTCGTGTGGTGCGAGGTGACGCTCGACAACGGTCGCAACGTGACCGTAGGCAAATTCACGCTCTCGCATGGTTATGGCTCCTGGGTCGCCCCTCTTGGGTCATCTGTCAATGACGTGCGCTCCGCGCGGATAGTGAACGCCCGCGGCGCGGTACTCGCGCAGGCGACGTTTGCCACCTGAGACACGTCGGATCTCCCCGTATCGTGGTTCGCTGGTTTCGTGGCTGCAAAGCCGATTGGTCAAACGACATCACGGAATCGCCAACTGGCCATAATGTCAAGTCAGGAGTGATCCACGCAGGCGTTTCGCCCGTACTACTGGACGTCTAGGAAATAGACACTTACGACAAAGCGTTGAAACTAATGAGTAACTATGAGGAGATTCTCGAAATGACACAGGCAACCAATGGACTTCGATCTCATCGGTACCTCAAGATCCGAGTCGCAGCGGCCGTACTTGTCGCCGGAGGACTGGCGACAACCGTGAGCCTCACCGGCGCCTCGGCGTCCGTGCACAGCCACACAGTAAAGAACGTCGTCATTTCGACTTTCAAGAGTGCCAAAGTCGGCACGATCCTTTCGGACGGTCGAACGCTCTACACGTTGAAGCCGAACGCCAATGCCTGCACGGCGGCCTGCCACAAGATCTGGATCCCCGTGTACTTGCCGACAGGTCAGGCGAAAGCCACTGCCGGCACCGGAGTAAACGCCGCGAAGCTCGGCGTCAAGACGGTGGCCGGCGGCCGACAGGTCACCTACGGCGGCAAGACGCTCTTCTGGTTCTTTGAAGACAAGATCGCCGGACAGGTCAAGGGCAACGTCACTGACACGTGGGGCAAATGGACTGACATCGTGCTCGTGAAGCCCGTGGGAACCACCACGACCACGGTCGCCGGCGGCGGTGGCGGAGTTGGTTTCTAACTTCTAGTTTGTGCAAGAGGAGGCCACAATGACATCCGTTGTCATCTCGCCACATGACTCGACCATCACGAGCGAGTCGGTTTCTCGCGAGTCTGCGATCGTCAAGCGTCGCAGTCTGTCGTCGCGCGTCTATCTGCCCGCGCTCTCGATTGTCGCGGTGGCCGTCGTCCTCATTGCCATAGGTGTGGCGAGTCATTGGGGCGGCACGAGCTTTGCCGCGTCGATCACCGATCAGCGAGTGGTAGTCGTCGGGCCAGCGACGATTGCGATTCTCTGTGTGTTCCTCGTGGTGGAGCGACTGCGACCAGCGCAGCGTCGGCGATTCTTTGCTCGCGGATACCGACAGGATGTCTTGTACACGGTGTTGAACGCGACGCTGGTCGTGCCACTCGTGGTCGCACTTGGGCTGTCCTTCGCCGAGGTGGCCCGGAAGTCCCTGCCGTGGGTGGTGCTGCCGCACTACGAATTCTTTCCGCGTTGGCTCGCGATCGCGGTGATCTTCGTGATGATGGACGGCCTGAACTGGGCGGCACACCTCGCCAATCACAAGGTCCGACTCCTGTGGCGATTCCACGAACTGCACCACTCGCAAGAAGACATGAGCGTGCTGACAGTCTTTCGCACCCATCCCTTGATTCACGTCTCCTACCTCATCGCGCTGGTTCCCGGGATCGTGCTTGTTGCCAACGGCTCGGTGACCACCTCGTTGCTCGTGGTTTACGCTGCCGTCGTCGCCTTCGAGCACTCGAACACCAACCTCAGTTTTGGCCCCCTCAACAGAATTTTTTGCAGTCCGAATTATCACCGCATTCACCACCGCGTCGAAGGACGCCAAGACGTGAACCTCGGCTTCGCCCTCACCGTGTGGGATCAGCTTTCGGGGCGAGCGGTGTTCCCCACAAAGGACACGATTCGAATCGATACGGGTCTGCCCGGGCGTCCCCTCTCTGTCGAGCAGAGTGCAGCGCGCGCACGTCATTTCTCGGTTCTGTTGGCCCAGTTGATCGGTCCCTTTCGGCCGCTCGATGAGTCGCGTGGGTCAACCGGTGGCCCCAACGGTCAGCTAGAAGGATCCAACGCAGGGCGCCCAGCCCAGTGAGCGAAGGTCCTCCGAACCGCGACCTAAAGCAACGTGGCGTCGCGTTGTTAGCCATGACGTTCACCACTCGACCGGATGCGCGCTCGCGTGACGCAGCGCTGGCGGCGATTCGAATCGGTCTGGCGTGGATTTTCATTTACTACGGCGCGGGCAAGCTCTTTGGCACATTCAACGGCCCCGGCATACACAACGAGTCCCTCTATATGTCCAATAGCGCCCACCTTCATCCGGGTGGACTTTTTGCAGTACTTGGCGGCGTTATCGAGTTCGGGGGAGCGATCGCCATGGCTCTCGGCTTCGGATCTCGTCTTGCCGGTCTTGCTCTCTTCGGGGACCAAGTCATGGCCATGATCACCGTCACGTGGGTCAACGGCATTAACTCCGAAACGCTGACACCGGGCTACGAATTCAACGTGGCCCTCGCGGTCATGGCCCTCGCGATCGTCTTCCTCGGTCCGGGTCGGATCAGTGTCGACGCTCTGATTGATCGTCGACTCAATCGTTCGAAGGCGCTCAGCGGCTGATGGTGATGAGCGAAGTTCTCGTTGCGCCACCGCGTACTTCGCGTTCCGTGATTGCCATTCGTATCACTCTGAATCTGGTCGCCGCATTCGGCGCGGCCCTTTTCGCTCGCGCCGGTCTCGAATTTTACTTGCGCACGCACTCGCTGATCGGTGCCGCGTTCCTCGGCGAAGAGATGTGGATCGTGGTGGCGTACCTAGTTCGGCGCCCGGCTCGGGTCGTGAGCCAGCGGCCCGTCGACTGGCTCCTCGCGTTCGGTGGAACGTTTGGCGGGGTGCTGTTGCGCCCCGAGGGCGCGCACCCTCACTGGGGAGTCGTGGCCGGATTCGACACGCAGATGATCGGACTGGCTCTTTGTGTCGCGTCGTTCTTCGCCCTCGGACGCTCGTTCGGGTTTGCTGCGGCCGATCGGGGTTTGGTGCAGCGTGGTCCGTACTCTTTCGTGCGCCATCCGATCTACGCCTCGTATTTCTTCCTCCAGATCGGCTATCTCTTGCAAAGCATCTCGTTGCGAAACGCACTTATCGTGGCGTTCATCTGCAGCTGCAACCTGGGGCGCGCGGTGGTCGAAGAGCGACTCCTCGTCTCCAGTAATAGTTACGGCCAGTACCGATCTCGGGTCCGGTGGCGAATCCTGCCCGGCGTTTGGTGACAGTTCGGGCGTAGGCGGGGCTTGAGTAACCAAGACTCGTCGTTACTTCGACACCTTCATCTCGTACCAGACTCCACCGTTCAGACGGACTTTGTTCCCGCTGGCCTGTCCCGGCGCCGAGTCCCCGATGTAGGTGTAGAGGGGATGGCCGTTGTAGGTGACCTGCGTGGTCTTGTCGGTGCGTTGCAGGGTCCCGAACGATCCGGCGACGCCCGTTGCGGGCGAAGGGTTGCCCAACACGGGTGGCCAGTACGCCGCGCACGTCGAATAACAGCTCGACTTTGTCGAAGTGTCCGGCACGAACCAGTACAGCGTGAAGCCGCGCTTATTGGTGAGTACTTTGACGCCGTGAATACTTGTGGCCTTCACGACGGCGTTCGCGCCGCCGGAGTTGGTTGACGCGCCGCCTGAGTTCGCTAGTTGCAGACCCAACGAAAGCGACGCGAGCACGGCGAGTACGACCGCTGACCAACGCGCCCCTCGCACGACCTTGGGCCCGTGGAATGGGAGAGTGCGCTGCGAGCTCGCTTCGACAACGGGCGAGCGTCGCGCAGCCGGTCTCAGCGCCCACGCGGTGAGCAGGGCGAAGCCAATGATTTCGATGATGCCGGCGACGATGCCCGCGGTCGTTCGGACCTCGCGAAAGCCAAAAAGACTGAAACGCAGCGACAGGAGGTACCCGACCAGCGTGGACAAAAGGAATCCCGCTCCTATCAAAGCGAGCAGACGATTCGAGAGCGCGACTATTGCAACAGCCAAAATGAACGCGCTGATCACCTGCAGGAGAAAGAGTGGGCCGATCGTCGGGATCGTTGAGTACCCGGTGACATAGAGGTCCAGGTGAATGGCGCCCGTGGCGACCAATGCAGCTCCACCAAGTAGTCGCACGAGACGCCACGTCATCACCGACATCGAGCGAACGTGAGGGGGCGACTGGTCCATGACGCCAGTATTACGGCGCACCCACCTCCTTGGATCAATGACTGGGTTCGATTTTTGACTGGCCGGAAAACGTCGCCTCCACACCCCGTAAGTCACCGTCATCGTCTGAAAAGACGATGACGTCGCTGAAGTCGTATCGATCGAATTCATCGACGAGAGCATTCGCTTCGGCGCCGCCGAGTTCCAAGAGCAGGGCGCCGCCAGGTCGTAAATACGCCGGACTTTCGCGGATAACTCGGCGAAGGACGCTGGTGCCGTCGTCACCGCCGTCGTAGGCCAAAGCGTTCTCGTAGGTAAAGGTGTCGCGGGGAAGGAACGCCATGCTCGCAGAGGGCACGTAGGGCACCACGCCCACGACGACGTCCACCGCGCCAAGCAATTCGTTTGGAAGTGACGCGAAGAGGTCGCCGGCATAGACCTCCACACCGTTCGCCGCCGCGCACGAAACAGCTCGTTGGTCGAGTTCCGAGGCGACCACGCGTGATCTGGGGCGCTGCGACATCAGTGTCATCGCGATGCATCCGGATCCGGTGCAGAGGTCTATCGCGGTTCCGTCATCGGGAAGCCGCGAGAGCGCTCGACGAGCCAGTGGTTCGCTCTGCCACCTCGGCACGTACACGCCAGGGTCGACTCTGACAGTTAGTCCGCAAAACGTCGTGGATCCGACGATCCAGGCCAGAGGTTCACCTCGGAGTCGACGTTCAACCAACGACTCCAAGGCGAGACCGTTTCCATTGGCGCACGTCATGAGTTCTTCCGCCTCTTCACGAGCGGCGATGAACCCGGCGTCGGCGAGTCGGCTCGTCACCGATGCGATCGTGGCTACCACGTTGAACGCACCGAGTTTCGAAAGCCCCTCAAGGCCCCGCGAAGAGAAGTCATCTCGCCGGTCTATCGTCTCTTGACCCCTCGGGTCGCGACACGGATCAGCGTGAGCTTCGGGCGAACGATTTCAGAGGGAATGTTCGTGGTCGCTGCTGCGCGGTCGTTGGCCCAAATAGTGTGGAGCCATGCGCGTCGCGAACTCTCTGCTGGACCTCATCGGTGAAACACCCCTGGTCCGCTTCAATCGACTGGCGATGCCAAAGGGCGTAGAAGTATTGGTGAAACTCGAATCCATGAATCCCGGCGGAAGTTCGAAGGACCGTCCCGCTCTCACCATGATCGACGCCGCCGAAAGAGACGGGCTCCTAAAGCCCGGTGGCGTGATCGTTGAGCCGACGAGTGGCAATACCGGAGTCGGGCTGGCCATTGTCGCGGCGCAGCGTGGCTACCGGTGCATCTTCGTCATGAGCGACAAGATGGCCGCGGAGAAGGTCCGGCTCCTCGAGGCTTACGGCGCTGAAGTCATTGTCTGCCCGACGGCCGTCGCTCCGGACGACCCCGATTCGTACTATTCGACCGCGGAACGACTGACCAAAGAGACACCAGGCGCGTTTCGTCCGGATCAGTACTCGAATCCAGCGAATCCTTACGCGCACTACACCACGACCGGCCCTGAGATCTGGCGCGACACGGACGGCACGGTTACCCACTTCGTCGCGGGCGCTGGAACCGGCGGCACCATCTGCGGCGTCGCGCAGTACCTCAAGGAACAGAATCCGAATATCCGGATCATCGCGGCAGACCCCGAAGGGTCGGTCTATTCCGGCGGCGAGGGTCGCCCGTATCTGACCGAAGGAGTGGGTGAGGATTTCTGGCCCGCGAACTACGACCCGAGTCTGGTGGACGAGGTGATCGCGGTGAGCGACGCCGACGCCTTCGAGATGGCGCGACGGGTCACCTTTGAAGAGGGAATGCTCATCGGTGGCTCGGGCGGGACCGCTGTGGCCGCGGCACTGCGCGTGGCTGAAGCCGCGCCAGCGGGATCGTGCGTCGTGGTACTCGTGCCCGACACCGGGCGAAACTATATCTCCAAGATCTTCAACGACGACTGGATGCGGGGCTACGGCTTCTTGACGACCGAAAGTGGGCCGACCGCTGGCGACATCCTCGACGTCAAGGGCGCCCATGCGACTGACCTCATCCTGGCCACGACAAATCAGAGTGCACGCGAGGTCACCGATCTCATGCGCGAGCGAGGGGTCTCCCAAGTCGTTATCGCCGTCACCGACGAGCTACCCCTCGCCGCCAAGGAAGTGGTCGGCACGGCAATCGAGTTGGACCTCATGGAACTCGGATTCAAAGATCCTTCGATGTTGGACCGGCCGATCGAGGCGGTGATGGGTCCGATCCTGGAGACCATCGGCGTCGGTGAGCCGCTCGAATCGGTGACGCGCCGGCTCGCCACGACCCCGGCGTTGTTAGTTCTGGCCGATGGGCGTCCGCGCGGTGTCATTACCGCTTCGGACGTTCTCCGTTTTCTGTCCAATGCCGAACCTGATTCGTAACTGAAAGGACTGTCGTGAACTTCTCCACTCGGGCCATCCACGCGGGACAAGAGCCGGACCTAGAAACGGGTGCGGTCAACGTACCGGTTTATCTCACGTCGACCTATGCCCAGGAGTCCGTCGGCGTCGTCAAGTTTGCCGATTACGGCCGCGGCGACAATCCGACGCGCGCGGCCTTGGAAGAGGTCGTCGCCAGCCTGGAGGTGGCGGAGTTCGCGGTGGCCTTCTCCTCGGGCCTCGCGGCGACCGACTCCATGTTGCGCACACTGACACCGGGCGACCGGGTGATGCTTTCGGCCGACGCGTACGGCGGGACCTTTCGCATGCTGACGAGGATCTTCGGTCCGTGGGGGATTGAGACCGACGTCGTCGACCTGTCGGACATTGATGCGGTCGAGTCGTCGTGGCGCGAGGGCACGAAGCTGATCTGGGCCGAGACCCCGAGTAATCCGTGGCTACGCATTGCCGACATCGCGGCGCTCGCCGACTCGGCGCACCGCCATGGCGCCCGATTGGTGGTCGATAACACGTTTGCGACGCCGTACCTACAGACGCCGCTCACGTTGGGCGCCGACGTCGTGATGCACTCGACGACGAAATACTTGGGTGGCCACTCCGACGCCATCGGCGGGATGCTGGTCACGAATGACTCCGAACTCGCCGGGCGCTTGAAGTTCTTCCAGTACGCCGTGGGAGCGATTCCCGGTCCGCTGGACTGTTACTTGATCATGCGCGGAATCCGTACCCTCGCCGTTCGCATGGATCGACATCAGGAGAACGCGGCACGAGTGGCGTCGATGCTCGCGTCGCACGAGCAAATCGAACGAGTCTGGTACCCGGGACTCGAGACCCATCCCAACCACAAGATCGCGCTGGATCAGATGCGTGGATTCGGCGGGATGGTGAGCGTCGAGGTCGCGGGCGGAGCCGCACACGCTCGATCCTTCGTGGAAAAGACCAGAGTGTTCACTCTGGCTGAGTCACTCGGCGGCGTCGAAAGCCTCATTGAGATTCCAGCGCAGATGACGCATATGTCAACGAGCGGATCCTTGTTGGAGATCCCTGACAACCTGGTACGTCTGAGTGTGGGGATAGAGGACATCGACGATTTGCTCGAGGACCTTCGACAGGCGCTTTCCTAAACGAAACTCAGCTGTGGACGTCGGCCGCGGGACCAGTCCATTCGAGTTGCACTCCGGACGGTGTCCGCACCTGTTTGATTGACGGTCGCAGCGATTGGATCAACGAAAGAGCGGCGCTCCCGGCGACGTTGATTGAGTTCCAACCATGTTCACCGAGCACGACTGCGAAGGTCAAGAACGTATTGGCACCGATCGTGACCTTGACGGCCATGACGTCGCATCCACCAGCCGGATTCGTGAAACCAGACTTCACACCGACGACGTTGGCCTGGCCGATGTACGGCGTGTAGGAATCTACGACACCGTTGTAGGGGAGGGCGACGTGGGTCAGTGCGACGATTTGATCGACGATCGGTTCGTCGGTCATGAGGTTGACGGCGAGCGTCGCTTGATTCGCTGCAGTCGACTGGTCGTGAGGGGAGATGCCGCTCAGGTCCGCGTAGTGCGTATTCAAGAGTCCCATCTGGCGTGCGTCGGCGTTCATGACACGCACGAAGGTCGCCGGACTCCAGCCGATCATGCTCTGCAGCAACTGCGAATAGTCACCAGCCGAGTGCACGAGCAGACCGCGAAGCAGCGTTCCTTCGCAGATTCGCTGTGCCAACACGATGCGGGCGTTTGACTGACCCGATGCGACGTCGTAGCGATAGAGCGCCACGTCGTAGGCACTCACCGTGATACAAGGACCTTGTTGATGAAAGGTCAGCGGCATCTGATGGAGCACGACCCACACCGTCATCATCTTGGTGAGACTGGCGATCGGAACACGCGGTTGGTAGGGCGACGACGCAGCGACACAGAGTCGCGGTATCGCCACCGCGGCACTGCTATGCGCCGGCCAAGCGATCGGCGTTTTCTTGGGAATCGTCGTCGTAGTGGTCGTAGTCGTCGTGGTTGTTGTCGCTGGTCCTGTTGTCGTTGTCGCCGGGACCGTGGTCGTCGTAGTGCTGGACACCGTTGTCGTTGACGTACTGATCGTCGTCGTGGTCGTCGTGGTCGTCGTGGTCGTCGTGGGCGGTGTAGTGGCCGCGCAGCCGCTGGGAAGCGTCGTCGTGGGTGCGAGCGCCGAAACATTCTCCGCCGACGTGGCAGTCGACGTCGTGACAATGAAGAGGACTGCACCAGCGAAGATGAGAAGTGGCCCGCGTCGAAACGAGTGGAATATGCGCCGAGTCACCCAGTGAACTTACAACTGGTCGTGACGCTCACCCTGTGCATCGAACCGGTTCTCGCATTGACATTACGGAACGATGTCATTTTCGACACTCTGTTCGATTGGAGGCGAGTGAGTACGACATTTCCGGAAGGTCACAAGCTAATAGGGCTCAACCAGGGTTTTTTCGCGGCCATATATTAAACCCGCTTGTCTTATAAACGGATGAGAAGTGTCGTCTTGGTGACGGGTTGATGAGCCAAATGAGCAAGACGTACTTAAAGTGTTCTTATGCCCAATAAAAAGCGTCTCATTCAAATAATCTCAGGACTCGTTGTAGTCGCCCTGATCATCGTTGTAATTGTCGTCGCCACCGGCGGAAAGACGAAGCCGAGCGCGACTCCGCCGTCCACCGGCAAGGTCTCGGGCACGCTCACCTTCGCCGAGGGTGCGGGAGCACAACCGAACTGGATCTTCCCCTACGAATCGTGCCAGTACTGCTCCGTTGACAACATCAACCAATTCCAGGACGAGATGTTCCGGCCCATGTACTGGTTCGGTCTCGGTGGCAGCGTCTCGCTCGTCCCGTCGCTCTCCCTGGCCGACAACCCGGTGTACTCGAACAATGACAAGACCGTCACCATGAAGCTGAAGGGCTGGAAGTTCGCTGACGGACAGACCGTCAATGCCCAGTCGGTGATGTTCTTCTTGAACATGTACAAGGCTCTCCCCGCTGACTTCTGGGGCTACAACCCGGGCTACGGCATCCCCGACCAGGTCTCGAGCATCACCAGTTCCGCCATGACGGTCACAATCAATTTCAAGACGACCGTCAACCCTCTCTGGATCACCAATAACTACCTGAACCAGATAACGCCGTTCCCCGACAAGTGGGACATCTCGTCAGCGACGACGAAGCAGCACTGCGCGACCGGTGTCTGGGGCGCCAAGTCAACCAAAACCGCGTGCACCGCGGTCTACAACTACCTGACCAGTCTTTCGAGCAAGACCGCGACCTACACCGATGCCCTGTGGCAAGCAGCAGACGACGGTCCGTGGCGTCTGACGGCCTTTGACAACCTCGGCAACCTGACCTTCCAGCCGAACAACAAGTACTCCGGTCCGGTGAAGGCCAAGGTCGCCTTCGTCAAAGAGATCGCCTACACCACGACCCAGGCGGAAGAGAACGACCTTCAGGCTGGCAAGGTTGACATCGGATTCGTCGACCCGGGCGTGCTCACTTCGCCGGCGCCGTCACCGGGATCGACCGGTCCCAACTGGGCGAACCTGGCCAGTAAGTACAACCTCTCGACGGGAACGATCTGGGGCTTCAACTACGCGCCGTTCAACTTCAGCACGAAGGACGCGAAAGTAGCGGCCGTGAATCAGCTCTACATCCGACAGGCTCTTCAGGAGTCGACCGACCAGCTCGGCGTCATCAAGAACGTCGACAAAGGTTACGGCTTCCCGTCCTACACGGCACTGCCGGCGGTGGTGCCAGCCAAGTATTCCGACCCGATCTCCAACCCGTATCCCTTCAATCTGTCCTCGGCGAAGAAGTTGCTGTCGTCGCACGGATGGAAGATTGAAGGCGGGGTTCAGACCTGCGTCAAGCCCGGTACGGCTTCGAACGAGTGCGGCGCTGGCATCACCCAGGGCTACACCCTGACCTTCTCGTTCGTCTACGCGAGTGGTTCACCGTCCTTGACTCAGGAGATCACGGCCGAGATCGCCGACTGGGCCCAAGTCGGGATCAAGGTCTCGACCTCGACCGAGTCCTTCAACTCCGTGGTCGCGGACTGCAACAGCGGTGCCGGCTTCCAGCTCTGCATGTGGGGCGGTGGCTGGACTTTCGCGCCGAACTACTTCCCAACCGGCGAGACACTCTTCGCCGTGGGCGGTGGCTTCAACCCCGGTGACTACGCCAACAAGACGATGACGAACCTGATCCAAGGCACTGACTTCGGTCACTCGAACTTGACCGATTACGCCACGTTCGCCGCGCAGAACCTTCCAGTGCTCTACGAACCAGAGAGCGCGCCGACGGTCGAGACCATCAAGACGTTGCACAGCTCGATCGGATTCACGAACAGTCCGCTCATCAACTTCATGCCGGAGTACTACTACTTCTAGGCACTTGACCGGCCGCAAGCCATAAAATCGATAACCGTGCCACCCGAGTCCCGGACCATTCCAACCGGGCTCGGGTGGCATTGATCATTCCTTGAAGCTCCCGTGTCGTCCTTGACCTGATACAAATCGATCGACGTGTTCGCGCATATCGGCTCGCAGCGATGTGGCGCCGTGAGCGAACTCGACAGCCCTGGCCTCGGATTCGGGGCGACCAAGTCCTTCGTACATCGAGAGTCGGTCTTCACGCATGCACACCTCAGGAAACGTGGCGATCTCTTCGGCTAGGTCCAACGCTGCGGCACGGACGAAGCCCTTCTCGACGACGCGGTTCACGAGGCCGATGGCGAGGGCCTCGGTCGAGCCAACGGCGCGACCGGTGAGGATCAGATCGAGCGCTCGTCCGGCGCCGATGATTCGCGGGAGTCGGACCGTTCCGCCGTCGATAAGTGGAACTCCCCAACGTCGACAGAAGACGCCAAGTATCGCGTCTTCCTCCATCACTCGCAGGTCACACCAAAGCGCGAGTTCCATGCCGCCAGCGACGGCGTGACCGTCGATCGCCGCAATAACTGGCTTCGAAAGGATCATTCGTGACGGTCCCATCGGTCCGTCGCCGTCCGCGCTAACGCGATTGGCCTCGCGAGTGCCGATGGCCTTTAAGTCCGCACCGGCGCAGAACGTTCCACCTTCGCCAGCCAACACGGCGACCTTCGCGTCGTCGTTGGTCTCGAAGGAGCGGAAGGCTTCGGCGAGAGCCGTCGCCACCTCTCCATTGACGGCGTTACGCACTTCGGGACGATTGATGGCCACGACGAACGTCGTGCCGATGAGTTCAGTGATGACGGGTGCTGTGTTCATGGACCCAGCATTTCACGCGACGTGTACCGAGCACACTGTTTGAGTCAAAGTGGCCGCGCGCGATTACGACGAGGGCGGTTCCTCTCCCGGCTTGAAGCGCCCGGCCCAAGGGGTGATAGCAGCGACGTGTCGGTGTATTTCGTCGAGCAGGTCAGTCGCCTTCTTTACTTCTTTGGTCAACTGGGTGTTTTCATCTAACAAGGCTCGGATGTCGTCGGTGTTCTTCACGGTGTGGAGGGCGATCTCCGATGCGATCGAGTCGGTGCGCTTCGCGGCGATTAACAACGCGGCCGCTTGCACGCCCGCCAACATCGACAAGAAGAGGTTCAGCAAGATGTACGGATACGGGTCGAAGGCCTTGTGGTGAATGACCCGCTGCAAGAAAAGGGTGTTGGTGGCAGCCCACAAGATCATTACCGCGAAGAAACTGAAGACGAACGGCCACGATCCCATGATGTTGCGCATGCGATCGGCGGCGCGTTCGCCGATCGAGAGGTCTTCTCGTTGTCGCACGCCAGGGTGGAGGTGCCAAAACGAGGGCCAGCCAGCTTTGCTCATGCGCAAATTATCCCACCGCCTCTCAGCAAAATATGGAACCCTCGAGCAGTTCTACGTCAAATAGCCTTGATGGGACCACCAAGACCGTGTGACACTGCGGTCCCCGGCAAAAGGATCAATTGGAATCATTGCCTTCGAGCGCGCCACTCAGTGAGGACGTCATTCGGGTGCTGCGCACCCTGGGACTGGGCGATTCGTCCGACGTCGAGTTTGAGGAGGATTCGAATCCGGGGCGCGTGAGCATTGTGCACGGCACGTCCGCCGACGTGATCTGGAGCGACGAGCTCGGCGAGGAGAGGACTTCCACGAGTCAGTTCGCCACGAACTTGACGCCGAGCCCTGTGGCCGGCGACTGGGTGAGCCTGCGCGACGGCTACGTGGTGTCGGTCTCGCCGCGCACGACCGAGTTACGTCGACCGGCTTCGACTCCCGGCGACGTGCAGGTGTTGGCTGCGAACATCGACGTGGTGCTCGTGGTGTTGCCAATAGATCGAGAACTCAACGTCCTCATGCTGGAACGCCTGGCGGTCATGGCCTTCGACAGCGGTGCGACACCGATCGTCGTGCTCACGAAGTCCGACGGCTCCGACGTCGTAGGATCGGTCGTCACCGAAGCCGAGGTGACGGTTCCGGGTGTCGAGGTGATGACCACGAGCTCACTGAGTGGTCACGGCATCAACGAACTGCGAACGATCCTTCATCAGGGCGTGACCGCGGTCATGCTGGGAGCTTCCGGAGCCGGCAAGACGTCGTTGTTGAACGCCCTGGAAGGAACGAGCGAACTCACCGCGGAAGTCAGCCGAAGCGGAGAAGGGCGTCACGCCACGACGACCCGGCGCCTGTACCGTCTCTCGAGCGGGGGAGTGCTCTTGGACATTCCCGGCATCCGACTTCTCGACCTCACGATTGGGCCACAGGGTCTCGATGATGCGTTCGCCGATGTCACCGAGCTGGCGCTCCTCTGCCGATTTACGGACTGTGCACACAGCGGCGACGAAGGCTGCGCCGTCGAGGCGGCCGTGTTGAGCGGCGAACTTTCGGCGCGGCGACTCGAGAGTTGGCGCACCATTCGCGATGAGATGGTCCAACAAGAGCTGAGTCGAGAGCAAGAAGTCGCGTCGCGGAAGAAGAAGGGTCGTAACTCGAAACCGAAACCCGCGCCGTCCTTCGACGACGAAGATTGACCGCGACTATCCGCTGGAGGGATCGGCGATCTCCAGGGCCAACAGGGGAGCCGACGCCTTGTTGATCGACTCCTCATACTCCGGCCCCGGCTGACTATCGGCGACCACACCACCACCGGCCTGCACCGTCGCGATGCCACCCCGAAGTGACAAAGTTCGAATGGTGATGGCGAAGTCCGCATTGCCCGAGAGTGAGAAGTAGCCGACGGCTCCTCCGTAAGGGCCGCGGTAGACCGGTTCGAACTCGTCGATGAGCTCCATCGCTCGCACCTTGGGAGCTCCCGTGAGCGTGCCCGCCGGAAACAGCGCATCGAAGGCGTCAAACGCGTCGAGTCCCTCTCGCAGTCGCCCCTCGACGTGCGACACGAGGTGCATCAGGTGTGAGTAGCGCTCGATGTGGGCCAGTCGATCGACGCGCACTGATCCCGTGGTCGCCACGCGGCCGACGTCGTTGCGTCCGAGGTCCACGAGCATCACGTGTTCGGCGATCTCCTTCTCGTCGTGGAGAAGTTCGTGTTCGAGAGCGAGGTCTTCGGCCTCGCTGGTTCCGCGAGCCCGTGTTCCTGCAATCGGTCGATAGCTCACCAGTCCGTCGTGCACGCGCATCAGCATTTCGGGCGACGCACCGACGATCTGGATCTCGCCGGAGTCGAGCAGGTACATGTAGGGCGAAGGATTGAGTGCCCGTAACACCCGATAGAGCGTGAGCGGATTGACGTTGCTCGGCCGGCGGAACTGTTGACTCGGAACCACCTGGAAGACGTCACCGGCGAAGACGTGTTCACGAGCCCGCTCCACGACCTCGCCGTACGCCGCACCAGTGAAGTTCGAAATTCCTTTGGCGATGGTTCGTATGTCGATCGTGGAACGCAGACTCGGAGCCGTGGCGACAAGTCGTTCGGTTACAGGGTCACTCGGTGGCTCTGGACCCAACAAAAGATCGATGATGGCTCGCAGGTCCTCACTGGCGCGGGCGAAGACCTCATTGGGTTCCTCGCCTTCATCGATGACCGCGTTCACGACGGCCGTGGTCGAGTGTTGCACGTGATCGCAGATCAGAACCGTGCCGGGAAATGAGAAGTCGACGTCCGGCCACATGTCGGGCACGGTTTCGCGCGGTAATCGCTCGAGACGTCGCACGTAGTCGTAGGTCACGAAGCCGACGGCGCCACCGAAGAAATCGGGAAGGTGGCGCGGAGCATACGTCCGGTAACGAGCGAGTATGTGTCGCAGCGCCTCCAAGGGAGCGAGCGAGGGATCGCCGCCGTCGGTGCCGTCGACGACGGTCTTGCCATCGCGCGTGGTCACCCGCCAGCGTCGATCGAGTCCGATGAACGAGTAGCGCCCGGTCGCTTCACCCAATGCTGCGCTCTCCAACAGAAAGATCGCCCGTGAGCCAAATCGTTGATAGAGCGACACCGGAGTCTCGCGGTCCAATTGAAGTGTCTCGGACAGCGGCACCACGTTGAAACCTTGAGCGACGAGTCCAGAAAACGACGCGTGGTCAATCGGCTCCATTGGGGAATGCTAGTGATTGCCTCGGACCTAGAATTTCGAGATGAGCCCCGCGCCATCGATACTCGTGGTCGACAACTACGACTCGTTCGTCTACAACCTGGTCCAGTACTTGGCCGAACTGGGCGCCGATGTGACAGTGCGTCGCAACGACGAGGTCAACGTCGATGAGATAATCGACATGGCTCCCGATGGCGTACTCGTGTCACCGGGCCCGGGACATCCTCGTGACGCCGGCAACTGCGTCGAGATAATTCGCTACTGCGCCGACGCGCACATCCCGATGTTTGGGGTGTGCCTCGGTCACCAAGCACTCGGCGAAGCCTTTGGCGCGATCATTGACCGCGCTCCAGAACTGCTTCACGGACGCTCCAGCATCGTCGATCACGAAAATGACGGTGTCTTCGCCGACGTCAGCAATCCGCTTGTGGTCGGGCGCTACCACTCACTCGTCGTCAAGGACGAAGGTTTTCCGAAAGACTTCGTGGTGACGGCCCGATCGCACGGTCTCATCATGGGTATGCGACACCGAACACTGGCGCTTGAGGGAGTGCAGTTCCATCCGGAGTCGGTGCTGACCCAAGACGGCTACCTAATGTTGGCGAACTGGCTGCGAGAGTGCGGAGGGGATGTCGCGAAGGAAACGGCGATGGCGCTCTCACGTCGAATGGACGCAGTTCGAGCCGCGTTGCCTCAGCCCACTGGCTGAGCGGCATCCTTATTCGACGATTGGTGCTTGTAGTCCCGTCCGGGGATTATTTTCAATGCGGTGACGTGCGGCCTGCACGAAGATGATCATTGCAGACGGCAGCATTACGAAACTAGGTATCGCCAGCGCCGGCTGATGGATCATAAATCCGTAAACGAGCCAACCGAGTGACGTGAGACACGCGAGGCACCAACTGAGGATCGACACGCCGCTCAGGTCCTTCGGGCGAATCACTAAGGCGAGCTGCGGCAGGTAGATGATGATCGAACTTCCAACCGCCACTGTCGCGAGTACCCACCGCAGGTCGTGGAAAGTTCCGGCGAACGTGGCGAGAATCGTCACCACGGTGACCGCGAGCCAGCCCATTACGCTTCGCGCCATCTTCTCCTGACTTTGCGCGGCGAGAAAAGCGACGACCAACGACACCGTGATGGCCGGAACATTGGCGACGAGTTCGGCCGTGACGTGAAAGATGAGACCGTAACCAAACCAAATCTGGCCGACTAGGGCCGACAGAATCCAAGTGGCCAACGAGACACCCTTGGCCCCGGTCGTGCGAATGCGATTGGCCTGCGCCAGACACTGGAGGATCGTCAACGTCGGCGCCACTATTCCAAAGAATCGGACGAGTGTTGAAGTCGCGATGATCATTGCGGTGCATCTCTTCTAGTCGGCACTCGCAGTGACTTACTCATATGTCGAGTGTTGCAAGCCCAATGCTATCGGTCGTCCGAATTAGTTAAATTTTCCGCCAACACCGACTCGGGTTTCGATGACCTCACCGTAAACGAGTTCGACCCGGTACGCCGCCGGACCGGTCACCGGATCGACGACTGAGTCCGAGACGACGGAAGTGGCTTCAAGGCCCTCGTACCAAATACCCACGGAGTTGTCGGTGGCGTAGGCGAGTGGTGCGAGAACTCCGCTCTTCATCAGGGTATGCATGAGTGGGCGCCGCTGCTCTTCACCGTCGTAGTGCACGCCGTTGGCGTACGGCAAGAAACCTAGAGCGTTGGTGACGGGTTGGAGTGTCGGTCCGAATGAGTCGGTGGTGCCACCTAGGTGCCAGCAGATACTGCCCGCCGAAACACCGGCCAAGATCACACCTCGTTCCCAAGCACTTCGCATAGCCGTATCGATACCGTGGAGGCGCCATAGGGCGAGCAGGTTGGCGACAGAGCCGCCGCCCACCCACACGAGGTCACTGCCACCCAGTCGTTCTTCGGGATCGGCCGAAGGCTGGGGAAATACCTTGAATTCCGTCACGTCACAGCCGGCCGCGTTGAACGCCTCGTACGAGAACGCGTAGTAGTTGAGATTGTCGCCCATCGCGGTATTGACGAGACAGACGCGCGGTCGGTCCTTGCCCGTCGCCGCGAGGGCGTCGGTGAGCATCGTGCCAAGTCGCCAGGACATCTGAACGGGTCCTTCGACGAATCCGCCGGACGTGGCCAAAATTCGAGGTGTTTTCACCACACTGTTTTACTTCACCGACTACGTATCGATGACACCGTCAGCGTTACTCTTGAGTATTCGAACGTCGTTCGTTTGATCCGAGGAGTGTCATGGCAACCAGCGAAGCGCAGCTCGACGAACTGATTGATGAACTAGTGTCGTCCTTTCCGCCTAAGGAAACCGAACCGATTAAGTTCCTGGGCGAGCAGTTCGACCGGGGACTTGCGTGGGTGCACTTCCCGGTAGGTGAAGGCGGACTCGGTGGCACGCCCGCCGACCAGCTCTACGCGTTGCGCAAGATCTCGAAGACCGGAGCGCCCTCGGCCATCGGTCGAAACGTCATCGGTTACGGCATGGTCGCCCCGACGGTCGTGACGCACGGCACCAAAGAACAGAAGGTCCGGTTCTTACGTCCTCTCTTCACCGGCGAGGAGATCTGGTGCCAATTGTTTTCAGAGCCCGGAGCCGGCTCGGACGTCGCCGGGTTGGCCTGTCGGGCCGAACAAGACGGCGACGAGTGGATCTTGAACGGTCAAAAGGTCTGGACAACGTTGGCGCATGAATCGGCGTTCGGTCTTCTGCTGGCGCGCACGAATCCCGACACGCCGAAGCACCGTGGCATCACCGCGTTCCTGGTCGACATGCGCGCACCCGGCGTCGAAGTGCGCCCCCTCTTTCAGGCGACGGGCGAAGCCGAATTCAATGAGTGTTTCTTCGTGGATGCGCGCGTGCCCGACAGTCAACGTCTCGGCGGCGTGGGTGAAGGCTGGGGGGTGTCGATCACCACCTTGATGAATGAGCGCGTGTCGATCGGCGGCACCGTGCCACCGCGCGGATCGGGGCTGATCGGCGAAGCGGTGAAGATCTGGAAAAAGCAGTGGAGCGGCCGTGAGGACGCGCACGCCATGGCGGTGCGAAGTGAACTGATGCAGTCCTGGGTTCGCAATGAAGTAGGCCGTCTCACGAACTGGCGCGCCAGTGACCTGAGAAAAGCGGGTACTCCCGGACCCGAAGGTTCGGTCGCGAAGTTGGCCTTCGCCGAAGAGAACCAGAAGACCAGTGAACTGTGCGTTGATCTCATGGGCGCCGCCGGGATGCTCTACGGATCGCAGTATCCGCAAATCCGTCCCACTGAGTCGGCCATGACCGGTGGCGACATGCGCAAGGCCTTCATCCGCATGCGCGCGAATTCCATCGAGGGCGGTACGAGCGAGGTCATGCGCAACATCATCGGCGAACGCGTCCTTGGCCTACCCGGTGAACCACGAAGTGACAAGGACGTCTCGTGGAAAGACGTGCCGAGAAGTTAATTACTTGTCGCTGAGATGTTCGGCGAAGAAGGCGAGGGCTCGGGCGTGCGCGTCGCGTGCGGCCGTCTCGTTGTACGCATCGGGTCGGGCGTCGCAGTGGAAGCCGTGCTGACCATCGGAGTAGCGCACTATCTCGGTCGCCACCGCCACGGCGTCGGTCGCCTCTCGAAGCGCTTCGATCTGTTCGACCGGGATGCTTTGGTCGAGGTCGCCGTAGAGGCCAAGCCACGGGCTCTTCAACTCAGCCGCGAGTTCGAGCAACGGCGGAAGTCCGAATCGACCGGTGGCGACGCCTCCGCCGTAGAAACTCGCCGCAGCGCCGATGGTGCCGAGCGTGGCAGCGAAGAAGGCGACGGTCCCACCCATGCAGTAGCCCACTGCTGCGATGTTTGGTGCACGGTAACCCAACGTCGCGAGAAAATCGGTCGTGGCATTCAGGTCATTGGTGATGCCCTGTTTGGTCAGGTTCGCCATGAATGTCATCGCCGAAGGGTAATCGTCATAGGGGATCTCTGGTGAACCGTCGCGGTGGAATAGCTGCGGCGCGACGGCGAGGAAGCCCTCGTCGGCGAATCGGTCAGCGACGTTGCGGATGTGGCCGTTCACACCGAAGGCTTCTTGGATGACGATGACAGCGCGGGACGAGTCGGTATTGCCCGATGCGTACACGGGGAATCCCGCCGGCGGAGCGGACTCGCTCATTCGAAGGAAGGGTCGTCGATGCGCGATCGCTTGATCTCGTAGAAACCCGGTGTGCCGGCGACCATCATCACGCCATCAAAGAGCCGTCCCGCGGCCTCGCCCTTCGGGGCTGGCGTCACCACCGGTCCGAAGAACGCGATGTCGCCTACGTGGATCACCGGCGTACCGACGTCGTAGCCCACGGGGTCCATACCCTCGGCGTGACTCTCGCGGAGTCGAGTGTCCAACGAGGTGTCATCGGCCGCAGCGGCGAGCTCGACTTCTAGACCGACGTCGGCCAGCGACTTGGCGATGATCTCGTCCCAGTCCTTCTCTTGGCGAACGTGTCGACGAGTTCCCATCGCCGAATAGAGCGGCTCGACGACATCATTCCCGTGGCGTTCTTCGGCAGCGATGAGTACCCGCACGGGACGATACGCAACCTTCAACCAGTCGGTGTATTCCGGTGAGAGCTCGCGGTTCTCATTGAGTACCGCCAAGCTCATGACGTGGAAGCGAACGTCAAGGTCGCGCACCGCTGCCGCCTCTAGCAGCCACCTTGAGGTGATCCAGGCCCAGGGACAGGCGGGGTCTACCCAAAGATCAACTTGTTGACTCATTTCGTGCTCCTAGCTCTTGGCGTACGCACTCAACACGGTAATGACCGAGTTGGTGACGCCGACCGTCATGGGCAAGTCAAGGAATTCGTCGATGGCGTGCGCATTGGAGTGCGGTCCCATCACGCCGGTAGCGACGAACTGCACGTCGGGATAGCGCTTACCTAGAGAAGCGAGGAACGGAATCGACCCGCCCTCACCGGTGAAACCCGGCGCGCGTCCGAAGGCATCTTCGGACGCCACGTCGAGCGCGTCGACCAGCCACGGCGCCAAAGTGGGAGAGCTCCACCCACTTCCGAATTCCCAGTTCGACAACGTGACCCGGGCCGACGAGGGAACGTCCGTCGTCAGTATCGGAATAAGCGCGTCACGCGCCGTCTCGGCATCGATGCTCGGGGGCAGTCGAAATGAGAGCTTCGCGGTGGTCGAAGGTCGAAGGACATTGCCGGCGATCTCGGGTGAGGGCGCGCCGCCGAGACCGATGATCGAAAGTGTGGGATACCAGGTGCGACGAAGGATCCGTTCTTCGGCGCTCGCTCCCATCAGTTCCACTCCCTCGAGGGTCGGGAGCTCTCGCCCGATGATGTCGCCAAACTCCTCGGCCAGAGCCGACGCGGCTCGAACGTCGGCGTCGGGGATCGTCGCGACAAATTCCGGTACTAACACCTCGCCGGTCGTGGAATCTTCGACGCGGTCCAGGAGTTCGCGAAGAATACGGAAGGACGATGGTACGACGCCGCTCGCCGATCCACTGTGTTGACCCTGGGACAAGACTTCGACTTCGAGGTCGACGTTCACCACGCCGCGCAGTGAGGTCGTGACCCACAGCCGGTCGTAGGTCAGCGCACCGGAGTCGAGGCAGATCATGAGTTCGACCTTGCCGAGATGGTTCTTCAGATAGTCGAGGTACGCCTCGAGATCAGGGCTGCCGCTCTCTTCGCTGGCCTCGATAAGGACGACGCACCGACTGTGCGGGATGTGGTTGGCTTCCATCGCCTCGATGGCAAGTAGTGCGGAGAAGGTCGAGTAGCCGTCGTCCCCGACCCCGCGCGCGAAGAGTCGGTCATCGCGGCGAACGGGCTCGTAAGGTCCGAGACCGTCGGACCAGTTACCGAGTGGCGGCTGCTTGTCGAGGTGACCGTAGAGCACGGCCGTGCCGTCGCCCGCAGCGGTGGCGGCGACCGTGACGACCAGGATTGGTGTGCGGTCTTCGAGGCGGTGAATCTCTACGTCGAAGTCGGCGATGTTTCGCGCGAGAGCCCAGTCTGAAAGCAGTTCGATCGCCCGATCGATGTGCCCGTGTTGGACCCATTCGGTGTCAAAGCCGGGCGAGAGACAGGGAATGGTGGCAAAGGTCGTGATTGTCTCGAGGGCGTCACGTTCGAAGTCAGCGAGGTTCATTAGGGGCATTTAGCGAGGCTACACAAATCACGTCAGCGACCAAACTCGGTTGAAGGGAACCGCTGTTACTCCTTCGCCGCCTTCGCCCATCGAACGGCTTCCCAGCAATACCAGGCAACCGAAGTTCGAGCACCGCTGAATCGCTCGCCGGCCGCGAGCAGGTCCTTCTCGCTAATGGTCTCATCGAGACGGTGCAGGATCGACCAACCTACGCGCACCCCGTAGTCGCCGCTCGGCCAGACGTTCGGCCGTGACATCGTGCTGATGAGATACATCTGCGCGGTCCACGGTCCGATGCCACGAACAGACGCGACGTCGTGGACGATTTCATCGTCGCTCATTCGCCCGTGCCGAGAGAGGTTGACGCGACTGTCGCGCACGTCGTAGGCGAGTTCGACCATGGCCCGCGCTTTCGTTCCGTTCAGTCCCACCTCACGCAACTTCTCTGGACCAGCCGCAATGATCGATTGAACGTTGACGACGCCGCCGCAGGCGTCGACGACGCGGCCATGAATCGTGGTCGCTGCACTGGTGGCCAGCAGTTGATGAGTGATCGATCGCACGAGAGCTGGGAAGCGATCATCGACCGCCGCAGCTCGACGTCGCAATGGTGGAGGTCCCGAGAACGCGATAATCGGTTTGAAGGCGCGATCACGCTTCGCGATGAATTCGGCGACTTCTTCGGGTCTCTGGTTAGGCACTTACGAACCCTACTCAGAGGGTGTGTTACCCAAATAGACGCCGTCGGGCACGTTCGTCGCGTGTTTGACGACGTCGATCAAGAGCGCGTGAATCGCTCGCACCGGGGCCGCGGGGAAGCCAAAGCGACGCGTCGCCAGGAGCACTCGGCGTTTGGCGATGTTGTTGATGTGGCGACCGACGAATTTCTCACGAAGGTGACGAGAGAGCATCGTGGCCGGGAGGATCGACGGTCCGTAGCCGTCGAAGGTGAGCGAAGCGATCGTTCGTAGACCATCAAGTTCTATCAAGGGGTTGAGTTCGACGCCCTCGAGTCGACTGGCTTCGTCGATCTCTCGACGAATGGGAGTGCCGCGAAAGGGGAGAAGAATCTCGTATTGGGCGAGCGACTTGAACGTGAGCGGCTCGGGGAGCGTCGCCAACGGATGGTCCCTCGCCACGATGAGCACGAGGTCCTCGCTGAAGAGGTCGACGCCACTCAATTCGGGCGTGTAGATCGGCCACGCGACGACGGCCAAGTCGAGTTGACCCTTCACCAGTTGGGGCTCGATGACCGAATTGGTTCCCTCTACGATGTGCAGCGCAATGTGGGGATAATTTGCCTTTAACGCTTCAAGGAGCAGCGGCACTATCCAGCGCCCTGCCGAACCGATCATGCCGAGCACGACTTGTCCGTGGATCTCCGCGTTCAATTCCGACACGTCAGAAGCGATACCCCTCAGTTCTCCAAGAATTCGGCGGGCTCTATCGACCACGATCTCGCCCGATTCGGTCAGTAGACCGTTCGAGCGATTCACCAACTCAGCACCCAGTTCCTTCTCCAAATGCGCAATGCGATTCGAGATGTTCGACTGCACCGTGCCGAGTGCTTCGGCGGCACCAGAGAAGGATCCGTGATCAGCGATGCCGATCAGGGCTTCGAGTTGGCGTATCTCCACGTATCGACTCTACAGATAAGAGGTATCTCCTGCATGCTGTTGTGTGATAACAACGGGACCGCCATACTGGTTTCAGCCTGCTTCTTCAATTCCCCCCAATTGTCGAAGCACTGGTTTTGCAGAAGGGCCAACCACCCCCCGGTTGGCCCTTTTGTGTTTCTCGGGACGTAGCGTTGTAACAATGGCGAAACCCTCACCACTCCGAGACCAGGTCGCGTCCGTCGCCGTGCGGACAGTTAACCGACTGTCGCGGCTCGCTGGCAGGGGTTCGGGCACCGTCATTGGGGGTCGAGTGGGGATGAAAATCGCCCCGGACCTGGTGGCTTCGCTGGCCCGCGGGCGCACGGTCATCCTCGCCAGCGGGACGAACGGAAAGACGACGACGACGTCCATGATCGTCGCGGGGTGGGGCGGATCGGTTATCACGAATGAAACCGGTGCCAACATGCCAGCGGGGCACGCGGCGGCGTTGGTGGAGTCGAAGGGCGACCGCGTCGCCCTCGAAGTGGACGAAGCCTGGATTCCTGACTCACTTGCGTCGACGCGACCGCGCGTCGTCGTGCTCTTGAATCTGTCGCGCGACCAGATGGACCGTGCGAACGAGGTGCGTCACCTCGCCGAACGGTGGCGAAAGGCACTTGAATCCCACGACGACGAAATGGTCGTGGTCGCGAACGCGAACGATCCGCTGGTGGTCTACGCGGCCGAGTCGCGAACGAACACCGTGTGGGCCGACGTGCCGACGTCGTGGCTCGCCGACGCACTGTCGTGTCCGAAATGCACGCTCGCTATTAGTCACGTGGGTAGTGCGTGGCACTGCACGTGTGGCTTCGCCAAGCCGGCCAAGGTGACGACGATTCTCGGTGAGGACTTGACCATCGACGGTGTGAGCGTGGATCTGGAACTCTCGATGCCCGGTGAGTTCAATCGTTCCAACGCGGCCATGGCCCTCACTGCGCTGCACTGTGTCAACGTCGATTTGGCGGAGGCGGCGAGACGGGTGAACGCCATCCATAGCGTGGTCGGACGGTTCAGCACCCGACGTTGGAACGGTCACGTGCTGCGTCTCTTGTTGGCCAAGAACCCTTCGGGATTCGCGGCCATGATGGCGACGTTGCCCGACGATCAATCGGACGTGTGGGTGGCCATCAACGCACGACTAGCCGATGGTCACGATCCCTCGTGGCTGTATGACGCGCCGTTCGAGCTGTTGCGAGGTCACCGGGTCTACTGCTTGGGCGATCGTCGGCTCGACTTGGCGACTCGACTCGAGTACGGACAAGTTGACTTTGTCGTCGTGGATGATGACGATACATTGCCGACGTCCAAAGAGACGGTACCGCTCTTGGCGAACTACACGGCGTTCAGTGACTGGTTAGCGAGGTCCGAACCGTGACCACGCTCTGTGTGCTCTATCCCGACCTGCTCGGGACGTACGGTGACGGAGGTAACGCTCTTGCCCTCGCCGAGCGCGCCCGGCGACGCGGTCTCGACGTCGATGTCGCCGAAGTACGACTCAACGACTCAGTGCCTGACGCATCGCTGTATTTACTCGGAGGCGGAGAAGACGGGCCGCAGCGATTGGCGGCCGATCTTCTTCGATCATCGTCGTTCGTTTCGCGCGTGCGCGACGGCGCGAAGGTCCTGGCGGTCTGTGCGGGTTTGCAGATCCTCGGCATGACGTTTTGTGTCGAAGGTGACGACGAGTACGAGGGACTGGGTCTCGTCGACGTCGTGACGAGTAGAGGCGAGCGCCGATCGGTCGGAGAGCTGGCGACGCGCGTGAATGGCCAACTGCTCGTGGGCTTTGAGAATCACGGAGGACGCACGACCTTGCACGGTGGCGTCGACGCGCTGGGGACCGTCGTCAAGGGACGCGGCAATGACGGCATAGTGGACGGCTACCGAACGAAGAACATTTGGGCCACCTACGCCCACGGTCCGGTTCTCGCGATGAACCCATGGTTCTGCGATGAGATCCTGAGCGGCGTCACCGGGACCGAACTCGAACCACTGGTGAGTGTCGCCGACCAGCTCTATCAAGAGCGGTCGCGAGTGTTGAGCTCCTAGAGACCTTCGGCCGGCTTGACGCCGTAGGTGGCGTCGCCACTCACGTCACGGCCGAGTTGTTCGACCGCGTCGACGATCCGATTGTTGAACCGTCGAATGTTCTCGCCCTCCTCGACGTGCATCGCGTCACCGAAGGTCACGATGACGTGGTGACGATGGTGGTCGGGCGCCGAGACGAACTTCGCGGCCTTCGCGTACTTCGGGCCCTGCAACCAGCCCGATTCGTGGATGTACATCGGGATCACAGTTTTCATTGTGCGCTCGGCCAAGTACGCCGCGCCGCCCTTGAATTCATGGAGCTCGCCGTCCGGCGAGCGCCCGCCTTCGGGGTAGATCAGTAGGTTCCAGTTCGCCTCGACCAGATCGAAGGCGATCTGAGCGCTTCGTCGATTTACTCGGTGTCGGTCGATGGGAATGGCGTTGAATATCAAAACGGTTCGAAAGGCTCGCCCGGAATCCATGAAGAAGTTGTCCATCGCGGCGGCCACGACCAGGCGCCGTCGGATTCGCTTGGGCAGCGCCGCGATGACGAGCGGCGTGTCCATGTTGCTGGTGTGATTCGCGACGAAGATGAACGGGCCCTCACCTTGAACCTTTTCCAGCCCGCGCACGTCAAGCGTGGAGAGGTAACGCGTGTAAGGGACGAGGAACGTCGAGTGGATCAGATTGCGAATGACCCGAACTCCGGGGGAGCGCCCCCACTTCGTTGAGTAATCAAGTCCGAGTTTGGGCACGGTTCAACGCTTACGCGGTCTCTGCTTCGGGGTGTAGCGCTTGGAAGGCGCGGGTGGAGCTGCGGGTCCCGGTGTCGGCGCCGGCTTCGATACTGACGACCCCGTTGACTTCGGCGTTGTTTGGGGTCTCGGGTCTCGGCCCTCTCGTTTGGCCTTGGCCATCTCACGCGCGATCTTGTTGGATCCCGCCCACGTCGGGTCGCCGTATCGCTGAAGGCGAAAGGCGCGCACGATGAGCCATCCGCCTAAGAAAACGAAGACGACGCCGGATACTCCGAGACCGATGCCGAGAAACAGGGAAAAACAAGCCACGCCCGCCCTCTTTCGACGCAGGGCGAAGAAGAGGATGATGAGCGCGACGACGAATCCGAAGAGAAATTGAATAGCCCAATGGCTTTGGGCGTTCTTCAATACGTGTTCGCATAGCTGGCCATTGAGATGAAACGTCGCGGGGCAGGCTTTGCCTTTGACGACCTTCTGGGTCGTTACCAAGGCGGACTTGTTGATCCATTCGTACGCGGGAACGAGCGAGACGAGTATCGCGACGACGACACCGAAGATACTTATTTTCCGTTCGGTATCGTCCATTCCCATGACGACTTCACGTGCCACAAGTGACGGCTTACGTCCTCGGCGTTGTGTCCACGATCGCTTTGGAGACGAATCAGCGTTGTCTGGCACACGTGAAGGATACTCTCAAGTGCAAAACGGGGTGACCAGATGGTGAACTACGATTGATGCCTCGGGCGCTTAGCTCAGTTGGTTAGAGCGCAGCCTTCACACGGCTGAGGTCGCAGGTTCGAGTCCTGCAGCGCCCACCGACCGGGACAGTTTCCGCGCGTTGTGACCCTAGAACCATTCGAGTTATGTCGTGTAGCGCTTCAACCGCAAGGCAGACCACGTTTCATCAATTGCGATCTGTCGGACTGGGTCAAGTTCATTCTCGTTGACGATCTGCCTAATGATGTCGCGATTCACGTCGGTGTCGAGTTTCTTTGCCTTTGGATACGCAATCCAGGTGAGTGTTCCCTTCGCAGCACTGTTCTTCAGAAATTTGAGATTCTTCCTCAGCTGCGCCTCGTTGGCGATGAACAGCAGTACGGCGTCCGCTTTGTCTGCATCTACCAGTCGAGAGGTCAAATTAATTACCGAGTGCTCACCCAGGACCGCGACGGTCTGACCATCTTTAAGTTGAAGTTTCTTGTCTAGCATCCGCCAATTTTTACCACGTTGGACGCCAATTGGTGGTTTTCGCGCGACTGAGGTCGCAGCGATTGACGCTCGGTACACTGAGGTCAAGTACGGAGGAAATCTGCGTTGACATCAGAGTTGCCACACCTCAGCGGTCATCATCGCGACACGCTTCTCCAGATATTCCAACACCCGACGAGTTACAACATCGAGTGGCATGACGTCTTGTCACTGCTCGAGGCGACAGGAACGGTCGAGCAAGAACACGACGGGAAGTACGACGTTCGAATTGGCGACGAGGTCGAAGTCATTACGAAACCAAAGCACAAGGACATCGATGTCCCACAGATCGTTGATCTCCGGCGTATCTTTACGGCTGCGGGCTACGACGCTGTCGTCAAGGATATGGAAGCAAAAGGTAAAGAGGATTGAGCGTGGCCGACGATCTAGAGGGACTGAACGTAGTCGTGGTCATTGCCTACCGCGAGGCCACAATCTATCCGACTGACGCCTCGCCGGGTTCGCGCCCTGAGCATCTTGTGGCGACGGATCCGCTCGGGCGATATCACAAGGTCCATCACAAAGCTGGGAATCCCCGCGGCACCTACGAAGACGACAGTTCAGAGTATTGGCGCGAGCTGACAGAGACCCTTTCTCCCGCGCTAACCATTCTGGTGCTGGGCCACGGCAAAGGGAAGGCCAACGCATCGCACCACTGGGTCTCCTACGTCGAAAAGGAGCGCCCCGACGTCGCCGCAAAAATAATTGCCGATGTGCGAGTTGATATCGACCATCTCGACGACGAGCAGGTCTTGCGGTACGCACAGCGTTATTACGACGACGAGCCGCCCCGAGAGCAGTGGGGTAGTAACTAGACCGCCCCGTCGTCGAACCTAGAACCACTAGCGTCGAATGAGATGACTACTGAGGGACTACGAGACGAACTCGCGGCCATTGTCGGCACTTCGTCGTCCACCTTTTCGCCGAATCACAATGTGGACGACCTTCACGACGAATCGCTGCATGTACGACACGTGGAACCCTTTGCCGTCCTTCGACCAAAGACCACCGATCAGGTCGCCGACATCGTGCGAGTGGCCGCTCGACAGGGCGTGCCCATCACGGCGCGCGGTTCCGGCACCGGTTTATCGGGAGGTGCGACCCCCGTTCCCGGTGGCATCGTCATGAGCTTCGAGTTGATGAGCGAAGTGGTGCGTCTCGACACGAACGATCATGTCGTCGTCGTGCAGCCAGGAATGACACTGCGCGAACTCAATGAGTATCTGGCGTCGACGGGTCTTCGTTATCCGGTCTATCCCGGCGAGCTATCCGGATCGATCGGTGGCAACGTCAACACGAATGCCGGAGGAATGCGGGCCGTGCGACACGGTGTCACTCGTCAACACGTGTTAGGTCTCGAACTGGTCCTCGCCGACGGAACGATCCTTCGAACGGGAGGACCAGTGGTCAAATCGTCGTCGGGCTATGACCTCACCCAACTGGTCATCGGTTCCGAGGGCACGCTGGCGCTCGTGACCGAAGTGACCTTGAAGCTCTCACCGGCCTTCGACCATTCGGCGACGATTCTTGTGCCTTTTGACACGCTCGACGCCATCACAAAGGTCGTACCTGCAGTCATCGCGTCGGGCCTCCAGCCGTCCATGCTCGAGTACCTCGACGTGCGTACGATGTCGGCCGTGACTGCAGCAGCGTCGCTCGAACTCGGCGTGAACACCGAGGTGGCGGCGAAAGCAGCGGCGTACCTAATAGTGGTCCTGGAGACCCGCACGTCAGAACAGTTGGACGGCGACATCGTCGACCTTGGCACATTGCTCGACGAGGCCGGAGCCCTGGACGTCTACGTTTTGCCCGAACACGCCGCGCATCGACTCATTGAAGCGCGCGAGCGGATGTTCTGGGTGACCAAGGATGCAGGCGCCAATGACATCGTCGACATCGTCGTGCCCCGCTCGACGGTGCCCGCGTACTTAGAGGAAGTAGCGCGCATCGCGTCTCGCCATGAGGCAACCATTACCGGGTGCGGTCACGTGGGCGATGGCAACGTGCATCTTTCCGTGTACCTCCCCGACGATGGTGAACGTGAACGCTTACTGCGCGAACTCTTCGTTGTGGGCTTGGACCTCGGTGGACAGATTTCCGGTGAGCACGGCGTGGGCCTCGACAAAAGGGAACACTATGTCGCCTTGACCGATCCAGCGCTTCTGGAGTTGCAGCGGCGAGTCAAGAGCGCCTTTGACCCTAAGGATCTTTTCAACCCAGGACGGTTGAGCGACGAAAGCCTCCTCGCGCTCTAGACCTTTCGTCGCGACACAGTGCGGGCATGGTTTGGTCGTGTCGAGTTGTTCGTACGCACGACTGAGTCGAAAATTCCAACAACCGCGTCGTCGCACCTGATGATGAGGTCGTACCAATGGCTTCCAACGTCGGGATGACGTGATTGGTATCTCGCACTCGGCGCGTCGCGACGATAACGCTCGATGCGAGGCGACGAGATGCAATATGGGCGTCGGTAGTATCACCGAATAGCAACGCGATTTCGCGACAGTCAAAGGACCCAATGGACACCGTTTTTGAACGCGAGATCCTCTCGCAGGGACGGTTGCTCGGCGAACGAGCCGACGACGGGCGTAAGGCGGCCGAGCGGGCGGCGGCGTTGGCCGACTCATCGGTGACGCACCTCGTCATCGCGGCTCGAGGATCCTCGGACCATGCTGCGACGTATCTGCAGTACCTCGCCGGTCAACACCTGGGTCTACTGAGCGCGCTTGCTACGCCGTCGCTCTTTGTTGATCCACTGCACGTCAACCTCGCGGGCGCGATGGTGGTGGGGATTTCGCAGTCCGGGCGATCGCCCGACATCGTCTCGGTCCTCGCATCGGCCCGAGCCCAAGGTCGACCCACCGTCGCGATCACCAACGACACGACCTCTTCGCTTGCCGAACAGGCCGACGTCGTCATTCCTTTGCTCGTCGGCGAAGAGGTCTCGCTTGCAGCGACGAAGACCATGCTCGCTTCGCTGCAGTCGGTGGCCCAATTCGTGCAAGCTCTGGCCGGTGGCCGTGAGATTTTGAGCAATGAGACAGAACTTCCCTCGATGGTCGCAACGACCAGCGCGTGGGCGCTTGAGCACGTCGCCGACTTGGTGGACCGGCTCGTATTCGAGGGTCTTACGGTGGTGGGGCGCGGACTCGGACTCTCCGCGGCGGAAGAGTGCGCACTGAAGATCAGGGAGGTCGCCGGAATTCGCGCCGAAGCCTACGCCGCTCCGGATTACCTCCACGGCCCAATCGGTGCGGACGGCAGTGGCGCGTCAATGTGGCTGATCGTGAGTGACGAGATCGACGACGACAGCGTTTCGGATCTCGTGGGTCGTGCAACGGCCTCGGGTCTCACGACGCTGGTTTCGCGCTCGAGTGACAGAGCGGCGACGAACGCGAACGTCGAAATGGTTCTGCCGACGGTGGCGCCAAACTGGATCCTCCCGTTTCTCAACATCGTCATCGGCCAAGTCATGGCCCTTCGTCTGGGAGAACTGAACCATCGACCAATCGACCGTCCTCCGGGACTTCAGAAGATCACACTGACTAACTAGTGCGCGTTATACATCGGTGATGACACCGGACGTCACACGTCTCACCAGATTGAGATCATCGTCCACGATGAAAAGTGAGTCCGATGAGCCTGGCGCTAACGACACGTTCGACGAGAATCCAAGGAGCTCAGCCGGTCGTGAGATGACAGCTCGTAATGCCTCGACGCGAGAGACGCCCTGACCGGCGAGCCGCACAACGCTTTCGCGAAGCTTGCCGATGCTGCCAGCAATGGTGCCATCGTCTCGTCGAGCGATACCGTCGACCACCGTCACCGTGACCTCACCCAGTTGCACCGTTGAGTCGATGGACGCGGTCGCAGCAATCGCGTCAGTGACCACGATGCACCGATTCGGCGCCGAAGCAAAAGCCAGGGCAACCATGTGATCGTCGACGTGAACACCGTCGTTGATGAGCTGGATCGTCACTCCAGGACGCGGCAGGGCAACTCCCGCGAGCCCCGGTGACCTGGCGCTTAAGGAATCCATGGCGTTGAAGAGGTGGGTCACCGCGCTGGCACCGGCGTCGAAGGCGAGATCGGCCTCGCCGCTCGTTGCCGCACTATGTCCCAGCGAGACGGTGACGCCACGGCGTCGGCACTGCTCGATGAGTGCGAGCGCACCCGGGAGCTCGGGCGCCAACGTCATCATCGTGACGCCCTCGAGGTCGAGGAGTCGTTGAAGCAATCCGGGATCGGGCGCGCGTAAGTGTCGCGGTGGATGGGTGCCCGCTCGAAGCGACGAAAGGAATGGACCCTCGAGGTGGACGCCCAAGATTCGTGCGCCGTCGGTCACAAGACTTCGTGCCTTCGCGAGATTCTCCGCGGCGCGTTGCGTCTCTTCAAAGGCACTCGTGATGAGTGTCGGTTGAAAGGCGATCACTCCATCGCGCATCAGAGCGCGGGTCATCTCGACGATGTCATCCACAGAGGCATTCAGCAGATCAACGCCGGCGTACCCGTTGAGTTGCGCGTCAACGAATCCCGGAATCGCAATGCCTCGACCCGGTCGAGACAGTCCCACCGCCACGACGAGGCCGTCACTCACCGCGACGTCGCCCTCGATGAGTTCGCCGTCGACAAAGGCGGCGGCGACGCCGAGACGCGTCCAACCTCCATGAGACAGCGACGCGCTAGCGGCGGGTCCGCGAAGAGAATCCAGTGTCGGGCGAAGTCGGCCCTCGTAGAGAGCGAGGCGCTCGCGAGCCTCTTGCGCATCGAGTTGTCCGACGATCATGGCCGTAGCGACCTTGGTCTGCCACCCACTCGCTTCAAGTGCACGTCGCGCTTCTTCTAGTGACACGTCCGCAATGTGAGCGACGATGCGAGCCGACCGATCCCGTAGCTTTTCGTTGGTCGGGCGTAGGTCAACCATGAGATTGCCGTAGGTCTTACCCAGGCGAACCATGGTCGCGGTCGAGATCACGTTGAGGACGATTTTTTGCACCGTGCCGGAGTTCAGGCGCGTCGAACCGGCGATGAGTTCAGGACCGACCTCCACCTCAATAGGTAGATCGACATCCGCACCGAGCGGAGTCCCCACGTTGCAGGCGATGCCGACGGTCAAGGCGCCAACTTCCTGGGCCTGCGCGATCGCGCCGAGAACGTACGGTGTGCGTCCGCTTGCCGAGATCCCTACGACGCAATCAACTGCTACGACATTGATGTCGGCCATGGCCAACCGGCCACCGTCGTGGTCGTCTTCCGCATTCTCGATGGGTACGCCGAAGGCGTTCATCCCACCCGCCAGGACGCCGATCACCATTCCGGCATCGACGTTGAAGGTGGGGCCAGCTTCGGCGGCGTCCAGCATGCCGAGACGTCCGGCCGTGCCGGCTCCGACGTAGATGAGGCGACCACCTCGTTCAAGGCGATCGACGATTCCCCGCACCGCCTCAGCGATCTGATGCTGCGCGGCCGCCAGCGAGTTAGGTAGTTGACGAACGTCGGCGCACATCACGTCCACGAGGTCCTCGATCGACAGCTGGTCGAGGTTGGCCAATTCGGGGCGAACTTGTTCGGTGCCAAGTTGCTCGAGAAATTCGATGTCGTTGCTATCCATTAGGCGATCCACTTCGCGATAGCGCGATGGATCATTTCGCGAACGTGTTCTTGACGTTCCAACTGTCGCGACGGATGAATTGCATTCATCAAGAGAATGACTCCCATGTTGGCCGATGGAGAGATGAGCAGCGACGTCCCAGTAAAGCCAGTGTGCCAGTAGGTTCCCTCGGGCCACGCGCCCCAGGTCTCCGGTTCCAAGCGCCAGCCAAGTCCGCGGACGTCTGGTTGATGACCAGCTTGGACTCGGGTCATGGCACTGATCGTGGCGCTGCGCAGCACTGGATGACGCCGGAGATTCAGCAGCGCTTGTACAAATCGAACGAGGTCGTCGGCGGGAGCGAACAGTCCCGCGTGCCCGGCCACGCCGTTGAGGGACCAAGCGTTTCCGTCGTGGACCTCGCCCCAGACCAGTTCTTTGTCGAGTCGCTGATCGCCGTTGCGTTCTGTCGCCGCTATGCGATGAAGATCGCGTTTGCGTGGTCGATACCGAGTGTCGATCATCCCCAGGGGATCAGCGATGACCGACCGGAACAGTTGATCGAGGTTTTGACCCGAGCACGCGGCAATGGCCCAGCCGAGCAGCATGAAGTTGAGATCGCTGTAGAGCACCGTGCCAGGTGTATCGCCTCGAGTGGATTCATCGTAGACGGCGCGGCGAATGGACCGCGGATGCTGACCGAGATGAAAGAAAGGTACGTGAGGGATCTGGCCCGACGTGTGCGTCAGCAATTGAAAGACGGTGAGGTCGTCACGAGGAAAGCCGGGTAACCACTTCGCGACTGGGTCGCTGAGTTTCCATTGTCGATTCTCTACGAGCCAGAGTGCGAGGGTCGTCGTCGAGACGACCTTGGTCAATGATGCGAGGTCGTAGATCGTGTCGCGCGCCGTTTCGATCTTTGGGGCGAGCGCGTATGAAAATCCTCCCCACGCGCGCACCAGAATCTCCGAGCGATCAACGACGGCGAGGTTGAACCCAGCAGGAAAGGAAGTCTCGAGCATTTCGCGCAGCTCCGACGTGAGCGCGTCACCTCGCGAAACTGACCGAGTCGAACCTTCTCGTACGAATTCGAGATGAAGATGTGATTTCGTGGCTTCGCTCATTGCGCTGCAGTTGGAGGCGAGGGGAGCCGCTTCATCTTGATTTCTTGAGCGCGGAAAAGCTCTTCAACTCGGCGCGAGCCCTCGGGCACGAATCCCACTGATTCATAAAGTCGGCGAGCGCGTTCGTTGTCTTCGAAGACCCACAGCGTGATTGCGCGAGAAAATTGAGGATCGAGTTCTTCAATGACTCGAGCGAGAAGGAGTCGCCCGATTCCTTGGCCACTCGCCGTGGTCGAGACGTAGAGCGAGTAGAGATGCCCACTGGCGAGTTCGTCCATGTCGTTCCCATAGGCCGCAAAACCCACAACCTCACCCGATGATCCTTCGGCGACGATCGTTCGAATCTCAGGGTTGAGCACCAATTCTTCGAGCCAGATCGCGACATCATCGTGCACCCAGGCGTCAATGACATCATCGTCGACTATGCCCCGGTAGCCGCCTTCCCACGCGTCGATGAAGACGGTCGCGAGGGACTCACCGTCGCCTGGCCGCGCTTCTCGAACGCTGATCGCCGGCTTCTCGGGTGTCGGGGGAGTCCACTGGCGCGGGCGCTGCAGACCCGTTTGAAATCGGTAGCGGTCACCGCGGTACAGCGAACGAACGAACTCGGTTGGCTGGCCGGTGGTATCGAGGGTGCGACGAGAGAGCATCAAGAGCGGCATCCCCGGTGCGCACTTCAAGAGGCCGGCCTCGCGGCCTTCGGCGATGACCGCCTCGATCGTCTCTTCGGCTGAGGCGAGTTCCACGCCGTACGTGGATGACAGCAATTGATAGAGCGACGCATTATCACTGAGGGCGGCGGTAATGCCGTCGAAGCGGTCCGCGTTCAAGAAGAGCACCTCAATGGCGATAGGTTCGCCGTCGGCCAGACGCAATCGCTCGATGCGGAGGACCTCGGCCTTGGGTGGAAGACCGAGTTGATGTCCGACGTCGAGTCCCGCGGGGATTCGACGCACGTCGATGAGCTTTGAGCTCGGGAGTATGCCTCGCTCCCGCATGCCTTCGGTATGACTCATCAGTTCGAGGCGTTGCTCGATTTTTGGTCGTGCGACGAAAGTGCCCTTGCCTTGGCGGCGAAAAATTCGCTGCTCGATCTCGAGCTGACCAAGGGCCTGGCGGACAGTCGCTCGCGATACCGCGTACGTCTGGCAGAGCTCTCGCTCGGTCGGCATAGCCGTACCAGCGGGTAATCCTTCGATGGAGAGAACGAGGGCGTCGTGGACGTTTTGGTACTTAGGACCGCTCGCGGCCGAGTCGGCCAACAGCGTCTGTCTTTCAGTCACAACACTCTCCCCACGGCAATCACACCTCATTTAATGGAATTTTTGTAATCTACTAATCGGAATTGGTCCGGTCAATCCATTCGCGTATTCGAATTATTTCCTTTATTTACCGCAACTAGGTTTCCGGTCCAATGTACCTCAATATGACAACTCCTGACTTGACTGGACCAAAGGCCAACTGTAGTGTCGCACTCAGGTAAGGACTTTTCAAAACTAAGCGAAGGGGAGAAATGAAACGATTTATTCGAATGCGAGGTGTGGCCGCGGCCGCCCTCGTCTTGAGCAGCGTCGGTCTGTACTCGACCGCGGTTAGCTCGAGCGGAGCCTCGGCGGCGAATGCACCGTTCGTTATCGGCTCCGTGAACAGTGTGCAAAAGATTGACCCGGACGTGGTGACGAACTTTCTCGACTTCGAGGCGCTCGGACTCATCTACGACATGCTCGTGCAAGAGAACTCGAGTTTGAAGATCGAGCCGGACCTCGCGACGAGCTGGGCCTTTTCCAATGGGAACAAGGTCCTCACCTTGCACCTTCGAACGGGCGTGAAGTTTGACGACGGATCGACCATGACCTCGGCCGACGTGGTTGCGTCGCTGACGCGCGCGCAAGCCACTGCGACCGCCGACCCGTCAGCCTCGTTCATTGGCTCGGTCACCAACATTGCAGCCAGCGGACCCAACACCGTGGTGTTGACAATGAGTCACCCCGACGTCTCGGTGCTTGAGGGACTGGCTACCGTCAACATGGCGATCATGCCGGCGGCCGCGATTACGGCGGGCACGATTGCAACGCAGCCCGACGGCACTGGACCGTTCGAGTTTGGGAGCAACGTCGCCAACACGTCGTTCACGATGACGGCCAATCCCAACTACTGGGGCGGCAAGCCCTCGCTTGGGACAGTCGAGATCGAAACGATCCCGACTGAGCAGTCAATCTCCGCAGCGCTGCAAGCCGGCACCATTCAGATGGGCCTCTTGAACCAGCCGACGGTGGTGAGCACCTTGCCTAAGACGTTCAAGATCGACAAGGCCTTGGACCTCTCGTATCGCGCTCTGCAGCTGCAGGACAAGAAGGGTATTCTGTCGAACGTGAATGCGCGTCTCGCCATTGCGTGCGCCACGAACCGCCAACAGATCCTGCAAGATTCCGTCTTCGGACAGGGCAAGGTTGTCGGTCCCGTTCCGCTTGGGCCGTATGCGACGTCGCCAGTGTCAGCGATCTGCCCGACGCAGAATCTGAAGCAGGCCAAGAAGTACCTGAAGGCGGCGGGCAAGCCCAAGGGCTTCTCGTTCACGGCCATCACTTCAACCGACCTCGACTCGACGAGCGCAGCGCAGGCTATCGCCATGCAGTCGCAACTCGCCAAGGTCGGCATCAAGATGAACATTCAGAACCTCGCGTCGAACGCGTACATTCAGGACTGGCTGAAGGGAAAGTTCCAGGCGGCCTTCGCCGAGAACGGTGCCGACCCCGACCCGTACGTCATGTACGGCCGCTACTTCGGCGCGGGCGCTGGTCTTGCTGTGCCGGCGGGCTACAGCTCAAAGACGTTGCAGGCTGAACTGCTCGCGGGCGACGAGAACTCCACGGCCGCAGGGCAAATCAAGGACTGGAAGGCGCTGTCGAACACCCTGACCTCGAAGGCCGTATGGATCTGGCTGTTTGACGCTAACGACTTTGCGGCGCTCGCGTCCAACGTCCACGGCTTCACGCTGTCGCCAGTCAACACGACGCAACTGGCCAGTCTCGCGACGACGTCCGTCTCGTAGTAGGGCAGAGAGTCCGCCGCACAATGAGCGCATTACTGGCCGTTGTGCGGCGGACTTTCAGCACGCTCGTCACGCTTTGGGGCGTGTCGGTCATCATCTTTATCGTCTTACGTCTCCTCCCAGGCAACGCAGTGTCCGCGGCGATGGGCGTGAGTGAAGGTCTCCTCACTCCCGGCCAGATCGCGGCCTTGAATCGCTATTACGGCGTGGGACAACCCGCGGTCCAGCAGTACCTCTCGTGGCTCCATGCATTAGTGACGGGAAATCTGGGCATCTCATTGGTCTCTCGCGAGGCCGTCAGCACGCTCATCGGCACCGCATTGCCGGTGACGTTGGAACTTGCACTTTTCTCAATGATCATCGGCGTGGCGATCGGCGTCGGTTTTGGGATGTGGAGTGCTCTTCACCCGGGTCGCTGGCAAGATGACATCGGACAAGCAATCTCCGTGATCGGTCTCGCGATTCCGGTGTTCATTCTGGGAACCGTGCTCGTCGTTTTCATGTCGACGCACTTTCATTATTTTCCGTCGTCGAAACCATTCGCGGGCGTGCTCACCAATCCTTGGCTCAACTTTCAACAAATAATCTTCCCGGCGTTGGTGCTGAGCCTCGGCATCGGCGCGGCCATACTTCGCACCACGCGCGCCGCAGTGCTCGAAGTTAGTAGCTTGAACTTCGCTCGTACCGCACTCGGCAAGGGAGTGTCGCGACGAGCTTTCGTGTGGCGCCATCTCTTCTTGAACGCACTCACAGCGGTGACCACGATGTCGGGCATCCAACTCGGCTATCTACTCGGCGGCACCGTCATCATCGAGCAGATTTTCATCTTGCCCGGCATGGGGCGACTACTCATTACCTCGATCTCCAATCGCGACTTCCCGGTGGTTCAAAGTACCGTTCTCATCTTCGCGGCTGGCTTTGTCATCGTGAACATGTTGGTGGATCTTTGTTACACGCTGATCGATCCTCGAACGAGGAAACAGTGATTATCGACACTGCGGCAACTCCGCCGCTCAAACTGGAAGACCTAGAACTCGTCACCCGTCATCGCGGTTGGGTGGGGGCGGTCTGGCGCAGTCGAAACGGTCGTATCGGCATGATCGTCGTCGCTCTTGTCGTGGTCGCCGGCATCCTCGGTCTTGCGGGCGTGACGCCCTACGGTCCCGCGGCGCAAGATCCGAATGCGGTGCTCAAGGGCGTATCCCTTTCGCACCTTTTCGGCACGGACCAGTTCGGTCGCGACGTCTTTTCCGGCGCCATGCAAGGTCTCGGCGTGTCGCTCGAGATCGCCGCTCTTTCGGTGCTGATCGCCGGCGTGATCGGCAGTCTCGGCGGCATCATCGCGGGCTTTCTCGGCAAGTGGACGTCCGCGGTGATCATGCGTGCGACCGACATGTTGTTCGCCATCCCGACGGTGCTCTTCGCTTTGGCCATCGTCACCGCCCTCGGTCCGAGCATCGTCGACAGTTCCATCGCAATTGGTGTCGGATGGGCTCCGATCTTCGTTCGCGTAGTTCGCAGCCCGGTGCTGGCGATGCGTGAATCGGACTTCGTGAAAGCGGGGCGGGTGCTTGGCTACTCGCGTTGGCGTCTTCTGTTCCACCACATCTTGCCCAACGTGACGGGCGTTATCGCGGTGCAGACGAGCCTGGCACTGGCGTGGGCGATTCTCGCGGAGGCCAGCCTCAGCTTCCTCGGCCTCGGCCCGCCGCCGCCCATCGCGTCACTCGGCGAGATGGTGAGCAACTCGAGCAGCTTGGCGAGCATCGCATGGTGGACACTCGCCGGACCCTCACTCGTCATCGTCGTCGCCGTAATCGGCTTCAACTTTCTCGGTGACGGACTTCGCGACGCGTCGGACCCCAGGACAAGGACACGGTAAATAATGAAAGTAATCGGCATGATCTCAGGCACGTCCTTTGATGCCATCGAAGCAGTGGCCATGAATCTCTCGTTGAGGGACCAGACCATCTCGGCCGAACTCTTGGGTCACCTGTCGTTGCCGTATTCGTCGAACGTACGTGCAGGGGTAGCGGGGCTTCTTCCGCCGAACGCGACAACCATCAATGAAGTGTGTCGGCTCGACACTTTGATCGGAACGAGCTTCGCCGAGGTCGCCGCGACGCTCGCCGATGAGCACTTCGGCGGTGAAGCGGACGTGGTCTGTTCGCACGGGCAGACCGTCTTTCATTGGGTCGAGGATGGGCACGCCCTCGGCACGTTGCAGATCGGTGAGGGCGCCTGGATCGCGGAACGCACGGGCGCGACGGTCGTCGCCGACGTGCGCAGTCGTGATGTCGCGGCCGGCGGTCACGGTGCGCCTCTCGCGAGTCTGTTAGATGTGTTGTTACTTGGCAAAAACCCGTCGTCCATTCGCGGATCGCTGAACCTCGGAGGCATTTCGAACATCACGGTGGTCGGGCCGAGTGACGAGCCCATTGCCTACGACATCGGTTCGGCGAACGCATTGATGGACGCCGCCGTGACGTGGTTGACCAACGGCGCAGCGACCTTCGATCGCAACGGAGAACGTGCCTCGCGCGGCACGGTAGATGACGAACTTCTCGCGATGCTCCTTCAAGACCCCTACTACGACGAGCCGGCCCCCAAGTCAACGGGCAAAGAGTATTTCCACGAGCAGTACTTACTCGAGCACATCGGCGATCGACACATCGAACCGGACGATCTTCTGGCCACTCTCGCCGAACTCACGGTGGAAACTGTGGCGCGCGCGGTTGAGGCCTACGGCGTCGCCGAGTTGTTCGTTGCGGGCGGCGGCACCCGCAATCCCGTCTTGATGTCGGGGTTACGTCGGCGCCTGCCGGGTGTGCCCGTGTCGTTGATCGACGATTTCGGCGTGCCCGAAGACGCCAAAGAGGCCTGCCTCTTCGCGATTATCGGGTTTTTGAGCGTGCACGGCCTCCCGAGCACCATTCCTTCGGCAACGGGGGCGCGACACGCGAGCGTGATGGGCGCCATCTTTCCCGGCCGCCAGTCGATGACAAAACTGTCGCTCGACGAATCACCCACGAAGGTGGTCTTTTCTCAGTCGAAGGCGACGGGTAGATGACCTCGACGCTGTTGTCGCTTCGCGACCTCCATATCGGCATCAAACGTCGTCACCACCGAGTGGACGAGATTGTGCGCGGCGTGAGCCTGGACGTGGACGCCGGAGAAAAGGTGGGAATCGTCGGCGAGAGCGGCTCGGGTAAGACCCTCACCATGCTGGCGATACTGCGCCTGTTGGCGAGCCCGCCACTCAGTGTATTGGAGGGCGAGGTACTCCTCGACGGGGAAGACCTCGCGTCGATCGGCGACCGTCGACTCCGAGAAGTGCGCGGCGGCGAGATCGCCATGGTGTATCAAGACCCGATGAGCTCGCTCAACCCCCTGCTGCACGTCGGCAGTCAGATTGAAGAGACGCTTCGCGCCCACGGTGTGTCCTCCGAGGCCGCTCGAGTGCGCACGCGCGAGGTCCTGTTGCAGGTGGGTCTGGACGATCCCGAGCGCGTCCGACTTTCTTTCCCCCACCAGCTCTCGGGTGGCATGATCCAACGGGTCATGATCGCCATGGCGCTGTCCACTTCGCCGCGCGTGCTCATTGCAGACGAGCCGACGACCGCGCTCGACGTTACGATCCAGCGCCAGATTCTCGAATTGGTGACCTCGTTGCAGGCGACCACTCACATGGCCGTACTGTGGGTCACCCATGACCTGGGTGTTGTCGCGAGCCTGGTGGACCGCGTCGTAGTGATGTATGCCGGTCGCATCGTGGAGACGGCGACGACACCTCGGCTCTTCGAGCGACCGTCGCATCCCTACACCAAGGCGCTGTTGGAATCGCTTCCAACCCAGAGCACTCAACACCGTTCCCCACTTCACCAAATTGGCGGAACGCCGCCGGACCCCACCCAACTGAGCACCGGTTGCCCCTTTCGATTCCGCTGTCCCTACGTGATTGCGAAGTGCTCCGAGGAGGAGCCGCCGCTGATCGACCGAGGAAGTAGCACCGCCGCGGCGTGTTGGAGGGATCCGACCGAATGGTAGATGTCGCCCTCAGCGCGCAACAACTGGTCAAGTTCTACGGGGGCCGTCGAGGACGTCAGGTGGTGCACGCTCTCAACGACGTGTCCGTCGTGCTCGAACGTGGAAAGACGTTGGGCGTGGTGGGCGAGAGCGGCAGTGGAAAGTCGACGCTCGCGCGCCTCCTCGTGGGACTCGAAGCCCCCACGTCCGGTTCCCTGGAGATTGACGGCGAGAGCATTCACATGAGCGAGCGCGGCGATCACCGCGCGCTGGCCAGGAAAATTCAGCTCGTCTTTCAAGACCCCTTTTCTTCACTCGATCCGAGATTGACCGTGGAGCGCGCACTCAGAGAAGTCCTGCACGTGCACAAGTTGCACGCCGAACACGAGAGCGAGCGAATCTCTCAACTCCTCGCCATGGTTGGACTGACCAAACGTTTTGCTACTCGTTTCCCCCACGAGCTCTCTGGGGGACAGGCCCAGCGTGTTGCCATCGCCCGCGCCCTCGCTGTCGAACCCGAAGTCATCGTCCTCGATGAGCCAACGTCGGCTCTTGACGTGTCGGTGCGCGCGGAGATCATCAACCTGTTGATTCGCATCCAGGACGAACTGAAGCTGTCGTATATCTTCGTGAGCCACGACCTGTCGATGGTGCGACACATCAGCGACGACATTGCGGTGATGTACCTTGGCCGCGTAGTGGAAGCAGGCCGCTACGACCAGGTCTTCGAGACGCCACTGCATCCGTATACGATCGCCCTCGCCGCGGCGATTCCGGTGCCCGATCCTGAACACGAACGTTCGCGAACATCGGCACCCGTATCGGCGATATTGCAAGTGGAACACGTCACGCAGGGTTGTCCATACGCGCCGCGCTGTCCGCTCGTCGAGCCTTACTGCCGCGAAGTCGCGCCCACACTTCAAGAAAAAGCGGACGGTCACTTCGTGTCGTGTCACGTGGCGCTACGTGCGTCGCGCTGAATCATGGTCCTTCGACGCCTTTCGAGCTCGGCCATACTCGAGCGAGTTCGAAATGAACTCCCGGCGTTTGTCGGCGCTTCGTTGCTTAGAGTTCGATCTTCACCGAGGGCTGGATGATGGATCGCCGCTGTCACCGGGCTCGAAATCGATAGATTCCTGTTCCGACTGGACGATCGTGAAGTCGCGGAGTCGCCGAGGACGAGGAGTCGCATCGGTGTCTTGCACGAACACGGTCAACGCTGACATGACGATTCGTCGGTAGAGCCAGAAGAAGAAACTTCCGAGCGGCACCTCGAGGCCAAATCCCGTCAGCAAGGTCAGCCACTCGTCTCGATGGCCGAAGGACGTCACCATGTCGAACCACGCGTCGCAGTAGAGCAGGGTGCCGGCCACGATGGTGATTGCCGCCAATATCTGTCGTCGATACCACGCCGCCCACGCTGCAAGGAGCAGCACGCAGATCAACGCCGCATCGAACCCAGTCCATAACAAACGCCAATGATTCGCGTCGTACCGCGGCGGAAGTGAGAATGCGAGAAAAAACGTCCAAGGGATGAGAGCAACGGCCCATGCGAAGAAGAACAGGGAAACGAATTGAGCTCGTCGTGAGAGCGAAGGATGAAGGTGAAGCCCGCGAATTCTTTCACGCCAGGGCCGGTCGCCGTTCAATCGCCATCGATTGCCGTTCACCGGGTCATTTTCTCACATGCGAAAACAATTGACGAATTAAGTGCCCGAACGAAGAGACGTGGCGTACTTCTTCCATTGACGTTGACCGACGAAGTGGTAGAGCAATTTCACTGGCGGCGGCACGTTCGAAAGCATGTAGGTGCGATCAGCGGCATTGAGTGGCTCGAGGATCATTCCGAAAGCAATAAGTTTCTTGTTGCCCGGTATCGAGGCGATGCCGTGCTTGGCCAGAGCGTCCCACTCCTTTTGTGTCACGGTCACTGCGGCCAGCGGAACGATTTCGCGCTCTTCGTTATCCAGATGCGGCATCAATGAGGAATTGAGTGTGTCAAGTGACGCAGCGAGCGTTTCGGCCGAATCCGATGTAGCCGAGGAGCGCCACTGGGCGCACGCCGACTGCGCGTTGTCGATCGCGCCTTTGACTTCTTGATGTTCGTGGTCGATCTGTTCAGTGCGCGAGGCATGATCCGGAACTCGTTCAACCAACAAGGGATAGAGGATCTGGTCCTCACCCTCGTGATGATGATGCAGCATCTTCAGTCCGAAATCGATGTGGTCCGAGAGGAATATGACGCGACCCGCCGACGGCGAAGGATTCGCCCGGACAAGTTGTGACGACTCCTCGAACGCGCGACGGAACGTCTTGTGGATGATCGCCATATCGCGGACTTCAATTGGACTGGTAGATGACACATTGCCCCCTGCATCGGATCTGGTCCAAAACTGAACCTGGAAGACGATAACGCAGTTTGAAAACGGATACTGCCGATCACACAGGTGTTGAGAGGTACTTCCTCATTGACGGCAATCGCTCAGCAATGTTTTCCGCGTCAAATATGTGTTCGCCGATCGGTTGCAATACCGCGTTACACGCCAGCGTGCGCCGGCGTTGCGTCGGAGTTCAACTGCTTCGGCGCGCGGATCACTACCGCCGACACGAGGAGTCCGGCCAAGGCAATGAATGCACCGACCTGGAACGCCGTCGTATAGCCGTGCGTGGTTGCGATATTCGTCGCTTGATGTGTCGCGGCGCTGTGCGAGACGCTGGTGAGGCTGGCGAGCTTTGATTTAAAGGCGTCGAAGGAGATCGTGGAGAGGATGGCGAGACCCAGCGCGCCACCAACCTGCTGGGTCGTGTTGAGTAACGCCGACGCGAGCCCAGCTTCGTTAGGCGCGACTCCCGAGACGGCCGTCAAAGTCAAGGGGACGAAAGAGAGGCCCATGCCGATCGAGACGATGAGCAGCGGCACCACGATGGTTCCGTAGTTGCTGTAGATAGTGAGACGAGTGAGTAGCTCGAGGCCCACGACGGCGGCGGCTGGACCGACGAGGAGAGGAACCCGGATGCCGATTCGACTGATCATTCGTGACGCCAGAATTGCCGCTCCGATGATTCCGAGCGTCATTGGCAAGAATCCCACACCCGTCTTCAGCGCGCTCCAACCCAACACGTTCTGCAAGAACTGAGTGAGGAAGAAGAACATTGAGAACATGGCCGTACCGATGCAGAGCATCATTGCGTACACGCCTGATCGATTGCGATTGGAAAAGATGTGCAGCGGCATCAATGCTTCGGCGGTGCGAGTCTCGATCAGTACGAAGGCCAGGAGCAGGATCGCCGCTCCGAACAGAGGGATAAGCGTGCTCGTGGCGGTCCAGCTGTGTGCGGCGACGTTGGAGAGTCCGTAGACCAAGGAGAGCATGCCGCCTGTCGCGGTCAGTGCACCGGGAACGTCCAGCTTGCCGGACGTCGTCGATGATTCGTTCAGCGCTCGAGGCGCGAGGAAGAGGATCAATGCAGCGATTGGCACGTTGACGAAGAAGATCCAACGCCACGACACGAGGTCGACGAGCACTCCGCCGAGTAGCAGACCAACGGCACCACCGGCGCCCGCCATTGAGGCGTACACGCCCATGGCTCGGTTGCGCTGAGGACCCTCGGGGAAGTTGGTCGCGATGAGCGAGAGCGCCGTTGGCGCGGCGATCGCTCCGCCGATGCCTTGAAGAGCTCGCGTGATGATGAGCCAGACGTCCGTGGTTGCGAAACCACCGAGCAGTGAAGAAACGGCGAAGATCGCGATACCGATCATGAACATTCGACGTTTGCCGAAGAGGTCGCCCGTGCGCCCGCCGAAGAGCAATAGTCCGCCGAAGGTCAACGAGTAGGCCGTGATGAGCCATTCGAGGTTATTGACCGAAAAGTGAAGGTCGTGATGAATCGTGGGCAGCGCCACGTTCACGATCGTCGCGTCCAGCACGATCATCAACTGTGCGCCGGCGATGACCGCGAGCGCGAGTCCGAGGTGTTTTCCATCGGTATTGCTGCCGGTGAGTTCCGACGTTTCGGTGGTTGCCATGAGGGGGTCCTTAGGAGTTAGGAGGCGGTAATGGATGGCGCAGTGGCAAGGGGGAGAATCACATCACTGATGACCAGTGAGGCAAAGTCCGTACCCGGCAGTTCACCGGTGACGAGGACCTGTTGAATCATGAGGGCTGGAAACAGTGAAACGAGGAGATCGAGATTGCGTTCGGTCGAGACTTCACCTCGCGCCACAGCTCTTTCGAAGATGCCTCGAATGATTCGGGTCCGTGGATCGATAATCCGTTCGCGAAACACATCGCGCAGTTCAGCGTCGTGTGCGAGTGCGGTGATGAGACCCAACATGACCTGTGCGTTGAATCGACTTTCTTGGCTACACGAGCCGTGTCCGAGTGCCGCCAGATCACCTTTGAGAGATCCGGTGTCGGCTTCGACGATCGAACCCTTCGAGCAATTGAGAGCGTCGACCACGAGCGCCGCCTTGCCAGGCCACCGACGATAGATCGTCGCCTTGCTGGCGTGTGCACGCGCGGCGACCGCGTCCATGGTCAAACGGTCGTAACCGATTTCAGAGAGGAGATCCATCGCCGCTTCGCGAATCGCGACGTCACGAGTCGTATCGAGCGGGTGCCCGCGATGGCGTGTGCCATGGCCAACTTGCAGTCCTAGGCGACGATTTACAACATCGGTGTGGTCCATTCGCTGGGCCATCCTTCCTTCTCTTTTGGGTACTGTACTGTATCGTACACTCAAAATCAATGGGCAAATCACCAATGATGTAAAGGAATTCTCTAAACCTTGGGCTCTCCGACCCGGCGCAGAGGAGGGTGAGCCAGAGCGACCGAATAATCCTTGATCGTGGACCCTTTGAGCGTGCGCGCCGCAGCGAGTCCTGTGATCTCGGGGTTCGTCCGGATGGCGACAAGGTGTTCAGTGTGGTAATACTGTAATTATCTAGTCTCCTAGTGAAAGTGTGACGACAATGATCGAGTTTCGACTCAACGGTAGTTCTGGCGTGTCGCCGTACCAGCAGATTGTCCAGCAGGTCAAGAACGCTCTTCGCCTCGGACGACTTCGCATCGGCGACCAATTGCCGACGGTGAAAGAGGTCGTGGGAAAGATCGCCATCAATCCCAACACCGTGTTGAAGGCGTACCGCGAGTTGGAGCACGAAGGCCTGGTCGCCGCGCGACCGGGCATCGGAACATTCGTAGTGAGCTCTTTCGACGAGACGACCTACGCCGCCCAGCGCACGCTGCGGCGATCCCTCGAAGTGTGGCTAGAAAAGGCGCGTCGAGCCGGATTGGACGACGAAAGCATCGAAGCGCTATTCGTCGACACGTTTCTTTTTTCGCCGAAGGAGTTAGTCCGATGACCTTCGCACTACAGGCCAATGATCTGGGTAAGCGCTACGGGCGAAAATGGGCGCTGAGTGGCTGCACGCTCGATATCCCCGCCGGCCACGTGGTCGGATTAGTCGGACCTAACGGTGCGGGCAAGACGACCTTGCTGCATTTGGCGGTAGGACTGCTGACACCGAGCGCCGGCTCGATCAAGGTGCTCGGCGAGGTTCCGGCCTCGAGCGCCGAGCAGCTGGGACGAATCGGCTTCGTGGCCCAGGACACCCCCGTCTATGAGAACCTCTCGATTGCCACGCACTTGAGCATGGGTGCGGCCCTCAATCCGAATTGGGACGCCCAGTTGGCCGAGCGACGTATGCACGACCTCGGACTCGATCCCAGTCAGCGCGCCGGTCGATTGTCCGGGGGTCAACGCGCGCAACTTGCTCTCACACTCGCGATCGCCAAACGACCGTCACTCCTCTTGCTGGACGAACCGGTGGCCAGTTTGGACCCATTAGCCCGACGTGAGTTTCTGGCCACGTTGATGGAGGTCGTCGTTGAGCACGAGGTCAGTGTCATCTTGAGCTCGCATCTGGTCGCCGATCTCGAGCGCGTGTGTGATTATCTCGTTGTCGCCGCCGCAGCGCACGTACAAGTGAATGGCGAAATAGACGATCTACTGGCATCACACCATCGCCTCGTGGGTTCACGACGAGATCTCGACAATCTCCCGGCGACGGCGCGCGTCATCGAAGTGAGTCACACCGAACGCCAGACCACGGCGATCGTGGCGAGCGAGGATCCAATCCTCGATCCATCGTGGAGCGTCGAGCAGATAACCCTCGAAGATCTGGTGCTGGCCTACATGTCGCAGGCCGAAGAGCAACGTCGAGAACTCGTACGCGCGAAAGTCGGTGCACGATGACGTGGTTCGCCTGGCGCCAGTTGAGGTTTCCGGCCCTCATCGTCCTCGGATTCTTAGTCGTCATGGCGGTGTTCTTCGCCATCACTGGTCCGCACTTGTGGAGTCTCTATGACGGCATGAAAACCTGCCACGCGCATGGTGACTGCCAGTCGGTCAAAAACTCTGTATTGAACGGGTACACCAAGTCATTTCCGATCGTGCAAACGCTCAGCGTCGCTTTTCCGGCGATCCTCGGAGTGTTCTGGGGCGCGCCGCTCATCGCACACGAACTCGAGACGGGAACCTACCGATTGGCCTGGACCCAGGGTGTCACTCGAGCCCGGTGGGTATTCACCAAACTGGTGGTCGTCGGGGGATTGAGCATGCTCGCGGTAGGTCTCGTGAGTTGGATGGTGACGTGGTGGTCCAGCCCCGTCGATACCCTCAACGCCACTCGACTGAGCACGACCGTCTTCGATTCGGCGTACATCGCGCCGATCGGTTACGCCGCATTTGGTTTCGCGCTCGGCGTTGCGGCCGGCGTGTTGTGGCGTCGAACGGTGCCCGCGATGGCGACCACCATGGTCGCCTTTGCCGCCGTACGACTCCCGTTCACTCATTTCCTACGACCCCGTCTGATATCACCGGTCACCCAAAACGTGTCGCTCAAACAAGCGGGCAACTTCGGCTTCGAACGGGGACCGTCCGGCTTGAGTTTTGTCTTCGGCGACCCCGCCCAATCGAGTTCATTGATCGTCTCTGACTCCGTGGTTGGCAATAATGGCGGCTCCGTAACGCAACGGTGGCTCAGCGACAATTGCCACTCGTTACTTAACGTGGGGCAGGCAACGACACCGAAGGGCGCGCCGACGGGAGTTCGACCGACCGCTTTCAACGACTGCATCGACAAGGTCGTTGCGTCGTTCCATCAAGTGGTGGTCTTTCAACCGGCGAGTCGATTCTGGTCTCTCCAATGGATCGAATTGGCGATCTACGTCGTCGCGGCCGCGCTCCTCGGTGCCTTCAGTTATTGGTGGGTTCGACGTCGAATCACCTAAAGAGCGCGCATCTTGTTGTTTCGAGCGTCATGGGTGACGTCGGCCAGCCCGAGGACCTCGAGTAGCGGAGGAAGGTACATGCCAAATCGGCCGCGGTAACCCTTTCGCAGTCCGTACCATCCCCCGACCGGGTTATCGCTCGAACGGCCCCACGCTTCGACGGTGCCGTCAGCCGCCGGTTTGTTCTCGTCGGCCGCGCCAAGAAGAACCCAGTCGCCTTGAGTGCGCAACCACGCATGCAAGTCCTCGATCGCGCTTAGGTGATACTTGAGCGTCGTCGATCCGACGACGCACACCAGCGCCGGGGGATCGGCGCCGGGTTCGCGGTACATCGTGTACGAGGACGATCCGGGCGGAGTGGTCAACTCCCACGGATCACCCATCTCGCCTGTGGTCATGTGACCCTCTGGGGCGACACCGCGTTTCGTGCGCGACTCACTGATTGAGAACTCCACTGGTGGCCGCCGCAGCTAGCTGGTCCAAGATCTGCTGCCAACCCTTTTCGTGATCGGTGATGGCGTCGTCGGGAAGTCCGCTGTGGACCAAGCGAACTCGCGTTTCGTCGCCCTCGGGAATAAGTGTGATCGCGACCTTCGTGGATCCCGACGGAATCGGATGACCCGGCTCGCTCCAGCCGAAGGTGAAGACGACCCTCTCGTCGGTCACGACTTCGACGAACTCACCCAGTGCCGGATGTTGGCCACTCACAGCGACTTTGTAAATACCGCCTGGTCGAGCGTCGAACTCGACGTCGGTGCCTAACCAGGACTGACGTCCCGGTTCGGTCAAGAGTTCGAAGATGGTTGACGGTTCGGCCTTGACGAGCACCTCACGAGTTAGTTCAGCCATGGTTATTTTCCTTTTTTCGTTGGGCCGCTTCCGCGGCGGTTTTGAGTCGATCGAGGCCCCCGGTCCAGTACTGGTCGAGGAAGGTGCGAAGTCGTGTCATTTCATCGACGTTGGCGCGGTAGAGGCGGCTCGTACCGGCGCGGCGTTCACATACCAAATTCGCTTGTCGCAGTACTCCCAGATGCTGGGAGATCGCCGAACGCGTGACGTCGTTGAAGTGTTGCGCAATGTCAGTGGCGGGCAGTTCCGCAGACCAGATCAGTCGAAGTATCTCTCGACGCTTCGGATCGGCGATGGCTTTCAGGGCAACGTCCATCGCACTAGTGTAAGCGAACGCTTACGTAAGATGCAACTTAATTATGGTCGAATTTTTTACGCTACTCAGTCCGGCGAGGCGTCACTCGATTCGCGTGCGTGATCGCTGATCAGCGTCACGATCGTCTCCCAATAGCGCGGTGCAAGATCGTGGCCCATGCCCTCGATCGCGACGAATCGAGCCCCAGGGATCGACCCCGCGGTGCGAACCCCACCGCTGATGTCAATCAAAGTGTCGGCCCGCCCGTGCAGGACCAACGTCGGCACTCGCACGTCGTGAAGTCGCTCGCTACGACTGCCGGAAGCGATCACCGCCGCCAACTGTCGAGCAATACCTCTGGGACAAAAACAGCGATCGAAGGCCGCCCCTACGCGTTGGGCGGTGCGATTGGGATCGTATTCAGTCGGGCTGGTGTAGAGCGCCTCGAGAGCTTGGCTGCGTTCGATCACCGAGTCGCGGTCCTGGCCGGGCGGAGCGTAGAAGAGGGCGGCCACTTCGCGACTCGCCTGTCCTACATCACGGTCGCCCGTCGTGGACATGATCGAGGTAACTGACTTCAGGCGATCGGGATGATCGATCGCCAACTGCTGAACGATCATGCCGCCCATGGAAACGCCTACGACGTGGGTCGCGTCGACTCCGAGTGCGTCGAGCACCTTGAGAGCGTCATTGGCCATGTCCGAGAGTCGGTAGGGCACGTTCGGCTCGCTACCCTCGCGCATTGCGGCGTTCACGTCTTTGAGGTGAGGCGTGAAGTCGTCTAGTTTGCTCGAAAGTCCGACGTCGCGGTTGTCGAATCGTATGACGAAGAATCCATTGTCGACGAACTTCTGGCAGAGCTCCACGTCGTAGTTGATGCATTGACTTCCGAGTCCGTTGATGAGGAGCAGAGGTTCTGCGTCGGCGGAACCAAAGGTTTCGTAGTACAGCTCGACATCATCGTTAGTGACGAACGGCATGAACCCTCGATGTCACTCGAACGCCAAACAACCGTCGTCGAGATCGACGAGGGGAAGTTCGTCGCGCTCGGCCCAATAGTCCTGCGTGTGGCGCCACTGGGGCTTGTCGAGTCGTTTCGGCATCAAGTGCATCGAGCGCATCAGGTAGTTGGGATTGAAGTACTCCGCGTCGACCCATTCGAGCCAGGGATCGTTATCGTCTTCCGGGCGCAGTTGGGGAGTGACTCGCTTCGCTCCGAGTTCGTCCATGTGCGCGAGCATCCGATTGACGAAATCACTGACCAGGTCGACACGAAGCGTCCAACTCGCACGAAAGTACCCGAACACCCACACGAGATTCGGGACGCCCGTGAACATCATCCCTCGATAGGTCACCGTGTCTGCGAGGTCTAGCGGTTGGCCGTCGATCGAGAACGCGATGTCGCCGAGGACGCTCAAATTGAACCCCGTGGCCGTCACGATGATGTCGGCGTCGAGTTCGTCGCCGCCTTTCAACTTGACACCGCCCTCGGTAAAGGTCTCGATCTCGTCGGTGACGATGGATGCTTGGCCGGCACTGATCGCCTTGAATAGATCGCCGTCGGGAAGAAAGGCGATGCGCTGGCGCCACGGCATGTAGCGCGGGGTGAAGTGCGTGTCCACGTCGAAACCCGGTGGTAACGCGTCGCGAACGAGATCGATGAGCGCCTGCTTGGCGAACTCCGGTTCTTCCAGGGCTAGCTGGGTTAGCGCGCGCAGGTTGAAGAGATTCTCTCGTCGCACAATGTCGTGGACCCACTCTTCTGGAACTTCCAGTTCGCGAAGGTGATCGGCCATGAGGTTGCGGTTCTCGCCGGTGAAGTAGTAGGTCGGGGAGCGCTGGAGAATCGTCACGTGTGAAACCGCTTCAGCGATGGCCGGCACGAGCGTCGCGGCGGTTGCGCCAGAGCCGATGACGACGACCTCTTTGTCGCGGTACTCCAGGTCGTCGGGCCAGGTTTGAGGATGGACGATCGTGCCCCGAAACCTGTCCATCCCCGGCCATTCCGGGGTGTAACCCTCGGCGTGGCGGTAATAGCCCTGACACATCCAAAGAAAATTCGCGCTGATGGTGACTCGGTCCCCGCTATCGGTACGATCCGCGCTCACGGTCCATCGATTGTCCTCACTGCTCCACGACGCCGCGACGACGTGATGTCCGTAGCGAATGTGGCGGGCGAGGTCGTTCTCGATGATGACGTCGCTGAGATACTTTTGAATCTCGGTAGCCGTCGCGATCGGTGCGCTGGTCCACGGCTTGAAGCGGTAACCGAAGGTGTAGAGGTCGCTGTCCGAACGAATGCCGGGGTAGCGGTGGGTATTCCAGGTCCCACCGAAGTGGTCTTGATTTTCGAGCATGACGAAACTGCGCTCGGGGTTCTGGGTCTGCAGGTGATACGCCGTGCCGATCCCGGAGATGCCGGCGCCGACGATGACGACATCGAAGTGTTCGACGACCGCGTCTTCTGTGTCCTTGTGCTGCATGGTCGTCGTCAACGTCGTCCCCCTTTGCCTTCTCAGCCCACGCGCCTATTCGGTTCGTCAAATCGGAGATTAGACGCCAGATCACCGCGTCGCCGGATGACGCCACGCCCTCTGCCGCGTGGCGCGGTTCGCACGAGAGCGCGCGTTAGGGTTTTCTCAACCGAACGAGGAGCACGATGAAAGCCGCGGTCTATTACGAGAATGGTGCGCCCAGCGTGTTTCGCTACGAAGACGTGCCCGACCCCGTACCCGGTCCCGGCGAGATGTTGGTCGACGTCGAGGTCGTCAGCATCGAAGGCGGCGACACACTTAATCGATTGGCCGGACCACTCGTCACCGTCCCTCACATCGTGGGTTATCAGAACGCCGGAACGGTACTCAGCGTGGGACCGGACGTGACAGGCTTCGCCGTCGGGGACCGGGTCGTGGGGCTCGCCTTTCATGGTTCGCACGCCGAGCTTCGAGTGGCGCACCCTCTCACCACGTGGAAGATTCCTGATGGGCTGGCAACGGACCTGGCGGCGTGCGTGCCCGTCGCGTATGGGACAGCTCATGACGCACTCTTCGAATTCGGGCGGCTCGCGGCCGGTGAGACGGCGCTGATTCACGCTGGAGCCGGAGGCGTAGGGCTCGCAGCCATCCAGATGGCCAAGCGCGCCGGTGCGCGTGTCATCGCCACGGCGTCGAGCGACGACCGGTTGGAGCGACTTCACGAATTCGGACTTGACGACGGCATCAACTACCGCGAGAAGGATTTCGCGGCCGAGGTGCGTTCGCTGACCAATAACAGAGGTGCCGACGTCATCTTGGACTCCGTGGGCGGCGACAATCTGCAAAAGAGCTTGACGGCACTGGCCTATCGCGGTCGCTGCATCACTTTTGGGAACGCCGGGCGCAACGAAGAGATGAAACTTGACACGTCGATGCTCGGTACATCCAATCAAAGCCTCATCGGATACTTCTTGGGACCGGAACTATTCGTCGGTCCTCGGGCGCACGAGATGATCGCCCAAGTCCTGGATCAAGTCGCCGCGGGAGAGCTGCGAGTTGAGATAGATCGTCGTTTCGCCCTCGCCGACGCCGAAGAGGCACACGCCTACATAGAGAGTCGTCAAGCCTTCGGTCGGGTCGTGCTGCTGACTGACTAGGTCCGACTAGGAGCTGGGGGAGTCCTCGGCGCTCAGTTCGCCGTGCTCTGATTCGTAAGCCTTGAGCGTTTCGATGTACTTCTCGATGTCGCTCTCGGTCGTCGCTGGTGCACGATTCTGCGTTTGCAGATAGGCGGCGAGCCCCAGTTGACGAAGTACCCCGTCAGCGCCACGCTTGGCCTGTACTTCTCCGACCTTGGCTTGACCCTTGGCCGCCGCGTCTTTGGCCGCCGAGGCCGCTGAGGCCGCCGATTCCTTCACCTTGTCCATGAATCCCATGGGATCTCCTTTTCGTGACCTACTGAATCCTCACGATACCCCTCGCGGAGCGAGTCTCGCCGAGTGATCGTGACCACGACGTCGCTGAGCGCGTAACGCGAGAGCGGATTTGGCCAGGTAACTCGACCGTCTTAATATTGAGTTGCGCCATGGGTTCTTGTCGCGCCATCGTGCGCAACCAGTTGTCAACTCCCGGGCTCAGAACTGAAGGATCGTGCCCATGAGTGTTCCCAGTGCCTCGTATTCGGTAACTATGCGCGTGGCCCTCGAAGGCCACTCGCGAATCGGCGCGGTCACCACCGCCGTCGGCGACGCCGGTGGTGCCGTGACGGCCCTCGACGTCGTCGACCCGAATGGATCCGGCATGACGATTGACTTGACGTGCAATGCCATTGACGAGGGTCACTCTGAACTGCTGCGCGAGGCAGTGGAAATCGTCGAGGGCGCCCGGGTGATCGCCATGAGCGACCGAACCTTTCTCTTGCACTTGGGCGGCACTATCTCGGTCGAGCCCAAGGTCTCGCTCAAAACACGCGACGACCTCTCGATGGCCTACACGCCGGGCGTGGCCCGTATCTCTATGGCGATCGCCAAGGACCCGTCGGCGGCGCGCAAGCTGACCATCAAGCGCAACACGGTCGCCGTGGTGACCGACGGATCGGCGGTGCTCGGTCTCGGCAACATCGGTCCGGAGGCGGCGTTGCCGGTGATGGAGGGCAAGGCGTTGTTGTTCAAGCGCTTCGCCGGTATCGATGCATGGCCCGTCTGCCTGGCAACCCAAGACGTCGATGAGATCGTGCGCATCGTCCAGTGCATCGCCCCGGTGTACGGCGGGATCAACCTTGAGGACATCTCGGCGCCGCGCTGCTTCGAGATCGAGCGTCGTCTCCGCGACCTGCTCGACATTCCGGTCTTCCACGACGACCAGCACGGTACGGCTATCGTCGTCTTCGCCGCGCTGCTCAACGCCTTGCGAGTGGTGGGCAAGGACATGAAAGACGTGCGAGTCGTCGTGCTCGGAGTCGGAGCCGCCGGCGTGGCCATCTCCAAGTTGTTGCTCAAAGAGGGCGTCGGTGATGTGATCGGCGTCAATCGCGGCGGCATCATCTCAGCGGCTGATGAGAGTCTCGACAGCGAGCGCCGTTGGTTGGCGAATCACACCAACAAGGAGAAGCGAATGGGATCACTCTCGGACGCCATGGTCGACGCCGATGTCTTCATCGGTGTATCGGGTCCAAATTTGGTCTCCGAAGAGCAGTTGAAGTTGATGGCGCCCGAATCCATTGTCTTCGCCCTGGCCAACCCCGATCCCGAGGTCGATCCGGTGATCGCTCGTCGTCATGCCGCGGTCGTCGCCACCGGGCGCAGCGACGAACCCAATCAGATCAATAACGTGCTCGCCTTTCCCGGTATCTTTCGCGGCATGCTCAACGCGGCGGCCAAACAGGTCACCGAGGAGATTGAGATCGCCGCGGGACGAGCGATTGCCGATGTCGTCACGCCGGGCGAACTTTCCGCGGACTACATCGTGCCGACGGTATTCAATCCCTTGGTCGTCACGGCGGTCACCGAGGCGGTCGAGAAGCTCGTAAGTCGAACTCGCTGAATCAGTTTGCGTCGTCCGTGACGGCGAAACGTCACTGTTAGCGTTATCGAACCATGAAGCTCAGCCACAAGATTCCGGTCACGCCGTGGCGAGCTCAAAACACCTGGGCGATTCGTCCTCGGATGGTGGTTCCGCTCTTTGGGGGCCTGACGGCGTTCGGTATCGGCGAAGGTCTGCTCGTGCAGTCACAGTGGGGCGCGTCGCCGTGGACGGTCTTCGCCCAAGGGATCGCCAAACACGCCCAAATCTCACTCGGTTGGTCCACCGCACTCATCAGTTTCGTCGTGCTGTTGCTGTGGTTTCCTCTGCGCCAGCGTCCCGGCTTCGGCACTATCGCCAACCTCGTCGTCATCGCCTACGTCTTGGACCTGACGACCTACATGGTGGCGGTCCCTCACGCGATCTGGCTAAAGGTCGTCTACGTCGTGGGCGCGGTCCTGTGCATCGGTATCGGCAGTGCCTTTTACTTGACCTGCAACCTCGGACCTGGTCCTCGCGACGGACTCATGACGGGACTGCATAATCGCTTGCACCTGAGCGTGGTGTACATACGACTGTCTCTCGAAGTCGTGGTGTTGACGATCGGATGGTTGCTGGGCGGCACCGTCGGCGTGGCGACTGCATTCTTCGCCGGCACGATCGGTTTTTGCATCGGGGCCAGTTTGAATGTGATGGAACGAACCATTGTCTGGTGGCACACGTGATCTCGGGTAGCCAGCTCGCGGAATTCTTCATCGCGTCGATCACCATCATCATGGTGCCGGGACCTAGCGTGCTCTTCACTCTGGCGCGCGGGGTCGCCTGGGGTCGCGCCGTAGCGGTCTTGACGGTGCTCGGTAATTCGATCGGTACCTTGATTCTCTCGATCATCGTCGCCGTCGGATTAGGACCTCTCCTCAGTCACTCCAAGGCGTTCTCCATATCGCTGCAACTGGCCGGCGGTCTGTACCTGTTGTGGCTTGGGATAGGCGCGATGCGCCACCGCCACGCGCACGCCGCCGCCATGGCCAAGCGTGAAGAGTATCGACCGTCGAACGTGCAGGTCATTCGCCAGGGTTTCACCGTCGGAATCTTGAACCCAAAGTCACTTGTCTTCTTTGCTGCGGTCTTTCCTCATTTCGTCGACCGCTCGAAGGGCAACGTGACCGTGCAGCTCTTGATCTTGGGCGCCATCTTCAGCGTGATGGCGTTCCTCAGTGACAGCACCTGGGGCATGATCGCCGGCACCGCGCGCGAATGGCTATCGGACTCACCACATCGACTGGTAGTGCTTCGAACGGTCGGCGCGTGCGTGATGATGGCGCTCGGTGTGATCATCATGATCAGTGCGATCACGTCGTAACCGAATCTGCGTGTCACACGGACTCCCTATCTTCGGACCGTGGGCACGGTGCGAGTGGGTGGATATAGCGAGCGAGTGACGTCGAACGTCGGATCGTTCATTGCCAATCTGCCCGAAATGCTCGGCGCAATGGCGCTTGACCCTCGGTGTCTCGTTGTGGTCATTGAATTTGAGGACCTTCGTTACGTGCAGTATTGGGTGGAGTCCGAGGGAAAAGTCATCGCCGAGGTGATCTCCAATCTCAATATCGGCGACGCCGTCGCGCTCACTCACGACGACGAGGAGAAACTCCGCGAGGCGGGCTGGTCAGAACCCTCACCCGGACCACGGCCCAACTGGCGCTTCGAGGCCAACGACAGCGTCGGACTCATGAAGGTCGTGTCCATGTCGCGCGATGCGGTCTACAACGTACTGCGCGAACGAGATGCCAATGCCGTGAGCGTTCGGATGTGGGAGGGCCGGCGTTACTCCTTCAGCGCGTGCATCGATTCGCATTCGGTCTCGCCTCGTCGTCACGAAATGTCGCCTCGCAACGTCGGAGTGGCTTCGCACGCGCACTAACCAGCGCTCGTACATCGCATCGCCCTTCCTACAATCGAATGGGCTATGGAGACGAAATGAGCATGCACGGTGGCGCTGGCGCGGGAGGTGGCGGCCGCTTGGGACTTCGTTCAATGCGCCAAAACCGCGACATTCTCGAGCACCAGATCAAAAAGGGCACGCTGCCCCGAATGCTCACCTACGCCAAGCAGTACAAGACGTTGCTGGTCATATTTCTTATCGCCGTCGTGTTGGATGCCGTTGTCAGCTCGGTCACCCCGCTTTTGTTTGCAGCCATTATCGACATTGGCATCAAGCACAAGCACGAGGGTCTAGTCATCGGTCTCGCATCGCTTGGGGCCGGGCTGGCGCTTTTCGACGCGGTCCTCTCGCTGTTCGAGCGTCGAACGTCAGCGGTGATTGGCGAAGGTTTGATCTATGACCTGCGCGCCAAAGTGTTTAGCCACATTCAGGAGATGCCCATCGCGTTTTTCTCTCGGACACAGACCGGAGCGTTGATCAGTCGCTTGAACAATGACGTCATCGGAGCCCAGCAGGCGTTTACTGACCTTTTTTCGAATGTCGTCGGCAACGTGATCTTGGTGACCATCGTGATCGGCACGATGCTCGTCTTGAGTTGGCAGATCACACTTGTTGCATTGCTCCTCTTGCCAGTGTTCTTGATTCCCGCCCGAAGGGTCGGACGCAAACTCGGAACACTTTTCCAGCGTGGCATGGAGCTCAACGCCGAAATGAACATGGTGATGACAGAGCGCTTCAATGTGTCCGGTGCGATGCTCGTCAAGCTTTTCGGTCGCCCACGCGACGAGCGTGAGTTCTTCGAAAGTCGGGCTGGACAAGTACGCGACATCGGGATTCACCAAGCGATGTATCAGCGCTTCTTCTTCATCGCCCTTTCGCTGACCGCCTCATTGGCAACGGCATTCGCCTACGGTTTTGGAGGAGTCGAGGTGATTCATGGTGCGATCGCGCTTGGAACACTGGTGGCATTGACGCTGTACCTGACGAGGCTCTACGGCCCCCTAACCCAGTTATCGAACCTGAACATTGACTACATGTCGGCCATGGTGAGCTTCGAGCGACTGTTCGAGGTCCTCGACCTCGAGCCGATGATCAAAGAGAGCCCCGACGCGGCGGTCATCCCCGACGGACCGGCAGAATTGATATTCGATCATGTCGACTTCTCCTACCCCGGCGCTGAGGAAGTTTCGCTGGCTTCCTTAGAGGCGGTCGCACGACTGGATGACACTCCACGCACTGACGTCCTGCATGACGTATCGTTTCGCGTCGAACCCGGCACGATGACGGCACTGGTCGGTCACAGTGGTGCCGGCAAGACCACGATTTCAATGTTAGTCTCGCGCCTTTACGACGTCGATCGTGGATCGGTGACCATCAACGGTGTTGACATTCGCCACGCCACGACCGCGTCACTGAACGCCATGGTCGGTGTCGTCACGCAGGATCCGCATCTTTTTCACGACACGATTCGAACGAATCTGATCTTCGCGCGACCTCGGGCCACCGAAGCCGAGATCGAAGGGGCGCTGCGAGCTGCGCAGATCTGGGATTTGGTCAAATCCTTGCCGCTAGGCCTGGAGACCGTGGTAGGCGAGCGCGGCTATCGATTAAGTGGGGGAGAGAAGCAGCGTGTGGCGCTCGCGCGACTTTTGTTGAAGGCACCGCGACTGGTAGTCCTCGACGAGGCAACGGCGCACCTGGACAACGAGAGCGAGGCTGCAGTGCAGCGCGCGCTAGATGAGACGATGTCCTCTCGCACTTCCTTGGTGATCGCTCACCGACTTTCGACGATCCGAAACGCTGACCAGATACTCGTGGTCGAGAACGGCACCATCGTCCAGCGTGGTTCACACGCCGAACTCTTGGCCGAAGGCGGGGTCTACCGGGACCTTTACGAGACCCAATTCGCCGACCAGGAGGATTAACCCATCGAGTGATAGCCGCCGTCGACGTAGACGACCGAGGCGGTCGTGCCACGAAGGAGCGGCGAGAGCATCGCGACGGCAGTATCGGCCACGGCGCTCGAGTCATAGACGTCCCAGCCGAGCGGCGCCTTCTCACTCCAGGTGTCCTCGAACTGCGAGAAACCCGGGATTGACTTGGCGGCGACAGTTCGAATCGGTCCCGCGGCCAGCATGTTCACCCGGATCTTGTCGGGACCGACCTCTTTGGCGAGGTAACGCCCGAGTGATTCGAGTCCGGCCTTCATGACGCCCATCCAGTCGTACATCGGGTAAGCCCTTGAGCCGTCGAAGTCCAGCGCGATGACCGAAGCCCCACCGAGCGCCTCGCTCTTTTGCAACAGCGGGCGGAAGGCACCCACCAGCGCGGCCAACGAATACGTAGATATATGTAATGCCGTCGCGACGTCTTCGAAGGGGGAGGCGAACATGCCGTGGCCGAGAGCACTCGGCGGCGCCATGCCAATGGCGTGCACCAGACCGTCGAGTCGTCCGAATCTCGTCGTCAACTCGGCCGCGGCCGCTTCGACTTGTTTGGGATCGGTGACGTCGAGTTCGATGATCTCGCCGACTTCTCCGACTTCGCTGAGCTTGCGAGCGGTGCGCTTGGTCAGCGAAAGTCCGCGACCGGCGCCGGAAAGAGCGATTGTGGCACCTTCTTCCAACGCCCGCTTGGCGATGCCGAAGGCCAACGAGTCATCAGTGAGCACACCGGTGACGAGAATACGGTGGTTGTCCAGTAACGCCATCTTGTTAGCGTACTTGTCAACATCTATTTTTCGAGGACGACGATGGCAACAGTAGGCATTCTGGGTGGCACGGGTCCCGCGGGCCGCGGTCTCGCGGCGCGATTGGCTGGTGCGGGTTACACCGTCGTGCTCGGTTCGCGTGACGCCGAACGCGCGAAGGGCATTGCGCGCGGGCTCACGCTTCGCGGCGAGGGAACTGTCGAGGGTGGAACCAACGAAAAGGCGGCCGAATGCAACTTGGTCGTGATTGCGACACCGTGGGACTCCGCGATCGCCACGACGAGCGCCTTGCGCCAAGAGCTCAAAGGCAAGATCGTCATCTCCATGGTGAACGCCCTGTCGAGAGAAGGACGTGAAATGGTGGCGATGTATCCACCTCGCGGTTCGATGGCCGCTCAGATTGCGTACTCCTTGCCCGACAGCGTGATCGTTGGTGCCTTTCATCATCTTCCGGCCGCGCAGATGGAAGATCTCGATTCGCTGCTCGACGCCGACGTGTTGGTCTTTTCTGACGATGATGACGCGCGTCGACAAGTCGCCGAGATGATCGACCGAATGAGTGGACTTCGTGCAATCATTGCGGGCACCATGTCGCTCGCGAGTCCTATTGAGGCCTTCACCTCGGTGTGCATCTCAATCAACATTCGCCATAAGGCGCACAGTTACGTGAAGATGTCTGGGCTCTAACTCGATGCAGCTCTATGACACCGCGCGCAGCGGCGTGTTCCCCCTGGAGGTCGGTCCGCTTGTCGCCATCTACACCTGTGGCATCACGCCTTATGACGCGGCACACCTCGGCCACGCGTTCGTCTATCTCTGCTTCGACGTGTTGCAGCGTCGACTCCGCGACGATGGCCACGAGACGCGCTGCATTCGCAACGTCACCGACGTCGATGACGACATGTTGCGAAAGGCGCGCGAACTCGGCGTCAACTACTTGGACCTTGCGGCCCAAGAGATGGCCACGTTCGAACGCGACATGCAACTCATAAACCTCCTCCCGGTCTACGGCGAACCGCGGGCGACCGGCGCCATCCCGGAGATCCTCACGATGATCGGGCGCACCTTCGAGGCGGGTATGGCCTACGAGGTCGACGGTTCGGTCTACTTCGAAGTATCGAAGTTCCCGCGCTTCGGGCAAGTCAGTCACGAGGACCGTGTCTCGATGCTCGAGTTGGCGGCGATTCACGGGGGACATCCCGAGGACCCCAACAAGCGCGACCCACTGGACTTCGTCTTGTGGCAACCGTCCCTCGAGGACGAACCGGCGTGGGAGTCTCGCTGGGGTGCCGGACGTCCGGGATGGCACATCGAATGTTCTGCCATCGCTCTACGTGATCTCGGCGTGACGCTGGACGTCCACGGAGGCGGTCGCGACTTGGCCTTTCCGCACCACGAGTGCGAAGCGGCCCAAAGCGAGTCGGTTTCTGGCGCGCCGTTCGTGAAGCACTGGATGCACACGGGCCTGGTGGGACTTGACGGGACGAAGATGTCGAAGTCCTTGGGGAACCTGGTCTTCGTCGAAGAACTGGCGGCTCGCGCCGAACCGGCCGCGGTTCGCTTGGCGCTCCTGGACCACCATTACCGCGAAGACTGGGAGTGGCGCGACGAGCTGCTTTCGAAGGCGCAGTCGCGACTCGCGACCTGGCGCTCGACGCTGACCTACGGTCGACCGAGCTCGGTGCTGGAGGACGTGCGCTGCGCCCTCGACGACGATCTGGACAGTCCGGCGGGGCTTCGCGCGATCGATGACGCCGCGCACGCGGGCTACAACGTCGCCCCGGCCGCTTCATTGTTAGGCATTAACATTTGACAATGAGTGGCCGAAATGTCTGACATCGAAGTCCAGCTTCCTGACGGCAGTCGTCGCACACTCCCGGATGGCTCGTCGTCGCTCGACCTGGCGAGCGCCATTGGCAAGCGCCTGGCCAAGGACGCGGTGGCGGCTGAAGTAAACGGCTACCTGACTGACCTCGAGGCGCCGCTTCCTAATGACGCCGAAGTCGCGATCGTCACGTCGATGAGCGAACTGGGCCGCGACGTCATCCGCCACTCGACGGCCCATGTGTTGGCCCAGGCGGTCACCCGACTGTGGCCGGGAGCGCACTACGCCATCGGTCCGGCGATCACCAATGGCTTCTACTACGACTTCGAACTTCCTGGTGGGGACCATTTCAGTGACGACGATTTGGAGCGTATCGACACCGAGATGCGCGCCATCATCGCTGAGGACCAGCCGTTCATTCGACACGAATACTCCATCGAAGAAGGATTGAAGCTCTTTAAAGATCAGCCCTTCAAAGTCGAGATCATCAACGCCGTGTCGCACGCCCCGTCCGAGGAGGACCTCGCCGAGGTGGGCAGCGTGTCGTCGGTCTCCACGTACTCGAACTCACCTTCATTTACCGACCTCTGTCGGGGTCCGCACGTGCCGTCGACGTCGCGGCTGGGACATTTCAAATTGACACGTGTCGCCGGTGCCTACTGGCGCGGCGACGAGAAGAAACCACAGCTCCAGCGCATCTACGGCACGGCCTGGGAGAGCGACGCGGCACTCGCGGCACATCTCGAACAGTTGGCGCAGGCCGAATTGCGTGATCATCGCAAACTCGGTCAAGAGTTGGACCTCTTTTCATTTCCGACGGAGATCGGGCCCGGACTCGCGGTCTTCCACCCCAAGGGCGGCACGATGCGCCGCGTGATGGAGGAGTACTCACGCAAGCGTCACGAGGCGTCGGGCTATGACTTTGTGTACTCACCGCACATCACCAAGTCCGAACTCTTTGAGATTTCTGGGCACCTCGATTGGTTCGCCGAGTCGATGTATCCGCCGATGGAACTCGACGGTGGTACGCAGTACTACCTCAAGCCGATGAACTGTCCGTTCCACACGTTGATCTACAAGTCGAATCAACGCAGCTACCGCGACTTGCCGCTTCGCTACTTCGAATTCGGTTCGGTCTATCGCTATGAGAAGTCGGGCGTGGTCCACGGATTCACCCGCGTACGGGGCATGACCCAAGATGACGCGCACATCTTCTGCACGAAGGAGCAGATGGCCGAGGAGTTGATGCGCGCACTGCAGTTCGTCCTTGACCTGTTACGTGATTTCGGCCTCAACGACTTCTACCTCGAACTCTCGACCCGCCCGCCCGGTAAAGCGGTCGGCACCGACCAGGAATGGGCCGAAGCCGAAGCGACGCTGGAGAGCGTGGCACTGGCGGCCGGACTCGAACTGGTGATGGATCCCGGCGGCGGCGCCTTCTACGGTCCGAAGATCTCGGTCCAGGCGCGCGATGCGATCGGTCGCACGCACCAGTTGTCCACCGTGCAACTCGACTTCCAGACGCCGCAGCGATTCGAAGCGACCTATATCGCGGCCGATAACTCTCGCACGCAGCCGATCATGATTCACCGAGCGCTGTTCGGTTCGGTGGAGCGCTTCATGGCGGTCTTGATCGAGCACTACGCCGGCAACATGCCGACCTGGCTGTGTCCGGAGCAGGTTCGGGTTTTGGGGGTGCGTAACGATCACGACCCGTACGCGACGTACGTCGCAGAGACACTCGCGCTCGAGGGTATCCGAGCGAGCGTCGAGGAGGCGAGCGAGCCGCTCGGGTCACGAATCCGCAAGGCCAAGCTCGAGAAGATTCCCTACATACTCGTGGTCGGTGACGACGACGTGGAAAAGGGGACGCTCGGCGTGAATGCGCGTGGGTCGAACGACCCGGAACGTGGCGTCAGCGTGGCCGAGTTCCGTGAACGATTGATCGAAGAGATCGCGGTGCACGGCGCTCCCGAGGACCGTTAATGGCGCTTGAACGGTTCTCGGCCGCGTGGCGCGAGAACTACGTAGTCAACGTCGCCCAAACTCATAACGCCGATGACGGCGCGTGCGTGTTCTGCGTGCTCGCCAACGAACCGGTCGATGAAAGCACCGGGGTCATCGCCAAGACCGATCTCAGCTTCGTCGTCTTGAACGCCTTTCCCTACGGGTCGGGACACATATTGATCCTGCCGAGGCGCCACGTGTCGTCCATCCCCGAACTCACCGACGCCGAATACGAGGACTATTTCTTGATCCTGCGCCGAAGCGTCGTGGCCCTGGACAAGGCCTACGGCGCTGACGGGATGAATATCGGTATGAACCTGGGCGTGGCGGCGGGAGCAGGTATTCCCAAGCATTTACACGGTCATGTGCTGCCGAGGTGGTTAGGCGACACGAATTTCATGACCACCATAGGTGAAACGCGAGTCTTGCCGGAATCACTCGAATCGACGTGGCGCAAGGTCCACGACAACTTTTGAGACCGTCGGATATGACGATTCGTTACAATTGAGGGACAGGATCCGGAGGATCGATGCTGGACGGAAACTTTAGGAAGTCGGTAGAGACGGTGACACTGCCGACTGGTCGGTGGTTGGTCCGCATCGGATTCTCGGCCGACGTGCTTACATTCTCAGGCTTGGTCTTCTCCTTTGCGACCGCCTGGATGATCGCGCTAGGCCACTTCTGGATCGCGATAGTGCTGCTAACGCTGACTGGCTTTCATGATCTCTTCGACGGACCGGTCGCCAAGGCATCGAAGCGAGCGAGCCAACGTGGTGCCTTCTTCGACTCCGTGATGGACCGCGTGGCCGACTCATTGATCCTCGGTGGCGTCGCTTTCTATCTCACCGCGCACCAGCGAGGTCAACTGGTTCTCCTTCCCTTCGCCATCCTGACGACGACCTACCTGATCTCCTATCAGCGTTCGAAGGCCGAGAGCCTCGGCCTCGCCGCCAAGGGCGGACTCATGGAACGCGCCGAGCGGATGATCCTGCTCGGCATTGGCCTGATCGCCAAGCCGATCTTCGTCCCGGTGCTCTGGATCATGTTGGCGCTGACGGCCATGACAGCGGCTGGCCGATTCTGGCGAATCTGGCAGATCGCGGCGAGCGCCGATCCGCCGATGACCCAAGCGGGTCGAATCCATCACCACAGCAGCCGAATACGTCGAGGGCTTAGCCGCACGTCGCGCCGCTGACCGTGCGCGACAAAACGAAGGTCACGCTGTTCAAGACGCTCGGCGCGTTGATGGAACATCTGCCCGAACGATTCGATGTCTGGATCGCCAAACGCTTGGCCACATTGATGGGACACCGATCGCCGGGTGGCCGAAGCAACCTTCGAACGAACCTTTCGCACGCGCTGCGCGTTGATCACGAAGCCCTCGACGAGAAACTGTTGGAGCGTTTCGTCGAGCGAGGTTTCGAGAGCTACGGACAGTATTGGGCCGAGGGCGCGAAGTTGCCGGGCATCGAACCGCGTAACGTCTTCGCGCGCTTTCGCATCGCCGAAGGACTCGAGTATCTGTACGACGCGAAAGCGAAGGGCGCGGGCACGATCATCGCGCTGCCGCACATTGGCAGCTGGGAGTGGGGCGGATCGTACCTCGACTCGCTCGGGCTCGGCATGGTTGCTGTCGCCGAGGACCTGGAGCCTCCGGAACTCTTCGCGTGGTTCAAATCGAAGCGCGAGGCGATCGGGATTCGCATCGAACCACTCGACGATCACGCCGGGACGGTGCTCCTTCAAACGCTAAAAGAAGGTGGCGTGGTGGGGCTGCTCTGCGACCGCGACATCCAAGGTAACGGCATCGAAGTCGAGTTCTTCGGCGAACGTGTCCGACTGCCCGCCGGTCCAGCGACGTTGGCCCTTCGAACCGGGGCGACCCTCGTCGCTGCGGCGTGCTACTCCGGACCCGGTCGCGACCACTTCGCCGCCGTGACGCCACCCATAACTGCTGAGCGTTCCGGTCGACTGCGCGACGACGTCACGAGGGTCACGCAGGCGTTGGCGCTTGAACTCGAAGGTCTCATTCGTCGTGCACCCGAGCAGTGGCACATTCTGCAACCGCGATTCGGCGGCGATTGATATGCGCGTCGCGATCGTCTCGTCCTACGCACTCAGTGCGTTCGGGGGAGTTCAAGAACAAGCGCTGGCCATGAGTCGAGAACTCTCTCGTCGGGGTCATGACGTACTGATCGTTGCGCCCGACCGACACGACAACGCGGTCTATGACACGCCGGCGCTCGTAGCTCGCTTCGGCACGGTACTGAAGATCCCGGCCAACGGCAGTCGCGCGCCGCTCACGCTTTCGCCGAGGGCGTCACGACATGCCGCTCGCACGGTGAATCACTTTCGTCCCGACATCGTGCACTTTCACGAACCCTTCGCGCCGCTGGTTGGTTGGGGAACCCTCCGCGCGCACGTAGCGCCGGCGGTGGCGACCTTCCACCGCAGTGGTGGCGGTCCGGCGTTGAGTCTCACGAAACCATTGCTCCGCCGACTCGCACGTGACCTCGACGTGTCGGCGGCGGTGAGCGAGTCGGCCGCCTCAACGATCAAAGACGCCTGCGGCATCGACGCCACGGTTCTTTTCAACGGCTTCGAGATGGAACGGTTCGTCGCCACCGACCGCGAGCGCGGCGACGAGATAGTCCTCGTCGTCCTCGGACGCCACGAAGAACGAAAGGGCATCGCACACGCCATCAACGCGGTGCGCGCACACAACGCCAAGGATGAAGATACGTGGCGACTCGTGGTGCTCGGTGACGGTCCCCAGCGTCGAATACTGGAAACACTCGCGGCGGGTGACAGTTCGATTGAGTTCGTCGGTGCTCCGAGTGACGTCGAGAAACGACAGTGGCTCCGAAAGGCAAACGTGTTGATCGCGCCCTCGGTTGGTGGCGAGAGCTTCGGGATGATCCTTTTGGAAGGGATGGCGAGCGAGACGTCAGTCGTAGCGAGTGACATCGAGGGCTACCGCGAAGCCGCGGCGGGTTTCGCCACTTTGTTCACACCCGGTGATGACGTCAGCCTGGAATCGGCCATTGAGCGCGCTGTGCGTGATGAGACGCCGCAATCCATCGCTCGAGCGAAGGCCCACGCGAGTGAGTGGTCCATGTCAAAGTTGATGGACCGCTACGAAGAGCTCTATGCCCGTGCACGCGAAGGATTTTCGACCACCAAGTAGCCTTTCTTCATGGCCACCAAGCAACGCTCGCGTTCTCGCCGCTCGAATCCCTCGCGCGACCGTGGTCCTCGGTACGTCGCTCCGGTGCTCGATCCCAACTGGCGAAGTCCCTATTCGCCGACCAACGCCGAAAAGCACGCCAACCAAAAAGTCGTGCGCAGTTTCGCCCTGCGAAAGAAGTTGCCGCAGACCATCGGCGTCGCCGTCGTGGTACTCGCGTTGATTATCGGCGTCGTCGCGGCGCCTTGGCTACCACTCGCGGGAATCGCCATCGCGTTGCTCTACGCCTGGGACCTGCACCGATCGCTCGCGCGCACCGAAGCCAGAGGACTCACCCTCGGCAATCTCGTGCTCGATCAGTTCAAGGCCGGCGGGACCGACAAGGACCGCCTACGACTCACCACGGTGATGGACCGGCTCGCGGCCACCTTCGGTGTCGACGCCGTCACTTCTTACATCGTGAGCGACCCCGGCTACAACGCCGCGTTGGTGCCCACCGGTTCGGCTCTGTCGTTCTTCGTGACCGACGCCGTGATGCGCGATTTCGAACTCATCGAACTTGAGGGTGTCGTGGCGCACTGCCTGGCACGACACCGCCTGGGGATGCTCCTTCGCGAAAGTGTCGCGTCGGTCACCGTCACGAACGACGAGTCGCGACGTGCGCTCGCCGGTGAGGGCTTGACGTACCGCGCGGACGAAGTCGCCGCGGCAGCCATTCGTTACCCCCCGGGCTTGGCCGAGGCCCTGCGAAAGTGCGCTCGCCAGCAGCTCTCCAGCACGTCGTTCTTCGCCGGTGCCACCTACGCGCAGTGGCGCTGGATCTGGTTCAATATGTGGAGCGGACGGCCGAGCGACCTCAGTGACCTCGACGACGTCGAACTTCGTGCCCGAGCCCTGGAAGAGTGGTAGACCGTACCAATTAGGCTTATTGCTATGAGTTCTTCGCACGATTCCTCAATCATCGGCTCCGCGCTCGTCAAGCGCGGCCTGGCCGACATGCTTCGCGGCGGCGTCATCATGGACGTGGTCAACCCCGAACAGGCGAAGATCGCCGAAGACTCGGGTGCCGTGGCGGTCATGGCCTTGGAGCGCGTCCCTTCGGATATCCGTCGCGACGGTGGGGTGGCTCGTATGAGTGACCCCGAGATGATCCAAGGCATCCAAGCCGCGGTCACGATTCCGGTCATGGCTAAGGCCAGGATCGGCCATTTCGCGGAGGCCCAGATCCTCGAGGCGCTCGACGTCGACTACATCGACGAGTCCGAAGTCTTGACGCCGGCCGACGAAGAGAACCACATCGACAAATGGGGCTTCACCGTTCCGTTCGTGTGCGGTGCCACCAACTTGGGCGAGGCGCTTCGACGCATCGGCGAAGGCGCGTGTCTGATTCGGTCCAAGGGTGAAGCCGGAACCGGCAACGTCGTCGAAGCCGTTCGACACCTACGCACGATCAACGCGCAGATGCGCCGACTCCAATCCGCCGACTCCAACGAGTTGTTCTCTCTCGCCAAAGAGTTGCAGGCACCACTTCCGCTCGTCCAAGAGGTCTCGCTGACGGGCAAGTTACCGGTGCCGCTCTTTTGCGCGGGTGGTATCTCGACGCCGGCCGACGCGGCACTGGTATTGCAGCTGGGCGCCGAAGCGATCTTCGTCGGTTCCGGCATCTTCAAAAGCGACGACCCCGAGCGCATGGCCAAGGCGATCGTCGAAGCGACGACGCACTTCCGTGACGCCCACGTGGTCGCCAAGGTATCGACTGGACTGGGCGCGGCGATGAAGGGTATCGAAACCGCCTCCCTGGAGCAGCGCCTGGCCGAACGCGGCTGGTAGCCGTGGCGCGCGTTGGCGTTCTCGCCCTACAGGGCGATGTGCGCGAACACACCTCGATGCTTCAACGCGTCGGTGCCGACGTGATCGAAGTACGAACCACCGAGGAACTCGATCACCTTGATGCCTTGGTGATGCCCGGTGGGGAGTCGACGACCATTGCTTATCTCCTGACCACCTCGGGGATCCGTCCGATGTTGGAGAAGAAGATCGAGGACGGACTCAGCGTGTTGGGTACGTGCGCGGGACTGATTCTGCTCGCCAATGAGATCCTTGACGGTCGAAGTGACCAGTGGAGTTTTGACATGTTGCCGCTCTCGGTTCGCCGCAACGGCTACGGACGCCAAATCGCGAGCTTTGAGACGTTAGTGAACGTAAAGGGTGTGGGTGAGGTGCCCGGTGTCTTCATTCGCGCACCGAAGATCGAGACCTGGTCCGAGGACCTTGAGGTACTCGCGTTCCACGACCACGGTGATGGCGAACATCCGGTGTTGGTTCGGCGCGATCGAATCTGGGGCTGTTCGTTCCACCCGGAACTGACCAACGACGAGCGGATTCACCAACTCTTTGTCGACGCCATTTAAATCCCGGATACAGTAATTAAGCCCAATTGGGCAGGAGGAAGAATGTCCGGCCATTCAAAGTGGGCAACCACCAAGCACCGCAAGGGTGCCAAAGACAGCGCACGCGCCAAAGTATTCGCGAAGTTGATTCGTCAAGTCGAAGTCGCGGCTCGTGAGGGCGGGGGCGATGTCGACACCAACGCGTCACTGCGCACGATGTACCAAAAGGCTCGTGAGGCCTCGGTGCCCTTGGACACGATCGAACGCGCCATCAAGCGCGGCACCGGTGAACTCGAGGGCGTTCGCTACGAATCCATCAGTTATGAGGGCTATGGTCCCGACGGCGTCGCGGTCATCGTCGAGACGTTGACCGACAACCGAAACCGCACAAGCGCCGAGATCAAGCACGTCTTTTCGAGGAACGGCGGCACGATCGCCGAACCGGGAGCGGTCTCCTGGCAGTTCGACCGCAAGGGGATCATCGAGGTAAAGGGTCCGATCGATGAGGACCAGCTGCTCGAATGGGTGATGGAGGCCGGGGGAGAGAACTTCGAGGCCAACGGGCAGAACTTCACTGTCACGACCGAGCCCCACGAACTCGGATCAGTGCGTGACGCGCTCGAGAAATCCGGCGCGACGGTGCTGAGTGCCGAACTCACCTTGGTGCCCCAGAACTCGATTCCGGTCGATTCTGAGTCAGAAGCAAAGAAGATTCTTCGCCTGATGGACGCCATCGACGACCACGACGACGTCCAGAATGTCTTTTCGAACTTCGACATCTCTGATGAGATCATTGCCGCGTACGAGGGCTAATTACCGGTATCTGAGGTAGTTGCGGTCTAGTATCGAACGTATGTTCGTACTCGGGATCGACCCCGGACTGACCCGTTGCGGTTACGGCTTGGTCGAAGGATCCTTTCTCGGGGTGGAGTCCTTCCGCGCCGTTCGAGCCGGCACCATCGAAACGGATCACGACCTGGCAGTGGAGCTGCGCCTCGGCCAGATCTTGGTTGAGTTGCGCACGTTGCTCGAAGAGACGACTCCTGACGCCGTGGTCGTTGAGCGGGTGTTCTATCAACGAAATGCCAAGACCGCCATCCCGGTCGCCCAGGCGAGCGGCGTCGCCGTCGCGCTCGCGTCGGCGATGACGCTCCCGGTTCGTCAGTTCAACGCCCAAGAGGTGAAGTTGGCGGTCACCGGCTACGGCGCCGCGAGCAAGACACAGGTCCAGGGGATGGTCGCGCGTCTCTGCGGACTGGCCGAGACACCCAAGCCGGCCGACGCCGCCGACGCTCTGGCCTTGGCCATCACCTATTTCATGGTGGTCCGAAGTGAACAGAAATATCCGATCGGGTCGCGCGTATGATCGGCTGGCTCCACGGGCAGGTGCTCCATCACCACAAGGACGGCGCCATCGTGCTCGACGTGCATGACGTGGGCTACGAAGTGAGCGTTGCCAACCAAGAGGACTACCGCGTCGGTGACGTGGTTGACCTCTATATCTTCACCGCGGTGCGCGACGACGCCATCGTCCTCTACGGGTTTCCCAGCTACCTCGACCGCGAATTCTTCGAACTCTTGTTGGTCACACCCGGCGTCGGTCCGTCGACGGCACTCGCGGCTCTTCGAACGATGTCAACCGGCGACCTCGCCTCGGCGATCGAGAGCGACGACGCCAAGAAGATCGCCACGATTCCGGGCATCGGTCCTAAGACCGCGAGTCGCATCGTGTTGGAACTCAAGGGCAAGGTCGTCGTGCCCGATTCCTACGTCGGTAACTCGGCGACGCCGCAGAACGAAGCGATCGAAGACGCACTCAGGGGTCTGGGCTACAGCACCCAAGAAGTTCGTCAAGCGCTGAGCGGCACGACGCTCTCCGCCGATGAAGGTGCCGCTCTTCGCCAAGCCCTGCAACTCTTGAGACGCCAGTGAGTCGCCACGAGATCGACGTCGAGCAACTAGCGCGCAACGTCGTAGCTCCGATCGCCGACGAACACGATCGCCGAGCGGAGGTGTCGCTTCGACCGAGCTCCCTGGGAGAATTCGTAGGTCAACGCGAGCTGGTGCGCCACCTGGAGATCGTGCTCGGTTCGGCCAGGGCGCGAAACCAGACAGCCGATCACCTCTTGTTTGCCGGCCCTCCGGGACTGGGAAAGACCTCGCTCGCCAGCATCGTCGCCGCTGAGATGGGCGCGGGACTGCGCATCACTTCGGGACCGGTGCTGTCACGCCCCGGTGACTTGGCGGCGTTGCTCACCGACCTGCAAGACGGTGACGTCCTGTTCGTCGACGAGATCCACCGTCTTTCGCGTGGCGTCGAGGAGATCCTCTATCCGGCCATGGAGGATCGACGTCTAGACGTCATGATCGGTCGTGGTCCGTCGGCGCGAGCGATCCGCCTCGACCTGCCGAACTTCACTCTCGTAGGAGCCACCACGCGCACCGGCCTGGTTGCAGCGCCGCTGCGAGACCGGTTCGGATTCGTGGGTCAGCTCGACCTCTATGATCCGCAGGACCTGACCGTCATCGTCAGCCGCTCGGCCGGACTGTTGGACGTGACATTGAAAGGTGACGCGGCCGCCATCATCGCCGGCCGTAGCCGCGGTACTCCGCGAATCGCCAATCGCTTGTTGCGCCGAGTTCGCGACTTCGCCGCGGTGCAGGGCCACGACGTCTTGGACGATGAAGTGGCCGTCGAAGGCCTGGCGCTCTTCGGGGTCGACGAGTACGGACTGGACAAGATCGACCGTCGGATACTCGGTCTGCTGTGTCAACAGTTCGCGAATCAGCCCGTGGGTCTCACGACGCTGGCGCACGCCTGCGGCGAAGAGCCTTCGACGATCGAGGACGCCTACGAGCCGTTCCTATTGCGCGATGGTCTGTTGATTCGAACGCCGCGAGGTCGAGTCGCGACTGAACGTGCGTATCGACACCTAGGGATAACGCCTCGTGGCGGTGGGCTGGTCTAAAGGGACGCCTTAAAACGACTAGGGTTTCTTTGTCTATATCTCGGAGGAAGCACCTATGTTGTTCGCGGTAAATATGCTGATGGCGACGACCAAGGCCAAGACTTCGTCATTCAGCCCTATCCTGATCATCCTCTACGTGGTGGTCTTCGGATCCCTCTATTTCTTCTACATCCGACCTCGTTCGCAGAAGCAGAAGGCCGCTCGCATGGAAACGCGAAAGGTCGAACTGGGCGAGCGAGCACAGACGATCGGCGGTTTCGTAGGGACGGTCGTGAAGATGGATGACGGCCTGATTACCCTTCGTGGCGCAAGTGGCGTCGAACTGGACTTCGTTCCTACCGCCATCGCTCGCAAATACAACCCACCCTCGTCCGTGCCTGAAACGGCCGACGACGATCACGAAGAAGAAGGCGACCAGAAGTAATGGCCCAGCAGGTCGGCTCACGACGATCGATGATCGTCAGTCTCATCCTCACGATCGCCATCGCGTTCGGCTCCTTGGTGGCGACCTTGTCACTGGGATGGGGACCGAAACTGGGCTTGGACTTGGCCGGTGGTCTCTCGGTGGTCTACGCGCCGGCCACCCACGCGTCGAACGCCGACATGCAAGAGGTCGTCACCATCTTGGGCAACCGGGTCAATGGCCTCGGCGTCTCGGGTGCAACGGTCAACTTGCAGGGCAAGAACGTCGTGGTCAGCGTGCCGGGCGCGAAAGATGCGCGTCACGTACTGGCCATCGTCGGCGAGACCGCGCAGTTGCTTTTTCGCCCCGTACTTTGTCAAGTCGCTGAGCCGACGAAGAAGGCCAAGACCTACACCGGATCGGTGCCGACGTGTGCCAGCAACTACCTCTGGACCGAAGCCAACCTCGGTGTCACGCCGAACAACTCACCGGCCGGATTCGCCAGTAACGCCCCGGCGGTCGACCCCAATTACTCGGTCGTCAAGACGACGAGTCCACCGAAGGACCTCCCGGGGAATAACGTCATCCTTCCGTATCTCGGAAACCCTGGTGTGCGTTATCTGCTCGGAAAGTCAGAACTGACCGGACAGGCCATCGGCAAGGCCGTGGCCCAGCAGGACCAGCTCGGTGCGTGGGTCGTCAACTACACGTTGACCAAAACGGGTAGCCCGGAGTGGGACGCCGTAGCCAAGGAAAACTTTCACCAGGCGTTGGCCATCGAACTCGACGGTGTAGTTCAGTCCGCGCCACTGATCCAACCGACGCAAGCGACATTCACAAGTTTCGCGGGCACGGGTCAGATTTCTGGTTCGTTCACCGAACAAAGTGCCAAGAACCTGGCGATCGCCATGGAGTTTGGTGCGCTGCCGGTTCGACTCAACCCGCTCAACACCCTGATCGTCTCGCCGACCCTCGGTCACAGCGCTCTGGTTGCGGGCCTCGGTGCCGGCCTCGTCGGCCTTGCGCTCGTGTTGTTGTACACGATCCTCTACTACCGGGCGTTGGGCCTGGTCATCGTGCTCGGACTGGCGGCGACGGCAGCACTGCTCTGGGCGATCATCTCGGCCCTCGGGCACACCGCCTTGGCACCGAGCTTCGACTTGGCCGGCATCACGGGGATAATTGTGTCCATCGGCATCACGGTCGACAGTTACATCGTGTATTTCGAACGATTGAAAGACGAGGCCCGAGCAGGGCGTTCGATTCGCACTTCGGTTGACCGAGGATTCCGCTCCGCGTGGCGCACAGTCTTGGCTGCCGACACCGTCAGCTTGCTCGCCGCCATCTTGCTCTATCTCATCGCCGTCGGTGATGTACGAGGCTTCGCCTTCTTCCTCGGCCTCTCAACCCTGATGGACGTCTTCATGACCTGGTACTTCACTCGTCCGTTGGTGATCCTGCTCGGTCGACGCTCCAACGAAGGCGGGTCCGCTCTTTCGATGGCCGCCGGTCTGACGCCAGGAGTGGCCGCGCATGAGTGACGACGCGATGACGAAGGTGAAGACACCCGGGCGTCTGGGGCGGATCTATCAGGGCCGTACCACGATCGACTTCGTCGGTCGAAAGCGCACCTGGTTCACGATCTCCATCGTGATCATCGTGCTCGGACTGGGGTCACTGGGAATTCGCGGCTTCAATCTCGGCATCGATTTCAAGGGTGGAAGTTCGTGGGAGGTCCTCGCGCCGCACTCCTCGATCTCGGCGATGACCTCTGCGGTCAAGGCCGCCGGGCTGAGCAATCCGACCGTCGTCAAGCTTGGTTCCCAGACCTACGAAGTCTCCGCCGACGTCAAGTCGCTGAGCACCACCGCCCAGACGGCGCTCTCGAACAAGGTGTCGACCGCGATGGCCAAACAGGCCGGCACCAATGCCAACCAAGTCTCCACGAGCAGCGTCGGTCCGACGTGGGGCGCCTCGATCACGCACCGCGCACTCGAAGCCTTGATCGTCTTCTTCATCGCCGTCGTCGCCTACATCAGCATTCGATTCGAACCCAAGATGGCGCTGGCCGCCTTCATCGCCATGGTCCACGACCTCCTCGTCACCATCGGTGTGTACTCCCTGTTCGGTTTCCAGATCACGCCGGACACCGTGATCGCCATCCTCACCATCCTCGGTTACTCGCTCTACGACACCGTCGTGGTGTTCGACCGGGTGCGCGACAACGCCGGCGGCATCTTGAAGAGCGGCGACCTCAGCTACGGCGAGATGGTGAACCTCTCGATGAACCAGACGCTGGCGCGCTCCATCAACACCTCGCTGGTGGCGATCCTGCCAGTCCTCGCCGTGTTGTTGGTAGGCGCCGACCTCCTCGGCGCGACGACGCTGCAGAACTACGGACTCGCCCTGTTCGTCGGTCTCATGAGCGGGGCCTACTCTTCGATCTTCATCGCCAGTCCGCTGCTGGCGTGGATGAAGGAGCGCGAACCGCGCTTTCGCGAGATGGCCGAACGTGCGCGACTTCGCAGCGATCAGCAGGTCCTCACTCCCGCCGCGGCGGCGATGCGCGCCGGTGAGAGCGGGCAGCGACTCGCTCGTTCCACGGCGTCGACCGGAACGTTGCCGCGAACGACACCGGGCACGCTCTCACGCGGCACCATCCAGGCACGGGCGCGCAAACAAAAACGGCGTTAGGCCACCATTAGGCTGATTACATGGTCAGTCTCACTTCACGCTCCTCGGCTGACCCCGCCCTGAGCGGGTCAATCGAGCGTCTAATCGGCCGATTCGTCGAGCACCACGCCGACGGTGACGTCGAGGTCATTCGACGCGCCGGAGCAGCGGCCATCAAAGCCCACGAGGGTCAACTGCGTAGGACGGGTGAGCCCTACGTCACGCACCCCATCGCCGTCGCCGATATAGCCGCGGACCTGGGACTTGACGAGGCCACCATTACCGCGGCCTTGTTGCACGACGCCGTGGAGGACACCGGCATCACGAAGGAATGGGTGGCCCAGGAGTTCGGTGATCAGGTGGCCGCCGTCGTCGATGGCGTCACCAAGCTCGATCGATTGGAGTTCGACTCCAAAGAAGAGCAACAGGCCGCGACGATCCGCAAGATGTTCATCGCTATGGCCCAGGACTGGCGGGTCTTGCTCATCAAGTTGGCTGACCGCCTGCACAACATGCGAACGATCTCGGTCATGCCGATGGCCCGCCAGCGCGCAATCGCTCAAGAGACGTTGGACGTCTACGCCCCGTTGGCGCACCGACTAGGTGTCCAACAGGTCAAATGGCAGTTAGAGGACCTCAGTTTCGCGACCTTGCACCCCAAGCGCTACGCCGAGATCGAACAGATGGTCGCGGCGCGCCAGCCCGAACGAGAGGACTACCTCGGTGAAGTCATGGCCACGCTGTCGGCGAAGCTGGACGAGTTCGGGATCAAGGCCGAGGTGCACGGGCGACCGAAGCACCTGTGGAGCATCTACGAGAAAATGGTGATCGGCGGCAAGGAGTTCGACGACATCTACGACCTCGTGGGGCTGCGCGTCATCGTCGACGAGGACCGTGACTGTTGGGCGGTGATCGGCGCCATCCACGCGCTGTGGTCGCCGGTGCCCGGTCGCTTCAAGGACTACATCAACTCGCCCAAGTTCAATCTGTACCAGTCGTTGCACACGACCGTCATTGGTCCGAGAGGCAAGTCCGTCGAAGTGCAGATCCGCACGTTCGAGATGCACCGCCGAGCCGAGTTCGGTGTCGCGGCCCACTGGGGCTACAAGGAAGGGGCCACCAATAAAGAGGTCGCCTGGATGCAACGCCTGGCCGACGTCGAAGAAGAGGAGAGGGACCCGATTGCGTTCCTCGAAGCCCTGAAGCTCGACCTCGGTCAAGACGAGGTCTACGTCTTCACGCCTAAAGGTCGGGTCATCGCCTTGGTGGAGGGCGCGACGACCATCGACTTCGCTTACGCCGTTCACACCGAGGTCGGCCACCACTGTGTGGGCGCCAAGGTGAACGGGCGACTGGTGCCACTCGATACGGTCCTTCGCTCGGCCGACGTCGTCGACATCGTGACCAGCAAGAGCGAGAGCGCCGGTCCCTCACGCGACTGGCTCGCGATCGCCCAGTCCTCGCGCGCGAAGTCGAAGATCCGCCAGTGGTTCCACCGTGAACGGCGTGAAGACGCCATCGAGGGCGGACGCGAGGAGTTGACCAAGGCGCTTCGCCGAGAGGGTCTGCCGATCGCGACGTCGCTGTCGTCGAGTGCCCTGGATGCGGTCATATCGGCGATGAACCTAGAGGACCTCGACGCCCTCTTTATGTCGATCGACACGGGTCAGATCTCGGCTCTCGCTGTCGTGCAACGTCTGGACCGAGAACTGCGCGGCGGCGGCGAAACCGAACAGATGCCGACCACAGTCACCCGCATGCCGCGCACCAGTCGCACCACGCGACGCACCGCCGGCGTCTACGTCGAAGGACTCGACGACGTCATGATCCACCTGGCGCGGTGCTGTTCGCCCGTGCCCGGTGACAGCATCATGGGCTTCATCACGCAAGGCCGAGGAGTGTCCGTCCACCGCGACGACTGCTCCAACGCGGTTGCTCTGGCCCAGCGCCTTGGTGAACGCATCATCGACGTCGAGTGGGACGGGTCGGTGAGTGGCCAGTACCGCGCGGTCTTGGAAGTCATGGCCTTCGACCGGTCCCGCCTCTTGTTGGACGTGTCCAAGATCGTGGCTGAGTATCACCTCAGCATCATCTCGAGCTCCACCTCGACGTCGGGTTCGAGGATCGTGCGCATGGTCTTCGACGTAGAACTCGCGGACCCGTCGCACCTCAGTAGCCTGTTGGCGGCGCTTAAGGGCGTCGATGGCGTGTTCGACGCCTTCCGACAACTACCGGGACAGAACAAGAATTCATGAACGACACGGTCGTACCCTTCCAAGCCCCTACCGGGACGCACGACGTCCTCGCACCAAACTCCGCCGAATGGGAAGGCGTCGTCGCGACGTTCGCGCAGTTCGCCTATCGCTACGGATTCGAATTGGTGATCACGCCGATGTTCGAAGACGTCGGCGTCTTCAACCGCGGCATCGGCGAAGAGAGCGACGTCGCCAAGAAAGAGATGTACGTGTTCTCGGATCGCAGCGATCGCGTCTTCGCCCTGCGCCCCGAAGGCACGGCGCCGGTAGTGCGGGCTTTCATCCAACACAATCCGACCACTCCCTGGAAGGCGTGGTACGTGACGCCGGCCTTTCGCTACGAGCGTCCCCAAGCCGGGAGGTATCGTCAACACCACCAACTGGGTGTAGAGGTCCTGGGTACCGACGATCCCGCAGTGGACGTGGAGGTGATCGCGCTCGCCGAACGTTTCTATCGCGCCCTGGGACTTCAGCGATTCCGACTGCTTATCAACTCCATGGGCCACGATGAGTGTCGCGCGGCGTACGTGGTGCTGCTTCGCGCCTACCTAGAAGAGAATGCCGATCGACTGAGCGACGAGCACCGCACGTCGTGGTCGGTGAATCCCCTTCGCGTCCTCGACTGCAAGGACCCGGACTGCATCGCGGTGACCGACGAAGGTCCCATGCTGATCGATCACATCTGTCTCGACTGTCGAAGTCACTTCGACAAGGTCGTGGCCGGACTGTTGTCCATCGGCATCGAGTCACAACTCGACCCCCGCCTCGTTCGTGGCTTCGATTACTACACCCGCACGACGTTCGAGTTCGTCGCCGATGCCCTTGACGGAGCTCAGAACGCGATCGGTGGGGGAGGCCGCTACGACAAGCTCGCCGAGCAGTTAGGTGGCAAACCGACCAGCGGCATCGGATTCGGTAGTGGGATCGAACGGCTGTTGCTCACGCGAGAGGCCGAAGGCGTCGAACCACGCAATCTGGTGGACCGATCATTCGACCTTTTCGTAGTCGACACCACCGTCGAAGACGTGGCGACGGTCTTGGTCGACGAACTGCGCGCCGCCGGTTTCGCCACGGCACGCGCCTACGACCAGCGTTCCATGAAGTCGCAAATGAAGCTGGCCGACAAGTCTGGGGCGCGACTCGCGCTGCTCGTCGGCCCCCAGGAACTCGCGGCCGACGAGGTCACGATTAGGGATCTGCGCAGCGACGACTTCGAGCAAACGCAGCGCCGTGTCGCGCGAAGCGAGGTCGCCAAAGTGGTCGCCGAACTACTGACGAAGAGCTGACCATGTCGAACAATATTGAATCCACCAGCATGCGCGATCTCTTGTGCGGCTCGCTCAACGAGAACCACGTCGGCTCGCAGGTCAGCGTGTGCGGATGGGTGGCCAAGCGACGTGAGCACGGTGAACATTTGGCCTTCTTGGACGTTCGCGACTTTTCGGGGATCATCCAGGCCGTGGTCGAAGGCGCCGTCGACGTCCGCAGTGAGTACGTGGTTCGGGTGAGCGGCACGGTTATGCCACGACCTGAGGGCACGCAGAACGAGAAACTGGCGACCGGCGCGATCGAACTGACCGACTGCGTCGTCGAAGTGTTGGCCGCGGCCGAGCCGCCACCGTTCCAACTCGACGACCGCGTCGACATCGACGAGTCGGTGCGTCTGCGCTACCGCTACCTTGACCTGCGCCGCGATCACATGCAGCGCAACCTCCGCCTTCGTGCGGCGGTGAACGCGGCCTTGCGGCGAGCGATGGACGCTCAAGGATTCTGCGAGGTGGAGACACCGTTGCTCTGGGCGCCAACGCCCGAGGGTTCGCGCGAGTTCGTCGTGCCGTCGCGCCTCCAACCTGGTGAGTTCTACGTCTTACCGCAAAGCCCCCAGATCGCGAAGCAACTCTTGATGGTCGGCGGCTTCGACCGTTACTACCAGATCGCGCGATGCATGCGTGATGAGGACCTGCGTGCTGATCGACAGTTCGAATTCTCCCAGCTCGACATCGAAGCGAGTTTCGTCGACCAGGACGACGTCCTCGGATTCGTCTCGGTGGCGGTACTGGACGCCGCCGAAGCCGCGACCGGCGTGAGGCCAGACGACATTCCCTCGATGACCTGGAGTGCGGCCCTCGATCGATACGGCACCGACAAGCCCGATATGCGCTTCGAAATGTTGCTGCACGACCTCTCTGATGTCTTCGCTGCGACCGAAGTCAAGGCGTTCTCGGCGCCGACGGTTAAGGCGATGCGCGTTCCGGGCGGTGCCAGCTTTTCGCGAGCACGCTTGGACGAGTTGACCGAGCAAGCCAAGAGTCTTGGCGCGAAGGGTCTCGCGTGGTTTCGCATCACTACCGAAGGGCTCGATTCGCCCTTGGCCAAGTTCCTCAACGAGACCGAAAGTGCTGCGGTCGCCTCGGTCGACGGAACCGAAGTCGGCGACATTGTCTTTTGCGTGGCCGACGAGTACGCGAACGCGTGTCACTTCCTCGGTGCGATCCGTACGACGCTTGGTTCACCGCCGGTGGGCGTGGGTCCGCATAAGTACGTATGGGTCACAGAGTTTCCACTCTTCGAGGGACTCGATGACGAAGGCAACCTCGTGGCCGCTCATCACCCGTTCACCATGCCGCACCCCGACGACATCGACCTGATCGAGACGGAACCACTCAAGGTCCGCTCGCGCGCCTATGACCTGGTCCTCAACGGCTGGGAACTCGGGAGCGGTTCGGTGCGAATCCATCGGGCTGACATCCAGTCAAGGGTCTTTCGAGCGTTGGGCATTTCTGAAGAGGAAGCTGAGAGTCGCTTCGGTTTCTTACTCGGCGCCTTCAAGTACGGCGCGCCGCCGCATGCGGGCTTCGCCTTCGGAATCGACCGGCTCGTGGCCATTTTCGCCGGTGAAGAGAACATCCGCGAGGTGATCGCCTATCCCAAAACTCAGTCGGGTGCCGACCTGATGACCGGCGCTCCGAAGAGCGTGGCGCCCAAGGTGATGCGGGAACTGCGTATCAACATCACGCCGAAAGGTAAGTGACCTACGTCGCTCTTCGACGACGCCGTGGCTCAACGCCTGAAGCAAGTCGCCCCCCTCGCTGATCTTCTTCGACCGCGCACGTTGGACGAGCTGGTCGGTCAGACGCACTTGGTCGGACCGAACGGTCCATTACGACGCTTCGTAGAAGCCGGCGAGTTGACGTCCATGATCCTGTGGGGACCAGCCGGAACTGGCAAGACGACGGTGGCGCGCATCGTCGCGAGTTCAGCGGGCTACGCGACGGAAAGCCTTTCAGCTGTGACGAGCGGGGTGAAGGACGTCCGCGAGGCGCTCGCGCGGGCCCGTGAACGTCTCGGGGAACAGAACCAGCGAACCGTGCTCTTCATCGACGAGGTACATCGCTTCAACAAATCACAACAGGACCTCTTGTTGCCGGCGACCGAGACCGGACAAGTCGTCTTGATTGGCGCCACCACCGAGAATCCTTATTTCGAGGTCAACGCCGCGCTCATGAGTCGCTCGACGCTGTGGCGTCTCTATCCACTGACGCCTGAGGAGTTAGCGGTACTCGTGCGAAGGGGAGTTGATCTTCGTCAGAGCGCCATCACCGATGAAGCCATGGAGGCGATCACTCTGGCCAGTGACGGCGACGCTCGAGTCGCTCTCACGACATTGGACACCGCCATCGTGCTGGAGCGAGCCGATGACACGTCCCCCGACGTGGTCGAGGTCGAACACGTCGCGCAGGCGCGCGACGGCCGTCTCTATCACCAATCACGCGATACGCACTTTGACCAGATCAGCGCATTCATCAAATCAGTGAGGGGATCAGACCCCGACGGCGCGCTCTACTGGTTGGTCACCATGCTCGAGAGTGGCGAGAGCCCGCGCTTTCTCGCGCGACGACTCGTGATACTCGCGAGCGAGGACATCGGACTAGCCGATCCCATGGGATTGGTGCTGGCCGACGCGGCCGCGCGAACGGTCGAATTCATTGGTCTTCCTGAAGGTCGACTTACCTTGGCTCACGCCACAATCACTCTTTCGCTCATGCCCAAGAGCAACTCGGTGACACGCGCGCTGGGCGCCGTCACCCGTGCGGTGCAAGAAGGCGGGCTCGTTGAGGTCCCCGACCATCTGCGTGGCTCGAACTACCGTGGTGCGGCCGAGCAAGGCTTCGGAACGGATTACCAGTACCCGCACGACTACGAACGTGGATGGGTGGACCAGCAGTACCTTCCCGACTCGCTCGTCGGCGAGCACTTCTATGACCCCAGCGACTACGGACGCGAGAAGGCGTTGGTCGAACAGTGGCGAGTCATGGTGCAACGAGAGGCCGAAGCCGATTCCGACCCCCCGGTAGAGTAAGTCGCGTGGAAGCCGCCCAACTTCGTTCAGTGTTCTTGGACTACTTCGCCGACAACGGCCACGTGGTGGTGCCTTCGGCGAGTTTGATCCCGTACGACCCGAGCCTGCTCTTCACCGTCGCGGGCATGGTTCCCTTCAAGCCGTACTTCACCGAAGAAGAGCCTGCGCCCTTCGCGCGCGCGGTCTCGATCCAGAAATGTTTCCGAGCTCTCGACATTGACATCATCGGCACGACGCAGCGTCACCTGACATTTTTCGAGATGATGGGTAACTTCTCTTTCGGTGACTACTTCAAAGAGGGGGCCATCGGCTTCGCGTGGGGCCTGATCACCGAAGGTTTTGGCTTGGACCCCGAGCGGCTCTGGGTCACCGTTCACACCTCAGATGACCAAGCCGAGGAGCTGTGGCGCGACCTCATCGGGGTACCAGCCAGTCGTATTCAGCGCCTCGGCGAGGACAACTTCTGGGAGATGGGACCGACGGGACCGTGCGGTCCGAGTTCGGAGATCTTCTTTGACAAGGGACCACAGTTCGGCGCCGACGGAGGACCAGACGGCGGCGGCGAAGACCGCTTCGTCGAGTTCTGGAATCTCGTCTTCACGCAGTACGACCGCAGCGCCGACGGCACGCTCACCGAACTGCCGAAGAAGAACATCGACACCGGAGCAGGCTTCGAACGCGTCTTGGCGATCCTCAACGGACTGGAGTCGGTGTTCGCGACCGATCTCTTCGCGCCACTTCTCGAGACGGCGTCGCGCGCGATCGACGCGAAGTACGGAAGCGACGAATCGACCGACGTGGCGATTCGCCGAATCGCCGAACACGGACGCGCCATGACCATGCTCGTCGCTGACGGAGTACTGCCCTCCAACGAAGGCCGCGGCTACGTGCTTCGGCGAATCATCCGACGCGCCATTCTCGCCGCGCGCCGCGCCGGCTCCGAACGCGCACTGGCCGCCTCACTGGTTGACGCGACGATCGAGAAGATGGGTCTGGCGTATCCGGTGCTGGTAAAGGAACGCGACCTCATCGTCGAAGTGTTGGAGCGCGAAGAAGCAGGTTTCGCTCGAACCTTGAAGACCGGTCTCTCGTTGCTCGAAGAGGCACAGCGTGAGGTGGTGTCGAGTGGCGCCACCGTATTCCCTGGCGACGTCGCGTTCAAGCTGCACGACACGCACGGGTTCCCTATCGAGTTGACCGAGGAGATCGTCGCAGAATCGGGTCTCAACGTCGATAGGAACACCTTCGACGAGGCGATGAAGGCGCAGCGCGAACGGGCGCGTTCCAAGTCCAAGGCGTTGAATCTGGCCGACGACGCGCAGTACCGCGATCTCATCGAGCGACACGGTACGACGGAATTCGTCGGTCGCGACGTGTCGCGCTACAGCATCGAGACCGAAGTCTTGGCGTCCCTCGTCGGCCAAGACGGCGTGGGCGAACTCTTCCTCGGCTCGACGCCTTTTTACGCCGAATCCGGTGGCCAAGTGGCCGATATCGGCACGGTGGTTACCGAGACCGGGAGTTTCAAAGTCCTCGACGTGCAGAACGTTGCCGGTGGGCTTTTCGCACATCGAGGCACGTTGACGGGTGACCTTCTACCCGGACAGGTGGCGGTTGCCACGATCGACCCCGTGCGACGTGAAGCCACCCGGCGCAACCACACCTCGACGCACCTGTTGCACGCGGGACTTCGCACAGTGTTGGGTGATCACGTGCGACAACAAGGCTCCTTCGTCGGACCGGATCGATTCCGTTTCGACTTCTCGCATGGCGCGGGAGTGACGCCGCACGAAGCGACCGAGATCTTGACGTTGGTGAACTCCGATGTCGTGGCCAATGACGAGGTCAGCACGATTCAAACGACGAAGCAGGAAGCCGAAACGATGGGCGCGGTCGCCTTCTTCGGCGACAAGTACGGCGACCGTGTCCGGGTGGTGCGTGCCGGAGCACACAGTCTCGAGTTCTGCGGTGGCACGCACGTCGACCGCTTGGGCGACATTGGCCAGATCCAGATCGTGAGCGAGCAGTCGATCGGATCGAATACTCGGCGGATCGAAGGCGTCAGTGCAATGGGTGCCTATCAGCGCAGTCACGACATGGAGACCGCGTTGGGTTCCGTGGCTTCGATTCTGAAGTCCTCCGTCGAGGACGTGGTGCCGGCATTGGAGCGCATCATGGAGCGACAGCGCGACTTCGAGAAGGAACTTTCGTCACTTCGACAGGCACAGCTCTCTCGCTTCGCCGAGGAATTGAACGCCCAGACCACCACCGACGTGCTGGTCGCTCGCGTGGACGGCTATCCGGGCGAACAGTTGCGAAGTCTCGCCGCGGATCTTCAACGTCGAGGGCGCCGCGTCGTGGTCTTGGTCGGCGCGTTTGAGGACAAGGTATCGATCGCGGTCGCGACCGACGAATCCTTAGATGCCACCGCGAGCGTGAAGCAGTTGGCGGCGTTGGTCGGAGGCGGCGGAGGCGGTTCCGCGCGACTCGCGTTGGCCGGGGGTCGCGATCCGAGCGGCATCGACGCCGTCGTGCGCGCGGCAGCGGCCCTCTAGTTCTCGATGACGCGACTGCTCGGCATCGATCCCGGAACCAAACGTTGCGGGATCGCGATCTCGGACTCAGCGCAGACAATGGCATTTCCGAGGCCAGCCGTGGTGCGCGACGAGGCGACGATGACGCGTATCAGCGTCCTGGTCGAAGAAGAATCAGTTGGCTGCGTCGTCGTGGGTCGCCCGGTGGCGCTCTCCGGCAACGAGACGTCCAGTACCCGTGACGCTGACAACTTTTTCTCACAGGTCCGAGAAATCGTCTCCGTGCCGGTCGTGCAGTGGGACGAACGACTTACGACGCGAGACGCGCAAAAGTCGTTGTCAGAGGCCGGATTGACGACGAAAGAGTCTCGCGATCGCGTCGACAGCGCGGCTGCCGTCATCATGCTGCAAAACTATCTAGATGGGCTCAATGCTGAGTAAGCCACTGGGCCGAATTATCGCTGGCCTGGTTGTCGTCGTCGTGATCATGGTCGTCTGGTTCATCCTTCAGGCCTACCCACTCTTTCACGGCAAGGGCAAAGAAGTCATCGTGAGCGTGAACAACGGCGAGTCCCTCTCGCAGATCGCGAATGATCTGCACGCCAAGGGCGTCATCGCATCGCCGCTGGCGTTTCGGATCGACTCCGCGGTCTTCGGCTCCTTCCAGGTGACCGCCGGCTCCTATCAAATCGCCCAGGGATCGTCATTTTCTCACGTGCGCTCCGTCTTCAGTGCGTCGCCCAATGTCGTCGTCGTCAACGTCCTCGCTGGACTGACGCTGCACGAAGTGGCCGTCGACGTCGCCAACGGCGAAGGGAACACCTACGGTGACACGTTCACGAAGGTTGCCACGGCCAACAACACACCGAGCCCGTTTCATGCCTCGGGTTCACTCGAAGGCCTCATCGGTACGGGGCAGTACATCATCGCGCCGGGCGAGACGCCGGCCCAACTGGCGCAGCGCATGGAGCGCAGGTTCGTGAAGCAAGCGGCCTCGGTTGGTCTCACCCCGTCGACGACCTTGAACGGACTGGACGCCTATCAACTCGTGATCGCTGCGTCCATCGTCGAAAAGGAGGGGTACTACCCGGTCAACATGCCCCAGGTCGCTCGCGTCATCTACAACCGTTTGGCGCGTGGGGGACCACTGCAAATGGACTCGACAGTGCTCTACTACCTGGGCATGGACGGCGGTACGGTGACGCCCGCCATGCTGCAGACCCAGGAACCGTATAACACCTACCTCAACACCGGACTCACGCCGACCCCGATCTGCGCCGTGTCGACGATCGCCATGCGTGCGACGTTGCACCCACCGGTCGGATCGTGGCTTTACTTCACCCTGATCAACAAAGACGGCCGGATGGCGTTCTCAAACACGTTCGCCGAGCAGTTGCGCGAGGAGCAGATCGCCCAGTCACGGGGGATCGGATGACCTGGCGTCTTGGAGTGGCCGGCTCACCGATCGAGCACTCGCTCACCCCCCAACTCCACGAAGCGGCCCTGGCGATGCTCGGACTGGAAGGATCCTCGCGCCGTGTGGAACTTGGTGCCAAGGACAAGACCAAGTTGAACAAGCTGATGCGAAAGGAGTTCGACGCGCTCTCGATCACCATGCCGTTGAAACCACTCGCGCTCGAGATCTGTGACGAAGTCGATGAGGTGGCCACGCGCACCGGTTCGGTCAATTCGCTGCTCCTTCGCGACGGCAAGCTCTCGGGCGCTTCGACCGACGGTGACGGATTCATCAACGCGCTTCACGGTCAGTTCAATTCGAGCGTCGAAGGTGCCCACGTGGTCGTCTTGGGAGCCGGGGGAGCGGCGAGCGCCATCATCGACGGACTCGTTCGCGCCGGCGTCGCGTCGGTCGCCGTGCATGCTCGCAACGAAGCAAAAGTCGAAGCCTTGGTCTCGCGCTACGCCAACGTGTATGACTTCTCGCTCACGTACCGACCGGTGGACGTCATCGTCAACGCCACGCCCATTGAGGGACGAGTCGATGAGGTCGCGGTGATGCAAGGGGTGAGCGCCCACACGATCGCCATCGACATCACGTACGAACCCCGGATGTCCGCCTGGCGAGCCCTTCACGAGCGATCCGGGTGCCCAAGCGCCAACGGCCTTGGCATGCTGGCCCATCAAGCCGCGCTGCAGATGCAGTGGTGGTGGGACGTGCCGATTGACGGTGCGCAGCTCTTGAAGGCGATCTCGTGAGCGACGCCTTCAGCGCCATGTCGTCGCGACTTCGCTCGAAGGACCGACTCGACCTCGGTCTGGCCTGTGGTCTCATCGCCCTCGGTTTCACCGGGGTCGTCATGATCTACAGCGCCACGCGACAGGCGTTGATCAATGCTGGTTACAACCCGCACTACTACCTGGAGCGACAGGCCGTGTTCGTGTGTCTCGGGGTGATCGTGATGTACGTCGTGTCGCTCATCGACTACCGACGTCTGGAGATCGTGACCACGCCACTCTACGTGTGCGGTTTGCTGGGACTCGTCGGGGTCTACGTCATCGGCTCGTCGGCCCAGGGAGCCCTGCGCTGGTACAGCGTGGGCATTTTTCAAATCCAGCCGAGTGAGTTCACGGTGTTGATTCTCATCTTGGCGATAGCGACGTTCTGTCAACGAAGACCTGACGGACTGACGATGTATGACGTCGCTCGACTTCTGGTCATGGCGGCGGTGCCACTGATCCTCATCGTCGTGCAACCTGACCTTGGTACATCGATCATCCTGGTCCTGAGCGTCGGAGCAATGCTGGTCGTGGCGGGTGTGCCGCCTCGACTACTGACGTTGCTCGCCATTCTCGGTACCGCGGGCGTGGCCGCCGCCTTCTATTTGGACCTCGTCGGTCGCTACGCGATCGACCGTTTCGAGGGTTTCTTGCACCAGAACTCGACCAGCGCGCAGTGGGCGCAGTACATCTACAACGTCGACAACGCCAAGAACGCCATCGGTTCTGGCGGACTTCATGGCGCCGGTCTGTTCAAGGGGCTACAGACCAACCTGGGTTACGTGCCCGAACAACACACCGACTTCATTTTCACCGCGATTGGTGAACAGCTGGGTTTCATCGGCTCGTCGTTGATCCTGCTGTTGCTCGCTTTCGTGGCGTTTCGGCTGTTCCGGATCGGATGGCTGGCCAAGGACCAGATGGGTCGCATCATCTGCATCGGCGTGTTCGTGTTCTTCGCCTTCAGTTGCTTCGAGAACATCGGGATGACCATGGGCATCATGCCAGTCACCGGAATCCCGTTACCTCTTTTGAGTTATGGAGGGTCGGCGGCGTTGGTGTTCTTCACCGCCGGTGGACTGGTGCTCTCGGTGTCGCGTCGGAGTGGCAATTAGGCTTGACCCCTGATGAGTGAGGAAGAGTCGGCACCGAACGATGAGGTGACCGAGGCGGGCGTCGCCGAAGTCCCAGCCGTCGAAACCGAGGTCGTCGAAGACGCCGCACCGGAGTACCACGTGATGAGCATCGAGTCGGTGCTCTACGACCTATCAGATTCTTCGCCGCTGGTGCACCTCATCGAAGAGTCCACGCCGTATCGGTACCTCACGATTCCGATCGCGCTCACCGAGGCGGTCGCGCTGCACCACGCGTTGGACAAGATCGACGGTCGACGTCCGGGCACCCACGAACTCGCTGCAGAGATCTTGCGTCGACTGAACGCCGATATCGTCGCCGCACGGATAACCCGTTACGAGGGCGGCGTCTTCTACGCCGAACTCGATCTCATGACGCCCAGGGGACTCGAGGTCTTCGATTGTCGCACCAGTGACGCTCTCATCCTCGCCACCCGACAGGGCGTGCGTGCGCCGGTGATGTGTTCAGAGTCGGTTCTGCACGCGTTTTACCTCTAGCGGACTACCTCACAGCGTTCGTCGCGGCGAACGAGCTAAGGATTCTTGAATTTGATCGCGACGATCTCCCCGCCGCGACGTTCCTGGGCGTTCTCGTCAGAGATCCGCAGCAACAGCGCCACGATCAAATAGTTAGCGAAGAGTGAGCTGCCGCCGTAGGCGACGAAGGGCAACGTGATGCCGGTGAAGGGAAGGATCCGCAACACACCGGCCATGATGAAGAAAGCCTGAAAGCCCATGAGAGCCGTGAGTCCGGTGGCGGCGAGGCGCACGTAGTCCGAGGTCGCCTTTTGGGCGATGTGAAAACCTTCACCGACGAAGGCCGCGAAGAGGCACACAATCAAGATGATCCCGAGAAATCCGAGTTCTTCACCGACCGTTACCAAGATCATGTCCGACGTGAGCGCGGGAATGTTCCCTGATTGACCGAGACCGAGTCCGGTACCGGTCATGCCGCCGGCCGCTAATGAGTACCAACCCCACACGAGTTGACAACTCCCGCCTAAATGACACGTCGTCCACGGGTTAAGCCACAGCGTGAAGCGTGAGTGGACTTGCGTGAAGTAGTGAGCCGCCACATACGCGCCGCCGGCGAAGAGCGCCATCCCGAGCACGACGTAGGTCTTCAGTCCCGTCGTGACCCACAACATCGAAATGAAGAGCGCGAAGAGCAAGAGAGCGAAACCGATGTCGTTCTCGGCGCCGAGAACGGCCATGGAGAATCCCCACGCGAAGAGAATCGGCAAGAGTACCTTCGGCGGAACGATCTGGCGACGACCGAGTCGCTGCGTGGGCGTCGAAAGTAGTTCACGGTTGGCCGCGAAGTACGAGGCGAAGAAGAAGACCAACAAGATCTTGGCGATCTCGACGGGTTGAAACGAGATTGGTCCTGCGCTCACCCACAACCGCGCGCCGTTGATGTTCTGTCCTATGTGGGGAAGGAGCGGCAAGAGCAACAGCCCGATAGCCGCGAGCAGCGTCAGATACCGGTAGCGGTCGAGGTCGCGCACACTGCGAACGAAGATGAGCGTCGCGACGAGGGCGCCGGCGCTTATGAGGTACCAGAGCGCTTGATTGCCGGCGGCCTCGGGATTCCAGCGGGCGATCTCGACGTAGCCCACACCGTTGAGCAACGTGGCGATCGGCAACAGGACCTGCGAAGAGTTAGGAGCGAGGTACCGAATGAACATGTGCAGGGCGAGCGAGATCGCAATGATGGCGGTGAGGAAGACGCCGAGTCTCGCGGGTAGGTGACCCTTCGCTCCGAGCGAAGCCAACACGTAGAACGAAGCGATGATGATCCACGCGAGGATCATCAGACCGAGCTCCGTGAGACGTCCGGGTGACGTTTGAGTGACGGTTGGTCGCTTGGACGGAACTACAGCGGTACTTGCGTGTTTCGCCACGAATCAACAGTAGTGGTCGTACCATGTGTTCATGGATCTCATGGACGCCGAGGAATCGGTCCCGCTCGTTATTGACGTCCGTTCCTTTGGACCAGAGAGATTCTCCAGTCGCGAACTGTCGCGACTCGAATTCGGCGCGCGACTGCTTGACCTCGCCGACGACCACATGTTGCCGATTCTGGATCGATGCAAGTTCGTCGCAATATTCGCCGACATGATCGATGAGTTCTTTCAGGTTCGGGTGGTCAGTTTGGAGGACAAAGTCGCCGCGGGTGTGCAAACAGCGTCGATCGACGGTGTCCGACCTCGCCAACAGCTCGAGTCGATCCGAGAGCGAGTCCTCGCGCTCGTGGAGCGCCAGGACCGATTGATGCTCGACGTGCTGTTGCCCGAGTTGGCGCAAAAAGGCATCGCGATCGTTCCCTTTAGCTCGCTGGGTGCCGAAGACCACGACCGTCTCACGAAGTACTTCGACGAGAATGTCTATCCCGTCTTGACACCATTGGCGGTCGATCCCGGCCATCCGTTCCCGATGATCTCAAACCTCTCATTGAACATCGCGGTGTACGTACGCGATGATGTCACCGGTGAAGAGCGCAGTGCCCGTGTGAAGGTTCCAAATTCGTTGCCGCGGTTTCTCCAGGCCAACGAGAACGAGTGGTGCCTGCTTGAGGACCTCATTACGTCGAATCTCGGACGATTGTTCTCGGGCATGACCGTGGGACGCGCCGACCTCTTCCGAGTGACTCGAAACGCCGACCTCACTCTGGAAGAGGACGAGGCTGACGACCTGTTGGTCGCACTTGAGGTCGAGTTGCGCCGCCGCCGCTTCGGCGAGGCGTTGCGGGTTGAGATCCAGAGTGGAATGTCGCCGGAGTTCTTGGATCTGCTGGTCGATCAACTCGAACTTGAGCGGTCCAACGTGTACGTGACCGACGCGCCGCTCGGTCTCCACGACCTTTGGAGTCTCTACGCCATCGATCGACCGGACTTGAAGGGCGAAGGTTGGTCACCCATCACCCCGCGACGTCTCCTTGACGGCGAACACGTCGGTGACATCTTCGCGGCGATTCGTGAAGACGACATCTTGCTGCACCACCCGTACGAATCCTTCACCGACTCGGTGGAGATGTTCATCGCTCAAGCGGCGGCCGACCCCAAGGTCGTCGGAATAAAGATGACGCTCTATCGCACGTCCGGTGACTCACCGATCGTCGCCTCGCTCATTCACGCGGCCGAGCAGGGCAAACAGGTGGCGGCCCTGGTGGAGTTGAAGGCACGATTCGACGAAGCGGCCAACATCGAATGGGCCAAAGCCTTGGAAGATGTTGGCGTCCACGTCGTCTACGGCATCGTGGGTCTGAAGACGCACTCCAAGACGGCGTTGGTCCTTCGCAGTGAGGGTGACACGACAGCGCGCTACGTGCACATCGCCACCGGAAACTACAACGGCAAGACCGCTCGGACCTACGAGGACTTCGGGCTGTTGACCTCCGATCCGGCAATCAGCGAAGACGTGGGCGAGCTCTTCAACTTCCTCACGGGTTTTTCTCGAATCGGTCAGTACAAGAAGATCATGGTGAGTCCGCTCTCGACGCGAACGAAGGTGGTCGAGCTCATCAATGGCCAGCGCGACCGCGGGCCAGCGGGCCGAATCGCCATGAAAGTGAATGGCCTCACCGACCCGACGATCATCGACGCGCTCTACGAGGCGAGTTCGGCCGGCGTCGAGATCCGTCTTGAAGTCCGCACCCTCTGCTCGCTGCGTCCGGGCGTCGCCGGACTCTCGGAGAACATCACCGTGCACAGCCTGGTGGGTGAGTTCCTGGAGCACTCGAGAATCCTGATCTTCGGCACTCCGGGCGATCCTGAGTTTTCCATCTGGCTCGGTTCGGCGGACCTCATGGAGCGCAACCTCGACCGCCGCGTCGAAGTACAGGTGCCGATCGAGAACCGTTCGTTGCAACAAGAGTTGCTCGAAGCCTTCGAAGTCACCTGGCGCGACGACCTCTTCACGTGGGTCCTCGGTACGGATCGGCGTTGGCGCCGATTGCAGTCGGTGAACAACTTCTCGGCCCAGAGCGAATTCAAACGGCTGGCGTTGCTCCGGTCTCGGGCTCAGGTTTAGGCGCGAGTCCATTTTCTTTGCGCCACATCAGTGAGGCGTAGGAGATGCCGCCCACCGGGATTGGGATCCAGAAGTTGATGAGACGGTAGGACAGCACCGCGAGGATCGCTTGGCTGTGCGGCACGCCGAAACCAACCAGGGTCGGGATCAAGACGCCTTCGATGATGCCGAGTCCCGAAGGCGTGATGGGGATCGCGGCCAGGATGTTGGCGAGTCCGTAGGCGACGAGCAGGTCGATCGGCGAGATCACGTGACCGAACGACCAGATGAAGACCCACAGACACGCCGCGTCAAAGAGCCAGTTCAGCGCGGCCCACATGAACGCCGCCCAAAGGGTCCGGCGATTGTTGACCAACATCGTGATGCGGTCGGCGACTTTGGCGATCAACGCACTGATTCGCTCGGCGTTGACGGCGGGGATTCGAACCGCGATCCAGCGCAACCAGTTGGCGGCGTGTCGTTGACCCCGCGTGATGAGCAGGATCGTGCCCGAGAATGCCGCGAGGAGAAAGACACCGGCGAGAGCCGCGAAGCCGTACGCGGGGTTGAAACCGCGGAGGGGAATCGAGATCACCAAGGCGATCCAGAAGATGATGTTCAGAACCACGGCGGAGCCGGTGCCTTGGACGGCCAGACCAAAAGCGTTCGTCTCTTTGGGCACGCCGAGTTCGTTGAAGATTCGATAGGACAGTGCTCCTGCCGGTGCGGTGCCGCCGGGTACGACGTGACTTATGGCGAGTCCGGCCAGATTCACTCGCAACAGGTTGTAGCGACTTGGCGCGTAGGGATAGAGCACCTGCTTGGTCAACTCGACGTAGCAATAGATCGCGGACATCTCCAAGAGCACCGCCACTCCGACGAGCACCGGGTTCACCGTGGCGAGAAGGTGCAGGGACTTGCGCGCCGAGGCGAATTGCGGAAGAACTAAGTATTCGAATACGAAGACCAGAGCGCCGACACTCAAGATGATTCGCACTTCTCGGGGCAGCGCGAATCGCTTCTTCTTGACCGGCTCGGGCATAGGAGTAGATTAAGCGTCGCCTTCCGCGTGCCCCAACTATTCAGACGCCCAAATCGACCAGAGTGAGCTTCTGTAGAATCGACTAATGCGTACGCTCGTGGTATTGCCCACGTACAACGAGATTTTGAACGTGGAGCCCATGTTGCGCACGCTCCGCAAGGTCGTTCCGCAATGCGACATCCTTGTCGTTGATGACGGGAGTCCGGACGGTACGGCGACGTTGGCCGAAGAGATCAGCGAGGAAATCGGTCATATTTCGGTGCTGCGAAGGAACCACAAAGGTGGTCTTGGCGGCGCGTACCGGGCCGGCTTCGCCTGGGGACTTGAACAGGGCTTCGACCACTTCGTCGAGATCGACGCCGACTTCAGCCACGATCCGAACGCGTTGCCGACGTTGCTCAGTGCGGCCGAAGACCACGACGTCGTCATCGGATCGCGTTACATCCCCGGTGGTCACATTCCGCAGTGGAGTCTCTCTCGTCGAATGCTTTCGCGTGGAGGTAACCAGTACGCCTCGATCATGCTCGGACTCGGCGTCGCTGACTCGACCGCCGGCTACCGCGTGTATTCGAAGCGGGCGCTCGAGCTCATTGACTTCACGACGGTAAGCGCCGACGGCTACGGATTCCAAATCGAGATGACGTATCGCGCCAGGCGAGCGGGGGCGACCATCATCGAGGTGCCGATCTCCTTCACTGACCGAGAATTGGGTGAGTCGAAGATGTCGCGTGCCATAGTCGCCGAAGCGCTCTGGCTGGTGACGAAATGGGCAATGGAGCGGCCCTTTGGCCGCGGCGCTCACTGAACGACGTCAACCAGAACCGACGATAGGAAACTCGCGAGTTTGGCCTTCGTCTCCTCGCGCTCGGCGATGGGATCGGATTCTGACACGATGCCAGCACCGGCCCAGGCTTCGAACTGCGCACCCTTTACGAGCACACCGCGGAATCCGATCCACCATTCACCGTCACCGTTCGCGTCTACCCATCCGAGTGGCCCCGCGTAGTAACCGCGGTCGATCTGTTCGAGGCGTCGAATGAGTTCGTAGGCACTTCGGCGAGGTACGCCGCCAACGGCGGAGGTGGGGTGCAAGAGGCGAAGGACTTCCAAGGCGTCGGGGGCGTCCGACTCACTTCGACTCGAGGCTTCGATCCACGTTCCGAGGTGCGCCAGCGTGCGAAGCGCGACGATCGATGGTCCGGCGTCGGCCTGCACGTCGTCGTAGACACCTTCGAGTGCGGTGACGATTTCGTTCACGGGCACGTTGTGTTCGTGCAGATTCTTGGTGCTGCCGAGCAACCAGGTGAGATAGTCCTCCGGTTCGACGTTCGGGGGCAACGCGATCGTTCCCGCCAACGGGTGACTTTGCAGCGTGGCGCCAGTGCGTCGAGCGATCAATTCCGGTGTCGCCCCAACGAAACGGCGGCCGTCGCTGGTCGGGATGCTGTAGATCGCGCAGAGCGGCTCGCGGTGGTGCAACCGCTGCGCAACGGCGGCCGTGTCGATCGCTTCAGGAACCGTTCCTCGGACTGAACGGGCCAGCACGACCTTGTCGATCTCCTTAGAGCGAAGTATCTCGACAGCGAGCGCCACGTTGTGCGCGTATTCGTCAGGCGTTGGTTCGAGCGACAGTGAGCGAAGGCTCTGGGCTTCTTGCACCGGCGGCGTCGAGTTCTCGAGTACTTCGCGCCACGAATCGGCGCCTTCGGCAGCCGTGATCCACGTTGCACCGTCCCTTAACTGCGTGATGCTGTACTCGGGAACGTCGAGTTGGCCGGGCGCCGACCGATCGAACGGCAGGGCACCGAAAGCCCCGACTCCCGATCCCGGCGGACCGTCGTCGCCGCTTAAATCGTGGCGGCGAAGTGCCGCGAGGGCATCTGAGGGGACCTCAAGTCCTTCGGCGAGCGTTACGTGATCGACTGCGCGACCGAAGCCGACACGAATTACGTCGGCGGTTTCAATGAGCCATCCGTCGCGCGCGCCCACATTGCGAAGGGATTCGAGCGAGAGGTGCGCGATTCGCCGGCGAAGGAATCTCACGAGTTCCTCGTTGCGATGAACTGCTGGGAAAGTCCCCCCATCACACGTCGGTGATTGACTGCGCTGAAGCCCGAGCGGTTCAGCATTCGAACGATTTCCTCACTCGCGGGCAGGTACGCGGTGGATTCTGGAAGGTAGTGATACGCGGCACGGTCTGAAACAAGCGATCCAATGAACGGCACGACGCGCCGAAACCAGAAGCGGAATCCGGCACGCCAAAGTCCAGCACTGGGTTCGGCGACTTCGAGCAGTGACAGTCGACCACCGGGCCGAACAACCCGGGCCATCTCATCAAAGGTCGCCGAGAGATCACTGAAGTTGCGTAGCGCGTATCCGCACGTCACGCCATCGAAGCCGGCCGATCGGAAGGGAAGTGACGAGGCGTCTGCTTGGACGCGCTCGTCCATCTTCTTTCCGACGTGCAACATTCCGAAACTCAAGTCGGCCGCGACCGCCACATGGCCCTGGCGCACGAGCTCGCGCGTGAAATCACCCGTGCCCGCGGCGACGTCGAGCACCACGCTCTTTTGGGGAAGGCGCAGGTCGAGCACCGCTCGACGGCGCCAGCGTGAGTCGAGACCGAAGGTCATGAGTTTGTTGACGAGTTCGTAGCGCGAGGCGATGGCGTCGAACATCGCTCGAACCTGGCGAGTCTTCTCTTCACCTTGGGGGAGGGGAGTTAACAATGGTCAGCGGTAGTAGCGAAAGACCACTTGAGCGACGCACGATGGCTTAGGCGCATCTTTCACTTCGACGATGACGTCAAGCGCGACCTGAACGCCTCCGGCGACCTCGTCGACCGAAGCGAGCGTTGCTCCGGCGCGAATTTCGGAGCCTACGGGGACAGGGCTGGTGAAGCGGACTTTATTCGTGCCGTAGTTGACACCCATGGCAACGCCGTCCACCTTCATCACTCCGTTAAGAAGAACGGGAATCATCGAAAGTGTGAGGTAACCGTGAGCGATTGGTCCGCCAAAGGGTCCCGCCTTCGCTCGTTCGGGGTCCACGTGGATCCATTGATGATCGCCCGTCGCGTCGGCGAATAAGTTCACTTGTTCCTGCGTCACGGTTCGGTACTCGCCGTAACCCAAATGCGTACCTACCAACGGTGTCAATTCCTCGATACTGCTCACGTGCGTCGTCATTGAAAACCTCCGTTTCCAACTCTAGACATGAATGAATTGTTTAGGGAAACGTAGGATTGGGTGGTGAGTGAAACTTTCCACCCCGAAAAACACCGGAATGTCGCCGGGAGTTGGTACCGCGCATCGGTGTTTGGCGTAAGTGACGGTCTCGTCACCAACGCCTCGTTGATTCTGGGATTCGCGGGAGCGAATCCCGGTCACAACATCGTTCGTCTGGCCGGCTTGGCGGGCTTGGTCGCCGGTGGCTTTTCGATGGCCAGTGGTGAGTACATCTCGGTGCGGGCTCAAAAGGAACTCCTCGAATATGAGATCGACGTCGAGCGAAGGTCGATCGCGGACTCACCGGTGCAAGAGCAAGAAGAGCTGCGTCAGTTGTTCGTCGACCGCGGTATCGATGGCGAACTAGCAGAACGACTCTCTGCGGACCTCATGCGTGATCCGGAGATGGCGCTTCGCACGCACGCGCGCGAAGAGCTGGGCGTCGACCCTTCGACGACGGGTTCGCCGTGGGGTGCGGCCATCTCGTCGCTGTTCTCTTTTGCTATTGGCGCGTTCATTCCCTTGTTGCCGTGGATCGCGACCTCGTCGGGCAATCCCATCGTGTGGTCGGTGGTGCTCGCCATCATCGCGGCCGCGGCGGTCGGTGGCGTAATTGGTTGGTTCACACGCAACGGCATCTTCAAATGGGCGCTTCGCCAGGTCTTAATCGGCGCGTTGGCCGCGGCCGTCACTTTCGGCATCGGCCGGATCGTCGGCGTGCATTAACTGCGCTGAAAGTGCACCAGTCGGTCGTCGCGCACGACCTTGAAGCCCAGCGATTCGTACAGCGCCAGTGCGTTGACGTTTGACTGATCCACGAAGAGCATCGCCATCGTGACGCCCTTCTTTCGGAGGACTTCGAGACCTTGGGTCACCATGACGCGACCGAGGTTGCGTCCCTGAAAATCCGGGTGCACCGAGATTATGTAGATCTCTCCGAAGCGGTCTGGGTGTAGTTCGTGCACTTTGGTCCAACACGACGCCGCCAGTCGACCGTCAATCTCCAGGAGCAAGAAGCCGGAGGGATCGAACCAGGGTTCGCTCGTTCGTTCTTCTAAGTCCGAGCGCAACCACGCGCCTTGTTCGGGATGGTGAGCGAACGCGGCGTTGTTCTGCTCGAGCCACGCGTCTTCGTCGCGCCCGGGTTCGAAGTTGCGCAGCGTCGCGCCTTCGGGCACGTCGACGACGGCAACCGGCAGCGCGACTTCCATCAGCAGCAACGTCCGCACGACCTTGCACTGTGCGTGGACCGGAACCATCGAACCCCGGGTCCACCAGTCGATCGACTCGTGGTGTTCCAACAAGCTGTGCAGGAGGTCTTCGTCGATGCCGCCGCCACACATTTCGACGATGGCGTTCGTGGTTCCGGTCGCCATGGCGTAGTTGACCAGGAGGCCTTCGTGATATTGCAACCAGTGTTCTGCGCGCCAACCGTGCACCACGATCCGGCGGCGTCCCTCGTCAATAGCCTCTCGACCCAACGTCGATTCTGTGCGGTTGAGAAGATTCAGGACTTCCAATCGGCGTTCGGGCGTCAGCGAGTGGCTGCGTTGCCACGAATCAGTCATGAGCGAAGGTTATCGTCGCGCTAGGCGATTCGACCGACAACACGGTTGAGACGGCGAAGCAACGCACCGAGCGTCCGCTCTGCGGCGACGAGTTCGGAGTAAATGTCGGGCGGCATGGCCGAACCTTGCGTTTCGACGAGCGCAGTGACGCGATGGGACAACTCGTTCATCGTCGAGGTGATGGTGTTGAGTTCGTTCTGCATGCTCATTGACGGAGTCCTTTGGTCTGGAAGCGTCTCGCGCGCTGGCGAATACTGTAATGGTCAATGAATCAAACAACTGACTCGCTTATCGATTCGACGCTCCAATGGTCGAGTGTGCTCGCGACGGGACCTGAGGCGCAGTCATTCCTGCAAGGTCAATTGAGTCAAGACCTTGCGACGATGTCGCCAGACGGGGACTGGTCGCTGCTGCTCGCGCCCGACGGAGTTGTCGTTGCTTCGCTCTACGGGACACCACATAATGACGGCTATGCGCTCGTCGTCGCGCGCGAGATCGGTGACGTGGTGCTCGCGCGCCTCCGCCGGTTCTTGCTTCGCACTAAATGCACGCTGGAACTGGTCGACGTCGATCACGGACCTTTCGGCACACTCGAGCAGCAGATCGCGGCTGGTCGGCCCGGCCCGGCCGAGTTCGCTTTGGGCTTGACGCCCCAGTGCTTCGGAGCCTCGTTCGTCGCTTCGAGCGTCTCGTTCACCAAAGGATGTTTCACCGGTCAAGAGCTCGTCGGGCGACTCGATGCGCGCGGTTCGAGCGTTCCCTGGCGATTGGTGCGGTTCACCGGTCCGAGTATCGCGAGAGTCAACGAGGTCCTCACCTCGAAGGGACCATCGGGCACGTCGGGGCTCACGTCGTCGGTGAGCAGTGGAGAGTCAATCGTAGGACTCGGCATCGCGCACCGGTCACTGTTGGGGAGTGCGGAGCTGGAGAGCGCCGTCGACGTTCGGGTTGAAGAGATAACCTGACGCCGAGCCGTGCACGCCGTTAACGTTGCGACCAAGGAGTCGACACGTGCGGTTGAATACTGAGGGCATATTCATCAAGGTCTCGGGCGTGACCACCGAGGACGACGCACTATTTTCGATCGGACTCGGCGCGAGCGCCATCGGATTCGACTTTGGCCCGACGCCGCGTCAGATCTCGGTCAACGCCGCCCACGACATTGTTCGACGCCTTCCGCAAGGTGCGATCTCGGTCGGCGTCTTTCGCAATGAGATGCCCAAACGAATCGTCGAGATCGCCAACACTCTCGGTCTTTCCGCGGTGCAGATCGACGGCACCGTCGGCACTGAAGAGCTCACCTACGTTGCCGAGAGGGTGAACACGGTGCTGCGCAGTCTTCCGAGCACCGCCAATCACGACTTGGTCGCGTCGCTGACCGGCGTCGACTATCTCGTCGTTCCCGAGTCCGACGACCAGTACTCCCTGATGGACTGCCTGGAGCTGTTCAGCGATCAGGTGGTGCGAACACCGATCATCGCCTCGGGGGGACTCACACCTTCGAACGTGATCGACATTGTGCAGAACTATCCGGTGTGGGGCGTCGACGTGCGCTCCGGCGTGGAGAAATCCGTCGGTGAGAAAGACCCGGTGCTACTAGGTCAGTTCATCGCCAATGCGAGATGGGCCTTTGACAACGCCTACGTCGAACGTCACCACGACGAGTGGCCGATGTAATGAGTGCTCTGTCCGCAGCGAAGGCGGAGCGGATTACGCGTGATAGCGACGGAAGACGACGCTGCCGTTGTGTCCGCCAAAGCCGAATGAGTTCGACAGTATGACTTCGATATCGGCACTGCGTGGCGCACCAATCACGACATCGAGACCGACCTCGGGGTCGACGTGGGTGGTGCCGGCGGTCGGCGGAATGGTCTGATTGATCAACGTCATCACCGATGCGACGCCTTCGAGGGCGCCGGCAGCGGCGAGCGAGTGACCGAGGTGTCCTTTGATCGACGTCACCGGGGGAACGTCGTCACCGAAGACTGCGTGCATGGCGATGGATTCGGCGAGGTCGTTGAGCGGCGTCGAGGTGCCGTGCGCGTTGATGTGCGAGACCTCGCTCGCTGATACGCCGGCATCTGCTAAAGCGAGCTCCATACAGCGGATGGCACCGTGTCCTGAAGGGTCGGGCGCGGTGATGTGATGCGCGTCGGCCGTCGAGGCAGCGCCGAGGACTTCGGCGTAGATGGTCGCACCGCGTTCAACGGCGTGGTCCCACTCCTCGAGGATCAAGATACCCGCACCTTCTCCCATGACGAAACCGTCACGGCCGACATCGAAGGGACGAGAGAAGTCGGTGTTGCTGAGAGCGGTCATGTTGCGAAAGGCCGCTTCGGCGATCTCGACGATGACGGCTTCGGCACCACCGGCGACCGCCACGGAGCTGCGACCGGTGGCAACGAGTCGCGCGGCATTGCCAATGGCGTGGGTGCCCGCGGCGCATGCGGTCGTCACCGTCTCACAGGGGCCACCCAGACCAAAGCGCATCGACACGGCTGCGGTCGCGGCGTTGGGCATCATCATCGGGACCATGAAGGGCGAGACCCGGTCGGGTCCCTTCGCGTTGAGCACGCCGAGCTGTTCGATGACCGTCTGAAGGCCGCCGATGCCCGTGGTGACGATACTGCCGGCGTCGACCAGGGGGCCGGTCAGACCACTTTGGCGCCACGCTTCATCCGCCGCCATGAGCGAGTACATGGTGAAGGGGTCGAAGCGGCGCAGTTCCTTGGGCCCACCGATGTGTGTGGCGTCAAAGGGAGCTATTCGTTTGCTCGGGGGCGCGTGGTCAAGGAGGAGGGCGTTCCACAGAGCCTCGACTCCGACGCCCGCACAACTGATTGCACCAAAACCCGTGACGGCGACCCGGTAACCCGGAACTGGCCCTTTGGGGGTGACGGCTACGCGCACTACAGCTTGGCGTAGATCAGTTCGAAGGCTTCGCCTACCGTGCGAATGTCCTTCAGTTCATCTTCGGCGACTTCGATATCGAAGGTCTCTTCGAGCGCCATGACCAGTTCGACGAGGTCGAGACTGTCGGCGCCGAGGTCGTCGCTGAAAGAGGCTTCGGGCGTCACCTTGGAAGGATCGACCGCCAAAACTTCGACGGCCGCGTCGGTGAACTTGCTTAGCGCTTCGTTGCGGTCCATGGAATTGCCCCTTTTTTCTGTCGCTCTATGGTACTCAACCGCCGCACCACCTCGAACATTTAGAGGCCCATGGCGAGGCCACCGTCGACCGCTATGACCGCTCCCGTTATATAACGTGCGTCCTCGCTGGCAAGGAAACCGACCACTCCCGCGACATCACTCGGCTGGCCGATCCGGTCCAACGGGATCATGGCGGCCATGGCGTCTTTGACGGCACCGAGGTCATCGGTCATGTCGGTCTCGATGAGTCCCGGCGCGACCACGTTCACGGTGACGCCGCGTGAGGCCACTTCCTTGGCCAGCGCACGAGCCAGTCCGACCAAGCCGGCTTTAGCGGCGGCGTAGTTCGCCTGACCGGGTACACCGACGAAGGCACTGATCGACCCGATGAAGATGATCGACCCGGCACGTTGACGCACCATGGAGGCCATCGTCGCTCGGGCACCGTAGAACGCACCGTCGAGGTTGATCGAGAGGACTTCGCGCCACTGCTCGTCGGACATCCGCATGGCGAGACCATCGCGGGTCACGCCGGCGTTGAGCACCGCGACCTCCACCGGACCGAATTCGGCGATCGCTGACTTGACCGCCTCGTTGAGCGCCTTCGAGTCGGCGACGTCGACGGCGAAGGATTTGGCACATCCGCTCGGCGCGTCGCCCGATCGTGAAAGCCCGACCACTTGATCGCCACGAGCGATGAACCACTCGGCGATCGCCGCGCCGATGCCGCGACTGGCACCGGTGACAATGACGTGGCGGCTCATAGCTCGATGCTTTCGAGTTCGCCCGACGTCGAAGGAGCGAACTGACGATCGAACGAACGCATCCGCTTGGTGAGTCCCGTGAGCACACCGCTCGGCGGCATTTCAATGGTGGTCGTCACCGTTTCGGGGAGCGTCAGGGTCGCTTCGTAGAACTCGACGGGAGAGGTCAGTTGGCGCGATAACAAGTCGCGCCATTCGTCCGATGACGTGTGCACCTTGGCGTCGACGTTGGAGATCAATATCGCCTCGGTCGTTCCCCACTCCACGCTCGCGAGCGCCTTGTCGAGTTCGGCCTGGGCCGGTGCCATGAGCGGGGAGTGGAATGCGCCACCCACTGGCAACGGCGTCGCACGTCGCCAGCCCAGATCCTTGTGGCGCGCGAGCAGATCATCCAGACCGGCGCGCGTTCCACTGACGACGATCTGACCCGTGCCGTTGATGTTGGCTACCCACACGCCGTCGAGTCCGGTGAGAGCCTCACGAGCGCCTTCGTCGCCACCCATCAATGCGACCATCGACCCGTCGTTCGCTGCGGCGGCCCGTGCCATCGCCGCGCCGCGCACGCCAATGAGCCGCGCGCCGTCTTCAATGGTGAGCAGTCCCGACGCGACCAACGCGCTGAATTCACCGAGGCTGTGTCCGAGTAGATAGCGCGGCCGGATGCCCCCCTCAATCAAGTCGTAGTAGCCCACCATGGAGAGTGCGAAAGTGGCGATCTGCGCACGATCGGTTCGCACGACATCGTCGTCGGAGCTTCCGATGAGCAACTTCGCGACGTCGATGCGAGCGGCGTCGCTGATACGCGCGAGGATCTCCCAGAATCGAGGGGATTGCCACTCGGCGCCCGCGCTGCCGCTGAGGGAACCTTGACCGGGGAAGAGTGCGACGACGTCGTCACGAAAGGGGAGTATTGCCTGATCTGACATGTTCTAAAGGTAACAGCGGGTGCGCACGTCGGCGCACCCTCAGTTTTGACAGCTGGCGCAGTGACCGATGACGTCCAGTGCGTGCGAGGTAGCCAAGAATCCCTGTTCGTCGGTGAGCTCGTGCACCATGCGTGCGACGGTGCGTTCGAACGACGCGGTCGGCGTCACGTCAATTACCCGTCCGCACGAAGAACACAACAGGTGGTGGTGATGGTGAAGGAAGTCCTCCGCCAATTCGAATCGAGCGAACTCGTCGCTGGCCGTGATTCGACGAAGCACTCCCGCCCGGTGGAGATCCGAAAGGTGTCGATAGGCCGAACTGCGCGGGATAGTCGGCGTTCTTATCTCGATGTCGGAAATGCTGAGGGGATGATCTGAGGAGGCCAGCAGTTCCACCACGGCCCGACGACCGGCGGTGTAGCGCTGATCGATTCGACGAAGGAGTACTTCAACGAATTCGTGGAGGTCCTCCACGGAGTCAAAAGTCTGCACGGTTTCCCTCCTTTCAAATCGCGGCCGATATTCTTGAATCTAAGTTGTAATGAGACTCAGTCTCAATCTAGTCTTCTTCCATGATGCAACGTCACAATTCCTATAGAGCCCGGAGTGCCAGAGGCCAGGCCGAAAGAGCGGTTGCCGCAGTGGCACTCGTGCTCCTGTCGATCGTGACCATCGCCGGTCCGGCCTCGATCGCGTCGGCCAACGCCACGACGACCGTCATTACCGCGGTCGGTGCCGAGAATGAGTACGCCAACGTGTTGAGCCAGATCGGCGGGAAGTACGTCGTGGTTTCGTCGGTACTCAACAATCCGAATACGGATCCACATACGTTTGAGGCGAGTACGAGCATTGCCGAAGAGGTGAGCCGCGCCCTTCTCATTGTCCAGAATGGAGCCGGCTACGACGGCTTCATGAACCGCATCGAAGCTGCAACGCCGAACTCGAAGCGCAAAGTGATCGTCGCCCAAAAAGTGTTGGGTCTCCCCGCCAACACGCCCAATCCTCACCTTTGGTATGACCCGAAGACGATGCCGGCGGTCGCCAAGGCTATGGCGAAGGACCTCGGTGAGTTGGATCCGGGACAGAGGTCCTACTTCCAGGACAATCTTCGTTCTTTCGACACATCACTGCAGTCGTTGACGACGGCGATCGCCACGTTCAAGGCCACCTACCCCGGAACGCCAGTAGCGGTCACCGAGCCGGTGGCTGATTATCTACTTAAGGCGATGGGCATGCGGATTCTCACTCCGTTCGTGTTTCAAGCCGACATCATGAACGGTGTCGACCCGGCGCCGGAGGACATCAGCAAGGAAGACGGCTATCTCACCAAGCACGACGCCAAGGTGTTCTGTTACAACCAGCAAGTCGTGGACTCACTGACGGCCTCGATAAAGCACACCGCGCTCTCGGCCAAGGTCCCGGTCGTCGGCGTCTACGAAACAATGCCCACACCGGGATACGACTATCAGTCGTGGATGCTCGCCGAAGTCAAGGCGATCGCGGCGGCAGTGGCGCACGACCATTCAACGGAGAAGCTGTGACCGAATCGCCCGTCCTCGAGGTCGAAGGTCTACGGGTTTCGCTCTCTGGTCGCATCATCTTGGATGACGTGACTTTCGAAATACGAGCAGGTGAGTTCACGGGATTGATCGGCTCCAATGGCGTCGGCAAGACGACCTTGCTTCGCACGATCCTTGGGTTGCAACGCCCGGACGCGGGGATCATCCTGGTCGAGGGAGCGCCGATCACTCCGCGCAATCGCTCCCTTGGCTATGTCCCCCAAAAGATCGCGATCGATCCGGACATTCCGATGCGAGCGAGAGACTTCGTGGCGCTCGGCCTCGACGCGCACCGTTTCGGCTTTGCGCGCAGGAACTCCCAGCAACGCGAGCTCGTTGAAGCGATGCTCCAGGCGGTCGACGCCGAGCGATTCGCCGACAACCGAGTCGGCAGCCTCTCCGGTGGCGAGCAACAGCGAATCCTGATCGCGCACGCCTTGATCAGTAACCCGAAAGTCCTACTCCTTGATGAGCCGCTCGCCAATCTCGACCCGAAGAGTGTCCAGGAGATCGTGACCCTTCTGCATCGGATCACCGAGGATCATGGCGTCGCGGTGCTGTTGTCCGCGCACGAGATGAACGCCCTGCTGCCGGTTTTGGACCGCATTATCTACGTGGCTGACGGCCGCGCGGCCAGTGGCACGACCGAAGAAGTTGTGCGATCCGACGTCTTATCCGAGCTCTATGGCCATCACGTCGATGTGCTCAAACTTCACGGTCGCGTGTTGGTCGTGGCGGACCCGAGTACTGACGAGGACATCGCGCAACACCCGAACCTGACCGTCAGTTGAGTCGTGCGCACTCTCTTTGAACCGGGATTCTTCGCAAGTGCACCGGTCCACGTCGCACTGGCGATCGGTGCCGTGACCGCCATCGTGTCGGCCGTCGTCGGCGTGTTCACGGTCATTCGAAGTCAATCGTTCGCGGGTCATGCACTGACCGACGTGGCGACGACGGGGGGTTCCGGAGCGTTCTACTTGGGGATCAGTCCGCTGCTGGGCTTCATTGGCGGGGGAGTCATCGGTGCGGGAGCGATGGATCTCGTCGGCGTGCAACGCGTGCGCAGTCGCGACATGGCCACGGGCGTCGTCCTGGGATCCGCCTCTGGATTGGCCGCGCTGTTCCTCTATCTCGATACGACGCAGAGCGCGACCACCGGAGCGACCCAGCAGATCTTGTTCGGGTCGATCTTCACCGTTGATCCGTCGACGATTCCGTTGGTGGTCATCTTGAGCGTTGTAACTCTCCTAGCCATTGGCTTGATCTATCGGCCCCTTTTGATCAGTTCGTTCAGTGCAGAGTTGGCGCGGGCACGCGGCATCAATGCTCGCGGCATTGGACTGGTCTTCATGATCGCCATGGCCGTGGCAGTGGGCCTATCGTCGATTGCCGTCGGTTCGATTCTTTCGACCGCACTATTAATTGGACCCGCAGCCACGTCGGTTCGCCTGGTGACGCACGTTCGCTCCGCCGTCATCGTGGCAAGCGTGATCGGCGTAGTGACGGCTTGGCTCGGCATTCTCTTCGCCTATGACAGTTACTACTGGATGCCTTCCACGCAAGGCCTCCCAGTGAGTTTCTTCATCGTGGCGTTGATCTTCCTCTCTTACCTCGCGTCGGGACTCCCCGTCGTCCACCGAACTATCGAATGGCTACGCGGTTCCTTTGGACGAAGCCCGTCGAGGACTACGTCACTCAGTTCGGCAGCAACCTGATGTTCTCCGGCTTCATGATCAACGCCTGGCAGGCGGGCACGATCGTGGCCGTCGTCGCGGGCGTCGTCGGTTTCTTCGTCGTCCTGCGCGGTTCGGCCTTTCCGGCGCACGCCATTCCGAACGGCGCGTTCGCCGGCGCCGCCGGAGCCAATCTCATCGGAATCAATCCGCTCATCGGCCTGGGCGTCTTCTCACTTGCCGCGGCGCTCGGCATTGGCGGCCTGAGTCGGCGGGGTCGACCCGACGCCGTCACCGCACTCGCACTTGTCATGATGCTCGCTTTGGGGGCGGCCTTTTTGAGCCAGAGCACTCAGTACGAACCGGAGATCTTCTCATTGCTCTTTGGAGAGATCCTCGGTGTGAGTACTAGCCAGATACTCCCGGTCGCCGTCCTCGGCATTGTGAGCATTGCGTGCGTCGCCGTTCTTTATCGTCGTTTGCTCCTGACGTCGATCGCGCCCGAGATGGCGGCGGCGCGCGGACTTCGTCCCCAAACGATCGACACTGCGTTCCTGATCGTCGTGGCCATGGCAACCACGATGACCGTTCCTGTCGTGGGAGCACTTTTGATCTTTACGCTGATGATCGGTCCGCCGGCCGCGGCGCGATGCTTCACCGATCGCACCGAGCGAGCACTGGGGCTGTCGGTGGCCTTCGCATTGGTAACAGTTTGGCTGGCCATCGTGTGCTCGTATAAGACCAATTGGCCCGTGGGATTCTTCGTCAGCACGTTCAGCCTCACCTTCTTTCTCGCCGGACGCCTCTTTCAAACTGTCCAGATGAGGAGAAGTGCACTTGCGATTGGCTCAGTAGTACTCGCTTGCAGTTGAACATGAGGTAGCGCTCGTGGCTGTTGCGAACGTGCTCTGCGCGTCGCCGATGTTCGCCGTGTCCTTTGGTGCCCGGAGTGGTCTGAGGTCTCATAGTTTCTGGGACAGCATGTCTCAGGGTTTCTGGGACACTTTCTTTCTCGGAGGTGCCCATGGATCTGGCCAAGTACGCAGTGACCGCGGTTGTCGTTGAA